>OGYZ01002784.1_pt1 | contig 11393 bp, 9 predicted proteins | sample 1576681 | NCBI WGS metagenome assembly OGYZ01 (sample SAMEA3541480, study PRJEB24748) | human gut metagenome | biome: human gut; feature: human-associated habitat; material: faeces | place: China | collected 2012 | reverse complement strand
AGAGATAAAGCAAGAAAAAATTGGACTTCTGTTGAAAATATAAAGGAACTCAAAGAAGGCTATATCAGTCAAGTTGTTCACAAAATTTGTGAATTAGTCGTCAAATATGACGCTGTTATTGCCATGGAGGATTTGAACTTTGGCTTTAAGCGTGGCAGATTCCCTGTTGAAAAGCAAGTTTATCAAAAATTCGAAAATATGCTTATTTCAAAGCTCAATTTGCTTATTGATAAAAAGGCAGACCCAACAGAAGACGGCGGGCTTTTAAGAGCATATCAGCTTACGAATAAATTTGACGGCGTAAATAAAGGCAAGCAAAACGGCATCATTTTTTATGTTCCGGCTTGGGACACAAGCAAAATAGACCCGGTAACAGGTTTTGTTAATCTTTTGAAGCCAAAATACACAAGCGTATCGGAAGCAAAAAAGTTATTTGAAACAATTGATGACATTAAATATAATGCAAATACCGATATGTTTGAATTTTGTATTGATTACGGTAAGTTCCCAAGATGCAATTCAGACTACAAAAATACTTGGACTGTTTGCACTAATTCAAGCAGGATTTTAACTTGCCGAAACAAAGAAAAGAATAATATGTGGGACAATAAGCAAATTGTTCTTACCGATGAATTCAAATCGTTGTTCGGCGAATTCGGCATTGATTATAAAGGTAATCTTAGAACTTCAATTTTAAGCATTTCCAATGCTGACTTTTACAGGCGATTGATAAAGCTTCTTTCATTAACGCTTCAAATGAGAAACAGCATTACCGGCAGCACATTGCCGGAGGATGACTACCTCATATCCCCTGTTGCAAATGACAGAGGCGAATTCTATGACAGCCGTAATTATAAAGGAATGAATACCGCATTACCTTGCGATGCCGATGCAAACGGCGCATATAATATTGCGAGAAAGGCGCTTTGGGCAATAAGTGTTTTAAAAAGCACTCCGGATGATATGCTTAATAAAGCAAATCTCAGTATAACTAATGCCGAATGGCTTGAATACACGCAAAAATGAGCGAGCAGCCCTTAGCTATATCTCAATTAAATGATTTTATATTCTGCCCTGCTTCAATATTTTTTCATTCGCTTGAAACCGAAGAAAATATTATGGTTCAGGATTCGTTTCAATTAAACGGAACTAATGCTCATAAACATTCCGACTCTGCAACATATTCAACCGAAAAGAGTGTGTTGCAGGGCGTGAGCGTGTATTGCGAAAAATATAATTTGATTGGCAAAATTGATGTTTTTGACGAAAAAACAGGTGTTTTAACTGAACGCAAAAAGAAAATCAAAACCGTTTATGACGGATATATTTAACAAATTGTCGAAAATGAATTTGTAAATTATAACAATCCAAGGATTAATAATCCCTAATAATTTCTACTGTTGTAGATGAAACCAGAACCGATGCCGAGCGCAAGAGATTAATAATCCCTAATAATTTCTACTGTTGTAGATAAGCCCACTATAAGTGGCAGAAAGGTTGATTAATAATCCCTAATAATTTCTACTGTTGTAGATTATATACTGGCTTTCCGTCTGCTCCAACGGATTAATAATCCCTAATAATTTCTACTGTTGTAGATTAATATCTTACCGAGCCAACCGGGATGATTAATAATCCCTAATAATTTCTACTGTTGTAGATCGTTTCGGAAGATAATCAGAAATGGAGGATTAATAATCCCTAATAATTTCTACTGTTGTAGATATAAATTGTCGCCAAAACAAGTGTAATCGATTAATAATCCCTAATAATTTCTACTGTTGTAGATGAGACGATAGCCCTGTATCGAGCCACCATGATTAATAATCCCTAATAATTTCTACTGTTGTAGATACTAATCTCCTCACTGTCACCGTCTATTGGATTAATAATCCCTAATAATTTCTACTGTTGTAGATCTGTATCTCCTATTCACGATAGAGATGTGATTAATAATCCCTAATAATTTCTACTGTTGTAGATAGTGCCTACCGGGAGTAATCTGGACGTGGATTAATAATCCCTGATAATTTCTACTGTTGTAAATTTTCGAAATATTCACAACGCTATTCATTATTTTATAAAATACCAAAAGCGTCGGAGATTTGCTTTCTCCGACGCTTTTTGGGTTTATTCTGTGTTACGGTAAAATTTCGAGCCAATAGCTGTCCGGGTCCTCGATGAAATAGATACCCATTTCAGGATTTTCAAAGCAGATACAACCCATTTCTTCGTGCCTTTTATGTGCCGAATCAAAATCATCTGCCTTAAATGCCAAATGAAATTCACATTCACCCAAATCGTACGGCTGCGGATGTTCTTTAAGCCAAGTAAGTTCAAGTTCAAAATCGCTTGAATCATTGCTCAAATAAACGATAATAAAATCATCGGTGGTTTTTCGTCTGATCTCGTGCAAATCAAGTGCATCATCGTAAAACTTAATCGACCTATCCAAATCGGAAACATTATAGTTTTCGTGAATCATCTTAAAACTCATATTTCTTCTCCTTTTGCGGATTCTGTATTTTTTATTCGTGATTTATACTGCGGATATTCGGTGGTAAACCTATCAATCACGCTCGGCTCGTTCCAATAATGCATAGGGAAAACGGCGTTGCAGTCGACATGTTTCAAAAAATAAAGCATACCGTCGGCATAGTGTTCCTCCTGCCTTGGGTCAAGGGGAACGAATGCAGCATCAAAATGAACGCCCTTAATTTTGTCAATCTCGGCACGGTACATGGAGGTCATGTGGCGGTTGTCATCTTCCGACTCACCCTCCCAATGCCAATCGTTCAAATCACCTGCGTGGTAAATCTTGCCCTCGCTTGTCTTGACGATAAAAGCCACACCGCTGTCGGTTGAAAGAAGCGTAGTAACCTTTGTACCGTTGTCAAGAATATAGGTTTGATCGTGATAAGCCGTCGTGACTTTCACACCGGCAGGATACTTCTTTTTGCTGATATCTTTCGCCAAAACAGCCTGATAATTCATACCCATATCATCAAGAATTTCAAAGATTTTCGGATTGAAATGATCTTGGTGAAAGTGACTGCAAAAGACTATGGTTTCCTTGCTTTTGTCAAGGCTCGGCATCTCGCCTTTGTAATAATCAAAAACATAATAGCAGTCCTCGGTTTCAACCAAAAATCCGCTGTGGTTAATGTATGTTATTTTCATAATACACCTCTATTACTCTTATCTTATTATATCAAAGCGATAAATCGGAATCAATACCGCACAACATTTTCGATACGGAGCAAAATGCTTGAAACGGTCTGCTTGAGTCTCTTTGCTTTTTTAACAAAAAACAGTTCTAATTGCCGTATAAAATATATAAACAGCAAAAGACTTGAAACAAAATTCGTGAGTATGGTATAATTTTAAAAAATGACGGAGGATTTTCTATGAACAGAAAAAATGCAGGTGCGTTTTTCGGCACTCTCTGCGGACTGACGGCATTGACCGCAATGTCGGCGGAAATATTCTATGATTTCTCGATAAACACAAAATCACCTATACATATGAGTAAGCTCAACAATCTCGTTCAAAAGGTCACGAACACATCCGGCAGCGAAGAAGATGCGAGCGAAAAATACAGCGGACTTACCGGTACTCCCGAAATGAAAAAATGGTACAATGAGCACGGTGAGGATGTTTACATTACGTCCGATTCTCTTCGTCTGCACGGTAAGATATTTAAAAACAACAGTTCAAAATATGTACTTGTCTGCCACGGATACACAAGCAAGGCCAAGCATATGGCCGGTTTTGTAAACAAATTTTACTCACTCGGGTATAATGTTCTGGCAGCAGACGCACGTGCACACGGCGACAGCGAGGGCACGAAAATAGGAATGGGCTGGCCAGAGCGATTTGACGTTATAGAATGGATAAAGCTTATTATTTCTTGGGAGCCAAATGCGCAAATAATACTACACGGCGTATCCATGGGAGCGGCGACGGTGCTTATGGCCTCCGGTGAAGAGCTGCCCGAAAATGTCAAGGTTATAATCGCAGATTGCGGCTACACCTCGGAATGGGATGAATTCAAATGCGAAGCAAACGCTCTGCATTTCCCGTGGTTCCCCGTACTCAACGCCGCGTCTGTGATGTCAAGACTTCGCGACGGGTATGATTTCAAGCAAGCGAGCGCTCTTGAGAAGGTCAAACAAAGCCGTATTCCGACTCTGTTTATTCACGGCTCCGATGACGAGCTTGTTCCATACAGTATGCTCGATAAGCTGTATTCGGCGGCGGCCTGCGAAAAGGAATGTCTGACCGTCAATGGTGCCGGACACGCGCTTTCATCCTCGGTTGAGCCGGAGCTTTATTGGAACACGGTTGAGAGCTTCATTGAAAAATATTCAGAAAAATAAAATTTGAGCCGTGCCGTTCGGCGGAAATAAACATATATATTTTAAAGACTATTGCGAATAATGTGCAGAATGGATTGTAGCTTCGATGGTAAATGCGGAATATGGTAAGGTCAAATTGTCATTGACCTTGCACTTTAACGAGTATAATAAATTTCGGCTTCTGTTAGACGGGAAAGAACCTATGGACTTTGAAAATACGGGAAAAGCAATCAATTATGTATTTGAAACAGAAGTCGGAAATCATATTTTAACATTTGAAAGCATTCCTTTTGAGAAAAATCAATTAGGAAAATTGAAATTTTCGTTTTTATCCGAATCATTTCAAAAGAGAATATTGAATCATTTGTTTGCTTTCAGATATGATTTAGCCTGTTTCAAAGTAATATACATGCTGCATATTCATCGTAATGCAAAATTGGAAATTGCCATTAAAACAAGCTATTATAATAATTTTCTTTATATAAGGGCTAAATGTTTGCATCCTGTAATTGTTCAAAGCTCAAATATAAAAGTTCAGAAAGAGGAATTTTCTGTATTATATAATAAGCTTTTGAAGAAGAAATTTTATTTTTCTCAGATGGTTATTTGGACAATTTATTTTATTTTGTTAATAACGGTTTTTGGCGGACTCGCTATCGATGATATTATACATTGGGAAGCAGACACCTACATGGCAGGGTTTAATAAAATTTCAGCATTGTTTTTGGGCGTTTTTCCGCCGCTTATTATGATTTTATTTTCTTATTTTTTCTGTATTGTAAATCTCGTTAAACAATACAACAATAATTATTTATGCGAATAAATGATTATATGTTTTTGCTTCGGTAGCTGCGGCTACTGATTCAGTCACTGTTGTTGTCGTTGCAGTTTCCGGAACTGACTCTGCAAATGCGAAATTTGATACCAGCATGGTACCGCTCAAAAAGAGCGCACTGATGATTTTCTGTTTCATGTCGTAATAGATTTAATGTGAATAATGTCCCTCTTATTGAGGATTTGATTTGTTTGTTCTGATTTTCCAACTTTCTGTATGAAATTTTATTTCAGGATTTGGAACGTCGTTACATTTCACGATGACCGCTCCCTCTTTTTCCCAATATTGCTTGACTGTGTATCCGTTCATCGGGCCATCTTCTTTCCCTCGTATGGTCGTGTCATCCGGATTTACAACAATTTTCAATCCGCACGATTGGTTCAGCATGTCCATGTCTCCACGGCTATTCCCGCCGACTATAAGCGGCCGTGCCTTAATAAATGTGGGAATTACATTCGCTTTGCCGTCATCTTGTGGAATAGGCATAATTATCTCATCTGTCAATCTTCCGTTAGCTACAACAGATTTGACTCCGAGAATTTGTGTATCGGGCAACCCTAACTCTTCAGCAAGGAATTTCTGATAGAGGAATTCCGGAGATGCAGTAAGTATCCATACTTCAAAACCGTATTCTTTCAGATTAGCAATCAGTTGTTTCATTTCGGGATAGAATTTTCCTTGGTATGAATCAAGGTAGCATTCATAGCCCATATCCATGATTTCAGCAGGAGTCATACCTGCCAAAAAATGAACACGGTCTTCTACATAGGCTTTGCCTACGTTATTACCGTCTTTTACCATACGGTTCAGTATAGCAATTTTGCTTTTTGCTTGCGGATCGTTTCTATCCTTGTAGTTTTTATCGGCATAACGATACAAGGCTTCATCTGCAAGATAATAGGGAACCTGTCCGATAACTGTTCCGTCACCATCGAATACGGCTACTTTACGGTTATTCATTGTAAGTGTTGTATTCAAAAAACTTTCAATTCTATTGTTGACCTCATCCGACCAAGCTGCTATTTTACGATAAGTTTGTGAAAAAACAGATGTAGGGTAACTGGTCGCTAACAGAATTATAAATAGAAATTGATGAATAAGAAATGTTTTCTTATCTCTTTTGCTTGGGGTGGAATTCAATTCTTTCATTTTTGTTTTCTTATTTTGTAGTACTGTATTGTTACTTTCTTGCAGCTTTTTCTTCTTTGTATGTGAATGATGTGAAAACAATGGATAGGGCGCAGGCCATTATCAGCAGTATGAACGTCCAATCCCAGCCTGCCATTTCGGCTACGTAACCGAGAACGACGTTGGCAAGAATGGCGGTTCCGAAGAAGTACCCGAAGAACCCGGTAAGTCCGGCAGCCGTACCTGCGGCATTCTTGGGAGCAAGATCGAGCGCCTGAACACCGATCAGCATTACCGGTCCGTAGATAAAGAAACCGATAGCAATCAGAGACAAGGTTACGACTATATAGTTATCGGAGAACTGCCAATAAAGGAAGATGAACAAGGCAACGATAGCCATAAAGATGATAGTAGTCATTGCGCGTCCGCCTTTAAATACTTTGTCACTCAACCAGCCGCAAACCAATGTTCCGGGTATTGCAGCAAATTCATAGGCAAAGTATGCCCAGCCGGCTTGCTTGATATCATATCCCTGAGCTTCTTTCAGGAAAGTAGGAGCCCAGTCGAGACATCCGTAACGTACCATGTAGACAAAAGCATTGGCAATAGCAATGTACCAAAGCATCTTGTTGTTGAATACGTGTTTGAAGAAAATCTCCTTTGCGGTAAGCACTTCTTCCTGCTTCTCGCTATAGTTTTTAGGATAGTCGTTACGGTATTTCTCAATAGTGGGAAGCCCGCAAGACTGAGGGGTATCGCGAATCAGGCAATATGCCACCAACGCTACAAGAATAGCCACCGCTGCCGGGAATACATACGTACCGATGAGGAAGTAACGGGATGCGTCGGCACCATAGAACCAGGAACCGAACCATAACGCACCGTAAACTGCCATCGGGCCGACCAATGCACCGCCCACATTATGGGCACAGTTCCAGATGGACATCATCGTTCCGCGTTCGGTCACCGAAAACCAGTGGGTCATGACACGGCCGCAAGGAGGCCATCCCATACCGTTGAACCAACCTACCAGGAAGTTTAAAACAGCCATTACGATAATGGCCAGTGATTTCTGTTCCGGACCGAAGAACTGTACCGGCACAATCATAAACATCATGGACACGGCAGCCAAAACCAATCCTAACGGAAGAAATACACGTGCGTTACTGCGGTCGGACACGCTTCCCATCAGGAACTTGGACAAAGCATAAGCTACGGCATTCATAGAGAGAACGATACTCAGCTCGCCCTTTTCAAAACCAAACTGGGCAAGTTCCGGAATGGCCATCGAGAAGTTCTTACGCACGATATAAAAACCTGCGTAACCGATAAATATACCCAGGAAGACTTGCCAACGGTAACTCTTATACGCCGAATCAATCTTCTCTGCCGGTAATTCCTGCTTATGAGCAGGTGGTGCTAAAAAATTCCACATAGTACTACGATTTTAAGAATAATATTATTTATCACTGTTTAATTTACGGGTTGCTTCCAGGTCGAGCGCCTCTGCCAATATCGAAATGGGATGCTTCACCTTTGCCGGAGTGGACATTTCAATCTGCCATTTGCAAGTTTCGCAATCGGTAGCGACAAAGTCGGCAGCCACTTCTTCTATCTGCCGAAACAGCGAAGCGCCGATTCCCTGCGATGTTTCATAATTCTCCTTTTTAAAGCCGTATGTACCCGCAATTCCGCAACATTGAGAATTGAGCACAGTAAGGTTTATATTGGGAATACTGCGCAACAAAGCGATGGAATAGTACGCCCAACCGAGCTTTTCCATGTGGCAAGGAGTATGATAGGCAATCTTCATCTTCACGTCATCACGGAATTTCAGTTTTACGTTTCCCTCTTCGAGCAGACGGAATATGAACCGGGTAGCCAGTTCTATGCTGTCGCGTACGTCCGCATTGTCAATGCCAAGCAGATGCGGGTATTCGTCGCGCATCGTGAAAATACAAGTCGATGAAGCTCCGATGACCGGACGCTTATCCTCAAAGACCGACTTACGGACTGAACGGAGATTTGCCTCAGCCTGCTTACGTGCCTGATTAATCAAGCCGTTGGAAATCAAAGCCACCCCGCAGCACTTCTCCTTTTCAAGCAAATGCACTCCATAGCCTATTGCATTAAGCACGCTTACCATATCTTTGCCCAACTGAGGGAAATTATAGTTGATATAACAGCCGTGGAAAAAACTTACATGCTTCTTGTAATTATCCTGCGAAGCCATCGCATTCTTTTTGAACCAGCTCTCGAATGTCTGGGAAGAATACTTCGGGAACACACGATGATGGTCTATCTTCAGGACTCCGTCCATTACCATTTTCACCGGCTTCAAAGACAATGTGGTATTCACAACGGGAGCAAAGGCAGATGCCATGGTTCCTACGAAATCCGTATTTGCCAGCATAATATCGCGCAATGCCGGTTTCTTCTTGCTGTATTTGATACGCGCCAACTGGATAATGTCGCCAATCTTCACATTCGACGGGCAGGCCACTTCACAGCGTTGACAGTTCAGACAATATTTCAACGCCTCATCAAAGTATTCGCCTCTCTTCAAGCGAAGACGCTCCTCATCCGGACCGGCCTGCTTCGGACCGGGATACTCGGGATTCACCGGAATAACCGGACAATATACCGTACAGACCGTACACTTGATACATTGCTCAAAATTGTTTTCGCTTATATTATTCTGCTGCATATTCATGACGTCATCCTTTTATTAAGTTATCCGCTACAAACAATGCCGTAAGCATGGAAACACCGGCACCGCAACCTTCATGTATCGTATTAGAGCCGCTCAGTACCGAACCTGCTGCAAACAGGTTCTGCTGCACTTCACCCTTAATCTTTATCCGCAACTTGTCGTCGGTGGCCACACCGAACGTCATATAATTCTGCTTGTTGAAGAACGATTTGTCATACCAACTGTCGCGGCCCGCCGTAAAATCCACATCACTGCCAAAAACCGGTTCGATAACACTGTCCGGCCGCGCCACCAGTCCATTGCTGAAATAGCTGCCGGAAGCAAGCACGAAGTTTTCCGCCACAAACGAGATATCTCCATGATTGACGGAATATACTGCCTGCACTCTATTGCCTTTGAAGTCGGCTTTCACTACCGTATCGCCCAGCATATAGACTCCGCCCAGCGCTTCAAAAGAACGGCGTAGCTGTTGCTGTGCACGGATGCCCGGCACAGAGGGCGGCATTGTCGGAATCAGCCATACCGGAATGTCCAACGCTTCTTTCAGCTTTCTTACCGGTGCGGCAGACGACAGTCCGAATACAGCCGGCAAAGCAACGCTGTCGAAGCCGGATACCCTTCCGGCCAACTCCCTGATTAAAGTCTCAAGCGTTTTGTCATTCTCCAAAACCCTGGCAATATTGGTGGAACGCATTTCCGTCGGGCTAATCCGCAACCTTTCCAGTTCGGGAAGATTGATAGAAGATATACGACATTCAGCACCGCACTTCTCAAAACTGTCGGCTACAAATTTCGTATTGAAGTCAAGAAATCCGGCTATATTGACCACCAGCACTTTCTTGCCTGCTATATCACGGGGCGATGAAAGTTGCGTGAAGTCGGAGAACGTCAGCCACGTCGGCTTCAACGTGCCCATCGGAGTTATACGCAAATGATTACGTTCCGCATCACCGTTCACTTCAATACCGCAATCAAGGAACAACTGTTTCGCCTCACGGACATAATATGCAAACTTACCGTCCAGCTTGGCGTAGGGATGATTTGTGCCAACCCTGCCGGCAGCCGCAAGCGGATTATCCACCTTTGTCCCGTCGGCCAGTTCGTTGAGCAAATCGAATGAACCGGAAGAAAAATGCAACGCACTTTGTCCGGTGGAAATGATAGCACACTTCACGCCATTCTTCTGCAAACGGATGCCACACGTCAGACCGGCAAGCCCCCCACCTACTATTAAAGTATCAAATTTCATCTTTATTCATTTTATTCCATTCCACAAACTCCACCATATATCCACTGGGTATATTCGCTTTCGCGCAGCGCCTCGCCCCATGCCACAGGATACAATCCTTTCCAGCGTTCGTTCAGGAACGAAGCCAAATCCTCTTTCGCCTTTTGGGAGCAATTATGCGCCTCGCCCAGCAATCCTGCCGCACGACAGGCACAGAGTTCCCCCTGACACGTACCCATGCCGACACGTGTGCGGCGGCGCAGGTCTATCAGATTGTGCACATCAAGTTCGTTCACGGCATAGTTCACTTCACCTACGGTCACATCCTCACATTCGCAAACCAGGCTGTTATCGTACTTGCTTTCCGATGCAATCCTGGCAGCCATTTCACCGTGACGGCCTACCGAAGAACGTTTAGGCTGTTCCACCACCACCTGCTTGCCCCCCGAACGGTCCTCTTCCATGCGCGAACCGGGAAGGGGTTCGTTCATTGTAATGCAAGGCTTGTCGATACCAAGCTTCTTGCAAGCCAGGTCTGTGGCCCACTCCGCCATCAGCCGGTATGTCATCAGCTTTCCGCCGGTGATAGTTACGAAACCCGGAACACCGTCGCGCACTTCGTGATCCAACAACACGATGCCGCGGCTGATGTTACGGCCGGAAGGGTCATTATCGGCAGCCACCAGCGGGCGAACGCCGGCGTATGCACGCAAAATACGGGTTGTAGCCAGAGCAGGAGCCAACTTCTCGCCCTCCGACAACAGCAAATCCACCTCTTCCGGTGTAACCCTCACATCATCCACCTCGTCAAAACCCACGCGGCTGGAAGTCGTTCCAATCAAGCAGATTGTATCTCCAGGAACAAGAATATCTGCATTGGCCGGTTTACGACAACGGTTAAGCACTACATTATTGATTCGATGCCCAAAAATCAATAACGAGCCTTTTGCCGGGAACATGTCCACCCTTATGCCTGCTTTTGCAGCAATGCCATGTCCCCAAATACCACCCGCGTTGATAGTCAGAGGTGCGTAATAATTATGTTCGGTTTTTGTTTTATGATTAAGTACCGTGACTCCTACAACTCTTCCCTGCTCTTGAATCAATGCGGTCACTTCGTGATACACCAGC
>OGYZ01002780.1_pt1 | contig 11402 bp, 8 predicted proteins | sample 1576681 | NCBI WGS metagenome assembly OGYZ01 (sample SAMEA3541480, study PRJEB24748) | human gut metagenome | biome: human gut; feature: human-associated habitat; material: faeces | place: China | collected 2012 | reverse complement strand
CGCAGATCTCGCCCATGCCGTAGCGGCGCAGCTTGGAGCGGTTGCCGCCGCAGCCGAACACCACCACCAGACGGTGGGGCTTGTAGGCCCGCAGAGTGGTGAGCAGGCTCTCTGTGGACACCTCGTTGTGGGCGTAGTCCAGCAGGATGGTGAACTTCTTGCTGATGGGCACCAGCTCCACGCGGCCCTTGACCACGCACTTGCCAAGGCCGTCGTGGATGGCCTGATCCGGCAGGCCCAGCACCTTGCCCACCGCCAGAGCTGCCAGCGCGTTGTACACGCTGAACTCACCGGGCATGTTCACCTTCACATCCATCTCGTCCTTGCCGGTCACATGGAACTTCACGCCCAGAAAATCGTGGGTGCGCAGCAGTTCAAAGCCGGTCTCGCGGTAGTCCGCCTGCTCAGCGCGGCCATAGGTGACAAGGCGGCAGGTGTGGCCTTCCAGAAGTGCTTCGGTATTCTCATCGTCAATGTTCACCACGCCCACATCGCAGCGCTTGAACAGCTGGCCCTTCCAGCTGCGGTACTCCTCAAAGGTCTTGTGCTCGCCGGGACCGATGTGATCCGGCGAAAGGTTGGTGAACACGCCCACATTGTAGTGCACACCGGCCACGCGGTCCATCATCAGGCCCTGGCTGGAAACTTCCATCAGCGCGGTGTCGCAGCCTGCATCCAGAAATTCCCGAAAGGTCTTTTGCAGTTCGTAGCTTTCCGGAGTAGTGTTGGCAGTTTCCTTGTGGCGGCCCATATAATAAATGCCGTTGGTGCCGATCATGCCCACCTTGCGGCCTGCAGCTTCCAGCACGCTCTTGATCATGTGGGTGGTAGTGGTCTTGCCCTTGGTGCCGGTCACACCGATCATGGTCATCTGGCGGGACGGGTTGCCGAAGAGGTTCGCGCTCATCAGAGCCATGGCATAGCGGCTGCTTTCCACCTTGACCACGGCCACGCCCGGCATGGCGGAAAGGTCGATGTCGTGCTGGATGACCAGTGCGCTGACACCCTTTGCCGCGCAGTCGGCGGCAAACTCATGGCTGTCACGCTGGGTGCCCACGATGCACACGAACAAAAGGCCCGGTGCCGCCTTGCGGCTGTCGTAGATGATATCCGAGATCTCGGTGTCCAGACTGCCCTGCGCAAGGGTAAAGGGCACGCCTTCCAGTAACTGTTCCAGTTTCATACTGCACACGCTCCTCAAAACATTTTGTCACATGGGGTTTTCTTCGTTATTTGCGGTCATGCGGGCGGGGTCGGCCAGCGGTGTTTCTTCCGCAGCTGCCGCCGTATCGTCCGCAGGCTGGGCCGCAGCGGCATCCTCTGCACCGTCTGCCGCAGTATCCTCGGCAGCAGAGGTGTCAGGCTCTTCCGGCACGGTCTTTTCCGGCACAACATAACCGGAGGGCAGGGTCGGCTGGCCCTGTGCAAAGTAAATTTTACGGGTGCTGCCCGCGCTGACATGGCTGAAATCCAGTCTGCCGGTGTCGGTAGGGGCACAACCCTTGCCGTCGGCGTTGGTCAGCACATAGCGTGCGCGGTCCAGCTTATAATCCAGATCGTTCCGTGTACCCAGAAGCACACTGACACGATCCTGATACAAAAATGCCATCTGGTCGGTGTCCGCAAATTCCATGCGGGTCACATCGTCCAGCATCCCATACTCTTCCAGCTTTGCCTGCAGCTCATTCAGCGCATCCAGACGGTCGTCCGTCTGCACCGCTGCCGAAGCTGCTGCCGAAGCTGCTGCCGAACCGGATGCATCCGATGCCGCCGGGTCTGCCTGCGCTGCAAAGGTCAGCTGGTCGCCGGGTGTCACCGACACCGGCTCGCCGCCGTATAGGGTCTTGAGTTCTTCCGGCTGGGCAGACTCGCAGGCCAGGATCTTGAACTGATCCGAGAGGGTCAGCCAGCCGCTCTTCGTCTGCATGGCATAGGTAGGCACCGCCTCGGTCACCTGCACCACCACCGTGTTGGGGTAATCCCGAACCACCCTGATGGATTCCAGCAGCGGGAACTGCTTTTCCAGTTCCGCTTCCTTGGCGGCAGGGTCAAAGCTGAAAATGTTCTCTTCGGTCTGCACACCCAGTGCCTGCAGGATCTGGCTGCTGGAATAGCCGCCCACCTCCTGCACCACGGTGCCGTCCGCCGTCTGCACCTGAATGGTGCCGATCTTAAACAGCATGGTCATGGTCAGGTAAACACCGGCGGCGATCACGGCCAGCAGGGTCACAAAGGCCATCAGCCGCCGCAGCATCCGCCGCCGCTTCAGTGCAGCGCGGGTCAGGCGGCGCTTCTTGCGTTTTTCCCGCTGTACCGGGTCCCGGACCTGCAGTTGCTGCGCCGGGCGCAGGCGCTGGTTTTTGTAGCGCTGCTGCGCTGCCTGACCCGCTGTCTTGCGCGGCTTCTGCCCCTGTGAACGGCGCTGCTGCGGCTTGCGGGCCGTGCCGGATGCACGCTGTTCCGGCTGGGCCGTGCGGCTTCGCTGAGCGGTACGGTTCCGGTTCTGGCCGCTGGTGCGCCGGGTGCCGCTCTGTTCGGTGCGGCGCGGCTGCGAAGGGAACTCGATGCTGTTATCGGTACGGGTGCGGCGCACCGTACCATTGGCGGTGCGGTCCGGCGCAAAGCTCAGCGGTTCCCCGTTGAAGCCATAGCGCCCATCCGCACTGCCGGAAGATCCTTTTTGTTGTGAAGGCGGCGGAGTATGCTGCAGGTCTTTCCGCAGGTCGTAGATATTGCCGTTGTTTCTGTTATTGCGGTATTGCTGCATGGCGCACACCTCCTTTCCGGTTTAGGTTTTGTTTTACTTCTGCACCAGTTTCATCAGAGCGTCTGCAATACGGTCAAGGCTGTCATCCACCGACAGGCTGCGGGCATTTTTGCCCATCTCAGCCAGCTTGCCGGGCTGTGCCAGCATGTCGGACACCGTGCTCACCAGCTTTTCGCCGGTCAGGTCTTTTTCCTCGATCACCACAGCGGCATCGGCCTTCTGCAGTTCCATGGCGTTGAAGTACTGGTGGTTCTCAGCCACATTGGGGCTGGGGATGAGCACGGCTGCACGGCCAACAGCTTCCAGCTCGGCCAGCGTCAGCGCACCGGCGCGGCTGATGACAAGGTCTGCCGCAGCCAGCAGTTCCGGCATATTGTTGATGTATTCCTTCACCACAAGGCCGTCGCCTTCCGCGAAGTTCTTTTCCTTTTCCAGATCCTTGAACAGCTGCACACCGTACTGGCCGGTAGCGTGGAGATGCAGCACCGGCTTCTTCTCGTGCTGTTCCCATGCACACAGGTCGGCCACCACCTCGTTGACGCGGCGTGCGCCAAGGCTGCCGCCGAAGGAAAGGATCACCGTGCGGTCGCCCGCGCCCAGCTCAGCGCGGATGGCATCGCGGTCCTTTGCCTTGGTGAACACCTCCGGGCGCACCGGATTGCCCACCACGATGGTCTTATCAGGTGCGCCCAGCTTTTCCACAGCAGCAGGCACGGCGGCAAACACGAGATCCACATCCGGTGCCAGCAGCTTGTTGGTCACGCCGGGGAAGGCGTTCTGCTCATGAATGGCGGTGTGGATGCCCATTTTGGCGGCACAGCGCACCACCGGGCCGGACACATAGCCGCCGCAGCCGATCACAAGATCGGGTTTGACCTCCTTCATAATGGCCTTTGCCTTGGGGCCAGAGAGGGCCAGATTCCACAGTGTAACGATGTTGCGCTTGATGTTGTTCAGCGACAGCCTGCGCTGGAAACCGGTGATCTCGATATGGTGGAAGGGATAGCCCGCCTGTCCTACCAGACGGTACTCCATGCCCTCCTTGCGGCCGGCAAAGTGGATCTCGGCAGAAGGGTCTGCCTTTTTGATAGCACCTGCAATGGCAAGTGCCGGGTTGATATGGCCGGCAGTGCCGCCGGCAGCGATCAGAACTCGCATGACGATTCCTCCTCTATTATTAGTGCATCTGGGCAAGCCATCGGGGAGCTCCCCACTGGCCTGCGCCCTCAAAACAGTCGTTACAGTTCATTGCGCGCACGGCGGGCATCGTCCAGATTGATGGTACGGTCCTTCAGCTCCGCATCACGCTGAGCCTTTGCAGCCTGCCGCTGTGCGTGGGCCGCTGCCCTCTGCTGCGCCGCCCGCTCTCCGTTGCGCCCAATGTTCACCATCACGCCCATTTCTGCCAGCAGCAAGATCAGACTGGTGCCGCCGGACGAGAAAAACGGAAGGCTGATGCCGGTATTCGGGATGGTGTTGGTGACCACGGCGATGTTGCAGAACACCTGCCAGGCGATCTGCGCCATAATGCCAATCCCCACCATGGTGCAGAACTGGTTCTCGGCCTTATAGGCGATCATCAGGCCCTGCGCTATGAGCAGTATGAACAGCACGATGATGAGCACCGCACCGATGAAGCCCAACTCTTCGCACACCACACTGAAGATGAAGTCGTTGGTGCTTTCCGGCAGCCAGAGCTGCTTTTCTACGCTGTTGCCAAGGCCAAGGCCCTTCAGTCCGCCGGAGCCGATGGCGTACAAGCTCTGCTTGGTCTGGTCGTTCAGCGCTTCCAGATCATCGGACCATGTGTTCAGGCGGTCCTGCAGATAGCCAATGGATTCCACCAGCGTCAGGGCCGGTTTCAGCAGCAGAGCCGCCGCTGCGGCCCCGCACCATGTCAATACACCGCCGCAGCCGGTCAGCATGAGGATGGTGCCCACGATGGCGGTGGTCAGCAGGATGCCGGACATGTGCGGCTCTAAAAACAGCAGCACCACCACCGGCACCAGCGGCAGCACCGGCACGATCAGCTGCCTTACGATGCGGATGAACAGCCAATCCTTTGGCTTGATCTTTTCTCTCAGCGACGGGCTGAACCGGCCGATCTGCGGCGCACTTGCCGCCAGATGGGACGAGAGCAGGATCATCTCAAACTTTGCCACCTCAGAGGTCTGCAGAGTCAGGCCGCCCAGACGGATCCAGCGGCGGCAGCCGTTCAGCGGTGCAAAGGTCAGCGTGACGGCCAGCATGGCCAGTACCACCCAGTACAGCGGCTTGCTCGCCCAGCGCAGGAAGCGGTGATCCACATAGCTCATGACTACCATACAGCCAATGCCAATGGCCATGCAGATAGCCTGCTGCTTGATGTAGTGCAGGCTGTCGCCCATGCGCAGGTAGCCGGTGGTGTAGCTTGCGCTGTACAGCATTACAAGGCCGAACACCATGATAATGGCCAGCGTTGCCAGCCAGTTGAGCAGCAGCCGGTTCCACGGTCCCGGGTCCCGCTGCAGCGGCGGCACCCATGCGCTTTCTTTTTGGTTTTTATGTTGTCTGCGGGTGGCTGCCATTGCCACGCCCCCTTATTTTCAGAATCAGGCGCTCAGGCCCAGCGTGCCAGACGCACGGCCAGCGCCAGCCCGCACACGCTCAGTGCGCACAGGCTGTAAAAAATATTCACTGCACTCATGCCGCGCTTTTCCAGCCAGCGGTGCAGCGGTGCCGCCGCAAACAGCGGCCTGCCCTTCCAGCGGCAGAACAGGACCTGCAGCAACACCATGCCGCCCTCCACCCAGAAGGGCAGTGCCAGCGGGATGCTCAGCTCTGCGTAGCCAATGCACAGCGGAATGCAGCCAATGGCTCCCGCTGCATACAAGCAGCCGCACCGGCCGGGGTGCAGCTTCGCCGGTGGAAAATCCCACAGCAGAAAGGCCATCAGTGCACCGGCCAGTGCCGCCGGGAATACTGCCAGCGGGAACCAGCCCAGCTGCGTTTCCAGCATCATCAGGCCCAGCATAGCTACAAAGGCCGCGCCGCACACCGTGCCGTCGGCACCGTCGGCCACGCGGGCCGCCTCGGCCATCGCCACCAGCAGCACAGCCCACAGCAGCGGTGCCAGCGCACATTCCACATAGCCTGCTCCCGGCAGGATCAGCCCTGTGGGCAAGCACCCGTTCAGTGCCAGCAGGCCCAGCACCAGCGCTGCAGCGATGCATTCCAGTGCAAGGCGCTGTGTGCGGCGCAGGCCAAGGCCTAAACCGTTCGGGTAGCGGCTGCGGATGCGGGCCAGATCATCGGCCAGCCCCACTGCGCCAAAGGCCAGCGACCCCAGCAGTGCAATGAGCAGGCGGGAGGTCATCTGCCGGTCGCTGCCAAGCAGGGAAGGCTGTGCAGCACATGCGGCCAGCCAGCCCACGCCCACAGCGGCAAGGGTGCCCACCATCAGGCACAGCCCACCCATGGTAGGCACCGGGCTGTCCGGGGCATCGCTGTCCGGCTGTGTGCCGCGTGCCGCACGCTGCAGCTCCCGCAGCAGCGGCACCATCATATTGCCGAGCGCCGCAGTCAGTACAAAACCCAGCACCGACGCGACGACCAAGGCGAAACGAATCATTTTTCAATCTCCAAATTCATGCCAAAGGGTTATTCTTCGGCATCTTTCTGCTCTGCGTAGAAAATTTCCAGCACTTTTTCCAGCGCCATGCCGCGGCTTGCCTTCACCAGCAGGGCATCGCCCGGCTCTATCCGGTTCAGCAGAGCATCCGCTGCCTCGCGGTAGTTGTTGGCATGGAGGGTCTTGACCCCCTTGGCCGCAGCCACCACAGCCGTGCGCTTTGCGTTTTCGCCGTAGGTCACAAGGCAGTACAGATCACTCTCCGCAGCCAGACGGCCCAGCTCCTCGTGGGCTTCGCGGGACAGCTCGCCCAGCTCCAGCATATCGCCCAGCAGGGCAAAGCGGCGCTTGCAGGGGAATTCCTTGAACATGGCAAGCGCGGCCTTCATGCTGTCGGGGTTTGCATTGTAGCAATCCTCAATGACGGTAACGCCCTTGCTGTGCACCACCTTCTGGCGGCGGCCGGTCTGCTCAAAATTGGAAAGCCCCTTGATGACACCGCGCGGGTCGCAGCCCAAGCGGGTGGCGGCGCAGTAGGCAGCCAGAGCGTTTGCCACATTGTGCTTGCCCATGGCCGGGATCTTGACCACAAAGGTGCCCTCTTCCTGATCTTCCAGCACAAAGCTCATGCCGTCCTCTTCCTGCCGGATGGACAGTGCACACACATCAGCGTTCTCATCTGCCAGACTGAACCATACCGGCTTCACGTGGGCGGGCAGCTTTGCGGCGCGCAGGAACTTATCATCATAGTTCAGCACCAGCGGTGCACCCTCCGGCAGGCCGTTGCAGATCTCCAGCTTTGCCTTGCAGATGTTCTCCTGACTCCCCAGATTGCCGATGTGGGACACACCGATGCAGGTAATGATGCCCACATCCGGGCGTGCGGCCCGGGCCAGACGGTCGATCTCGCCCGCATGGCTCATGCCCATCTCGATCACGGCATACTCAGTGCTGCTTTCCAGCCGCATCAGGGTGCGGGGCATGCCCAGTTCATTGTTCTGGTTGCCCTCGGTCTTGATGGTCTCGCCAAAGCCTGCAAGGGCGGCGTAGGTCATCTGCTTGGTGGTGGTCTTGCCCACGCTGCCGGTCACACCCACCATCTTGGGGTGATACTGGCTGCGGTAGTTCGCGCCCATCACCATCATGGCGTGGTAGCTGTCCGGGCAGAGGATGGCCTTTTCCGCAGGCACGCCCTCCACCGGGTGGTTCACCACCACATAAACAGCACCGTTCTCCAGTGCTTTGGCCGCAAAATCGTGGCCGTCAAATTTTTCACCCGGGAACGCTACAAAAATGCAGCCGGGCCGCACCTCGCGGCTGTCGGTGGTCACCAGTTCCACCTGCACCTCTTCCCGGATGAAGTCTGCGGGCACCAGCCCTGCCAGAAGCTTGCTTGCAGAAATTTTTTCCATTGTTCATGTCCCCTCTCTGTTTATTCAGGATCACAGGATACTCTCTCTTATCCACAGGTAATGGTCACGATGGTGCCGCGCTGCACACTGGAACCAGGGTCTGCACTCTGGGCCTGCACAGTGCCGTTCGCATTGCCCTCCACCACACAGTTCAATCCGGCGGCAGACAGCATCTGGCGGGCAAAGTCCGCGCTCTTGCCGGTCACATCCGGCACATCGGTATGGCTGCCCTCATAGGTATCGGTATACAGGTACACGGTGGTGCCGTAGGCCACCTTTGCACCCGCGTGCGGATACTGGTAGGTGACAGCTGCTGCCGCCTGACTGGTGGTGCTTTCGGCCAGCTGATGCCTGAGGCCCTTGATGTTCAGCTGCACCTGCGCACTGCTCCACTCGGTGCCCACCAGATTCGGCACAGTGACCACAGTCTGGCTGCGATCCTCGCCGTCGGCGGCAATGCCAAGGTAGGGTGCGATCTCGCTGATGATGTTGCCCACAACGGGCGCTGCCAGCAGGGACGAGTAGTCCGTTCTGGCGTTGTTGGGGTCATCCAGCATCACATAGACGATGATCTCCGGGTCGTCGGCGGGCAGGACAGCGGCAAAGGATGCCACCTTCTTGTAGTCGCCATCAGCGCGGCGGTCCATGTTCAACTGTTCGGAAGTGCCGGACTTGCCGCCGATACGGTAGCCGGACACATAGGCATACTTGCCGCCGCCGGTACCGGCGCCCACCTCATATTCCATGATCTGGCGGATCACATTGCTGGTGCTCTCGCTGATGACCTGACGGCGCACATTGGCACCGATCTCCTCGATCACGTTGCCATTTGCATCGGTGATCTTATCCACCACATGGGGCGTGACCAGATAGCCGCCGTTGACGGCCGCGGCCACAGCGGTGCACATCTGCAGCGGGGTGATGGCCATTGCCTGACCAAAGGCCGAGGAAGCCAGCTGCACTTCGCCCAGCTGGTTGGCCTTATAATACTGCATGAAGCCCGTCTCACTGGGCAGGTCCACGCCGGTGCGGCTGGTAAAGCCAAAGGCATCGAAGTAGTTATAGAAGGTCTGGGAGCCAACGCGCTGGCCCAGCTGGATATAGTAGATATTGCAGCTCTGACGCAGAGCTTCGGCCAGTGTGATGGTGCCGTGGGCTTTGTGGCCTGCGCAGTGGTAGGTCTCCTTTGCCACGCCGTAAGCACCGGCGCAGGTAAAGGTGGTGTTGATGTTTGCAAGGCCGGAGTCCACGCCCATGGCCGAGGTGATCACCTTGAACACACTGCCGGGGTAGTACAACTCGGTGATGGCCTTGTTTTTCCACTGGATATCGCGGAAGTAGCCGGAGTAATCGCCCTCCTCGTCCAGAATGCGGTTGCCGTTTGCGTCCTTCAGCTCGTTGCCGTTCTCATCCTTTTTGTAGATGCCGTACAGCTCCGGCTCAGCGCGCACCAGCTCGTTGAGGTAATCCAGATTTGCGCTGTAGTCCAGCGGGTCGTTGGGGTCAAAATCCGGCTTGGAAGCCATGGCAAGGATGGCACCGGTCTTGACGTTCATCACGATGGCGCAGCCGCGGTTCTCCACCGTGTTGGCTGCAATGGCTTCGTTCAGATACCGTTCCACGATCTCCTGCACATTCACATCCAGCGAAAGCACCAGATTGGAGCCATCCTTGGCTGCAAAGGTGGTGGCATTCTCGTCCGCAATGGCGTTGCCGTAGGCATTGCGCTGGGTAATGGTGCGGCCATCCACACCGGCCAGCGTGGACTGATAGGATTTTTCCAGACCGTAAGTACCAATGCCGTCCGCATCGGTAAAGCCCAGCACTGCCGCTGCAAACGCTCCGTAGGGGTAATTGCGCTGGAAGCTCTTCTCGCTGCCGACCGAGATGTTGCCCTTGCGGGAGGTCTCAGTGGCACGCTTGTGTGCCTTGTTGAACTGGGAAACGTAGGATTCGATGGACAGCTTGACAGCGTTGTTCACCTTGGTGGCCAGCACCTGATACTTGGTGTCCATCTTGGAAAGTGCATCGTAAACCTTCTGGTACTGGGTCTGGTACGCTTCCGAGGAAGTGTCCACCGCGTCCAGACTTTCGCCGTCGCCGGAAAGCAGGCGCAGGGTCAGTTCCCGGCTGACCTCGGCGCACATGGCCGTGTCCAGCGTGCGCACCGCCTCCTCATCCTTGCCGGTGGTGGTATATAAGATTTTGCTGTTGTCCGGGTCGGCCCAGATGGTCCACACCACGCTGGTGGAGGCCAGCGTGATGCCGGAGGTATCGTAGATCTCGCCGCGGGTGGCCTTGATGGTGGTATCCAGCAGCTGCTGCTTTGCGGCCAGCTGGCGGTAGGTGTCACCGTTTTTGATCTGGATATCATACAGGCTGTAGGTCACACGGGCCGCAGCAAGGCCCATGACCACAAGGGCCAGACCGCCGCAGATCAGACTGGTTCTGGGGTTCATGCGGGCACCGGTGCTGGTTTCCGGCCAGGGGCCTTTTATTTTTTTGATGAATTTTCGGAAGAATTTCCACATGGTATGCTCCTGCGGCAGCGGGCATTTGCTGCCTTCTGCCGCGCTTTTGTCAAATTTGGAACTGCCCTGCAAACAGGGTGTATAAACCGAAAAAGCGTGCGCTGCCGCACGCTTTCCCGTATTTGGTTCACTTTACAGTGCCAAGAATGTTCACGGCACCGTTGTAGATAAAGTCGGTCCACTGCCGCACAGCGGACTGGGTGCGCTCCAGCGTGTCGCTCTCGCCCAAACGGATGTAGGTGATCTGGCTCTGATCAATTTTCATCAGGCCCAGCCTGCCGGCCGTCTCTTCCACGCTGGTGATGTTGGTCTTGCTGTTCAGGGTGCTGTTATAGTAAGTATACTGGCTCTGCTCACTGACCAGCTGAGCCTTTGCGTCCTGAATCTGGTCGTTCAGCTCCACCAGCTTGGACTCGCTCCACAGCAGGCTGATGGCAAACCCCACCAGCAGTGCTGCTGCTACCAGATGCATGGCGTTGTGCACCGCTGCCTGCAGCGGCGAAAGCCGACGCTTGCCGCCCTTTGCTACCCGCAGATCTGCCTTGCGCTGTGTCTGCGGGGCTTTTCTGCGGCGTACCGCGTTATAATCATATGCTGCCTGACCCATGGTTTGCTCTCCTCCTCACACAATGGCTTCTGCCGTTCAGCATTTTTCCAAAACTCTCAGGTGGGCGGACCGGCTGCGCCGGTTCTCTTCCAATTCCTGACTGTTTGCTTCAATGGGTTTGCGGGTGATCAGCTTCGCTTTGGCTTTGCCGCCGCATACGCACACCGGAAACTCCGGCGGGCAGGTGCACGCGGTGGACCAGCGGCGAAATTTGTTCTTCACCAGCCGGTCCTCCAGCGAGTGGAAGGTGATCACGCACAGCCGGCCGCCCGGCGCAAGGTGATCGAAAATGGTATCCAAGCCTTCTTCCAGCGCATCCAGTTCATGGTTCACTGCAATGCGCAGCGCCTGAAAGGTGCGGCGGGAAGGGTTCTTGTTTTTGCGGCGTTCCGCCGGGGGCATGGCGCTGGCCACGATGTCCCGTCTGTGTTCAGTGTTTCATAGCAGTCATACCGGGCCGGTCGGGTCAACGCCC
>OGYZ01002779.1_pt1 | contig 11409 bp, 6 predicted proteins | sample 1576681 | NCBI WGS metagenome assembly OGYZ01 (sample SAMEA3541480, study PRJEB24748) | human gut metagenome | biome: human gut; feature: human-associated habitat; material: faeces | place: China | collected 2012 | reverse complement strand
AATCAAAAAGAGCTTTTCGCTTCTCGGGCGGAAAAAAATTACGCGCCGGTATATCTGAAAAATGAATTTCAGGCAGATTCTTTTTACTGGGGAATGAAGAGTATCATGACGATCCACAACCTGAAATTCCAGGGAGTATGGGATATCAAGACTATGCAGGGACTGACCGGATTTTCAGCTTCTCTGTTCACACCGGATAAACTGGAATTTAAAAAGGATGCCAACATGTTAAAAGGCGGACTTGTTTATGCAGATTATATCACGACTGTCAGCGATTCCTATGCGCAGGAGATTCAGACCGAGTACTATGGAGAAGGATTGAACGGCCTGTTATCTGTACGTCATTTTGATATGCAGGGTATTGTAAATGGTATTGATTATAAAGTTTATGATCCGGCAACAGATGGAAAGATCTATACGAATTACACACCATCGGATTTCCGGAAGAAAAAGTACATGAACAAGGTAAAACTTCAGGCAGAGCTTGGACTTGCTGTTGACAAGAAGAAATACATGATCGGGTTGATCTCAAGACTGACAGATCAGAAAGGCTTAGATCTTGTGAACTATGCGATCGACCGGATCGTGGATGATTATACCCAGCTGGTTGTCATAGGTACCGGAGATCCACAGTATGAGAATATGTTCCGCCATTATGCATGGAAATACGGTGATCGTGTATCTGCTAATATCTGTTATTCTGATGAACTTGCACATAAACTTTACGCAGCGGCAGATGCTTTCCTGATGCCATCCCGTTTTGAACCATGCGGGCTGACACAGCTTATTTCTTTCCGTTATGGTACTGTTCCGATTGTCCGTGAGACAGGTGGATTAAGAGATACGGTAAAACCATTTAATGAGTATGAAAATTCAGGAGACGGTTTTTCATTTGCAAATTATAATGGAGATGAAATGCTTTCTGTGATCAATTATTCAAAACATATCTTCTTTGACCGCAAGAAACAGTGGAATCAGATGATCGACCGTGGTATGGCAAATGATTATTCATGGAATAACTCTAAAGGGAAATACGAGGGATTATACAATTATCTGCTCGGATGCTAATTCTGTATGATTATTTTGCAGATTGGATATACTTAAATAACACACTGATCTACATGGAAGGCAAGGCGTCAATCAAGGAAATCAAGCGCCGCTTCATGAAACAATAGGACTTCTATACATTAACCCATAAACATCTGTCAGTCAATATGAAACATCTACTACTCTTTGCCTGCGCCGCCCTGATGGCCCTGCCTTCCGGCGCCACGGTTGGAAACGACACCATTGTCGATGTCAAGAACGCGCATCACGTGCTGGTCACGAGCAGCGGAAACAATACCGAAATCACCATCAGCGGGCTCGACAGCGACCCCGGCTATCACTACCACTACTTTAAGGCCTCCGACCCCGACGCCCAGACCGACATTGAGGAGAAAGCCTCGAAATGGGACTTCAGCATTCCGCTCAAGCGCAGCAGCAACCATTTCTCGTCCGACATCGTATGCGGCGGCGTCGGCTTTGGCTTTGCCACGGCCTTCGGACTGCCTGAAGGCGCACAAATCGACATGGGCAATTCCTACGAAATCTTCTTCGACCTGATCGGACTGGAATATTCCAGCTCCACACGCAAACATACGTTTTCCGTGCGCTTCGGCTTCGACTGGAAAAACTACCGCATGACGGGCCAAAAGCGCTTCATGAAGGACGGCACCAACATCATCATCGACAACTATCCCGAAGGAGCCGACATCAACTTCTCGCGCCTGCACCTGTTCAGCCTGACCTTCCCGTTTACCTACGAATACCACTTTACGCGCAACTTCTCGGCCTACATGGGGGCCATCCTCAACTTCAACACCTACGCCAGCCTGAAAACGCGCTACCACAACGCCGAGGGCGAGCGCGTCAAGGAGTTCTACAAGGGCCTCCATCAGCGCAAGCTGACGGTTGACCTCACGGCCGGCCTGCGCTTCAAATGGTTCGGAGCCTACGTCAAATACAATCCGTGCCATATCCTGAACCCGGATTTCGGTCCTTCGCTCACCAGCCTGTCAACGGGTTTCACATTCTTCTACTAATCCTCCTCCCCCCCCTTTTTTGTTCATCTATATAACCAGGTGCGCTGCCCCGCCATGAGCGGAACAGCGCACCTTTTCAGATTCATGTCTGTTATGCTGCGTATCAGTCGACAGCTTCCAGTTTCAATGCCGCACTGGCATATTCGCCGCCCAGCGGAATGCGCAAACCTTCCTGCTTCAGCACACGTCCGCTGATTACCTTTCCGTTCAATTCTGAAGGCCGTGCCTCGTCACGCGGCGTCAGGTCGGTAATCCGGTAGCTCTTCTGCTCCGAAACGCCGGTCAGACGAATAATCGGCTCGGGCTGGTTCATGAAATGCGTCAGCTTGTAGGCAAACACTACGGCCTGGCGCTTGTCGGCATCCACATACATGAGCGAAGCCACATCCCTGAACTCATAAGGCGAGCGGAGACGGTAAAGGTCGCCCCACTGCACCACGGGCCGTACGGACTTGTAGGCTGCTATGGCGCGCGTGGCAAATTCCTTGTCCGACTGACTCATGTTGCTGGGCTGGATTTCCATGCCCAACCGGCCGGACATGGCCACGTCAAAGCGGAATTTCAGCGGCAGCTGACGCCCCGTCTGATGATTGCGGTCGGCACTGACGTGCGAAGCCATGGCAATGGACGGATAGAAGGCCGACGTGCCCCACTGCATGTACACGCGCTGCAAGGCGTCGGTGTTGTCACTTGTCCAGAACTCGTCGAAATAAGGCAGGAGGCCGTAGTTCACTCTTCCTCCGCCGCTGGCGCAGGCCTGCATCACTACGTTCGGATATTTCTGCCGGATGCGCTTGAGCACATTAACCAGTCCCTGATGATAGGCAATGTACAAATGTGACTGCTCGTCCTTGGGCAGATAATGCGAACCATAGTTCATCACGCCACAGTTGGCATCCCACTTGATATAAGCAATTTGCGGATACTTGCCCAGCAGGCCGTCTACCACGCCGAACACAAAGTCCTGCACATCGGGGTTGCTCAAATCCAGCACCACCTGCGTGCCGCCACGGCCCTTCATGAGCGGACGGTTGTCCTGGCCCAGCACCCAGTCGGGATGCTTCTCGTACAGTTCACTCGCCGTGTTGACCATTTCCGGCTCAATCCAGATACCGAACTTCACGTTGTGGCTGCGTGCGGAAGCCAGCAGGCCGTCGATACCCTGCGGCAATTTTTCGGTATTCACCTCCCAGTCGCCCAAACCGCAATGGTCGTCATTACGCGGATACTTGCGTCCGAACCATCCGTCGTCCATCACGAACAGTTCTCCGCCCATGGCCGAAATATCAGCCATCATCTGGTCCATACCCTTTTGGTTGACATTGAAATATACGCCCTCCCAACTGTTGAGCAGCACGTCGCGCAACTGGTCTCCGTGGGCCAGCTTATAGCGTCGGGCCCAGTTATGGAAAGCACGGCTCACGCCGCCTTTACCCTCCAGACTGTAAGTCATGGCAAACTCGGGCGTGGTAAAAGTAGCCTTGGAAGGCAGTTTATATTGCGAAGCCTCGTCATTGATGCCGGCCACGAGTTGCAGGGAAGTATTGGTGGCACAGGCCTTAATCGTGTAGTTGCCGCTCCATGCCAGCACACCACCGAAAACGGCTCCGTATTCTTCCGTAGGTTTTTCGCTGCCTACGGAAATCATGACGGAAGGATTGTCTGTCTGCGTATTCCGCACACCTTCCTTGTTGGTAATTACTTTTTGTCCGTTGGTCAGACACTCTTCCTCCATTTCACATTCGGCCCCCCAGGTTCCATGAAAATGTGTCATCCAGTTCTGTCCGCGCTGAAGCGGCACAAAGGCCGAAGCAAACCGGCTGAGCACCACGGGTTTGCGCTCTTCGTTTGTCAACTCCGTCCACGTACTGATAACGTCCGTACCACTATAAGCCTTGAAGTACTGTTTCACCTGAAACGGGTAGACCTTGTCACGCAGCGTCAGTTCCAGCAGTTCACCGTCGCTCACCGTATACTGCCGGGCCTGCTGCAGCGCCAAATCGACCGACATGTTTCCGTCGGCATGCGTCACCAGCAAAGCTTTTTCGCCATTGGAATAAATACCGAAAGCAGGATAGCTGTCGGACCACAAGGCCAACCGCGCATCGGCCACCGAACTGACGTCGCCTGCATTCAGGCGCGACCCGTAATACAGCACATAAGCCGGACGTCCCTGCTCGGCATTAACTACAAGTGAAGTCTTGGCAGTAGAAAGCAAATAATCGCGGGCCTCGGCCGGCGCCGTACTCAGGAAAGCCCCCAAGGCCACGGAAAGAAAAGCCATGTTCTTCATCATACATCGCACATAAAGGTTAATAATAAGTAGAAATCAAAAAAATCAGACCTGCACACATCTGCATGCAGCAAGCCTGTTTGCAAAAATACGACTTTTCCGCAGTCGCGAACATGCTTTCCCGTCTTTTTGCCGGCAACCCCCGTCAATTTAAAGTTCGTTCACACCAACCGCCTCCACTCCCGCAACTTCTATTTTTCAGCCGGCCAGGCCGGGGGTTCCGCCAAATATTCGTACATTTGCAGGCCTACCGTTCCGGTTGGACTTTTTTCCACTCAAAACCCGATTTTTTTCATGAAACAATTCGTGTCCGTTTTTCTGCTCACGCTTCTGCTGCACACCCTCGGCAGTCTGCCGCTCTCAGCCCAGGATACTCCCCAAGCGCCGCGCCGCGAAATGCGTGCCGTATGGCTCACCACACTGGGCGGACTCGACTGGCCTGCAATCAAGGTGCGCCAGCCTTCCGACACGCTGCGCCAGCAGCAGGAACTGTGCGGCATTCTCGACCGCCTGCAACAGGCCGGTTTCAATACCGTTTTCCTGCAAACCCGCATACGTGCCACTACGCTCTATCCCTCGCGCTACGAACCCTGGGACGGCGCCCTGACCGGCACCCCCGGCCGCGCGCCGGGCTACGACCCCCTGGCCTTTGCACTGCGTGAATGCCACCGGCGCGGCATGGAACTGCATGCGTGGGTAGTGGCCTTTCCGCTGGGCAAGCAGGCTGCGCTCAAAAAGCTCGGCTCACGCGCCGTCAGCCGGCGCCACCCCAGCCTCTGCCGCCAGGCCGGCCCCGACGTGTATCTGGACCCCGGCGTGCCCGGCGTAGCGCCCTATCTGGGCAGCCTGTGTGCCGAAATAGCCCGCCGCTACGACGTGGACGGCATCCATCTCGACTACATCCGCTATCCCGAAGCCGCCATTCCCTTTAACGACGCCGCCACCTACCGCCGCTATGGCCACCGCCAAAAACGGGCCGACTGGCGCCGGGCCAACGTCGACCGCGTGGTGCGCACCATCAGCGACAGCGTACGCCGGGCCCGCCCGTGGGTCCGACTGAGCTGCTCGCCAGTGGGCAAATATGCCGACCTGCCGCAAATCAGCTCCTACGGATGGAATGCCCGCGACGCCGTATCGCAGGACGCCGTCAAATGGGTACGGCAGGGGTGGATGGACTTTATCGTCCCGATGCTTTATTTCCGCGGCCGACACTTCTATCCGTTTGCCGCCGACTGGGTCAACCGCCTCAGCGGGCCGCAGGTCGTGCCGGGCCTGGCGGCCTACATGCTCGACCCCTCCATACAGGACTGGGCGCTCGACTCGCTGCGGGCCGAAATGCAGTTTACGCGCCTTCAGGAAGCGGGCGGACAGGCTTATTTCAGGGCACGTTTTGTACTGGACAACACCAAAGGGCTGTACGACCTGCTGAAAGATGAATTCTACACCCGTCCGGCCCTGACGCCGTGCCTGCGGCCCGACTCGTCCGGCCGCCCCTCGCGGCCGGCCCTGCACGCCAGCCGCGACTCCAGCCACATCCGCATAGCATGGGCGCCCGACAGCACAACGGCCGGCGGCCTGACCTATCAGATATACGCCCTGCCCCAGCCGGCCGACACGGGTCGCACCATGCGCCTGCTGCGCACCCACCTGCGCGACACGGTATATGTCATCCAAACCCCTACACCGCAACTCCGCCAGACGACCTTTGCCGTAACGGCCACCGACCGCTGGGGGCGCGAGAGCAGCCTGGCCCTGATAGAGCCGCCGCAAATCTGCAAGCCGCTGCCGCCGCGCACCTACCGCCTCGTGCTGCCGCACAAACGCCGCGCACGCCTGCTTGTGGTGAAGGATGAAGCTGGACGCGAAGTGCTCTACCGCACGTATCAGACCGAAGTAGACCTGAGCGAGCTGCCCGCCGGCCGCTACCGCCTGTACTACGTAAGAGGGCGCCTGCTGCGCCGTCTGCACCACCTGCAGAATCTTGAAATCAAATAACAACCGTTTCCGCCCCGACACCGCCCCCGGCGGCCACGGGGCGGAATGGTTTTAGCCTCATTTCGCCAACTCATTATTTCAAAATCGGGCATAAACCGGAAATAGGCCGAAAAAAGGCCGCGGGAAACGGAGTTTTTTATCATTATTAACCGAAAAAAAGCGAAGAGCCGGCAAGGAGATACAAAGAATTTGCTATTTTTGCAATGAGCAATCACCCCAACGGTGAACAGCTCCTGAGGAAGACCATTTAAAGATTACCACAATACTAAAAAATTATCCAACTATGGAATTTTTAACCAACGAGAAATTAGTCATTATCGGTGCCGGTGGTATGATCGGCTCAAACATGGCTCAGACTGCAGCCATGATGCGTTTAACCCCCAACATCTGTCTGTATGACGTGTACGCTCCGGGTTTGGAGGGCGTAACTGAAGAAATGCGTCACTGCGGTTTTGAGGGTGTAAACTTCACCTTTACCACCGACGTTAAAGAAGCCCTCACGGGTGCTTCCTATATCATCTCTTCAGGTGGTGCTCCGCGTAAGCAGGGCATGACCCGCGAGGATCTTCTCAAAGGTAACGCCGGCGTAGCTGAACAGCTGGGTAAGGACATCAAGACCTACTGCCCCGACGTGAAACACGTTGTCATCATCTTCAACCCGGCTGACATCACCGGTTTGATTACCCTGCTCTGGTCAGGTCTGAAACCTTCTCAGGTTACTACCCTGGCTGCCCTCGACAGCATCCGTCTGCAGAGCGAGCTGGCCAAATACTTCAACGTACCGCAGAGCAGCGTAACGGGCTGCCGCACCTACGGCGGTCACGGCGAACAGATGGCCGTATTTGCCTCTACTGCCAAGGTTGACGGCACTCCGCTGCTCGACCTCATCGGTACAGACAAACTGCCTGCCGAGAAATGGGACGAAATCCGTCAGAAAGTCGTTAAGGGTGGTGCCAACATCATCAACCTGCGCGGCCGTTCTTCATTCCAGAGCCCGGCTTACGTATCTGTTGAAATGATTCGTGCCGCCATGGGCGGACAGCCGTTCAGCTGGCCTGCAGGACGCTACGTATCCTTCAGCGGCATCGACCACATCATGATGGCTATGGAAGTAACCATCACCGCCAACGGCGCTGCTTATGAAGAAGTTACCGGTACCGAAGAAGAAATGGCTGAACTGAAGAAGAGCTACGAGCACCTCTGCACCCTGCGTGACGAGGTAATCGGTATGGGCGTACTGCCTACTATCGACAAATGGGGCGAAATCAACCCGAACTTGAAATAAGCTCGACGCTGAGTTTACGCATACCGTCAGGCTGCCTTCAACGTGAAAACGTCAGGGCAGCCTGACTTGCGTTATGCCGCAGGGCGCAGGGCCTGAGCCATACCGCTGCGCCCCACCCGACCGGCCGGCCCCGAAAAGATGCCGGAAAGGTACCGGGAAAAAAGAACAAGGTGGCGGAAAAAACATTTTTCCCGCCGGGCTGTTCCTCCAAACCGCCACCCCTCCGATGCGACATACAGACCACCACTGAGCGCAAAAAGGCCGGGCTCTCCGCCCCCAGCTGCCAACAAACCTCAGCAAGAAGCCCATAGTCCAAAAAAAATTGTATTTTTGCAACAGCATATTTTTTAGACAATCTACTTGAATATTATGGAAGTACATCACTTGCACGACGGCCTTACCGATGCCCAGGTGGCCGAAAGCCGTCAGCGTCACGGAGCCAACGTGCTTACTCCGCCCAAGCAAAAATCGCTCTGGCTCCAGTTTCTCGAAAAATTTGCCGACCCCATCATCCGTATTCTGCTCATTGCCCTGCTGGCCTCCATCGGCATAGCCTGCTTTGAGTTTTTCGGCGAGGACAAGGGAGGCGAGGTATTCCTTGAACCTTCGGGCATTTTTCTGGCCGTCATGCTGGCTACGGGCATCGGCTTCTGGTTTGAGGTAAAGGCCAACCGCGCCTTCAACATCCTGAACCAGGTGAACGACGAAGAACCCGTACAGGTACGCCGCAACGGGCAGGTCATGGAAGTGCCCAAGCGCGACATCGTGGTGGGCGACATCGTCCTGCTCAACACGGGCAGCGAAGTGCCGGCCGACGGTGTGCTGCTCGAAGCCATCTCCCTGCAGATGAACGAGTCGACCCTGACGGGCGAACCGGTGGTCAAGAAATCCACCCGCCCCGAGGACTTCGACAAGGAAGCCACCTACCCCACCAACCACGTGCTGCGCGGCACGACGGTGGTTGACGGCCACGGCGTGATGTGCGTGGAATACGTGGGCGACCAGACCGAAAACGGCAAGGTGTTCGTAGCCGCCCAGATTGACAACAGCGTGAAAACCCCGCTCAACGAGCAGCTCGACCGCCTGGGAGCCGTGATTTCGCGCATCAGCTACGTGCTGGCCGTACTGATTATTCTGGGCCGCCTGATTTCATATTTTCATCTCAACGACGTACATGCCGTCTACTGGGTAGACATCGCCGCCTATGTCCTGCAAAGCATCATGATAGCCATAACCGTAGTCGTAATGGCCGTACCGGAAGGACTGCCCATGAGCGTAACGCTGTCGCTGGCCCTGAGCATGCGCCGTATGCTGCAAACCAACAACCTGGTGCGCAAGATGCACGCCTGCGAAACCATGGGTGCCACCACGGTAATCTGTACCGACAAGACCGGAACCCTGACACAGAACCAGATGCGCATTGCCGACACCCGCTTCTATGGCCTTGATGACACAAGCCTGAATACCGACGACGAGCAGGCCCTGATTGACGAGGGACTGGCCGTAAACTCCACCGCCATGCTCGGCCAGGAGCCCAACTCCGACAAGCCCAAAGTGCTGGGCAACCCCACCGAAGGCGCCCTGCTCATCTGGATGCAGGAGCGTAAGCGTGACTACGCCGCCCTGCGCGAGGCTGCGCCGGTAATGAATCAGCTCACCTTCTCGACCGAGCGCAAATACATGGCCACCGAGGTCAGCTCGGCCGTCATCCCCGGCGCCCGCATCCTCTACGTAAAAGGTGCCCCCGAAATTGTATGCAGCATGTGCGCCCACATCCGCGGAAACGTCAGCCGCACCGAAATCGACAGCCAGCTGGCTGCCTATCAGTCGCAGGCCATGCGCACACTGGGCTTTGCCTACCAGATTCTGCAGGACGGCGAAACGTGGCTCGAAGAGGGCCGCTGCGTGGCCAAGAACCTGACGTTCCTGGGCATCGCCGCCATAGCCGACCCCGTACGCTTTGACGTGCCGGCAGCCGTAGCCGACTGCATGTCGGCCGGCATCAACCTGAAAATCGTCACCGGCGACACCCCGGGCACGGCCCGCGAAATTGCCCGCCAGATCGGACTGTGGAAACCCACTACCGACGGCGCGCGCAACGAAATTACCGGTCCGGAATTTGCCGCCCTCAGCGACGAAGAGCTGCGTGAACGCATCCTCGACCTGAAAGTCATTTCACGCGCCCGCCCGATGGACAAGAAACGCCTGGTTGAAACCCTCCAGGAACTCGGACAGGTAGTAGCCGTCACGGGCGACGGAACCAACGACGCTCCGGCCCTGAAAGCCGCCCAGGTAGGTCTGTCGATGGGCGACGGAACCTCGGTGGCCAAGGAAGCCAGCGACATCACCATCATCGACAACTCCTTTGCCAGCATCACACGTGCCGTGCTTTGGGGGCGCTCGCTCTATCAGAACATACAGCGCTTTATCCTCTTCCAGCTGACCATCAACGTGGCCGCCTGCCTCATCGTACTCATCGGCTCATTCATCGGCACGCAATCACCTCTGACGGTGACGCAGATTCTGTGGGTCAACCTCATCATGGATACGTTTGCCGCCATGGCCCTGGCTTCACTGCCGCCTGACCACAACGTCATGCGCGAGAAACCCCGCCGCCGCGAGGATTTCATTGTTGACTCCTCCATGTGGCGCGGCATCATCGGCACAGGCATAACCTTCACGCTCCTGCTGCTGGCCCTGCTGTGGATAATGGAAAGCGCCAGCATTACCTCGCTCACCGACTGGTCGTGGACGGCTACCATTGGTGAAGTGCCACGCATGCTCACGCCCTATGAAGAAAGCGTATTCTTCACGCTGTTCGTCATGTTCCAGTTCTGGAATATGTTCAACGCGCGTGCCTTCAAGACCGGGCGCTCAGCCTTCCACAAACTGCGCGACTGCCGCGGCTTCCTGTTCGTAATGATGCTGATTCTGGTAGGTCAGATTATCCTGGTCAGCTTCGGCGGCCGCATGTTCAACGTAACCACCCTGCCGCTCTGCGACTGGATAATCATCATCGCCTCGTCAAGCCTCGTGCTGTGGGTCGGCGAAATATTCCGACTAATAACTCGCCGCAAATAACCGATAACAACTGATTATAACTTATGAGTCTATTCAACCGCATATTCGGAAATTCAGATCAACAGGCACAGAAAACGGATGAGACGTCTGATCCCGAACGTAATTTCCAAATTCTGAAAGATGACGGCGTAAGAGCCCGCAACATGAGAGAAATGCCTTTTGCCATTCAGTGTTTCCAAGAAGCACTGAAGATAAAAGACGATGCCGAAACGCTCAGCTATCTGGCTGAAGCCTATTTGCTGACCGGACAGACGGAAAATGCCCTGCCTTGCCTGGAAAAGCTGACCGCCACCGAGCCGGACAACCTGCAACTGCTGCTGACTGCTGCCCATGCGGCCCTGAAATGCCAGCAGTACGACAAGGCCCAAACATGGCTCGAGCAGGCCGGACAAGCTGCTCCCGACGAGCCACACGTGCTGTATCTGGAGGCACAACTGCTGCATGAACGCCACAACGACATCATGGCTGTGGCCAAAGTAACGCAGGCGCTGATGCACGACGAAAAGCTGCTCATGGCTTACGAGCTGCGGGCCAAAATCCTGCTGAGCATGGGGCAGCCGGCCGAAGCCGTAAAGGACACAACCCGCCTGACAGCTGAAGCGCCCGACCAGGAAGACTACCAGCTGCTGCACGGACAGGCTCTGGCAGCCGCCCAACAGCCCGAAGCGGCT
>OGYZ01002775.1_pt1 | contig 11415 bp, 10 predicted proteins | sample 1576681 | NCBI WGS metagenome assembly OGYZ01 (sample SAMEA3541480, study PRJEB24748) | human gut metagenome | biome: human gut; feature: human-associated habitat; material: faeces | place: China | collected 2012 | reverse complement strand
GAGGTCAAGGCGGCGACGGACGGCGGCTTCAATCTCGGCGCAATGCTCATAGAGGGTTTCGCTTGCGACAAGGGCGTTGTAGAGATCGGGGCGGTAGCCCTCAAGATAGGCTTTCCGCAAGTGTCCATAATGCCCGATATAGGGCGGTCTGGCGGGTGAAGTAGTACCGTTGTCAATCAATCTTCTCATGCGCTCTTTTCTCCTTTCTCGTCTGCGACAGGGGGAAGTTTATGGGGCTTTTGCTCCTGCTCCCGTTCCCGCTGTTCTCTCCATTCTCTGCGTTTTTTCTCCATATAGCGGCGGTTGTATTCGGCTTTTTTTGCTCTGCGCCGTTCCTGCTCTGCCAATGCCGCTTTTTCTTCCTCTGTCAGTACGATTTCCTCATGGGGGATTTCTACCTTGCCGACAAAGTTAAAGAAAATCTCAACCTCCTGTGTGCGGCTCGCCCCTTTTCCCTCGGCTTGGTGGACAAGGATTTTTTCAACAAATTCATTTATCATGGCGGGGGTAAGCTCGGAAAAATCCGTATATTTTTTGACAAGGGCAAGGAATTTTTCAGCGTTGACGGTTTCCCGGCTTATACGGTCAAGCTCCTGCTCGTCTTGGGTAACGCTCTCGGTTAAACTCTCTAACTCCGCTTCAAAATCATGCAGCATTTGTTCAAAGAGCTTATCAGAAAGTCTGCCGTTTACATTGTCCTCATAGAGCTTGCGGATTAAGCGGCTCAATTCGTCGGCTCGTTTCTCGCTGCGCTGTTTTCTCTGCCGGATTGCCTTTGCCGCTTTCACCTGCCGCTCGCTGGAAGCAGAGCAGACCTGCTCCATAAATGCCGCTTCATTGTTCAGCGCGTAGTCGCATACTTCCTTGATAGCTTCAAGCAGAAGCTCATTTACAACGGCTGTGCGGATAAGGTGCGTCGTGCAGTATCTATTATAGTGCTGGTTGCCTAAATCATAACGGGAACAGTTGTACTCGTCGCGTTCTGGACGCTTCCTGCCGTTGGGTCGCCCCGCCCAGTCCCGCGCCAGTCCAGCCCCGCCCCTGTGGTTATACATCTTAGCCCCGCAATCCGCGCAAAACATCAAGCCCGTTAAAGGATTTGCCGCGCCTATGGTGTCCGTCCGGCGTATCGTTTTCCGCAAGCTCTGGACGCGCTCCCATGTTTCCTTGTCAATAATAGCTTCCTGCGTATTTTCAAAAATGACTAAATCCTCTTTGGGTGTCATTCTGGAGCGTTTGTCTTTGTAGCTTTCTTTATAGGTGCGGAAGTTTACTGTATGCCCCATATACTCCGGCTTGGATAGAATATCGGCAACTGTGCCGCCACGCCATGTGTACCGTTCAGCGGGGTTAAAATTAGACTGATGTTTCCCCACGCCGCGCTGTGCAAGATAATAGGACGGTCTTTCAACCTTTTCCAAAGCAAGGATACGGGCAATTTCATACGGGCCTTTGCTCTCCAACGCCATGCGGTAAATCCGGCGTACTACCTCGGCGGCTTCCTCGTCGATAATCCAGTGGTCTTTGTCATTAGGGTCTTTCTTATAGCCATAAATACAATGGCTGTTTGTATGCTTGCCGGACATTCCTCTTGCGTGGAGAACGCTTGTTATTTTTCGGCTGCTATCACGCACATACCATTCGTTCATAATATTCAAAAACGGGGCAAACTCGCTGCTTTCGCGCTTGTCGCTGTCAACTCCGTTTGCTATGGCAATAAAACGGACGCCCCGCTCCTTGAACATGACTTCTGTGTAAAATCCCACTTGCAGATAATCTCTGCCGACACGACTTAAATCCTTTACCAGCACATGGGAAACCTCTCCGGCTTCTATGGCTGCAATCATGCGTTTCCAATTAGGGCGGTCAAAGTTTGCGCCAGACCAGCCGTCATCAGTAAAGTGGACACAATTCGTAAATCCATGCTCCTTTGCATAATCTTCAAGCAGCTTCTTTTGATTGATTATACTGTTACTGTCGCCTGTGAGGTCGTCGTCGCGGGAAAGACGCTCGTATAGTGCGGTTATCTTGCCGTTGTCCGTTTTCTTTGCTTTCATTGAAAAACTCTCCTTTCTATGGGCGATTTCTTATCCCCCTTTCACAGCATATAACATCGGTAAATGCCTTTGGGGGCTGCGTGTAACGTTCGGAGATCTCCGCTGCCGGATTGTCAAAGGTCTGCCCCTCGGCAAGCGGGGGTAAAACCGCTTCCGGCTCTGCGTCCTCGTCCTGTTCCCCGGACGCGGCGCGGGATAGTCTTTCAATCTCGCGCCAACCCTCGCAAAGCGTCGTCCTGCCCTTTGCGGTAAAGGTATAGCCGCCGCAAGTGAAAACCGCCGTAACCGCTTCATACTCATAGGGCGCGGCAACGGCGCAAAGCAGTTTTGCGCACACAAGGGTCATTAGCTTTTTCTCACTTTCGGCAAGGGAAGAAAAGCCCGTTTTCACAAACTCCGCTGTCGGCAAAATGGCGTGATGGTCGGTTACTTTGCTGTTGTCGCAAATCCTCGCAAGGTCGGCTTGCAGCTTCACGCCCTGCATAAAGGGGAGAGCAGCGCAAAGGCCGGTGATAAGTTCCTTTGTGCTGCCCTCCATATCGGAAGTGATATATTTGCTGTCGGTGCGGGGATAGGTCAAAAGCCGTTTTTCATAAAGGGCTTGCGCATAGTCAAGGGTCTGTTTCGCCGTAAACCCATACAAACGGTTTGCTTCCCGCTGCAAGGCGGTGAGGTCAAACAGTTTCGGCGGGGCTGCGGTCTTTTTCTCTTTTTTAAGGGAAGTACAAACGGCCTGCGATTTCTCGCAAGCCGCTTTCATCTGCCGCGCCGCCGCTTCGTCGTCCTGCCTTTCGGAAAGGGCGGCAACGCCGCCAACGTCCAGCCGGACGACATGATATTTCTCTTTCTTAAAGCTGCTGATTGCATAGTCGCGGTTTACCAGCATAGCAAGGGTGGGCGTTTGCACTCTGCCGACATTCAATGTTTTATGGTAGAGGATAGAGAAAAGGCGGGTCGCGTTAATGCCAATGAGCCAATCGGCCTTTGCTCTGCAAAGCGCGGATTGATAGAGGTTGTCATAGCCGCGCCCGTCTTTGAGATTTGAAAAGCCCTCGCGGATTGCACTTGCTTCCATGCTGCTAATCCAAAGGCGGGAAAAGGGCTTTTTGCAATTCGCCTGTTCATAGACAAAGCGGAAAATGAGTTCCCCCTCGCGCCCGCTGTCGCAAGCATTGATAATCTCGGTAACGTCGCTGCGGTGCATAAGGTCTTTGAGAATGGAAAACTGCTGCTCCTTGCCGCTGGCAACAATAAACTGCCACTCCTGCGGGACAATGGGAAGATCGTCGTACTTCCATTTACGGAATTGTTCATTGTAGGTCGCCGCGTCTGCAAGGCTAATCAAATGCCCGATACACCACGACACAAGGTAGCCGCCGCCCTCAAAATATCCGCTGCGCTTTTCATTCGCGCCCATAACGGCGGCAATCGCCGCCCCGACGCTCGGTTTTTCTGCAATTACAAGTTTCATAGATTATCGTCCTCCTGCTCGGTCTGTTCGGTTTCGACTACTTCCGTTTCCTCGTCGTCCTCGTCAAAATCAAGGTCGTCAAGGCTGCTGCTGCCTTTCGCCGCGTCCTTTTTGGGCTTCAAAATCTTAAAGTAGTAGAACGCGCCGCCGCCCGCTGCGGCAACAAGCAGCACGACAAGCAGAATACCCATGCCGCCGCCTTTTTCTTCTTCCGGCGGCTGCTCGGTTTCTTCCGGCTCCGGCTCGGCTTCCTTGCCCGCGCACTCGCTCATGTTGACGCTGCAAACGGGACAATCGGTGTTGACGCTTCCGGCAACGCATTTTTCAGTACAGCTACAAACGGGGGCTTCGGTCTGCCCGTCCTCCATAAGGGCGGTTAAATCCGCTTCGTCCACTTGGTTAAGGAAATGGACGGTATTTTCCCCGTCCTCGGCGCGGTCAATGATGATGTAAAAATAGTTTCCGTTTTTCGTAACGACGGTAATAAACTGCTTATCGCCGGACGCTTCGCCCGTTATGTCGTCCACAAGGCTCATGTTGCCCTCCGGCGTTAAGGGCTGCGGCTCATAGCCGCCCGTCGTTTCTTCCGGCTCGGTTTCGGTTACGGGGGTAGGCGGCTCGTCGCTCACATCACCGCCGCCCGCAAAAGCGGTAACAGAAAAGCCGCCCATGAGTACAAGGGCGGCAAGCAAAGCGGTAACGCTGCGGAACAGTTTTTTATGCTTCATCTTCGGTTTCCTCCTGTTCGTCGGTGTAGTCTGCGTCCGGCTGTGGCAAGGCAATTTCGCCGCTGGCGTAAGCGGAGAGGAACGCGGCAAGCTGCGCCCCGTCAAGGTGTACCGCTTTCACCATTTGAACGATCTGCGCGTTTTCTTCCTCGATTTTCTGCGCTTCAAGGTCTTTCAGCCTTTTTTGGTATTCAAGGATTTTCGCCCTCGTTTTCTCAATATCCCTTTCGATACGGTCAAGTTTCGTGTTTGCCATAGAAATAAACTCCTTTCAAAGTCAGTTGTAATGTAGCCGCCCATAGGCGTAAAAATGGGATTGCCAATAGCTTGTATCAAGTTTTGCGTATTGTATCGGGTCGCCACAATGCAGCATGACGGGGCTTCCGTCCCCGTCCTCGCCAACGTAGATACCCACATGAGATACCCCCGGCGTGTCGTATGTACCCGTAAAGAAAACCAAATCCCCCGGCTGCGGGTTGGAAACGCGGGTTGAAATGTTGTAAAGCCCTTGCGCCCCAAGTCTGCCCGTATTGTATAGGCCGCTGTTCGTCAATACATAACTCACAAAGCCGCTGCAATCAAAAGAGGTTTCCGGGGTGCTGCCGCCCCACACATAGGGAAAGCCGACGTATTTATCCGCTTCCTCTATGAGCCGCGCAAACTGTTCATCGGAATTAAGCAGCGCGGCGGGTACTTCATAATCGGCGGGCGGGTTTTCATAGTATTTAGACACATAGCCGGACGACGGGAACAAATCGGGGCGGTTTCCCAGCGACGACATATACATAGCGTACATGGATAGCTGTTCCTCGCCCATGATGTAGACGGGGACATGGGAAAGGTTGAAGTTTTCCAAATCCACATGGAGAATGTAATAGTTGTAGGGTACTTCAACCTCATATTCGTTGCCCTCGCTGTCCGTCCTCGTTTCGGTGCGGTATCGTACCTGTACTTCTTCCTCAACGGTCAAGATATACTGTTTCTCAAAGAGCATTTCAAGGGTGCTTTGCGCTTCATCAAGGGTAAACACGCCCTCATGCAGCGCGGAAAGGATAGAGATTAGCACATAGGGGTCATGCTCGATCTCGTCCGCGTTCACCCGGTATTCGTCATAGCCGGGGTATTCGCGCTCGATATTATTCAGCATATCTTGTAACTCGGCTTCCATAGCGGCATACGCGCTTTCCGCGCCTGTAATATCCGCGTCCTCGGAAAGATAGGACGACGCAATTAAGCCGCTGCCGCTGTTGCCGCCAAAGAGGGAGCAAGAGGACAAGCCGCCGAAAAGCAGAAGCACGATAAAGGCAATCCCGCCCACAAGCAAGCAGCCTTTCCAGTGCCGGACGACAAAGAACGTCGCCCGTTTGGTTTCCTGCGCGGTTTTCTTCGCCGCCTTTGCGGTGGCTTCGGCGGTCTTTTTCACTTTGCCGCCCGCTTTCAGCGTCTTTGCATACTGCTTTTTAATGCGCTGCTTCTGCCAAAAACGGGAAATCGGGTTTGAGTGCGCAAGGGCGGGGTTATCGTGCAGCGCCTTTTGATAGAGGAAATCGGCGTTTGCCTTTACCGCCTTTCTCTCGGCTGCCGCCGCTGCCCGGTAGGGTTTCAGCTTGTGGCTGCGTATGCCGCGCTTTACCGTCCGCGCCGCCATACCGCCCGCTTTCTCGCCCGCAAGTTCTACCCTGTGCCCGCTTTCCACACCGACATTTTCTTTCTCAACCTCGTAGATTTTCCCATGTACGGTGCTGTTCAACTCCTGCGCCGGACGGGACAAGGGGTTATGCCGCAACTTGCCGTTTGGGGGCTTATCCGTCTTTTCAAAGGAAAGGCGCGTCTTTGCCTTGCCTTTCGCTTCGTCAAAAACGCGCTCTTTCTTGATTTTGGTCTGCTTGGGGATAGCCGCCCGCGCTGCGTCTAAACGGTCTGCCGCTTTCTCGGATTTACGGATAGATTTCTGCAATTCCGGCGTTGCCCGTTCCGCTTCGGAAAACTGCAAGCGGGAAGTATGGGTTTTTAGCTGCGCCGCGTCAAGGGCTTTTTTCCCTGCGCCCTTTGCCGCTTGCCGTTCAACCTCTGCGCCGATACGGTCAACAGCCTTTTCTGCCGCTGCGGTAGGGGCTTGGGAATAGTTTTCCTCCTGCGGCCTTTCGCTGATACTCGTTGTTTCGCCCGTCGTGAGGTTTTCCGCAACCGCCCCGTCGCGGGTCATTTTCTGCGTTACCTTGTCGGGGGCTTTCCATTCCTTGCTCAATCTTCATCACCTCCAATCCGCTGTTTTGCAAGGGTGCAATAGTCGGGGTTTAACTCAATGCCGATATAGCGGCGGGAAAGGTGCTTTGCCGCCGCTGCGGTGGTGCCGCTGCCTAAAAACGGATCAAGGACAATCCCGCCCACGGGACAGCCCGCCAAAATGCACGTTTCCGCAAGTTTGGGCGGGTATGCTGCGAAATGCCCGCCATGATACGCGACATTGTTGATCTGCCAAACGTTGCGACGGCTGCGGACGGGACAAATCAACTCGTCGGCGTATGCGCCCTTTTCGCGGGGGCGGTTGATTTTCTGCGGCTGGTTTTGCCCCGGAACAGTAACGTTATACTTGTTTCCTTTGCTAACTCCGCTTTTCAGCCGCCCCGCCGTTGTGGGGGCTATCGGCTCGGCTACTGCTTGCCAATTGTAGTAATACTTCTTTGACTTGGTAAGCAGAAACACATATTCATAGCAGCGGGTCGGCCTGTCCCGCGTGCTTTCTGGCATGGGGTTTGTTTTGTGCCAAATGATAGAACTGCGCAAATACCAACCGTCGCCCCGCAAGGCAAGGGCTACAAGCCACGGAATACCGATTAAATCTTTGGGCTTACAGCCGGGGGCGCGGTGGTTGAACGCCACTTGCTGCCCGTTCCTGCCTTTGGGATATTTGGGGTCTTGGTGGTCGGCTTTGCTGCCTGTGCCGCAATAAGTGTCCGCGATATTCAGCCAACAAGTCCCCTCCGGCGTAAGCACCCGCTTTACCTCATGGAATACCGCCGTAATGCGGGAAACATATTCTTCCGGCGTTGCTTCCCGTCCGATCTGCCCGTCTGCGCCATAGTCCCGCAAGGCATAGTAGGGCGGGGACGTTACGCAACAATCAACTGCGTTTTCCGGCAAGGTTTGAAGCACCTGCAAGCTGTCGCCGCAATAGATTTTGTCCGTTTCTATCCTCATGCCGACACCTCGCCGGGTTTGGTCGTCATGACGCGGTACAGTTCCGTATCCTGCGGGAAACGGTCAATAAAGGGCAAAATCACGTTGCCGTAGAAAATAAGCCCCTCGCCCGCGTCGGAATGGGTTACATAGGTCATTTGCTGCTGCGAAATGTTAAGCTGCTTTGCAAGGATTTCCCTGTCGCCCTGTGCTTGGTTGAGCATATAGACAAAATCGCTGTTTTCAAAAACGTTTGAAACTTCTCTGCTCGTCAAAAGGTCTTTGACGTTCTGCGTGATACCTGTCGGAATACCGCCCCACTTCCTAAAACGCTTCCAAATCTCGACGCTGTATGCTGCGGTCTGTTCCTCTTTCAAGAGTAAATGAAATTCGTCGATGTAATACCGCGTCGCCTTGCCCTCGCTGCGGTTTACCGTTACTCTGTTCCATACTTGGTCTTGGACGATAAGCATACCGACTTTTTTAAGCTGCGTACCGAGTTCCTTAATATCAAAGCAGACAAGGCGATTATGAATGTCAACGTTTGTCCTGTGGTTAAAAATGTTCAAGCTGCCGTTTACATAGAGTTCCAATGCCGCCGCGATACGCTGCGCTTCCTTTTCCGGCTGCTCCTGATTGTTGTAAATTTCGTTGTCCTTCCTGTTCTGACTGCATCATAAAAAACACCCCTTTTTCATTCTTTACTCTTAGTAAAGCACACGAAAAAGGAGTGTTCTTAAAGATATTCTATTTCATTTCTTAGATTATTCTTAACAGAAAAATAAATTTCTAAATGATATATTAATATTTACCAGTCGCTATCCCAGTCAGATGAATTAGAATCCCAGCTGTCATTGGAATCCCAGTCATATCCACTGTCTGAACTGCTGTCCGAGCTGTCTGAGCCATAATGCTCTTCATAATATCTGCTGTCTTCAAAATTGGTAATGCTGTTATCCCAGTCATAGCCATTCTGATAAGTCATTTCATAATCAGAACGGTTATTTAAAATATCATCCGGTACCTCATCGCTGTCTATCTTATCATAGTCATAACCATCATACTCGAACCAGTTATTGTGGCTGTGAACGTAAACCGTATTTTGGTATTGGTAATAACTTGCCTTCTTGTAATTATGTATCGGAATCAGAACGATTAAAAAACACATCAGGAAACAAACGGCACAGGTTAAGAATTTCTTTCCGGCAAATCCCTGATATATCTTTTCAAATACCGTGCTTTTTTCCCTTAACCCACAAACAATAAGGTCTAATATCACTGCCACAGGTGCTGCGGCAATCAGTGCAATAAAAAGTGCTGTTCCAATTCCCCGGTATAATGTATCTAACACAAAGAATACAAAGGAACCAAAGAAGAAAAGAAAGAATGCTCCAATCCCGGCAAAGGTTCTTCCTATTACCTTTCCTGTTGACATTGGCTTTCTGTTATTTCCATAACTGCTTCTTACATTTCCAGCCCGATTATGTTCCTTCTGGTTTAAGATTTCCTCTTTTAAGATACAGCTCATTTACCGCATAGGCTTCATCCGTTCCCTGATAGCGGATCGCCCGCTCGCCGTTTGCCTTGTTCTTATAGACAATGACATTCTGACCTTCCCGGTAAATACCAAAGGCTTTGGGCTGTGTGTAATTGATTCCGATAAAGAATCTCGTCACTTCATACGGTGGCAGATTCCGCGCCTGATACCACTGCTGCAATTCTTCAATAGTCTTTGGCGTATGGTCTGCAGTACGCGTTACTGCCTGATTGGTGGCTCCACAGTAAGGACATTTCTCATCTGTTTCCTTAATGATGGAGCCACAGTATTCGCATTTAATCTCCATAGCTATATAAACCCTTTCTCCATAAAACTCCTGTTACTTTTTATACTATTCTATTCTTCCACCCGATGCAAGCCCATTTAGAACAAAGAATGTGCCTTGGCACACATCAAAGTCTCCGGTCAGTCTTTGACTTTTCCATTCATCCGCATAATTACAGCAAAAATTTTATCTCTGCTAAAAATTCCCGCAGCATATTATTTGGAAGATAAACCGGTGTAGACTTTGCTGCTATTCCGCAGACATTGTCCAGTCCATATTTTCGTGCAATCTGCTTTGCCCGGAACAGATGAAAATCATTGGTGATAATTCCAACGGATGTCCCTTCTTTTATCAACACCTTGCTGTACTCCATATTCTGCTCTGTATTTAAGGACTTATCCTCCAAGAGAATCCGGGACGCATCAATCCCCTGCTCCTTTAAATACTGTGCCATTCCTTCAGCTTCGGAATATGGTTCATTTGCACCCTGTCCGCCGGATACGATACAGATTGTCTCCGGATTATCCTCTAAATATTCCACTGCCTTATCCAGCCGGTATTTTAACGCAGCACTTGGTCCGCTTTCCCTCACCTGTGCCCCCAGCACAATAATATAGTCAAGTCCCGCTTCGCCTTTTTCATGCATCTGACTTATGATACAGCCTTCTACGATGAAAAATGCTGTAAATCCCACTGCAACGACAGCAATACAGATTCCCTTAACCAGCCGGGGAACTTTCTTCCAGAAAGATTTCCAGACAGAATACCCAAACAGGAAGAAAAGTACCGCCAGCCCAATCCACACCAGAAAAAATGATGTTCCGGAACCCGTTGCCAGTACCATCCCCGAATAAACAACACAAAGTAGCGCCAGTACCGTAAATATCAGAAATGTTATTTTTTTCTTCATGCCCTCTCTCCTCGTTTTCTCACAACAACCGGTATCCAGGTAATACAAAGGAATAAGAACAATGCTCCACCGGAAAGCAATGCTCCCAGTTTCAGATTCGGTGTTGTATATTTTAATATAATATCATGGCTGCCTTCTTTTAATGGAATGCTGATAAACGCATCGCAGAAATGCTCATAATCCACTTCTTCCCCATCCACAAAGACATGCCAGCCTTCATCATCCGGCACGGACAGCAAAAGAGTTCCGGCTTTTTTTACGTTGATGCTGCCTTCGATTCTGCTGTCACTGTAGGATTTTAACTCCATGGTCTGCTGGGATAATGTATGATATGCTGCCTGAAATGCTGCATCATTTAACCGGTAGCCCTGCACCAGTATCTGATCCGTATCGGCAGAAGTCAGCGTAATATCTTCCCCAGCCTCACAATAGCCCAAATCCAGTAAATAGACATGGTCACATTTAGAAAATGTCCGCATGCGGTTTCCAGTGGTTGCGGTAATGGTTTTGGCATCCTTCATCGTATAATAGCCATAATAATAGCCACTTTCCGTTACCTGAATCACCGTTTTTCCATCATGTAATTCTGCATCTACCGGCTCTAAAAGATTCTCCGTTGCACCCAGGGCATAGGCGAGTTCATTCTGTGCCATAATTGGTGTTCCAAGGGTAAAATCCCACTTTTCCGTCAAATCACTATCTACCATAAAACCAAGTGGCAGTGTACCGGTATTCTCATATAAATATATGCCATTCTGCTCTGATATCAGACTCCGATACGGACTTTCCTCTTCTGCACTGTCTGTCAGGATATATTTTACCGAAAGCAGCGAGGAAGTAAGCATCGTTGCACCATTATAGCAGTAATAATTCTTACCGCCTTCCATTCCCATCTCCCGATAGAAATCTGCCACATCTTTATTTATAAGAGAAGAAAAAATAGATGCGGATGCATAGTTTGAAAGTGCCGACTCATTCTTCGTCATCCGGTTAAACTTATCCATACGGAAGAAACCGTCATCCTCTGCTCCTGCTGTCTCCGCCAGTGTTTTATAATCCTCTAAATGCTGGGTATACAGCGTCCGGCTGGTAGTAGAAATACTGGTCGTGTCAAGATTTACGCCTGCCTCGGCACATACCAGAAGCACCGCAAATATCGATACGATAGTCCGCATCGTCTTATCCTTCCGCCGATAGAATATGTAGAAATTGTTAGAAGCAGGTCCTTTAGGAAGTATTCCTTCTG
>OGYZ01002765.1_pt1 | contig 11439 bp, 10 predicted proteins | sample 1576681 | NCBI WGS metagenome assembly OGYZ01 (sample SAMEA3541480, study PRJEB24748) | human gut metagenome | biome: human gut; feature: human-associated habitat; material: faeces | place: China | collected 2012 | reverse complement strand
GATGTAACAAAAGCTGCCCATATGGGCAGCGCGCATACCAATACCAGGGTCATCAGGATGGGGAGCAGTCGTCTCTTCATGGCGGTTCCTCCTTCTATGGCTCACATATTTCTCTCCCGGGCCTGTGTGCCGCAAAATTTCTTGTTGGGAAAGTTTTTTGGCGCGCAGGCTCTGTTGTACGACCATCTTACCAGAAAGTGTCGCGAAAGGCAACGTGAATATCCAGATGTTGGCATAAAAAATCTGTGTGGGAGGCATAAGAGGAAGTTATGGGCCTTGGCGGGGGACGAAAAAAGACCGGCGGGGCCGGTCTTTTGTGTTCAGGCGTGGTATTGGGGTTCGTTGCCCTGGTAGATATCCTGCATCTCCCGGTCGATCTCGCTGATGGCGTCGGAGCACAGGCGCAGGCGGGCGGCATCCTGCTGGGTGAATTTGCGGTCGGATTTATACCGCAGCTCGTGCTCCAGACTGGCCCACATATCCATGGCGATGGTGCGGAGCTGGATCTCCACCGGCAGGACCATGGTGCCCTCACTGATGACGATGGGCACATTGACGATCAGGTGCAGGCTGCGGTAACCGGTGTCCTTGGGCTCCTTGATATAGTCCACCTCGCGGAGGACGGTATAGGACTCGCTGCGGGTGAGCAGGGAGCGCAGGTAGTAGATATCATCCAGATAGTTGCAGATGACGCGGATACCGGCCACGTCCTGGATGTGGGCATAGATGTTGTCGATGCTGACCTCCAGGCCCCGGCGGCGCAGCTTGTCGATGATGCTGTCCAGCGTCTTGATACGGTATTCGATGTGGTGGATGGGCGAGTGGTCATACAGACGGGCGAACTCCTCGTCCAGGATCTCCATCTGCGTTACGGCTACCTTCAGCGCACTGCGGTACAGGTGCGTCACCCGCACCATGCCCGCCGCCAGCTCCTGCTCCTTCGGGGAAAGGCCCGCGGCGGTGGGAATGTCCCGCAGGCGGATGGTGCCGCTTTTTTCGATCATCATGGGCAGACGCCCTCCTTTCGGCCGCAGCCCACGTCCGGGACCGCAGTTTCATCCTACTATACGAATATGACCTGCCTGTGAACAAATCGATATTTCTTTAACAAGTATACCGACAGTTTGCGCGAAATGCAAGAGGGACGCCGTACAAAAAGCGCAAAGAAGGCGCCCACGGCTACCGCCGTGGGCGCTGGGGTCATTTCTTGCAGCGGGCGAGGACGGCGGCGGCCACACGGTCGGCGGCCAGGCCGTCGAAATCGCGGCTCTGGGCAGCGGTGATGGCCTGACGCTGCTGTTCGTCCTCCAGAAAGGCCAGGGCCGACGCGGCCATGTTGTCCGGCGGGCAGGAGACCGCCCAGCCGTGGGCGGTGAAGAACGCCTCGTTCCGCGTTTCGCAGCCGCCCACCATATCCGCCAGCAGCAGCGGCACGCCGCGGGTGCCGGCCTCGGTGATGCTGATGCCGCCGGGCTTGCTGACCAGCACGTCCGCGCTGTCCATGTACAGCTGCACCTGGGTGGTAAAGCCCACAGCCTCCACGCGGTACAGGCGGCGCAGCTCCAGGGCATAGCGCATCTGCTTGTTGCTGCCGCACAGCACCGTGGCGAAGTCGCCGTCGGCCATACGCATATCCAGGTCCTCCGCCACGTCGCCCATGGGCCCGCAGCCGATGCTGCCGGACATGAGGACGATGTGGCGGCCGGTCTCCGGCAGGCCCAGAGCTCTCCGCGCCGCGGCTCTATCGCCATGCTCGCGGAAGGCGGAACGCACGGGGATGCCGGCGGGCAGAAGGGTATCGCGGGCGATGCCGCAGCTGACGAACTCGTCGGCCAGCTCCTGATGGGGAATGACGCAGATATCCGGGGTACAGGCACCCACCGTGGGGCTGCAGGTATAGTCCGTGGCCACGAAGCAGAACACCGGACAGGCGCTCCACGCCTGCTTCAGCGCCGTCATCATCATGGCGGGGATCACGTGGACACAGACAACGGCATCGTAGCCGCCGCTTTGCAGCGTGCGGCCCAGACGGCGGGCACCGCGGGCAATGTAGCGGTACACCGGGCCGTCGCGCCGGTCCATCTCCTTGTCGCCCTCGGCGGACATATAGCCCGCCTTGTAGAGCTTGGGATACCGGCGATAGAACCGGGTGTGCCACTTGGAAACGAATTTGGATGCCTTTTTGGAGATGAAGCCCAAGCCGTCCATCACGTCGCAGGACGCGCCGCAGCGTTGGAGGCTGTCACGCAGGGCGGCGGCGACGGCGTTGTGCCCGCCGCCGGTGTTACAGGTCAGGATCAGTACGCGCATTTTGCTCTCCTTTCCGCTGCGCTCGCTTTCGCAGCAGCGCCGCCAGGCGCATGAGCCGGGGGCGGTTGTAGCGTTGTATCAGAATAAAGGGCAGATTGGCCAGCAGCACCCACACCGCCAGCACGATCGCGCCGCCCCAGCCGGGCCACAGCCACAGAAACGCCAGGCCCAGCAAACAGGAGGCCCCGTGGACCAGCTCCGCGCGGCATGTCTCCTGCACCAGCGCCGCGGCCTGATCCGCCGTCACGGCGCCGCTGCCGGGCAGTTCCTTCTTCACCATGTCCGGCAGGATGCGGCTCATGTCCGGCACCAGCTTCTTCCACTTATCGATGGCTAATTTGGTGTAGATGCGGCCGTTCTTCTCCCATTTTCGGCTGCGGAAGGGCCGCTTCTCCGGGTCAAAGGGACCGGGGATCGCCTGACCCAGCGGGTGCGCCAGCAGGGCCAGCGCCGCCGCGTACAGGACGCATTTCCAGAAGCCGCTCACGCCTTCTCCACCCCGCAGCTGCGCTCCAGCGCGTGGCGCAGCGTGCCCTCCGTCAGGCGGGTGACGCGCTCCACGAACTGCTCCTCATCGTGCTTCATGCCGTAGTGCAGCCAGCTTTGCAGCAGGCCCACCAGCGTGGCCGTATACAGCGCCGCGATGGACTGCACATCCGTCTCCGCCACCGGCAGGTCCTCCGCCGTGCGGCGCACCAGATCCTCCACGGCACCGTAGACCACCTGGTAATACTCGTGCTCCAGCAGGTCGCGTTGGCTGGACTGGTACAGGTGGTAGACCGCGCGGCGGTTGGCGCGCATGAACGCCGTCACCCGCATCATCAGCTGGTACCAGCTGGTGCAGAGGGGTGGTGCGTTGAGGACGCGGTCCAACTCCGTCTCCAGCACCTCGCGCACCAGGGCGTAGATGTCGCAATAGTAGTAATAAAACGTATTTCGGTTCACGCCGCAGTGATCTGCGATGTCCACCACGGAGATCTTATCCAGCGGCCGCTGCTCCAGCAGGTCCAGAAAGCCCTTGCGAATGGCGTTTTTTGTGGTCTGTGCCATGTCCATGCTCCTCTCTTTGTGCAAAAACTGCCTTACCACCTGTATCATACCGAATTCAGACAGTTTTTGCAAGATGCCCGTACTATGCACTTTAGGCAAAATGCGTGGAAATGTATGAACATAGTGTAAAAAAAGCATCCCCGCACGGTGTGCGGGGATGCTCTTGCTTCAAATGGGGTCAGGCCGTCACCACGGGGCCGCCGTGCTTCTTGGCGCTGATCTTCTGGTAGGCGATGACCGCCGCCACCAGCACCAGACCGGCCACGTCGGTGAGGGTGCCGGGGATCATCATGCCCAGGCCGCCGACGGCCAGGACGATACGCAGCACCCAGTGGACCTTCTTATACAGATAGCCGTTCAGGGACGCCGCGATGGCAAAGATGCCCAACAGGGCGCTGACGCAGATCTGCGCCACCTCCCACCAGCCAGAGATGTTTTCAAACAGCAGCGCCGGACTGTAGGCGAAGATGTACGGCACGATAAAGGCGGCGATGGCCAGCTTGGTGGCGTTGATGCCGGTCTTCATGGGGTCGGACTTGGCGATGGCCGAGCCGGCATAGGCCGCCAGAGCCACAGGGGGCGTGATATCCGCCACGATGCCAAAGTAGAACACGAAGAAGTGGGCGGCCACCAGCGGGAAGCCCAGCTGAATGAGGATGGGCGCGCAGGTGGAGGCCATGATGCAGTAGTTGGCCGTGGTGGGCACGCCCATGCCCAGGACGATGCAGCACAGCATGGTCAGCACCAGGCCGACGATGGTGGCGTTGCCCGCCAGCTGGACGATGGCGTTGATGAGGATGGAGGCCAGGCCGGTGACGGTGATACAGCCGGCGATGATGCCCGCCATGCTGCAGGCCACGGCCACGGTGATAGCGCCGCGGGAACCGGCTTCCAGAGACTCCACCGCGGAGAAGAAGGAGCGCTTGCCGGCATTACCCAGCGCCTTGCCGGTCGTCATGGGCTGGGTGTCGCCCTCACCGCGCTTGCCCTGCAGGAAGAAATTGACGAAGCCCACGGCAATGGCGGCCAGAATGGAATAGGCCGCGGAGTGGGACATGGTCTTGCTGCCGGAGGACACCAGCCACACCAGCAGGATCAGGGGAATGATCAGGTAGCAGTCACGGACCAGCAGACGCCACGCAGGCAGCTCCTCGCGGGGAACGCCCTTCAGGCCCAGCTTCTTGGCCTCCAGATGGACGGCGATGAAGATCCCGGTGAAGTACAGCAGCGCGGGCAGGATGGCCTTGACGGCCACCTGGGCGTAGGGCAGCTTCATGTACTCGGCCATGAGGAAGGCTGCCGCACCCATGATGGGGGGCATGATCTGGCCGCCGGTGGAGGCCGCGGCCTCGACGGCGCCGGCGAACTCGGGCTTATAGCCGGTCTTCTTCATCATGGGGATGGTGAAGGAACCGGTGGTGACGGTGTTGCCCACGGAGGAGCCGGACACCATGCCGCACAGGGCGGAGCTGATAACAGCCACCTTCGCCGGACCGCCGCTGGACCAGCCAGCCAGACGGTTGGCAAAGCTGATGAAGAAGTTGGCGATGCCGGTGCGCTCCAGGAACGCGCCGAAGATGATGAACAGAACGATGTAGGTATAGCACACGTTGATGGGCGTGCCGATGACGCCGGAGGTGGTGTAGAACAGCTTGTAGATAATGGTTTTCAGCGCGTCATACAGGGTGGCACCGTTCACCGCGCCGGCGTAGCTCAGCTGGTTGATGAACGCGTACACGATCAGCACGCCGGCCACGCACAGAATAGGCAGGCCCACGCAGCGGCGGCACAGCTCCATCAGGATCAGGATACCCACCACGCCGATGATGACGTGGACCGTCTCGATACGGGTGGACAGGCGCACCAGCGTCATGGCGTTCAGCGCAAAGTAGAAGAAGCAGGCTGCGCCCACCACCATCAGCACGATATCGTACCAGGGCAGGTAGTTGACCCTGACGTGGTGCTTGCTGGCGGGGTAGGTCAGGAAGCCGATGATAATGATGCAGCCCACGAACATGGTGAGCCGGATCTCGGGCATGGCCTTGGAAAACAGGGTCATGCCGATGCAGAACAGACCGAACGCGGCCATGAGGATGCGGATGATCAGCTGGGGCGTACCCTCCCACAGGCGGGTGGCGGATTCACGGTCATATTTACGCATGACCGCGTCCAGATCCGGGGCCTCGTCCGCGGCGGTATTGACGCCGTCGGCCGGGCTGGTATCCGGTTTTTTCTTGTCGATGCTCATAGTCGTTTCTCTCCCCGAAAAATACAGAATAGCACGAGGACTACGGCGGGAAACCCCGCCGTAGCCTCGAAAAGCGTCAGTTCTCTGCTAAGGATTTAGTCGCCGAAGTACACGTCCTTGGCGATGACGGTCTCGGTGTAATAGTCGGAGGTCTCCAGCAGCTTGGCGATGTGCTCGCTGTCCAGGCTGACCAGGTAGGTATCCTTGGTGGTGGCCAGGTCGGTCACAGCGGTGGTGGGGGCACCGGCCACGATGAAGGCGGCGTCGATCTGGCCGTTCTTCAGGGCGTCGGCGCTGTCGCTGAAGGACTGGTAGGTGGGCTTGATGTCGTCCTCGGTCAGCCCGTAAGCACCCAGGACGTCAATGGCGTTGAAGTACACGCCGGAACCGGGAGCGCCGATGGACACGGACTTGCCGGCCAGGTCAGCCACGGTCTTGATGCTGGCGTTGGTGGTGACGATCTGCACCTGCTCCATGTACAGGGCGGCCACAGTGGAGAAGCCCTCGACCTTGCTCTCGAACAGGTTGGTGCCGTTGTAGGCGTAGGCCATCACGTCGGACTGGCAGAAGGCGAAGTCAGCGGTGCCGTCCACCAGCTCCTGCACGTTGGCCTGAGAGCCGTTGCCCACCAGACCCACGACGTTGACGCCGGCGTTGTTGGTGGCGTGCTGGGCGATGACGGAGCCGAAGGCGTAGTAGGTGCCGGACTCGCCGCCGGTGACGAAGCGCAGGTTGCGGGAGTCGGTGTTGCCGGCGCCGTCCTTGACGGCGGCGACCTCAAAGCCCTTCTCGGCGAAGTACTTGGCAGCGCCGGGGTGATAGGGCACGGAGGTGATGGAAGCGCCGTACTCCAGACTCAGCTCGCCGTACTTGGCGTGGCTGGTGGTCAGGGACGCGGCGTTGTCGAAGATGTCCGCCACGAACTTGTACACGTCGTCGCTGGACACGTCGTCGCGAGCCAGGATCACCGCGCCCACGGCCACGGTGGTGGTGTCGGTATGCTCAGCGGTCACATCGCCGCTGTCGTCCTTCTTGTCGCCGCAGGCGACCAGGCTCAGCGCCATGACCAGCGCCAGAACCAGTGCAAAAAACTTTTTCATGTTCTTTCTCCTTATTGATAGATAAATTGTTTTCCTCTTCCTGAAAAACAGCTTTTTCCGCCGGCCGGTCGGGCACGGCGGTGTTCAACGGTGCCATTATATCGCAGGCGTAAACTTTTTGCAATATCTAAATGCGGAAAATTTCATTTTTCTGCGGAACGATTTTCCCGTCCGTGCGGACATTCCGCTTTTCTTAGTCGGCATTTCTTTCGGCAAATCCGTAGTTTTGTCTGTATCATGGTACTTTTTAGCGGTGGTCTATTCATAATGCTAAATTGTTTTATGCAGGAACGCCCCGCAAGAAGTGCATTTTCTGCCGGGCAATCCTGCAAAATAACAGAGGCGGGGCAAAGCCCCGCCTCTCAGCTTTCTGTCACATTCAACAGCTGCGCCGCAGCAGCTCGCATACCAGTTCATAGGTGCGCTCCGTGGAGGGCACGCTCAGCCGCTCCCGCACGGAGTGTACATCGTGCAGCTCCGGCCCCATGGACACCGCGTCCAGACCGGGGATCTTCTCCATCAGCAATCCGCACTCCAGACCGCCGTGGGTGGCCTCCACCACGCCGTCCTTACCGGTAAGATCCTTATACGCCGCCAGCAGCGTATCCCGGAACTGCGACTCCCTCTTGTACTGCCAGCCGGGGTACACGCCCCGCTCTGCCACAGTGCCGCCCGCCAGCGCCGCCACAGCCCGCACGCGCTGCGCCAGCATCAGCTTCCGGGACGCGATGGACGACCGGATGGAGAACGCGATGTGCAGTCCGTCGCCGTCCAGCTTCACCACGCCCATATTCAGGGATGTCTGCACCAGACCGGGGAAATCCGTGTCCATAGCCTCCACGCCCTGCGGCATGGCCGTCAGCGCCTGCACCAGCGTCACGGTGCGCTCTGCGGACACGGCTTTTGCCGTCTCCGCTGCCGCGCAGGTCAGCGTCACATCGGGGTCGGTGACGGCGTACTCGTTCTTCAGCACCCCCTCAAACTCCCGAATAAACGCTTCGAACGCCCGGCCGCTGCCCTTGGGCAGCGCTACGACCGCGTCGCAGCGGGAGCAGATCACGTTGTCGAACTGCCCGCCGGAGAAGGCCGCCAGCCGCAGGCCGGGGAACTTCTCCAGCGCTGTGGCCAGTACCCGTCCCATGAGGCGGTTGCCGCTGCCCCGGCCCAGATGGATGTCCGCACCGGAGTGACCGCCCCGCAGGCCGGCCACGGTGATGCCGAAGCCCTCCATGCCCGCCGCATCGGTCAGCGCTGCGGGCAGCAGGCAATCGGAGCGCATGCCGCCTGCGCAGGACACGGTGAACACGCCCTCCAGCTCGGAGTCCAAATTCAGCAGCTTTTTGCCCTTCAGGTCAGAGCAGTCCAGCGCAAAGGCGCCGTCCATGCCCACCTCCTCGTCCACGGTGAATACCGCCTCGATGGGCGGATGCACCAGCGTATCATCCGACAGGATCGCCAGGATCATGGCCACGGCAATGCAGTTGTCGCCGCCCAACGACGTCTTGTCCGCCCAGACCCACTCACCGTCGGTCATCAGGTCAAGTCCCTCGCGGGTCATGTCCTTGGTGCAGTCGTCGGTCTTGGCGCACACCATGTCGATGTGTCCCTGTAGGATGATCGGCTCGGCGCTCTCATGGCCGGGAGATGCCGGCTTCCAGATCACCACGTTGTTGCACGGCTCCTGCCGGTACTTCAGTCCCAGTTCCTTGGCAAAGTCCACGCACAGATCGCTGATGATCTTCGTGTTGCCGCTGCCGTGGGGCACCGAGCACAGCTTTTCAAAATATGCGAACACCTTTTCCGGCTTCAAGCCTTTCAAAACAGCCATTTTGATACTCCTTTCCCATGCGGCTGCGGTCTCCGCGCCGCCCATTCAGTATAGCATATCCGCCTGCCGCCCGCAAGCGAGTCCCTATGCGCCCACAGCCCATGCTTTCGCATGGGCTGTGTATGCAGCACACATTATCAGAAGTCGCCCAGACCCATATCGTCCTCGATACCGGGCGCTTCCTCGTCGTCCTCGTCGGTGGGAGGCGCGGGGATGAATTCCTCCAGATAGGCCTCCTCCGGCAGACCAGCCATATACGCCGGCAGGTTGATGATGATGCCGTCGATGTTATGGGGCAGTGTCATTTGGTACGTTTCCGTTGTCTCGCTGCCGCCCTTCTGCTGCATGACCTCCACGGTCAGCTCCAGCTTGTCGCCGATGACGGTGGTCAAGCAGCGCTCCTTTTCGTACAGCTTGGAGATCTGCTCGCCGTTCACGTACACAGTGATCTTATAGGGTGCCTCCACAGACTGGCCGCCCTTGTCCACTGCGCGGTTGTCGAAATAGACGGTGTGGCCGCGTCCGATGCGCAGCATCAGCACGGCGACGAGCACCAGCACCAGGATAAAGGCGATACGGATGATCCACGAGCGTTTCGTCGTTTTCATGCGGTTCTCCCCTCCTCCTCGGCCTTCTGCTCAATGGCCAGCTGCTGACCCAGCGTGCGGTTCTCCTTGCGCTTCTTGGCCTCGTACATGACCAGTGCCACGGTGATAACGGCGTAGGACACGAACACGCGGAAGTACTCGCCGATCATGGAGTCGCCGGTGATCTTGGTTCCGGCGGCCGGCGCCACGATGAACATGGTATGGAACAGGAGCACACCCAGGAACACGTTGCCGATGGACGCCTTTTCCACGGAGGCGCCGCCCACCAGCAGCGCGGCGATGCAGAACATGCCGACGTTGGTATGCGCCGTATAGGTGGGGAAGTTGCCCATGTTTTGCAGGTAGATGATCATGCCGAAGCCCGCAAACACGGTGGACATGACGATGGAGATCAGGCGGGTGCGATCCACGTTGATACCGGCGTCCCGCGCCACATTCATGTCCTGGCCCACCGCGCGCATGTCCTGTCCCAGCTTCGTGCGGCGGAACCACACGATGAACAGGCAGGCCAATGCGATGATGATCAGCGTCAGCACGGGGATCTTCACGCCGCCCACGTAGATGGCCAGCGCATTATCGATGCTCTGCCGCATCTGCAGAAGGCTGACTGTGTTGCGGATACCAAAGCCGCGGGGCAGCTTCAGTGTGTTGTGGAGGATGGGGATGATGGGCCCCATCATATACAGCACCACCAGCTGGTACACACCGGTCATGCAGTAGGCGATAAAGTAGCTGGTGACCATCTCGCGGCCCTTGGCGCGGTTCAGGATGCTGCCGCACATAAGACCCAGCAGAATGGACAGGGGGATGGACAAAATGGCCGCCAGCACCAGACCTGGGATACCCCAGATCTGCCAGTCCGCCACCAGGATCAGCGCGATCTCGCCGGCCATAGCGCCCAGCGTCATGGCGAAGTTCAGACCCATACCGGCCATAATGGGGATCAGCAGGCTCAGGATCAAAAAGGCGTTGCGCCCCAGACGGGTCATAGCCTCGTTAAGTATGTAGCTCACCGGCAGGCCGGACACGGGAATGAGCACGGCGCAGATGATGATAAACAGGACGGGCACTGAGTTTTTGCCCAGGAATTGCTTTACGTCGAATCTCTTACCCTTCATGTCAGCGCCCCCTTTCCGTCTTTCTGGTCAGGGCATAGAGGATCATGCCGTTGGATACCACGATACGGATGACCTCGCTCATATCCATCTGGAAGGCGGCGCTCATCACGGTGGGGGTCATGGTCACCACGCCCTGATACAGGATCGTACCGATAATCACATTGCCGATGGATGCCTTGTTCACCGACGCGCCGCCGATAAGGATGGCGGCCACGGCGGGCATGGCCATCCAGAAGGGGCCGTTGTACAGCTGTATGAAGCCGAAGCCCTGCTCATACACCAGAATACCCACAGCACCCAGCCAGGTGGACATGATCACGGAGATAAGCCGCATCTTGTCCACGTTGATGCCCGCTGCGCGGGCAAAGGCGGGGTTGGAGCCCACAGCGGTCATGGCGGTGCCGGTCTTGGTGTGCAGGAACGCCCACATCAGCACGGCCAGCAGCACGAAGAACAGCAGCGTGCCGGTGGGGATCACCAGATTGATGCCGATGCTGTTCAGGTCGATGGTCAGAATGTTGGCCAGCGCCTTGTCGTAATAGCCCTCCAGCGAGATGACGGTACGCAGACCGCTGGCGGAGAAGCCCCACACCATGGTGGGATGCTTATACGGCAGCAGCAGCCACATCATGCACATGAAGGACACGGACGAGAAGCCCACATAGGTGGCGATCATCATCTCGCCGCCCTTGATCTTGTTCAGCAGCCAGCCGTAGCCGCCGCCGAACAGCAGGGCAAAGGGCGTGGCGATGAGGATGGCCATCAGGAAGCTGGCAAACCCCGTATAGCCCAGCTCGATGGACAGCGTGGCACCCAGCAGTCCGGACACGATACCCAGCGGCAGGCCGAAGTTCAGGCCGCAGCCGGAGTGTACCATGGGCACCATGGCCAGCACCATCACGGCGTTCCAGCTGAAACGGGTGATGATATTGGTGATCTGTGTGGGGAAATCCAGCCCCACGCAGGGCGCGGCGATGAGCAGCAGCAGCAGGAAGCACGCGATGATCAGACGCGGCAGGCCGAAGCTGTCCAGCAGCTCTCTGAATTTTGACTTGTTTCCAAGTGTGGTCGTATTGCCCATTTCTTCCTCCTTACTTCACCTGACTGACCATGAGCATACCGAACTCCTCGGAGGAATGGTCAGCAGGCAGGATACCGGCGACCCTGCCGCCGGAGA
>OGYZ01002762.1_pt1 | contig 11449 bp, 8 predicted proteins | sample 1576681 | NCBI WGS metagenome assembly OGYZ01 (sample SAMEA3541480, study PRJEB24748) | human gut metagenome | biome: human gut; feature: human-associated habitat; material: faeces | place: China | collected 2012 | reverse complement strand
GATTGCTTTTCTTTAGTGATATTATCTACTGCCATTGAAGATATGGAAAATCTGGAGAAGAGCGAGGGCGGCGACAACCTCAATCTGATGTTTAAAATTTTAAAGCGAGGCGAAAAGCTGGACGCCGCATTGCAGAACCAGGATTACAAAAATCTGTCCGACTTAGGACTGCGCTATGACCTGACGCTGCCGCTCAGCCGCTTTTATGCAGGCAACCGCTCCAAGCTGTCCAACCCGTTTAAATGTATCCAAATCGACAAATCCTACCGCGCCGAGCGTCCGCAGAAGGGCAGGATGCGCGAATTTGTCCAGTGCGACATCGACATCCTCGGCAGCGACTCGCCGCTGTGCGAGCTGGAGCTGATTCACACCACCGCAGCTGCTCTGCTGAAGATTGACATCGGCTCCTTCACCATCAAGGTCAACGACCGTCGGGTGCTCAAAGGTGTGCTGCACACCCTCGGCGTGCCGGACGAGCAGATGGACAGCGTGTGCATCACGCTGGACAAGTGGGACAAGATTGGGACCGCAGGCGTCCTTGCCGAGCTTGCGGAAAAACAGCTGGCACAGCCTTCCTGCGACAAACTGGGTGAGCTGCTCGACAGCGGCTGCACCATCGACGCTGCCGAACAGCTGTGCGGTCAGCCGGAATACATTGACCAGCTCAAAGCGCTGATTGCCGATGCCAACCACCTGGCACAGGGAAGATACGACGTGGTGTTCGACCTGCTGCTCATCCGCGGACAGGGCTACTACACCGGCACCGTCTTTGAAATCCAGTCCAACCAGTACCGCGGCGCCATCGGCGGCGGCGGACGGTACGACGGTCTGGTGGGCAAATTTACCGGCGAGGCGGTTCCGGCGGTCGGCTTCTCCATCGGCTTCGAGCGCATCTTCCAGATTCTGGACGAGCAGGGATACGCAATCCCCGACCAGGCAAAGCGCGCGGCGGTGCTGTGTGATGCCGCTCAGGGTGCGCAGGGCATCGAGATGACCGACAAGCTGCGCGCACAGGGCATCGAGGCAGGCATCTTCCCGCGTCCGAAGAAGATGGGCAAATTCCTCAACCGTTTGCAGGAGCAGGGCTACGACGGATTTCTGGTCGTAGGCGAAAGCGAAGAGGTCAAGTGGTTTGAATAAAGCCCGACAGGGTAAAAAAAACTCCGAAGGAAATCGTTTCCTTCGGAGTTTTTTGCCGCTTATCGAATCAGTTTTTCCAGCGCCTCGGGCAGCTGGGCAAAGCAGTCGATGCAAGGGACCGGCTGTTCGACCGTACCCATGCCGTAAGAGGCGTGGATAAACGGAATCTTTGCCTTTTGGCAGGCGTTGTAATCGCCCTGGGTGTCGCCGACATAGACCGCCCGGGTGATTTGGTGCTTTTCCATCAGCAGGCGGATGTTGCTGCCCTTGCCAAGACCGGTCATGCCCGAACAGGTGAAGTCGACAAAGCAGTCGCCCAGACCGGAAACCTGCAAAAAGGTCTGGATGTATCCGTCCTGGCAGTTGCTGACAATATATAAAGGATGGTTTTGTGCCAGATAGCGCAGCACCTGCGGTACCTGCGGGTAGATGTTGCCGGGATGCTCGGTAAGCCAGGGCAGCTCCTCGATGCAGCACTGGTTAAAGATGGCGACCCGCTGTTCCTCGGGAACGGTCGGCAGGGCAGCAGCGGCAATTTCTTCTACTGTTTTGCCCATATAGCTGCGCACCTCCTCCAGGGTCATCGGCTGACGTGAGGTATAACGCTTTAAAACGCGGTTCCAGGCGGGAAGCATCTGCTCGGTGGCATCCCACAAGGTGCCGTCCAAATCAAAAATAATCGCGGTTTGCATGACAAAAACCTTCTCTCTTCCTTATTTCTTTTTGCATAAAAATTCCCTGTTAAGCATACCATAATCAGATTCAAAAATCTATGGAAAATTTTGAAAAAACACTTGACATACAACACCTGTTCCTGTATAATATTTCTTGTTCGGTGACACGGGGGCGTAGCGCAGCTGGGAGCGCGTACGGTTCGCATCCGTAAGGTCGGGAGTTCGATCCTCCTCGTCTCCACCACTTATAAGAGGGCATAGCTCAGTTGGTTAGAGTACTTGCTTGACATGCAAGGGGTCGGTGGTTCAAGTCCACTTGTCCTCACCAAAAAAATCGGCAGATGATATTCCAAACGAATACCGTCTGCCGATTTTTTTGTATAAAATAAATTCCTGCGAGCAGTTTTCTTACATCACAAGATGTGTTATAATAAATATGATTATTTTAAACAAATAATGGAGGGATGAGAGCCGAACTTTTGCTCACATCCATAAAAACAGGCGTCGCAGGACGCTCGGATGCAAGGAGGATGACTTATGGCAAAGCTGTATTCAGTCGCACTTTCCAAGCTAATAGAGGACTTGAAACTGGAAACGGTCTATATGCCGCAGGACCCACAGGAAATCATGATTAAAACGGTGGACATCAACCGCCCGGGACTTCAGCTGTGCGGGTTTTATGATTATTTTGACGGCAGCAGGATTCAGCTGTTTGGTTTGGGCGAATTTGCTTATATGGAAAAATATACCCCGCAGGAGCGTCAGGAATTTCTGGATACCTTTTTTTCTAAAAAAATTCCGGCAGTCATCATCACCCGCAATCTGGACATCCCCGAAGAGATGGTAACCGCTGCCAACACCTACGGTGTGCCGCTGCTGCGCACCAGCCAGCCGACCTGCGACTTTATGGCAACGATGATTGCCACCCTCAAGGTGGACCTTGCACCGCGCATCACCCGCCACGGTGTTTTGGTGGAGGTTTACGGCGAAGGCATCCTGCTGCTGGGCGAAAGCGGTGTCGGTAAGAGTGAAACTGCCATTGAGCTGATCAAACGAGGACATCGTCTGGTAGCGGACGATGCGGTGGAAATTCGCCGTGTGTCGGACAAAACACTGGTCGGCTCTTCGCCGGCAAACATCCGCCACTTTATGGAGCTGCGCGGCGTGGGCATCATCAACGCCCGCCGCATCTTCGGTATGGGCTCGGTCAAGATGACGGAAAAGGTAGATATGGTCATCTCCCTGGAACCCTGGGAAAAGACAAAGGTCTATGACCGCATGGGCATGACCGACGAATACATGGAAATTTTAGGCAACAAGGTCCCTTCGCTGACCATTCCGGTCAAGACCGGACGAAACCTTGCTGTCATCATCGAAGTCGCAGCGATGAACAACCGTCAGAAGAAGATGGGCTACAACGCTGCACAGGAGCTGCTGCGCCAGCTGGGCATGGTGGACGACCTTCCGCCGGAAACAATTAAAAAGGATACCTCGGACGAATATTGATCTGCGGCAGATGAATAGAAAAAAGTGAGGGGAACTCATCCATGAAATTGATAGCAGATACACACACCCACACGATTGCAAGCAATCACGCTTACAGCACCGTTCTGGAAAACATCGAGGCGGCAAAGGAGCGCGGACTGCTCTATCTTGCGATGACCGAACATGGACCGAATATGCCGGATGCACCGCACATCTGGCATTGTCTAAACCAATGGGAGGTTCCTTCGGTCTACCGCGGTGTCCACATTCTGCATGGAGTCGAGGCAAATATTCTGGATGCCGACGGTTCTCTGGACATCGACAGCAGAATCTTGCGCTCGTTGGAGTGGGTCATCGCTTCGATGCACGGTCCCTGCTTTGCACCGCAGAGCCGGGAGCAGTACACCAAAGCGTGGCTGAAAATTGCACAAAACCCGGACGTCGATGTCATCGGTCACTGTGGCAGAGGCAATTATGAATTTGACTGCCTGCCGGTTTTAAAGGCGTTTAAGGAGTATGGCAAGATTGTGGAGGTCAACAATGCGACCTTGTGCGGACCCGAAAGTGCCCGCAGCCGCTGTGCGCAGATTCTCAAGCTGTGTAAGCAGCTGGAAATTCCGGTGGTGGTCAACAGCGATGCGCACTTTGCCGGAAATGTCGGCGGCTTTGCGCAGGCAATTCAGCTGCTTGAGGAGCTGGAATTTCCGCAGCAGCAGATTATCAATGCGGATGCCGAACGCTTTGAGCAGGTCGTTGCCCAAAAACGGGCAGGGGTGGAGCGTTAACCAAAAATGGAAGGGGATTTGCCAATGGCTTGTTTCAATCAAAAAGTCGGTGAGCAGCTGGAACGGCTGTGTGCCCAACATCAAATAAAGCTTTTGTGGAAGGAGCTGATGAGCGCACACACCAGCTTTCGGATTGGCGGACCTGCCGCAGCGATGGCAGTTCCTGCCGACCGCAGCCAACTGGCTGCGCTGCTGCAATTTTCACAGGAGTGTGCTGTTCCATACTGGATTATCGGCAACGGCTCGAATATGCTGGTCAGCGACCAGGGGCTTGACGGGATTGCCATTTTACTGGACAGCTCGTTTGAAGGAGAAATCGTGCAGGAGGGCAACCTCCTGATTGCTCCTGCCGGAAAGCATCTTTCAGCGGTCTGTGCCGCAGCTTGTCAGGCGGGCTTGACCGGGCTGGAATTTGCCTGGGGAATCCCCGGCAGCATCGGCGGAGCGGTATATATGAATGCAGGCGCATACGGCGGCGAGCTGAAGGACCGACTGGTGTGGGTGGAATATCTAAACGAGGACGGGCAGGTGCAGCGGCTGTTTACCGAGCAGTTGGGATTGTCCTACCGACACAGCTGTTTTATGGAACAGCCGTTTTTGCATGGGTGCATCCTGCGCGCAGCATTTGCTTTGGAGCAGGGCGACCGCACTGCCATCGAACAGGAGATGGAGCGCATCATCACCCAGCGCAGGGAAAAGCAGCCGCTGGAATACCCCAGCGCCGGCAGCACCTTCAAGCGTCCGCAGGGAGCCTATGCTTCCCAGCTGATTGACCGGTGCGGTCTGCGCGGGCTGACGGTGGGCGGCGCTCAGGTCAGCAAAAAGCACGCGGGCTTTGTGGTCAACATCGGCGGCGCCACCTGTGCCGATGTGCTCGGGCTGGTGGAACAGGTGAAGGATTGTGTAAAGGAAAAGACCGGCTTTGTGCTGGAAATGGAGGTCAGACAGCTGCCGTAAGCCGGGCAGCTGCTTTGACCGGATAGAGAAAGAAGGGGAAAGGTTATGCGATTTATCATTGTGACGGGAATGTCCGGTGCGGGAAAATCCGCAGTGGTGGAGGCGTTGGAGGATGTCGGGCTGTATTGCGTGGACAATATCCCGCCTTCGCTGATCCCCAAATTTGCCCATCTGGGACTCAATGGGCAGGACCCGTCGGACAACGACCGGGTCGCACTGGTGGTGGATGCCAGAGGGCTGCGCCGCGGAATCGGCGGCGAGGCGTTTATCCAGCAGCTGACCGGTGCGCTGGCAGAGCTGGACCGGGAAAAGGTCAGCTATCAGATTTTGTTTTTGGATGCGGCGACCGATGAGTTGATCAACCGATATAAAATCACCAGACGACCGCACCCGCTGATGGGCAAAAGCGATTCACTGTCGCGGGCAATCAATCAGGAGCGGGAGCTGCTGCGCCAGATCAAAGAGCGGGCAGACATGGTCATCGACACCACCCTGCTGTCGGCTGCCCAGCTGCGCAGCAATATCCACGACCTGTTCCGAAGCAACGACCCGGACAAGGACGATTTTGTGGTCAACTGCATCTCCTTCGGATTTAAGTTCGGCGTACCGGTGGATGCGGATTTGATGTTCGATGTCCGCTGTCTGCCCAACCCGTTTTATGACCCAAACCTGCGCCCGATGACCGGTCTGGATGAGCCGGTGCAGCAGTTTGTGCTGGACTCCCAGAAAACGCAGGGCTTTTTGACACGACTGTATGATTTTATTGATTATATGATTCCGCTGTACCGCCACGACGAAAAGAAAAGCCAGCTGGTGATTGCCGTCGGCTGCACCGGCGGAAAGCACCGTTCGGTCACCATCGCACGGGAGCTTTCCCAGCACCTGCACCAGCAGGGACTGCGGGTCATCACCAGCCACAGGGATATTGAGAAAAAGAAGCTGTAAAACAGGATTTTAAGGAGGTCACCTGGGTGACATTCGCAACCAAGGTCAAAAGTGAGATCAGCCACAACAAAGGATTGATTGGACGAAACAAAAAGGCGTTCAGCTATGGAATGATGCTGTGCGGAAAAAGCTTTTCCCAGCAGAGCATTTCGATGACGACCGAGAACAAATATATCGCAAAGCTGTATGCAAAGCTGATCTTTCAGCAGATTCCGATGCAGACCAGCGTGACGACCAGAGAATACAACGGAAATTTTCAGCAGCCGACCTATGCGGTCAGCGTGGACGACGAGGAGGACCGCAAGACCCTCCTCGCCTTCTTTCAAGGGCAGGAGGGCGGTTACGACTTTGCGCTGCTGAAGGACGTTGAGCATCGCCATGCCTTTTTGGCAGGCGCGCTGCTGAGCTGCTCGAATATCAGCGACCCGCAGAAGGACTACCATCTGGAATTTGTGCTGACCGATGAGCAGACCGCCCTGTTTTTGATGGGTGTGCTGGACAGCTTGCAGCTGAATTTTAAACGCACCACCCGTCGGGGACAGCAGATTGTCTACTGCAAGGACAGCGCTTCCATCGAGGAGATTTTGACGATGGTGGGCGCTACCGGCTCGATGATGGATGTGGTCAATGTCAAAATCTATAAGGATATGCGCAACAAGGTCAATCGCGTCACCAACTGCGAGACCTCCAATATCGAAAAGACGGTGAGCGCAGCGACGGTGCAGGCAGCGGACATCCGCTATTTGCAGCAAAGAGGGCTGTTCGATACCATGGAGGTCCCGCTCAAGCAGACAGCACAGGCCAGGCTGGAAAATCCCGATATGTCGCTGCGGGAGCTGGGCGAGCTGCTGGGCGTTTCCCGCTCAGGTATCAACCACCGCCTACAAAAGATCAGCCAGCTGGCAAAGCAGGCGAGGGACGAGGAAATCTGCGGCGGTCCTCAGAAAAAGTAAAGGGAGGAATGCAGGAATGGAAGATCAGTTTGTTCATCTTCATGTCCACAGTGAATACAGCCTGCTCGACGGCGCGTGCAGGATCAAGCAGCTGGTGCAGCGGGCAAAGGAGCTGGGACAGGAGGCGGTAGCCATCACCGACCACGGAGCAATGTACGGAGCCATCGACTTCTACAAAGAGGCAAAAGCCAACGGGATTCGCCCGATCATCGGATGTGAGGTGTATGTTGCGCCGCGCACCCGCTTCGACAAGGTCAGCGGCATCGACAACTCCCCCTGCCACCTTGTGCTTTTGTGCGAAAACCAGACCGGCTACCAGAATCTGATCAAGATGGTGTCCCGCAGCTACACCGAGGGCTTTTACTTTAAGCCGCGCATCGACCACGAGCTGCTGCGCCAGCACTCGGAAGGCATCATCGCCCTGTCAGCTTGTCTGGCAGGCGAGATTCCGCGCGCGCTGACCCGCAACGATTACCGGCAGGCAAAGGAAACCGCGCAGTTTTATCTGGATGTGTTCGGCAAGGACCACTTTTTCATCGAGCTGCAAAACCACGGCATCCAGGAGCAGCAGCACATCCTGCCGGAGCTGGTTCGGCTGGCAAGGGAGCTGGACATCGGACTGGTGGCAACCAACGACTGTCACTACCTGACCAAAGAGGACAGCCTGACCCAGAAAATCCTCATCTGCATCCAGACCAACCACACCCTCTCAGAGGACAACGGAATGGAGTTTGAAACCGAGGAGTTTTATGTCAAGAGCCGCCAGCAGATGGAGCAGGCGATGCACGAGTGTATCTTCGACGAAAAGGTCATTCAGCAGGCGCTGGACAACACCGTCGCCATTGCCCGCCGCTGTCAGGTGGAGTTTACCTTTGGACACCACATCCTGCCTCGCTTTGAGGTGCCCGACGGAAAGGAAAATGTGGCGTTCTTCCGCGAAAAGTGCTGGGAAGGCTTTGAGCGGCACTATGGAACGGATGCGCCGCAGGAGTATCGGGAGCGGCTGGAGTATGAGCTGTCGGTCATCGAAAAGATGGGCTATGTCGACTATTACCTGATTGTCTGGGATTTTATCGACTATGCCAAGCGCCACGGCATACCGGTCGGACCGGGACGAGGCTCCGGCGCGGGCAGCATCGCTGCCTACTGTATTGGCATCACCGGCATCGACCCGATGAAATACAATCTACTGTTCGAGCGCTTCCTCAACCCGGAAAGGGTCAGTATGCCCGACTTTGACATCGACTTCTGCTATGAGCGCAGGGAAGAGGTCATCGACTATGTCATCCAAAAGTACGGCAAGGACAGGGTGGCACAGATCATCACCTTCGGTACGATGGCAGCCCGCGGCGGGATACGCGACGTTGGCAGAGTGATGGGTATGGACTACCAAAAGGTGGACAAGGTAGCAAAAGCCATCCCGATGGAGCTACATATGACCATCGAAAAAGCGCTGGAACGCTCCCCTGACCTGCGCATCATGTACGAAAGTGACCCGCAGGTCAAAGAGCTGATTGACCACGCCTTAAAAATCGAAGGGATGCCGCGCCACGCCTCCACCCACGCAGCGGGCGTTGTGATTGCGCGAGACTCGGTGGAAAAGTATGTGCCGCTTGCCAAAAATGATGAGGCGATTGTCACCCAGTATACCATGACCACTCTGGAAGAACTGGGACTTTTGAAGATGGACTTTTTGGGATTGCGCAACCTGACGGTCATTGCCGATGCAGAAAAGATGATCCGCCGCCACCATCCTGATTTTTCCATCGAAAAGATCTCCCTGTCCGACCCGCAGACCTTTGAGATGATGTCCAAAGGGCAGGCAAAGGGCGTTTTCCAGTTCGAGTCCTCGGGTATGCGCCAGGTGCTGGTGCAGCTGAAACCGGAATCGGTGGAGGATTTGATTGCGGTCATCTCCCTGTACCGCCCGGGTCCGATGGATTCTATTCCAAAGTACATCCGCAACCGTCACAATCCGCAGGAGATTACCTACAAGACACCGCTACTAAAAGGTATTCTGGATGTCACCTACGGATGTATCGTCTATCAGGAGCAGGTCATGCAGATCTGCCGCAAGCTGGCTGGCTATTCCTACGGACGGGCGGACCTGGTGCGCCGCGCCATGTCCAAAAAGAAGCACGAGGTCATGGAGCAGGAGCGCAAAAACTTTATCTGGGGAGCCAAAAAGGAGGACGGCTCGGTCGAGTGTGTCGGCTGTGTTGCCAACGGCATCAGTGAGCAGGTAGCAAACGAGCTGTTTGACGAGATGAGCTCCTTTGCCTCCTACGCCTTCAATAAATCCCATGCGGCAGCCTACGCCATCGTTGCCTACCGCACTGCCTACCTCAAGGCACACTACCCGATGGAGTATATGGCTGCTTTGCTGACCAGCATTTTAGACAACACCGACAAGATGCTCAGCTACCTCAAGGAGTGTGAACAGCTGAAAATCAAGATTCTGCCGCCGGACATCAACCACAGCCGTACCGGTTTCACCGTTGAGGACGGCTGCATCCGCTTCGGCTTTTTGGGCGTTAAAAATCTGGGCAAGGGCGTGATGGAGCAGCTGGTTCGGGAGCGGGACCAGAACGGACCGTTTCATGATTTGGATGACCTGTGTGAACGGATGTACGGCTGTGACCTCAATCGCCGTGCCATCGAAAGTTTAATCAAATGCGGTTCGCTGGACAGCTTTGGACATAACCGCCGCGAGTTGTTGGAGGGCTATTCTGCTCTGGTCAGCGATATTGACGACCGGTATAAAAACAATCTGGAAGGGCAGCTCAACTTGTTCGATACCCCGGAGCTGACCGATGCCAAACACAGCTTTACTCTGCCGCACCGGGAGGAGTTTCCGCCGGAGCAGAAGCTGGCGATGGAAAAGGAGGTCACCGGGCTGTATGTGTCGGGACATCCGCTGGCACAATACCGGCAGGTTGCCCAGCAGCTGCACACGGTGGAGCTGGAGGAGCTGCAAAGCGACAGCGATGAGCCGATTCACATGAGCGCGGGAAAATATCAGGACGGAGACATCGTCAAGGTGCTGTGCATCGTTACCAAGAAAAAGACCCGCTTGCTCAAACAGCGTGGCTATATGGCGTTTGTGACACTGGAGGACACCAGCGGCTCGATGGAGATGATGGTTTTTCCGCAGACCTATGAGCAGTATCGCTATCTGTTGGAGGAAAATCAGGTGTTGTACGTTGAGGCAAGGCTCAGCATCCGCGAGGATGAGGAAACCAAACTGGTCTGCCGGATGGCAGCGCCTCCGCAGCAGCTGCTTGAACCTAAAACCAAAGAAGGCTCTCAACAGCCAACCGAACAGCTGCCGCAGGAAAGAAAACCGACGCCGTCAGCGGCAAAGCAGGAGGTCGTGCGCCGCAAGAAGGGCAGACGCCCGGGACTGTACCTTCGTGTGCCCTCCCAGCAGAGCCGGGAATTTACAAAGTCACAGCAGTATCTGGAGATTTTTGAAGGGGAGCTGCCGGTCTACTTCTTCTTTTTGGACACCCAAAAGCTTGTCTGCGCACCGCAGCGACTGTGGATTACCTTCAACAAACCGCTTTACTGTCAGCTGGAGCGCATCCTCGGGACCGAGAATGTGGTCCTGGTGGAGCCGGAACGGTAGCGGGTGCGCATTTTTATGGATGATACAAAAATCTGTCATTTTTGTGAAGGGTTTTAGTTATTTTTTTGTCAAGCATCCCCTTGCCTGCACAGAAGAAATGTTCTATAATTAAAATTGGTGAGAAAAAGGGAAAACGCAGGCAAACGGTCTGTGTACAAAACAATTCTGTGTAGGTAAACCCGCATGGAAATGGAGGATTTTTATGAATGAAAAAAAACAGAAGGTCATCGGCGTTTTAACCAGCGGCGGTGACGCTCCAGGAATGAATGCGGCTGTTCGTGCAGTTGTCAGAACAGCAATCAAAAAAAATATGCAGGTCATGGGAATCCGCAGAGGATACAACGGATTGATCAACGGCGATATGTCCGAAATGAACATTCGCTCGGTTTCAAATGTGCTGCATCGCGGCGGCACCATGCTGCTGACTGCCCGCTGCAACGAGTTTAAAACCGAAGAAGGACAGATGCAGGCAGTAGGTGTCTGTAAGGAGCTGGGAATCGACGGTCTGGTCATCATCGGCGGCGACGGTTCCACGACCAGCGTCAGCGTCATGTGATCCAACGGCACCTTCTTGCCCTCGAAGCGGAAGGATTCCTCCTCCATTTCGTCCGCGTCCTTGCGGAAGTCCTCGGAGAACTTCACATGAACGGGGAGATCGGCGGGCTGCATACACAGCGCGCACCGGGCATGAGCGGCCGTTTCCAATTCGCCCTCCAGCTTCACTGTACCGTCGTAGACGGTGTAGGTGCCCTGCAGCGCCACCGGATCGAAGGAAACGGTTTCGCCGTTCACCTCCTGCGGCGGGAGAACGACCTCCGCTTCAAAGGGGAAGGCCTCGGCGGGCTTCAAAAATCCTTTTGAAACATCCAGTTCCATAGCATC
>OGYZ01002757.1_pt1 | contig 11474 bp, 7 predicted proteins | sample 1576681 | NCBI WGS metagenome assembly OGYZ01 (sample SAMEA3541480, study PRJEB24748) | human gut metagenome | biome: human gut; feature: human-associated habitat; material: faeces | place: China | collected 2012 | reverse complement strand
AGCAGAAGATGGGAAAGGCGTAAGTCTCCAGATTGATATTCGATATAATGAATAAAATCTCGTATCGCAATGTCCGTGTTCATTCGATGTTGATTGTGTAGCAAAGCATCTTCTAAGGTTGATACTCCACCATAATCTTGTAAAAAACGAAATTCATAATCTCCTGGATTATGAATAGATGGAAATTCTAATAGATAATCTGTAACAATTCCAGACCCTGTATTTCCGAAACTCGCACATGTTACGATTTTGTATTTTTGTTCATTCATTGTTCTAGAAATTTGAGTGAAAAGATTAGAGCCTTTTATGCGTGGCAAATATAATAAGATTTTTGGACGTAGAGATGATAATAATTTAATATAGTAGTATTGGTGTCGAACATTTATGAATAGACAATAAATACAAAAATGAATGTAAATATATATGTGTGATTTAAATTAATAGACTCTTGCAAAGTGATAATTGCTTGATTACGTTGTATATATGTGTATTTGTGATACATGTGTTTGTTAATAAGTTGTTAAAAACAAAAAAACATCATTTTGTGACGCAACCATTGATGTACTTTTGCATCTTGATTAAAAACAACACACATAATACTATTATTTAATTATATGAGAATGAATAAAACATCTAAGGTCTATACGACGTAAAAGGGGAGCAAGATAAGAGGAGAGAGCGTATCCTGTTTATAAACACGCTAATATGAGATAGATAATGATGCTCATGTATGTGGGCAAGTTGGAGGTTTATGCCGTTTTAAATGGATCAAGGAATGAAAAAAATATTGATTATTGGAGGAGATAGTTTTATTGCGGGGCAATTTACAAAGAAATATGTATCAACGGATTCTATCACGTGTTACAGTCGCAGGCCGACCGGATACGAGAAAGAGATTGTTGTGAAAGCATTTCGAGATATGCCCGTTGAAGCATTTTCAGGGTTTGATGCGGTAATAAATTTTGCAGCTATCGTACATCGTCCAGAAGTGAAAGACCAGGAGCTTTATGATGATGTGAATTATCGGATGGCTTGTTTATTAGCTCAGAAAGCAAAAGAGGCTGGGGTACGTCAGTTCGTGCAGATGAGTACGATTGCCGTGTTCGGTAGTGCCAGTCGAATTTCTGAGACAACACCGGAAAGACCACAGACTTATTACGGGAGTTCTAAGCTTAAAGCGGATAAAGAGCTAGTGGCAATGAGCGACCGGGAATTTAAGGCTGCGATTATTCGTCCACCGATGGCGTACGGGGGGGGAATGGCTCCGGGTAATATGTTGCGTTTAATTCGTTTGGTAAATAAACATATTCCGCTGCCTTTCGGTTCAGCCCGGAATAGTCGTGATTTTATTAATGTAAAAAATTTGGTTGAGTTTATTCATTTAGCCGTGGAGAAAGAGGTTGAGGGGGTATTCTATCCGACGGATAAAGTTCCTTATTCTACGCGTAACGTGGTCGAGGAAATTTCTCGTCAATTGGGAGTACACACGATAAATTTACCTTCTCCTTCCATATTCTTGAAACTGATAGAGAAGGTCCGTCCTGATCTTTATCAGAAACTCTGGGGAGATGTGGTTATTGATCGTCAGTTAGCATTAAGCGCTATCGGTTATGAGCCTCGTTATACTTTGGAGGATGGAATTCGAGAGATGGTTGAATCGTTTAAGCAACAAAAATGATAAATTGGGTCTATGGATTTGTTCTTCTGCTCCTTTTCGTGCTGGAGAACATTTATTTTAAGATTGCCAAGAGATATAATATTTTGGATGTTCCTAATGCAAGGAGTTCTCATCATACGATTACCCTACGAGGAGGTGGGGTGATTTTTTATTTAGGGGTACTTGTGCATGGATTGATCTTTGATTTTTTTGCACCTTGGTTTTTATGCGGAGTGACGTTGGTGGCTTTGGTGAGTTTTATTGATGATATGCACCCGCTTTCTGCAAAGGTTCGTCTTTTGTTCCAGACCTTTTCTTTGTTATTGTTGCTGTTACAGCTAGGGGTTCATGAGGTTTCGTGGGGATACGTGGTTGTGGCTTTGTTTTTCGGGTTGGCCATACTCAATATATATAATTTCATGGATGGTATAAACGGTATTACCGGAGGATATAGTCTGGTTGCCATGTTGGCGTTATGGGGGATCAATGCATTTGTTTTCCCGATAGCGCCGGCGGGGTTTATTCCTGTGGTAATACTGTCATTGCTAGTGTTTAATTTTTATAATTTCCGTTCTCATGCCAAATGTTTTTCCGGGGATGTGGGAGCGATATCAATGGCTTTTATTATACTCTTTTTGTTGGGTGGCTTTATAATACATACCGGTCACGTGTCAGCATTAGTGTTTTTGGCGGTTTATGGAGTGGATGGTGTGCTGACTATTATACATCGTATCTTGTTGAAAGAGAACATTGGTCAACCTCACCGGAAGCATTTATACCAGTTGTTAGCCAACGAGGGAAAGTTTGCTCATTTGCCTGTTTCTTTGATCTACATGGGTGTACAGGCTGTTGTTAATTTGGGGTATTTGTTGGTGTTGGTGTATACTCCAGGGTATACATTGATTTATTTTATTATTTCTATAGTGGTGCTGGTGGTTGTTTATTTACCTTTGAGACGTAAATTTTATGCGTTACGAGAGCAAGTATGAGATTTGAAGAAGCATTATAGGTTGAAAACTATAATAAAATTTGATTTTCGATTTTTGATTTTCAATTAATGCTGTATCTTTGTGGCCGATCCGGCATGTCGGTTTATCAGGTTTGATTTGCGAATCAAGAAAGATGAACCTATGGGATGGTTGCATAAAAAACATTCAAAAAAAGTAATATGAGATTTTTAATTTTTGTTGTACTTATGCTTGGTGTCACGGGAATTGCTTGTGCGCAGATGACCGATGCACAAGTTATTGAAGCCGTGAAGTCCGCACAGGCTCAAGGAAAAAGTCAAGACGAGATTATTTTGATGTTATCGCAAAAAGGTGTCACGAAAGAGCAGGTGTTACGTATAAAGGCAAGTTTGGAAAGCCAAGGGATTAATACGACCGGGACTCAAACAATGGGAGATAGTCGAATGCGGGTGAATAATACTTTCGGGAATGTGCGAGATAGTTTGTCTCTAAATTTGAAGAGAAATAGAAACAACGTGTACGGGAGAGAATTATTTAATAATAAAATGTTGACATTCGAACCTAGTTTAAATATCCCGACTCCAGAGAATTATAAATTAGGCCCCGGTGATGAGGTGATTATTGATATATGGGGAAATTCGGAGGAAACGATTCGAGCAACGATCTCGCCGGAGGGAAGTATTACTATTCCTAATTTAGGGCCGGTTTATTTGAGTGGAAAGCTAATAAATGAGGCTTCTTCTTACATGAAGAATATGTTAGCTAGGATCTATTCGGATTTGAATTCCGAAAATCCGGGAACCTTTTTAAAGGTTTCTTTGGGACAGATCAGAAGTATTCAGGTGAATGTGATGGGAGAGGTGATGATGCCCGGAACGTACACGTTACCTTCTCTTGCTTCTGTGTTTCATGCTTTGTATGCGGCTGGAGGGGTGAATAATGTGGGAACATTGCGGGATGTCGTACTATACAGGAACGGTAAGGCTTTTAAGCATGTGGACGTGTATGACTATATTATGAATGGTAATAATAGTTTTGATATTACTTTGCAAGATGGGGATTTGATTAACGTGGGGACTTACGAAGCGATCGTTACTGTGGTTGGTAAGGTAAAACGTCCGATGCGTTACGAGATGAAGGGAGAGGAGAGTCTGAGTAAATTATTGGAGTATGCTGGGGGATTTACTAGTGATGCTTACAAGAAGAATGTGAATGTGAGCCGTAAGGGAGATTCCGAGTTTCAAATATATACTGTAGATAACGAAGATTTTGTTGATTTTACGTTGGCTGACGGTGATTCTGTTATGATTGATCCGATCATAAGTCGGTACGAAAATCGGGTATCCGTGGCGGGAGCTGTATATCGCCCTGGAAATTATGCGATAAATAATTCCATCAAGACTGTGAAGGATTTGATAAATGTGGTGGAAGGGCCTCGGGAAGATGCCTTTTTAAATAGAACGATTTTATATCGAGAGAAAGAGGATTTAAGTCAAGAAATGCTTGCGGTTGATTTGGGAAAATTGTTAAGAGGTGAGATTGACGACATCCCATTGAAAAAGAATGACCGCTTGTATGTGCCTTCTGCAACTGAATTGCGGGGAGATTACGTGATTGATATTCTAGGAGAGGTAAAGAATCCTCGGAAATATCCTTTTGTGGATAACATGACGTTGGAAGATGCTGTTCTTCAGGCTGGAGGGTTGTTGGAATCGGCTTCTATGGTTCGGGTGGATGTTTCTCGGAGAATTAAGGCTCCTAATAGTACGGAGGAAGCGCCGGTAGAGGCTGAATTGTTCACATTTGCTTTGAAGGATGGCTTGGTGGTAGAGGGAGATCCTGGATTTATCCTTGAGCCTTTTGATGAGATAAAGGTGCGTCGTTCTCCGGGATACAGCGAACAACAGAATGTTGTGGTGAGGGGAGAGGTACTTTACCCGGGAGTGTATGCCAAACGTTCATCAAATGATCGTCTTTCGGATCTGGTAAAGCGGGCTGGTGGTGTGACTTCTAAAGCTTACGTGAAAGGTGCCCGCTTGTTGCGTCGTATGAATGCAGATGAGTTGGAAAGAGTGAAGTCTGCAATGCAGTTGGCTAAATATTCAAGACGTGATTCAGTTGTTATTGATAGTATGTCGTTTGAACAGGTATATTATGTCGGTATTGACCTGAAAGATGCGTTAGAGAATCCAGGAGGGGAATCTGATTTGATCCTTCGGGAAGGAGATGTGTTACAAGTTTCTAATTATGTGAATACTGTTAAGATTAGGGGGGCTGTGATGTATCCTAATGCTGTGACATATTTCAAGAAAATGAAGTATAAGGATTATATAGAAAATGCGGGAGGATACAGTGTTGATGCGAAAAAACGAAAGGCTTACGTGTTGTACCCGAACGGAACACTAGCTGTTTGTAAGGGAAATCGTACAAAGATAGAGCCGGGAAGCGAGATTATTGTTCCGTTGAAATCCGTGAACAAGAATCGGATGGGGTTGCCGGAAATTTTGAGTCTGGCATCATCAACGACCTCGATAGCGGCAATGGTTACTGCAATTCTTAACAACACGAAATAGTATGGAACAGGAAGTAAAGCAGGCAAATCAGATGCCACAGGAGGAAGAAATTGATTTGGTTGAGGTGGTCCAAAAGCTATGGAAAAACCGGAAACTGATACTGAAGATTACAGTCGTGTTTATGGTACTAGGGGTATTAGTTGCCCTGTTTAGTCCGAAAGAATATACTGCCGGATGTACGATGGTCCCTCAATCCGGGGATAAGAAAGTCGGTGGAAATTTGAGTGGACTGGCCTCTATGGTCGGGATTAATTTAGGTGGGGCTTCTGGTGGTGAAGTTTTATCTCCGACAATTTATCCTAAAATTGTGTCAAGTATTCCTTTTAAGAAGGATTTGATGGCAACCCCGTTAAAGTTTGAAGAGTATGATCAACCGATCACGTTGTTGGATTATTATACAAAGGATGAATACCAAAAATTTAGTTTAGGAGGAACAATTGTAAAATACACGATTGGTTTACCGGGAGTGATCATAAATGCAATCCGGGGAGAAGATACGACTATGATTTCTGCGGGTCAAGGGAGTGCGATACAGTCTCTTTCAAAAGATGAGAAGAAAATGTCAGAGATGTTGAATGATATGATTTCTTTGAACGTGAATGATAAAGACGGTTATGTACAGTTGTCTGCGTCCTTGGGAGAACCTTTGGCTGTAGCTCAGTTGGCTGAACGGGCTCAAGAGTTGTTACAGACTTATATTCCGGATTTCAAAATCGAGAAGGTGAAGTCAAACTTGATATTCGTGGAGCAACAATATGATGCTGCAAAAAAACGTTACGAGAAGATGCAGGATAGTTTGGCTCGTTTCAGAGATGCGAACAAGAGTTTTTCTTCTGCCGTGGCCAAGACTCAGGAGGAGGCTTTAACGAACGAGTATAATCTTACTTATAGCGTGTATTCCGAGTTGGCAAAACAGATGGAACAGGCTAAGATTGCTGTGAATGAAACTACACCGATTTTGACGATCGTGGAACCGGTTGTAGTTCCGATTGAACGTTCTAAACCTAAAAGGGGATTGATTTGCGTATTGTTTACGTTCTTGGGAGGCTTTGCTGGAGTGGGTACGGTTCTGGCATTACCTTTTGTGGCTAATGTTTTGGGAAATGATAAATTGAAACGGTTTATAAAAGAATAAGCTTGTAGCCGGGAATCCGGTTTTCATATTACAGGAGGTGTGTCAAAATGTATTGGCATACCTCTTTTTATGAGAAGTTTTTTACCTTTGCGCTACGTGGGGACCGGGGCGTGTGATAGAATATTTGATAGTCTTTGAAAATGATTGATTTTGAACAGTTAACACGAAATATGAAGGGAGACGTGATGACGGACTCTCTTCATCAAATGATTTATGCGACAGATGCATCGGCTTATCGGGAGATGCCATTAGCTGTTGTATATCCTCGGGATGCTTCGGACGTGAAGGAATGTATCAAGTTTGCTAGGAAAAATGGAATTACATTGATTCCCCGTGCTGCGGGAACTTCTTTAGCGGGGCAGGTGGTAGGGAAAGGGGTGGTCGTTGATGTGTCTCGGTATATGAATCACGTGCTAGAGATAAATGAAAAAGAACATTGGGTTCGGGTTGAGCCGGGGGTGGTGTTGGATGAATTGAATATGCGGGTAAAGTCGTTAGGCTTGTTCTTCGGTCCAGAAACTTCTACTTCTAATCGTTGTTGCCTGGGAGGAATGGTGGGAAATAATTCGTGCGGTTCTCATTCTTTAGTGTATGGGAGTACCCGGGATCATCTTCTGGAGGCAAAAGTTATTTTGAGTGACGGGGAGGAGGCTTGGTTGAAGGGAATGGAGAAAGATGAGGTGAGGGATAAAATGACGGAAGACACGTTAGAGGGAAAGATATACAAGTGTTCTGTGGAGATGTTGGAAAATAATAGAGAGGAGATTATTCAACATTTTCCGGACCCAGCTTTGCGGAGAAGAAATTCTGGGTATGCTATTGATCAGTTGTTGTACTCGGATTACTTTGATGTTGTTTATGAGGGAAAGTTTAATTTGTGTAAGTTATTAGCCGGATCGGAAGGAACTCTGGCATTTGTGACCGAGTTGAAATTGAATCTTGTCCCGTTACCACCTAAAGAAAAGGCGGTAATTTGTGTACATTGTAGGACATTAGAAGAAGCGTTTGAGGGAAATCTGGTCGCATTGAAACATCACCCGGTGGCTGTCGAGTTAATGGATCAGAATATATTAGAACTAAGTAAAGGAAATATAGCACAAAATAAGAACCGTTTTTTCGTTCAAGGTGATCCTGCTGCTATACTGATTGTCGAGTTGGCACAGGAAAGCAGGGAAAAAGTGGATCAGGTGGCAGACCAGATCGAAACGGATATGAAGATGCATGGTTATGGGTATCATTTCCCGCGAGTGTACGGGAGTGATATTAGCCGGGTGTGGAGTTTACGGAAGGCGGGACTAGGGTTGTTGTCCGGAATGCCGGGGAATGCGAAACCCGTGTCCGTGATTGAGGATACAGCCGTGGCTCCGGAACGGTTACCTGCTTACATGAAAGATTTCGGGGAGATGCTGGAACGACTGGGGTTGAAGTGTGTGTATCATGCGCATATCAGTACGGGTGAGTTGCATTTACGTCCCGTGTTGAATTTGAAAGATGAGAATGATCGGGTGTTATTCCGGCGAGTGGCGGAAGAGACAGCTAGGTTAGTGAAGAAGCATCGCGGGTCTTTAAGTGGAGAACATGGTGACGGACGTTTACGAGGGGAGTTTATTCCATTGTTGTTCGGGGAGAAGGTGTATGGCTTGATGCAGGAGACTAAAGCTTGTTGGGACCCGGAGGGCGTTTTTAATGCGAGGAAGATTGTGAACACGCCGCCTATGGATACTTCGCTTCGGTATGAGGCCGGGGATTCGAATGTGATGTGTCGCACTTATTTTGATTTTTCGAAGGAAAAAGGCTGGTTGTGCGCTATTGAGCAATGTAACGGTTCGGGAGATTGTCGGAAATCGTATGCTTTTGGAGGTACGATGTGTCCGAGTTTTCGTGCCACAAGGGAAGAGAGTCATACGACACGCGCTAGGGCGAATACGTTACGGGAGTTGATGACTCGTCCGAGAACGAAAAAGATATATGATCAGCGGGAGATTTTAGAAGTGTTAGATACCTGTGTTTCATGTAAAGCGTGTAAATCAGAATGTCCTTCTAACGTGGATATTGCTCGTTTTAAGGCAGAGTTCTTGCAACAGCATTATGATGTGTGCGGGGTACCGATGAAGGCTTTTTTGATTGCCCGTTTGACAGAAATTCAGCGTTTGGGTACGATCTTACCGTGGTTTTATAATGCCATCGTTCGAAACCGGATGACTGGGAATATGTTGAAACGAATATTGCATTTTGCTCCGAAACGGACGATACCTATTCTTTATAAGACCACGTTGAAACATTGGCTTGGTCGTTATCGGCAAAAGAATAGGGGAGAGACCGTGGGAAAAGTGTTTCTTTTTGCCGATGAGTTTACCAATTACATGGACGTGGAGATTGGGATAAAGATGATCGAATTGCTGGATTGGTTAGGGTATGAGGTTATTATTCCGAAACACGTAGAAAGTGGACGGACAGCGATTTCGAAAGGTATGTTGAAGGTGGCGAAAGGAGTGGCCCGAAAGAATGTACTATTGTTGAAAGACTTGGTTACAGAAAATATTCCATTAGTAGGTATTGAGCCTTCGTGTATATTATCGTTCCGGGATGAATATCCGGATTTGGTAGGAGAGGATTTGAAGGAAGAGGCCGTGAGGTTAGGAAAAAATTGCTTGTTGTATGACGAGTTTTTTACCCGAGAGATTCGTGCCGGAAGAATACAGGCAGAACAATTTACTGATCAACCGTTGAAGATTATGTTGCATGGGCATTGTCACCAAAAGTCGTTGGCCTCCGTTGAGCCTTCTCGAGAAATGTTATCTTTGCCAGTGAATTATAGCGTGGAGGTTATTCCTTCCGGATGTTGTGGGATGGCGGGAGCTTTCGGGTACGAGAAAAAACATTACGAGCTGTCCATGAAAATCGGGGAACAAGTGTTGTTTCCAGCCGTGAGGGGTGCTGGGGAGAATGTTTGTATTTCAGCTCCGGGAACGAGTTGCCGACAACAAATAAAGGATGGTACGGGGAAACAGGCATTGCATCCGATAGAAGTTTTGTACGAGGCATTGAAATGTACGAAGGAAAAATAACTTCGAATTTCGTCCTTCTTTCGTTTGATGTAAAGTATTAATGTTATATTTTTGAAGTTCAAATTTTTAATTTGACCCAAAGGTAGACGTGAGTAAAGAATTAATAAAATGGATATGAAGAATTTTGCAATTATTGGCGTGGCAGGATATATAGCTCCAAGGCATTTGCGAGCTATAAAAGACACGGGGAATCAGTTGGTATCTGCTTATGATAAGTTTGACAGCGTGGGCATCATGGATAGTTATTTCCCGAATTGTTCTTTTTTCACGGAGATGGAGTTGTTTGATCGTCATTGTTCAAAATTGAAGAAGACAGACGAACGGGTGGACATGGTATCAATCTGTACGCCGAATTATTTGCACGATGCTCATATCCGTTATGGTTTGCGTTTGGGGGCTGATGTGATTTGCGAGAAACCATTGGTATTGAATCCTTGGAATATAGATGCATTGGAGGACGTGGAGAAAGAGACTGGACATAAAGGGTACACGATCCTGCAACTGCGTTTACATGAGTCAATAAAAGCTCTGAAAAAGAAGATCGAGGAAGGACCGAAAGACAAGGTGTATGACGTGGATTTGACTTATATTACTTCTCGTGGAAATTGGTATTACACGAGTTGGAAAGGGGACGAGCGGAAGAGTGGGGGTGTCGCCACGAATATCGGGGTCCATTTTTATGATATGTTGTCATGGATTTTTGGTCCGGTAAAGGAGAATATCGTGCATGTGATGACTCACGACCGAGTCGCCGGTTTCTTGGGATTGGAAAAGGCTCGTGTACGTTATTTTTTGAGTATAAATGCTGACAATTTGCCGGAAAATGCCGTGCAAGGGGAGAAAAGAACTTATCGTTCTATCCGTATTGAGGGGGAGGAATTTGAATTTAGTCAAGGATTCACGGAACTACATACCGAGAGTTATCGGAAAATTTTGGCAGGAGAAGGGTTCCGTATAGAAGAAGCCCGTAATTGTATCGGGATTGTTCATGATATTCGACACGCAACCCCAATTGGTTTAAAAGGGGATTATCATCCCTTGGCAAAATTACCATTGGTAAAACATCCTTTCGGTTGGGGAAGGTGATAAAAACTAAAAGATAAAAGTTAAAAACTAAAAGATAAGAATTAGAAGATAAAAAACTAAGGGTAAAAACTAAAAATAAAGGGAAAATGAAGATTATTGATAATGGGTTGTTAGATGAGGTTTCTCGGCAAGCCGCCGAGAGTCCGCGTTTGAGGATGAATTATAATTTTCACGATACGTTGGAGGCAAATGCTCAACGTTTGTTGAATGCTCTGGAGCCGGGGACTGAATTACCTGTGCATAGACATTGTTTTACTGCAGAGACTTATATTGTGTTGCGCGGTGAAATTAACGTGTTTTTTTATGATGATGACAAGCGGGTGACCGAGTCCGTGACTTTGAATCCGTTGAAAGGTGAATATGGTATTCATATACCTGCCGGGCAATGGCACACGTTGGAAGTCGTGGAGAAAGGAACCGTGATTTTTGAAGTGAAAGATGGACCGTACCGTCCGTTGGGGCCGGAAGATAGGCTGGATTAATTTTAGATTTAATGATTTTAGATTTTAGATTTTAGACTCCAGCCGCACAAACTGTTGCTTTTGGTTTCATTCTAAATTCTAAACTCTAAATTTTAAATTATTACGTATGTATAATAAGTTACTAAATAAAAAGGCAAAGTTAGCATTAGTCGGGTTGGGGTATGTCGGGTTACCGATAGCGTTGGAGTTTGCCAAGAAGATTTCCGTGATCGGTTTTGATATTAACGAGGAACGGTTGGCGAAGATGAGAGAGAAAATCGATCCGTGTAATGAGTTGGGGCCGGAAGCATTTGAGAATAGCGATATTTATTTTACTTCTTCCGTGGATGAGTTACGGGATGCATCGTTTTTTATCGTGGCGGTTCCGACCCCGATAGATAAGTTTAATCAACCGGATTTGAAACCCCTGCTGGCGGCATCCCGCACGGTGGGAATGGCTTTAAAGAAAGGAGATTACGTGGTTTATGAATCTACGGTCTATCCGTATTTTCCGCCAATCGTTGAT
>OGYZ01002755.1_pt1 | contig 11487 bp, 9 predicted proteins | sample 1576681 | NCBI WGS metagenome assembly OGYZ01 (sample SAMEA3541480, study PRJEB24748) | human gut metagenome | biome: human gut; feature: human-associated habitat; material: faeces | place: China | collected 2012 | reverse complement strand
CGGTCGTGTATTCGGCTTCGACGATGGAGGAGTGCGGGTTGCCCTTGAAATCCATCGAGACGAGCTGGGCGTCGCTGTAGGCGAGGATGCCCTTCAGTTCGCCCTCGGCGGCTTCCTTGAGTGCGGCGCGCATCGTGTCGGTGTCGGTGTCCTTGTTCAGGATGGCGGTGAAGTCCACCACGGAGACGGTCGGGGTGGGCACGCGCAGGGACCAGCCGGTGAACTTCCCCTTGAGCGAGGGGATAACCTTGGCCACGGCCTGCGCCGCACCGGTGGAGGTGGGGATGATGTTGCAGGCGGCGGCACGCGCCCGGCGCAGGTCCTTGTGAGGCAGATCGAGGATGCGCTGGTCGTTGGTGTAGGCATGCACGGTGGTCATCGCACCGGAAACGATCCCGAAGAGGCGTTCCACGACGAGGGCTACCGGAGCGAGGCAGTTCGTGGTGCACGAGGCGTTGGAAACGACATGGTGCTTGGCCGGATCGTAGTCGTTGTGGTTTACGCCCATGACGATGGTGAGATCCTCTTCCTTCGCCGGGGCGGTGATGATGACTTTCTTGGCACCGTTCTCAATGTGGACATGGGCTTGTTTGGCGGAGCGGAAAATACCCGTGGATTCGACCACCACGTCGACGCCATAGGCTCCCCAGGTGAGGAGCTTGGGATCGCGTTCCGCGAAGCAATGGATCTTCCAGTCGCCTACGGTGGCATTGTCGCCTTCCACCACGGCGTCAAGATTGGCACGGCCGTAGTTCGTATCGTATTCGAGCAGATGGAAGTTGGTTTCCGCATCGAAGAGGTCGTTAATAGCGACGACTTCCACTTTATCCTGATATTTGGCGTGCAGAGCGCGGAAGACCTGCCTGCCGATACGGCCGAAACCGTTGATGCCGACTCTTACTTTTTGCATGTGGAATCCTTTAGTCTTCAAAGACCTGATAGTTGTAGGACGTCAGCAACTCGTAGTTGAGGCGGGTCGCTTCGTGCATACGGGCGTTTTCAATGGCTATGGCGGAAATGTTCGCTACGCCGAGCATGAAATCGCATTCGTCCGGGGTGAAATCGCGCTCTTCGCTGGAATAGACGCGCAGGATGCCGATGGCTTTGCCGTTCACCATCAGCGGGGCGGACAGGACGGAAACGAGCCCTTCGGACTTGGCGCTCTCGGGGTACTGGAACCGGCCGTCGCTACACGCATCGCGCAGGTGGATGAGTTTGCCCTTGAGGACTTCGCCGTCCAGCCCGCTCTTGGCCACTTCGACGGGGCCTTTGCGCATGTAACCGGAAGAGAGGCCCCACGCCGCGCTGGCGAGCAGAAGCTTTCCCGTACGGTCAAGCAGGCGAAGCGTGCTTGCCTTGCAGTTCATGGCTTTGGCAGTCTGTTCCGTGATCTTGTGCAGCACCACGGTGGGTTCCAAGCTGGAATTGATCACCGTCGCCACTTCCAGCAGAGCACGAAAATAATCATGACCTGTCATTGCGTTTCTCCTTTGCCGCCGCCCGCCATGCCGGGCATGGCCGCGACGCGTTACGGAATTACGGGGAGACGCGCTCCGCAGGCGTTTGCGGAACGGCGGTCCGCCGTGTAAATGTCTCGAAAAACGTTCCGCCGGGCCGTTTTCCAGGCCACCGGGGGATGGGAAATCTCTTCCGCTCCGGGTTAACTCTTTGCGTAGGCGGCGAGTACCGCGTCAATAAGGTGGCCGCGCACGGCGGTGCGATCGAGGTGGTTGACCGCCGCGATGGTCACGCCCGCCGGTGAGCACACCTGTTCGCGCAGGATGGCGGGATGGCTCCCCGGCAGTGCCGCCAGCTTGGCGGAGCCGAGGACCAGCTGCGTCACCAGCTCAAGCGCCTCCTGACGGGTAAAGCCCATGGTGACGCCCGCCTCGGCGAGGGCGTCCATGAAATGGAAGACATAGGCCGGGCCGCAGCCCACCAGCGCCATAAACGCGTTGAACTTCTTTTCCGGCAGCACGATGGTGGAGCCGAGCAGCCCGAACAGGTCCAGAATCATGGCGAACACGTCTTTGGGCAGCGCCGGATCCTCCTGGATGCCGAACACGCCTGCGCCCACGAGGGCGGGGGTATTCGGCATGACGCGCACCACATGGCAGCGGCCCTGTACCGCGTCGCGCAGATCGTGCAGCGTAACCCCGGCGGCGATGGAAATGACGACGGTTTCCGGCTTCAGGGAGGGCAGGGCCTCGGCGAGCACGCCGCCGACGAGGTAGGGCTTCACCCCGATGACGAGGATGTCGCAGCGGGCGGCGATGCCGGGGATATCCGGTACGGCGGTTACGCCCTTGGCACAGAGTGGCTCAAGACGCTGAGGCGTGCGGTTGTAGCCGTAGAGTTCCAGACCGGGAACCTCGGCGAGCCCGCCGAGGATGGCCCCGCCCATGTTGCCGCAGCCGATGCAGCCGATACGCTTGCTGGTGAGGGATGCCGGTGTGTCCATGATCTTCCTTTTCTGAAAATGTCGCGTGCGGAACAGGTCCGGCACAGGGAAATGAAGGGGCCGCTTTCCTCCGCCGTCGTGCGGGAAAGCGCCGCATCCCACCTTTGCAGCCGCACCCAAAGAGGATCGAGATCCTCAGGAGGCTTGCTACGGCTAATGCTCGATAGGCGACGTGGGATCGTCCTGCCGTTCGGAGGGGATGTCTTCCGAGGCAAACGTCTCTTCTTCGACGGGCTGGAGGCGCAGGGGAACCAGGCGGATGTCCTTGTCCCGTTCCTGCGACCACCGCTTGAGCGCCGTGAGAACGTGCGGGGCAGGGGTGGCTATGACCACGGCGTGCCCTTTGGCCCGCGCCGTTTCTTCCGCCTTTTTCAGGTCAGCGAGCACGGCGCCTTCGGTTTTTGGGCCATCATTCAGCGTGAGTGCCCTGCGCCACGCCGGAAGGCCGCGCCTTCGCGCCTCCGCGTATAAAATTGACTCCTGATGGGTCACGTCGTCAAGCACATATAGCCCGGAACGTGCGAGAATTTCACAGAAACGTCGTGTCGCCGCCGTATCCGTGGTCAGCCGGGAGCCCATAAAGTTGCTCGCGCCCGTGGCGTAGGGCACATGGCCGAGGGCGTCGTCCATCAGGATCCGCATGTCTTCCTCGGACATCTTCGTGGTGATTTCGCCGGGGCCCGCCTTGACGAAGGGCGATTGCATCGTCTCCATCGGCATGTCCACAAGGACCTCCTGCCCGGCCTCGTGCGCGGCCGTCGCCGTCGCCGCCGCGTCCTTGGCAAAGGGCAATACGGAAAACGTGATCGGCAGCTTCAGGGCCAGCAGCGAGGCCGTTACGGCCTTGTCGCCGCCCAATTCGTTCATGACGATGGTCAGGCGCGGGGCTTTGTCCGTGGGCGGCAGGATGGGGAAGGCCTCGGTCGTGGCTTCAAACCAGATTTCGTGCGTCAGTACGCCCTTGGTCGCCAGCGTGAGCTTGCCCGGCGATTCGGTGAGCACGGCGCGGTCGGCCCATGTGTCGAGGCTTTCGGCCAGCGCGTTGAGGAAGCGGAATACCGGTTCGGGGGGGCCTTTCACATCGCCCGTTTCGGCGGACGGCGCATTCCCGTTTTCGTTCCGAGGCGCTTGCTGGGCCGGATCCTGGACAACGGGAGGCAGATAGATGCGCATCCGCTGGAGGTGGTAGATATCCTTGCCTTGCGTGCGGTAGTCGGACGTCAGGAGGAGGATGCGCCCCTTGTCGAGCTTGAGCCGCAATACGGTCTGGAGCAGGGCGAAGTCGATCTGGCGGGCAGCGTCGGTCAGGGTTCCCGAACCCTCCTGATAGGGCAGGGTATTCTGCCGGATGGCGTCCTTCATCTGATTGCCCAGATGGCTACCCGGCGGGAGGACGGATTCGAGGGAGGCTTCGGTAACCGGGGCCGGTTTGGGGAACAGGGCCTCCACGGCCTGCCCCGCTTTCTCGGTGACCAGACGGGACGTCGCCGCCGTCGTCTCAATGGTCATGAACGCGGTCCGCTGTACGCTGCGCGCCGTGTAACTGGCGGCTTCCCACACCGCATACGCGATGAGGAACAGGATGGCCGCCAGCAAGGTGGCCAGAACCGATCCCTTGAACGTCCTGGCTGTGTATGGATACGGATCAGGCAGGTGCACGCCACGCGCGGCCAGCCGTTTCCGCAGTGCGGGAAACCACTCCATGAAACTCCAATGGCATCGGCAGGGAACTGCCGTTGTACATACGGACAGGAGGGATCGCGGGAAAACCGGCGATGCCCTCCTGCCGAGGATTGCTGTTAGTGGATGGTACGGATCTTGGGAAGGCTCTTCACGAACTGGAGGCTCATGCGGAGCTGGTTGTCACGCTCAAGGAACTCCTTCGCGTCGGGCAGCGGTTCGTTCGCCGCCGGAGCTGGCGTTTCCACCTTCTTGCCGGACGCCTTGCCCTTGTCGCCGTCGGTCTTTTCAAGATGCTTGTTCAGATCCTTCTCACGGATCATGCGCAGGGAGCTGAGCGGCGCGGGCTTTTCCTTCGGCGCTTCGAAAGGCACTTCCAGATCGGGCATGATGCCTTCGGCCTGGATGGAGCGGCCGGACGGCGTGTAATAGAGCGCCACGGTCAGCTTGAGGCCCGAGCCGTCGGACAACGGGATGATGTTCTGCACCGACCCCTTGCCGAAGGTGCGTTCGCCAACGAGCAGGGCGCGCTTCTGGTCGCCGAGCGCTCCGGCCACGATTTCCGAGGCCGAGGCCGAACCGCCGTTTACGAGCACGACGAGGGGGGTGTCGATGATGTCGGTATCTTGCGGCTTGGCGACGAATTCGCGGGCGGTTTCTTCCTGGCGGCCGCGCATGGAGACGATGACGCCCTTGTTCAGGAACGCGTCGGAGACGCTGACGGCCTGATCCAGCAGCCCGCCGGGGTTGTTGCGCAGGTCGAGGATGATGCCCTTGATGGGGCCCTTGCGCTTGGCGTCGGACAGGGCGTCGAGCAGCTCCTGCGTGGTGCGTTCGCTGAAGCGGGTGAGGCGGACCCAGTAGTAGCCGGGCTCAAGTTCGCGGGACTTCACGCTGATGAGCGGGATGGCGTCGCGCTTGATGCGCAGGTCCACGGGCTCCTTGGAGTCGCGGTGCAGGATGGTCAGCACCACTTCGGAGCCCTTGGGGCCGCGGATATGCGAGACGGCTTCCTGAAGCGTCATTTCCAGCGTGGGCTTGCCGCCCACGGCGAGGATGATGTCGCCGGACTTCATGCCGCCCTTGTCGGCGGGCGTATCTTCGATGGGGGTCACGACGGTCAGCTGGTTGTTCTCCATCGTGATTTCGATGCCGATGCCGAAGAATTCGCCGGACGTGCTTTCCTGCATATCCTTGAATTCTTCCTTCGACAGCATGGTTGAGTGGGGATCGAGGGATTCGAGCATCCCTTTAAGCGCGCCGTTCACCAGATCGGGGCGCGGGGTTTCCTTCACGTAATACCGCTCGACGATGTCGAGGACCTGGCTGAACCGTTTGAGCGCATCGAAGCGGCTGTCTTCTCCGGCGGCAAAGGCCTGTCCGAATGTCAACGAACCGACGGTCAGGAGTGAGAGCAAAAAGAGCGCGACGGCCCGTGACTTCCTATACATACAACAGCCTCCGAAGCTGAAAACAGTAGCTGAAAACAATGGGGTTGAAGATACCGGGGTTCTTTTGAAAACGCAAATGTTCTGAAAGGGCGTATTTCCTGGTTTCTTTCCCTCCAGCCGGGATGGGCCGGCTGGAGGGCGCGGACATGCCGCCGGGAAAGCCTTGAAGATTCATTTCCAGCCCTTACCATAAGAGTGGGCGGGGCAATGTAAAGAGGCCGGGATAGCGGAAAAGGTATGGCGGGCATGAAACCGCGGATCTTTTTTTCTCAGGAGAGTATTTTTTCTGTTGACAGATCAGGGCAGGCCGGGTAAATACCTCTCCTGCATGGGCAGTTAGCTCAGTTGGTAGAGCATCGCCTTCACACGGCGGGGGTCACAGGTTCAAGTCCTGTACTGCCCACCATGCACGGAGCGGTAGTTAAGTCGGTTATAACGCCGGCCTGTCACGCCGGAGGCCGAGGGTTCAAGTCCCTTCCGCTCCGCCATTTTTTAAGGACATCCTTTGTTGAGGGTGTCCTTTTTTTGTGCCGTTGACGCCAGACGGGTGCCCCTGTATACACGGTACCTTTTCAGGCTCTACCGTCCCTTCCGGCCTGTCCCATTCATGATAAAGATCGCCTTTCAGGCAGGTTCCCCTCCATAAGGTTTTTCCCGAAAAGGGAACCGCGGGCATGAACGCCTTCGGGAGATGCCGCCTTGCTCTTTTCCCTTCCCTGATGGCCGCCTTTCCTGCCGTTAGGATTTTGCTGCTTCCCGTTCCTCGGGGCATCCGGGCTGTTCCATGCAAAAAAAGCATAATTTTTTAGGGGGGAGACATGAAGAAACAGCTCATCCTCGTAGGCGGGGCAATGGGCGTGGGGAAAAGCGCCGTCTGCCGAGAGCTGTTGCGGCAGCTCACGCCGGGCGTCTGGCTGGACGGCGACTGGTGCTGGAACATGAACCCTTTTGTCGTTTCGGAAGAAAACAAACGGATGGTGCTGTCCAATATCACGCATCTGCTCAGAGCCTATCTGAACAATTCGAGTTACCGCTACGTGCTGTTCTGCTGGGTCATGGATCAGCCCCTCCTTTTCGAGGCCGTGCTCGGCCCGCTTCGGGATATCCCCTTTACGTTCACAGCTTTTCACTCGTCTGCACGGAGCAGGCTCTGCGGGAACGGCTGGAACGCGACGTACGGGACGGCATCCGGGAGGCCGACGTCATCCCGCGAAGCCTCCGGGGGCTGCCTGCCTACGCCGCACTGCCGACATGCAAACTGGATGTGACGTCCCTGACGCCCTACGAAGCCGCCTGCGCAATCGCTGCATCCGTAGGAAGGGCGTCTTCCCGAAGAGTGCCGGGTCTCTCCGGGGCCGGCGAAAGCTGGCACGGGGCCTGACGGCACCGGACGTCTTGGAAGAAAAAGGAGGGGCGTTCCGGCAACAGAGAAGGGGAAGGAACCCTCTCTCCAGAAAGGCTTCCTTCCCCCCGTTTTCTTTTCCAGCAACCCTTACTTGTAGCTTTCGATCAGCGCGTTGGCGCGGCCCTGCGCCTTCTGGATGCGGACGCGGAGGCTGGCCTTGTAGACGTCCATGTCCTCAATGGGCTTGCGGGCGACGCCGGTGTCCATCGCGGCCTGCGCGACAGCTGGGGGCAGCCATTCGATGAGGCGGGGATCAAAGGGCTTCGGGATGACGTAACCCTGCCCGAAGCTGAAGGTCTGGCCCTGATAGGCGGCGGAAACTTCGGCGGGCACCGGCTCCTTGGCCAGCGCGGCGAGGGCGCGGGCGGCGGCAAGCTTCATGGCCTCGTTGATTTCCGTGGCGTACACGTCCAGTGCCCCGCGGAAAATGTAGGGGAAGCCGGAGAGGTTGTTGATCTGGTTCGGGAAGTCGGTGCGGCCCGTACCCATGATGCAGTCGGGGCGGGTTTCCATCGCCAGCGGATAGGCGATTTCGGGATCGGGGTTCGCGCAGGCGAAAATGACCGGATGGTCGGCCATGCCCTTGATCATGTCGGGCGTGAGGAGATCCTTCTTGGACAGGCCGAGGAAGAGGTCCGCGCCCTTGAGGGCTTCGGTCATGGTCATGTCTTCGGACAGGGCGAACTGCGCCTTGTACTTGTTCAGATCCGTGCGTCCCTTGTGCAGGATGCCCTTGGAGTCGAACATGCGGATATTGGCGGGATCGATGCCGAGCTCGGTGTAGAACTTGGCGCAGGCGATGGCCGCCGCTCCGGCCCCGGACACGACCACGATGAAGTCTTCGGCCTTCTTGCCGGTGATTTCCAGCGCGTTGATGAGGCCCGCGCCGGAAATGATGGCCGTGCCGTGCTGGTCGTCGTGGAACACCGGGATGTTCATTTCCTTCTTGAGCACCTCTTCGATGTAGAAGCACTCGGGGGCCTTGATGTCCTCAAGGTTGATGCCGCCGAAGGTGGGCTCAAGGGCCTTCACCACTTCGATGATCTTGTCGGGATCGGTGAGGGCGAGGTTGATGTCATAGGCGTTCACGTCCGCGAACGCCTTGAAGAGCACGCTCTTGCCTTCCATGACCGGCTTGCCCGCGAGGGGGCCGATGTTGCCGAGCCCGAGGACGGCGGTGCCGTTGGAAACGACGGCCACGAGGTTGCCGCGCCCGGTGTAGGCATTGGCGAGGGAAGGATCGTCGGCGATGGCGAGGCAGGCGTTGGCGACGCCGGGGGAATAGGCCATCGACAGGTCTTTCTGGGTGAAGCAGGGTTTGACGGGAAGGACTTCAAGCTTTCCCGGGCGGGGTTCCTCATGGTAGGCGAGGGACTCTTCCTTGGTGAACAACGCCATGACGATCTCCTGTGGTTTGGGTTCAAATGAGGTGCAAAAGCGATAGCATAAGGAGGAATAGGGGGCAATGGCGGCTTCCCTGTTCATGGAATTCCTGTTATGCTGAAACGGTATGCCGGGAAAAGAGCCGTCGGCGGTCCGCGTTGCGGCCCCGGGGCGTCCCGGATGGAAGTCAACGAGAAAGGATGAATCTATGTCGCTGATCGAAATCAGGGATGTCCATAAATGGTACGGCGAGTTCCATGTGCTCAAAGGTATTTCCGAGCGGGTCGAGAAGGGCGAGGTGCTGGTCATCTGCGGGCCTTCCGGGTCCGGCAAGAGCTCGCTCATCCGTTGCCTGAACCGTCTGGAGCCGATCCAGAAGGGGGACATCCTCTTTGAAGGGACGAGCATCTACGCCCCGGAAGTGGACGTGAACGCCCTGCGCGCCGAGGTGGGCATGGTCTTCCAGCAGTTCAACCTGTACCCGCACCTGACCGTGCTTGAAAACGTGACCCTCGCGCCGATCAAGGTCCGGGGCATGGGCAAGAAGGAGGCCACGGATCTGGCGATGGAACTGCTCGGCCGCGTGGGCATCGCGCGTCAGGCCGCCAAGCGCCCGAGCGAGATTTCCGGCGGGCAGCAGCAGCGTGTCGCCATCGCCCGCTCGCTCGCCATGCAGCCCCGCGCCATGCTGTTCGACGAACCCACCTCCGCCCTCGACCCGGAAATGATCAACGAAGTGTTGAGCTGCATGAAGGATCTGGCCAAGGACGGCATGACCATGGTGTGCGTCACGCACGAAATGGGCTTTGCCCGCGAAGTGTCCGACCGCGTCATCTTTATGGACCACGGCGTGATCCTCGAAGAGGGGACCCCGGAACAGTTCTTCACCAACCCGCAGCACGAGCGCACCAAGGCGTTCCTCCGCGAAATTCTCTAAGGATACGGCATGGCCACACCCGATCTCATCCGTCTCGACATCGTGGTCGACGAGGAGCAGTACGATACCGTCGCCGGGCTTCTGGTCCGGAACATTTCCTACGGCTGGGAGGAAGACAGCCTCCCCACCGGCGAAACCCGTTTCCGCGTGCATTGCGACAACGCCATCGTGCAGGAGAACCTCCTCAGCGCGCTGCGGGCATGGCTGCCGGGCCTCGACGTCGAACAGACCAGCATCCCGCGTCAGGACTGGACCGTGGCGTGGCGCGAGTTCTTCACGCCCGTCCGCGCCGGACAGTTCATCGTGCTTCCGCCGTGGCTGTTTGAATCCACGCCGCTGGAAGGCCGCAAGCCCATCATCATCGAGCCGAAATCCGCGTTCGGGACCGGGCACCACAACACGACGGTGCTGTGCCTCGAAGCGATTACCGAACTCTTGGCCTCGGGGCGCCTCAAGGCCGGGCAGCGTTTCTTCGACGTGGGAACGGGATCGGGCATCCTCGGCATCGCCTGTTGCCTGAACGGGCTTGCCGGGCTCGGCTCGGACATCGATCCGGTGGCTGTAGACAACGCCCTCGAGAACGTGGTCATCAACAAGGTGGCCGACGATTTCCGCATCGTCCCCGGCAGTGCCGAGGCGGGCGAAGGCGAGCAGTTCGATCTGGTGGTCGCCAACATCCTTGCCGGCCCGCTCCGCGAACTGGCCCCGGCGCTCATAGCCCGGATGAAGCCGGGCGCGTGCCTTGTGCTCTCCGGCCTGCTGGACGTGCAGGCCGACGCGGTCGAGGCGGCGTATGCCGAACTCGGCAAGGCGCGGCGGGTGCAGTCCGGCGACTGGGTGGCACTGGTCTGGGGCGAGTAACGTTTTGGGGCTCCCCACGAGTTTCCGGCTCTCCAATCCCTGTTCCTAGCTTCTATAGAAAAGGCCGCCCGAAATGCTTCGGACGGCCTTTTCTATGGGGGATCGCGTTTTGAAAAGTGCGTATTTCGCCAGTGAAACGTACTATTTCACGATCCTGATGGTGTTCTTCTTCAGATAGCCGGACGGCATGTAGCTTTCCTTGGCTTGGCGGAGCCCTTCCTCGTCGGCGTCCTGCTCGCGGTTGATGAACACGAAGTTCTTGGCCGCGTACTTGGCGAAACAGAAATTGATGGCCTGATAGACGCCGCGGTACTCGGGGCGGCCCTTTTCAAAGTGGACTACGATGGTCTGATTGTCGAGCGGTTCGCCTACGGCGAAGGCGGCCATTTCCTCGCCCGCATAGAGCGCGCCGCCGATAAGCCCAGGCAAGGCGTCCCAGTTGCGGAGCACGGAACAGACCACATCGCTTTCGGCCAGCAGCGAAGCGGATTTTTCGCATTCCCGCCACTTGCACCAGTCATCTTGGAGCGCCAGCACCTGCGGCATGATTTCGCCGTTCAGGGCGCGGTAGTCCTCCCCATAGGCCTTCATGTACCCGTTGACGTGGTTCTTTTTCTTGTGGAGCTTGTTGCCCGCGAGGGTCGAGAGCGCTTCCTGCGTATACAGGTATTCCCACTGGCCCGGCGTTTCCTCGATGGCCACGCGGCCCGGCAGGCGTTCGAGCAGCAGCTCGCACAGCGGCTCGGGAGCGCGGAGGATGGTCGTGCCCGGCACGAGTTCGGGCATGGCGGCCCAGTCTGCGGCGTACCAGTCGCCCACCGGAGCCCACAGGCGCTCGACGGGCAGGTCGTTGCGCTTCTGGCGGATCCAGCAAAGCCCGTGCGCCGTGCGCCACTCCAGATTGTAATGGGTTCCCCATCCCCAAAGGTTGGTGAAGGTATAGTCGGCGGCGTGCAGGGGCAGCGCGCGGAAGTAGGGGGCATACGCGGCGGCGTCGCCGAGTTCGATGGAAGAGAAGTTTTCCGTAAGCATGTGAACCTCTGGTTAACGGGATGCGCAAGTGTGGGGACGCACGGCCAGGGCGAAACGGGTCCAGTTGCAGCGCAGCGTGACCCATAAGAGCGAAAGCGACATGACCACCTGCGAAACGAAGGTGGAGAGGAAGACCCCTGAGGCGTCCTGCCAAATGATGTGGCCGAACAGCCATGCGATGGGCAGGCGTACCGCCCAGACAGCGAAGCTGAACGAGACCATCGGGTAGACCGTGGCTCCGGCGCCGTTGAGCCCGCCCGCCCGCACGACGCTGGCG
>OGYZ01002749.1_pt1 | contig 11506 bp, 11 predicted proteins | sample 1576681 | NCBI WGS metagenome assembly OGYZ01 (sample SAMEA3541480, study PRJEB24748) | human gut metagenome | biome: human gut; feature: human-associated habitat; material: faeces | place: China | collected 2012 | reverse complement strand
TCCTGACGCGCGCGGAGGTCAACGCCTGCGACTGGGGCGACGATCCCCGCTATGTCGACTACGGCAAAATCTACGCGAGCCGCTTCACGCTGCTCGAAAAGGCCAAGACGCGCGGCTTTACGCGCGACCGCGAGGCCGTCGCGGCATTTGAGCGGGAAAATGAGCGCTGGCTGCCGAACTACGCCCTCTTCATGGCGCTCAAGCGCCACTTCGGCATGAAGTCTTGGACGGAATGGGACGACGAGGACATCCGCTGCCGCACAAGCAGCGAGGTCATCGAGCGCTACCGCGCCGAGCTGCGCGAGGATGTGGAGCTTTTCACTTACATTCAGTTTCTCTTCTTCCGCCAGTGGGAGGCACTCAAGGCGTACATCCACTCGCTCGGCATCCGCATCATCGGCGACCTGCCCATCTATGTGGCGATGGACTCCGCCGACGTGTGGGCAGAACCCGAAATGTTCCAGCTCGACGAGCACAACGTGCCCACCGAGGTCTCCGGCGTCCCGCCTGACTGCTTCAGCGAGGACGGGCAGCTCTGGGGCAACCCGCTCTACAACTACGAGGCCATGGCGAAGGACGGCTTCGGCTGGTGGATCCGCCGCATCGGCGGCGCGCAGAAGCTCTACGACGTCATCCGCATCGACCATTTCCGCGGCTTCGAGAGCTACTGGGCCATTCCCTACGGCGAGACGACCGCCAAAAACGGCCGCTGGGTCAAGGGCCCCGGCATGTCGCTCGTCGGCGTGCTGACCGGCTGGTTCCGCGACCTCGATTTCATCGCCGAGGACCTCGGCTATCCCTCGCCCGAGGTCGTGCAGCTGCTCTCCGATTCCGGTCTTCCCGGCATGAAGGTCCTCGAGTTTGCGTTCGACTCGCGCGACCCGAGCGACTACCTGCCGCATAGCTGCAACTTCAACAGCATTTGCTACACCGGCACGCACGACAACGCGCCCCTCGCCCTCTGGCGCACGGAGGCGGATAAGGCGGACATCGCGTTCGCGAAGAAGTACCTCGGTCTCAATGACGAGGAGGGCTTCAACGCCGGCATCATCCGCGGCGGCATGAGCTGCCAGAGCAGGTTGTTTGTCGCACAGATGCAGGACTATCTGGGCCTTGGCAAGGGCTGCCGCATGAACACCCCCGGCACGAGCAGCGGCAACTGGCAGTGGCGCATGCTGAGCGGCGAGGCGAGCAAAAAGCTCGCAAAGTCCATCCACGAGACGACCCGCATCTACGGGCGCCTGTAAGGAAAATATGGCACGGCGGTTTTGGGCATACGCCCAAAACCGCCGTGTTTCGTTATATTTCGATAGAATATTACGAATTGTATTTATATTTTGACGGAAAAAGAGAGCTGGGTATTGCCCTGCTCTCACTTTTTCAATTCACAGGAGTAACAGTTTGCTGTCGTCCAGTGCAACGCGGACGGCTGCCCCCGCTTGCAGATCACTTTCATGTCCAACCGTGATACGCAGCATCGGCGCGCCTTCGGCGCTGCCCTCCGGACGCAGCAGGAGAATGTTCTCCTCCACGCCGAGGATCATGCGGCAGACGGTGCAGCTCATGGCGCCGTTCTCGCTCATGGTGACGGCATTGTCTGGAATGCCAATCGTCGTAAAGGTATTTTCCATGCCAGCAAGCGGCAGCGCCACGTTCCACTCGGGCAGGTAGACTTTGCCGTCTCTCGCCTCGGCGGCGAAGAAGTTCTTGCAGCCCGCGAGGCGCGCCGCGCTGACGCTGCCCGGATGGCGGATCATCTCGTCCATCGGCGTGACCTCGCCGGTCCGGCCGTCTTCCATCACGCAGACGCTGCGGCAGTTGCGGTAACACTCATCGCGGTCGTGGCTGACCCAGAGGATGGGGCCGTTGAACGTCGCGAGCAGGTCGGCAAGCTCGATCTCAAGATTCCACTTTAAGTAGCTGTCCAGCGCGGAGAACGGCTCGTCGAGCAAAATCGCCTCCGGCTCGGAACACAAAATGCGCGCGAGCGCCACTCGCTGCTGCTGACCGCCGGAGAGCTGCGCGGGGTGCTTTTTCTCAAGGCCCTCAAGGCGGAACATGCGAATTTTTTCCGCCAGCACGCGGCGCTTTTCCGCCTTATCTCCGCTGCGGATGCCGCAGAGGATATTCTGCTCCACGCTCATGTTCGGGAACAGCGCGTACTGCTGGAAAAGATACCCGACCCTGCGCTGCTGAGGCGGCAGATTGATCTTCTTTTCGCTGTCAAACAGCACGCGGCCGCCGAGCACGATGCGCCCGCGGTCGGGCGTCACGATGCCTGCGATGCACTTTAATGTCATGCTCTTGCCGCAGCCCGAGGCGCCGAGCAGCGCTATCGTCTCGTCCGGCGCTTCAAACTGTGAGCGCAGATGAAACGCGCCAAGCTTTTTTTCAATATCGACAGACAAACTCATCTTCTCGCCCTCCTCGCCTTGCTCGCATCCGTGAGGAAGTCACGCCGCTCGAGCATGTTGACCGCCAGCAGCACGACGGCGGAGATCGCAATATTGGCCAAGACCCACTTCGTCGCCAGCACATCGTTGTTCGTCTGCCAGAGCTGATAGACCGTGGTGGAGATCGTCGCGGTCTTGCCGGGTGTGTAGCCCGCGATCATGCTCGTCGCGCCGTATTCGCCAAGTGCTCTGGCAAAGGCCAGCACTGTGCCGGCCAGCACGCCCTGACGGCAGTACGGCATGCGGATACGCCAGAAAATGTAGGTATTCGACAGGCCCAGCGTCTGTCCAGAATAGGCCAGCGTCTCGTCAAAAGACTCGAACGCGCCGCGCACCGTGCGGTACATCAGCGGGAAGATGACGACCACCGTGGCAAAGATGGCCGACCACCAGGTCATGACCATCTTGACGCCGAACGTTTCGAGCACCCACGCGCCGATGACGCGCTTGGGGCCGAACACGCGCAGCAGCAGATAGCCCACGACCGTCGGAGGCAGCACGAGCGGCAGCGTCAGAAGCACATCGAGCACACCTTTGACCAGGCGCGGAAGCTTTGCGATATAATAGGCGGCAAAAATGCCGGCAAAGAAAATAACGACCGTAGAGATCGCCGCAATGCGCAGCGAGTTCCAGAGGGGATACCAATCCATCGTGACCTCCCTTGTAGAGCGGAAAGTTTGCGCCGCGCACGGCGCAAATAATCTTGAAATTTTTTGCCGCGACATGTGCGTGGCAAAAAATACCTCTCACGCAGCGAGCGTCGAAGGCCGCTCACCGAAGTGAGCGGCCAAGGCGCAGAGCGCAGTGCAGCTCTTTAAAATGAAAGCCTTTTAGGCTTTTATTTTAGTTAGCAGGGCAGAAGCCGACGCTCTCGAACACGGACATGGCGTCAGCGGTCTGGAGGTAGTCGAGGAAGGCCTGGGCGGCTTCTTCCTTCTCGCCCTTCAGGACGGCGGCGGGATAGATGACCTGGCCGCACATCTCGGCGGTGGCGCTGTCGGCGACTGTGAGGCCGGCGGAGCAAGCGTCGGTAGCGTAGATGATGCCGCAGTCAGCGCTGGCCTCGCTCACCTGAGTGGTAACTTCCTTGACGTTGTTGCCGTAGGTCAAAGAGTCGGCGAGAGCCGCTTCGTCAAGGCCATAGTAGGCGAAGATCTTCTCGGTGTACTGGCCGACGGGCACGTCGCTGTTGCCGATGGCGAGCATAACGTCGCCGCTCTTGAGGAGTTCAGCAAGCTGGTCGAAGCTCTCGATGCCCTTGGGGTTGCCCTCGGGAACGGCGAGCGTGACCTTGTTCTCAAGCAGGTCGATGCGGCTGTCGGTCACGATGAGGTCAAGACTGTCGGGGTTCTTGTCCTTGTCGTCAATGAGGCTGCCGTCCATGGCGTTCATCTGCTTGGGGGCGGCGGAGATGAACAGGTCACAGTCAGCACCCTCGCTGATCTGGGTGAGGAGCTTGCCCGAGGAGTCAAAGTTGTAGGTGATGTTGACGTTGGGGGCAACTTCCTTGTACATCTCGGCGATCTGAGTCAGAGTCTCGGTCATGGAGGCGGCGGCGAAGACGACGAGATCAACGCTCTCGGCGTTCGCATCGCCTTGGGTGTCGTCGGTGGTTGTGTCGTCAGTCTTGCTGCTGCAGGCGGCCAGAGAGAACACGAGCGCAAGCGCAAGGAGCAGAGACAAAAGCTTTTTCATGTTTGAATACCTCCTTTCAAATTTTTTCTTTTTCGCGCGTTCATTGAAAAGCGCGGCGATACAGGAACGCGCAAGAACACGCCGCACGCAATTTATTTCCAATTCCCATCGGGAAACTTGGGCAGCATCATTTCGCTATCCTCAAAATAGATAACGCGTCCCCAACATTTCGCGCCCGCAGGCGCGAAGCGTTAAAGTTGTCAAACAGCACCGACTCATTCGGTCCAAAAATCCACCAGTCCTGCCCCCCTAACCCCGCGCCTCTGGGGCGCGAAACAGCTTCGCAGACTTTTCCCCGCAAGGGGGATGCGGCATCCGTAAAGCGGCAAAGCCGCTAACGGCTGCCCAAGCCGCCGCGCACGGCGGCAAATAATCTTGATCCGTTGCGGAGGACGACATGTGCGTCCGCAGCGACACCTTGCAGCGCTTGGCGCGGTGAGTGCCAAGCGCTGATTCTCCTCTCAAAAATGCGAGTCCCTCGCATTTTTGAATTACTTTCCGAACGGGCAGATCGGATAGTGGCACGGCTTGCACCCAAGGCATAGCCCGCCTTCGCCGAGCGCCGCGAGATCCGCGCGTGTGACGGGCACATCCGCCGCGATCTTCGGCAGCACCAGATCAAAGACCGTCGCGCCCGCATACATCACGCAGCCGGGCAGGCCCATGACGGGCATACCGTCGTCAAAATAGCCGAGCAGGAACATAGCCCCCGGCAGGACCGGCGCGCCGTAGGCGATGATATTCGCGCCCGCGGCCTTGATGCCGCCCGGCGTGTTGTCGTCGGGGTCGACGCTCATGCCGCCGGTACAGAGGATCATGTCGGGCTTCTTTTCGCGCATCGTGAGCACCGCGTCGCGCACATTCTCCACCCCGTCGCCGGAGTAGACGACCTCGAGCGTTTCGATGCCGTAGGTCTTGAGCTTGTCGATGACGACCGGCGTGAACGTATCCTTGATGAGGCCCTTTTTGACCTCACCGCCGGTGGCGACGATGCAGGCGGTCTTGCGCACATAGGGCTTGAGAGACAGCAGCGGCTTATCGCCCGCGGCCTGCTCGGCCTTTCGGAGCTTTTCTTCCTCGATGATGAGTGGGATGACGCGCATGCCCGCGAGCTTGTCGCCCTCGCGTACAGCCATGCCGCCCTTGCGCGTGGCGATCATCACCTCGTCCTGGCTATTCACGGCGACAAGGCGCGCGGAATCGACCAGAAACACGCCGTCACAGGCGGCCTTGAGCTCGATCTTGCCCTCTTTCACGCCGCTGCGGATCATATTCTCCTGCCCGCAGAGGGCCAGAAGCCGCTCCGCCGCGTCGTTTTCGTGCACCATGCCGGACGTCATTTCCCAGACATAGAGGTGCTCCTTACCCATGCTGAGCAGCACGGGGATGTCCTCTTCCGTCACGACGTGGCCCTTGCGGAAGCGCGCGTCCTTATACTGGTCCTTGATGATCTGCGTCATGTCGTGGCAGAGCACATGGCCCACCGCGTCCTCGGTTTTGATAAGTCTCATTTCTTCAGCACCTCGATCTCGTCTCCGGCCTGAATGCGGCCCTCTTTGATCACAATGGCAAAGATGCCTTCGGTCGGCATCACGCATTTGCCCGTCGTGCGCTTGATCTCGCAGTCGTTGTGGCACTGCTTGCCGATCTGCGTGACCTCAAGCTCCGTCTCGCCCACGCGCAGGCGCGTGCCGACGGGGAGCGTCTTGAGCTCGATGCCTCGGGTGTTGATGTTTTCGGCAAAGATACCCGCATCCAGCTCAAGCTGGCAGATAGCGCGCATCGTGTCCACGCTCTCGTCGGCCAGCAGGCTGATCTGGCGGTGCCAGTCACCCGCGTGGGCGTCGCCCACAATGCCGTGGCGGTATTTTACGTCGATATAGGGCACCTCGTGCTTGCGCACGCCCTTTTTTTCGCTGATGTTCACAGCGGTCACCTGTGCCATTTCTTCATTCCTCCGCTTCATAAACGCCGCTCTTGCCGCCCTCTTTATAGAGAAGGTGGATGCCGTCGATGCGCATATCGCGCTGCACGGCCTTGCACATGTCGTACACCGTGAGCGCGGCGACGCTGACAGCTGTCAGCGCTTCCATTTCAACGCCCGTTTCGCCGTGGCAGCGGACCTCGCTGCGGATGTGCAGGGCGGTTTCTTCGATTTCAAATGAGATGTCCACCTTCGTGAGCAGCAACGGGTGGCACATCGGGATCAGTTCACTGTTTTTCTTCGCGGCCATGATGCCCGCGACCTGCGCGACCGCCAGCACATCGCCCTTGCCGATGGAGCCCTCTTTGATCTTGTCCATCGTCGCTTTTGCCATGCGGACCGTCGCGGCGGCGCGCGCCACGCGATAGGTCTGCGCCTTTTCGCTCACATCCACCATGCGGGCGCGGCCCTGTTCGTTAAAATGCGTCAGTTCCATCCTCAGCCTCCGATCGCAAACATGCCGCGGTGCGTCTCCGTAACGCCAGTCTCGTCCATGTGGTGGCGCTCCGGCTTCATCAGAATGCCGCGGCGGATGGCCTGCTCCAATTCCTCGCCGGACAAGCCCCGCAGCGTGATCTCTGCGTCCGAATGCAGGCACGGCTTTAATTTCCCGTCCGCCGTGATGCGGATGCGGCTGCACTCTGCGCAGAACGCATGACTCATCGGCGCGATGAGGCCGACGGTCCCCTTTGCATCCGGCAGACGGTAGCACGCGGCCACGCCGTCGTGCGAAACGGCCTCCAACTCCGGACAGCGGTTCAGAACTGCCTGCGAGGGAAGAAACGTGCCAAAATCCTTTCCGCAGCCCATCGGCATGCGCTCAATGAAGCGCACCTGCCACGGATGCTCGCGCGTCAAAGCGACAAAATCGGTAATCTCGTCGTCGTTGACGCCGCCGAGCAGCACACAGTTGAGCTTGATCTTCGCAAAGCCCGCGCGCTCCGCCGCCTCGATACCGTCCAAGGTATCCTGCAGCGTGCCAAGGCGCGTGATGGCGCGAAAGCGCTCCTCGTTCAGCGTGTCGAGGCTGATGTTGAGGTGCGTGACGCCCGCGTCGCGCAGCGGCCGGGCAAACTCCTTGAGCAGGCTGCCATTCGTCGTGACGCAGAGCTCTTCAACGCCGGGAATTTCTGATAACATGCGGCAGAAGTCCACCGCACCGCGGCGCACGAGCGGCTCGCCACCGGTGACGCGGATCTTTTTGACGCCGCACCTGACCGCCGCGGCGGCCATGTCGCGCAGCCCTTCCAAAGAACAGATGTCCTCGTGCGCGCACTTTTCAATGCCGCCGTCCGGCATGCAGTAGCGGCAGCGGTAATTGCAGCGGTCCGTGATGCTGATGCGCAGGTATGTAATTGATCTTGCAAAGCCGTCCAGCATCTGAAACGCCTCTTTCTTCCATGGTACAGCATGATATTTTAGCAAATATCACGCTCTTACGCAACACAGTCGTCCGATAATGTCGAACTGTATTTTTATATTATCGTAATCTTGACTTTTTCCGCAGTATTTTTTAGAATACAAGCAACGATTTTTGACCGGGAGGGCCGATTTATGACTGACGGCAACACCATCCGCTCCGTGGCGAAGGCGATGGAGCTTTTGCAGCTCCTCAGCGACGCGGGCGAGGCGATGACGCTCAGCGCCATCAGCGAGCGCGCAGGGCTGCCCAAGAGCACGGTCTTCGGCCTTTTGACCACCATGCGCGACTATGACGTCATTACACAGCACGCAGACGGCAAATACGCCCTCGGCCTGCGCCTTTTTGAATACGGCTGCCGCGCCAGCGCGTTCTGGAACATCTCGTCCCTCGCGCGGCCTTACCTCGAGCATCTGGCAGAAGCGACCGGCGCCTCCGCCATGCTCTCCACCTATGAAAACGGGCACATCGTGGCCCTCGACCAGGCCGAGGGGCGCGACAGCCTTCGCATCGTCTCCGCGCCGGGGGCGCGGCTGCCGCTGCACTGCACCTCGCAGGGCAAGATCGTCCTTGCCTGCATGAGTGAGAGCGAGGCGGCGACTCTCCTTGCCCGTGTGCCGCTCACGCCCTACACCCCGCACACAGAAACGGACGCGGGTGCTTTGCTCGCATCGCTCCCCGCCTGCCGCGAGGCGGGCTTTGCCGTGGAAAACGGTGAGTATAAGATCGGTCTTCGCTCCATCTCCGCGCCGGTGTTCACCGGCGGCGGCGCGCTCAAATATGTCGTCAGCGTGCTGGGGATGTTCCGCTCCGTGCACTCGGACGAGTTCGCGCACGCCGAGCGCGCGGTCGTCGCCGCGGGGCAGATGCTTTCCGCCGCACTGGGCTATCCGGGAAAGTGAGACTTTTTTCCGCGCGGAAAAATCTACGCTTGACTCTACAATTGTTATAGAGTTTATGATGACTCCATGCTATACTGATAAGGAGTCCTTTCCGATGCAAAACGATCTCACCACCGGCAGCGTCTTTCGCAACGTTTTGTCCTTTTCGCTGCCGTATCTGCTCTCTTACTTTTTGCAGACGCCCTACGGCATGGCCGACCTCTTCATCATCGGCCAGTTTGAGGGCGTCGCCAGCACGACCGCCGTCTCCATCGGCTTGCAGGTGATGCACATGCTCACAGTCATGCTCGTCGGCCTTGCGATGGGCGCGACGGTCAGCATCGCGCAGGCCGCCGGCGGCGGCGACAAAAAGCGCACCGCCTCTGCCATCGGCAACACGGTCACGCTCTTCATGCTGCTGTCTCTTGCGCTGACGGCACTGCTGCTCGCGCTGCGCGGGGGTATCGTCTCCATCATGTCCACACCGGAGGAGGCCGTGCAGGGCACGCTCGCCTATCTCACGGTCTGCTTTATCGGTATTCCGTTCATCACGGCGTACAACATCATCGCCTCGATCTTTCGCGGCCTTGGCGACAGCAAGAGTCCCATGTGCTTCATCGCTGTGGCCTGCGTCGTCAACATCGCGCTCGACTACTACTTCATGGGCACGCTGCACCTCGGCCCCGCGGGCGCGGCGCTCGGCACCACGCTCTCGCAGGCGGTGAGCGTCCTCGTCTCGCTCGCGGTCATCTTGAAGCGCAGGCTCATCTCCGTCCGCCGCGCGGACTTTCGCCCGCAGCGCGCCGTCATGGGTAAGCTCCTTCAGATCGGCGTGCCCGTGGCTCTGCAGGACGGCTTTATTCAGGTCTCGTTCGTCATCATCACGATCATCGCCAACCGCCGCGGTCTGACGGATGCGGCCGCCGTCGGCATCGTCGAAAAGATCATCGGCTTCCTCTTCCTCATCCCGTCGTCGATGCTCTCGACCGTCTCGGCGCTCGGCGCGCAGAATATCGGCGCGGGCAAGCCCGAACGCGTGCGTCTCACACTGCGCTACGCCGCGATGATCGCCTGCTCGTTCGGCATCGCGGTCGTCATCCTCATCCAGTTTATCGCCGAGCCGCTCGTCGGCCTCTTCACGCCTGATGCCGCCGTCGCCGCCGCGGGCGGGCAATATCTGCGCGGCTACATCTGGGACAGCTTCTTTGCCGGCGTGCAGTTCAGCTTCAGCGGCTATTTCTGCGCCTGCGGCAAGTCGGGCATCTCGTTTCTGCACAATTCGCTCTCGATCCTGCTCGTGCGCGTGCCGGGGGCGTACCTTGCGTCCAAATACTTCCCGCAGACGCTGCTGCCCATGGGCCTTGCCAACGCCGCGGGGTCGCTTTTCTCCATCCTCGTCTGCGTGATCGCCTACGCCATCCTCACGCGGCGGGAAAAACGTGCGCAGGAGGCATCATAAATGGCTCTTCCCCAGCTTTTCTCCATCGGCGAAATGGCAAAAATTTTCCATCTCAGCGTGAGCAGCCTGCGCCACTACGAGGCGCTCGGCCTTGTCTCGCCGGAATACGTCGACCCGTCGACGAACTACCGCTATTACAGCGTCCGCCAGTTTGAGCCGCTCAACACCATCCGGTATCTGCGCGCGATGGACATGCCGCTCACCGAGATCGCCGACTTTCTGCAAAACCGCGACGTGGAGACGATCGAAGAAAAGCTGCGCGCGCAGAAGGCCGCCGTCGTACAGAAGCAAAAGGAGCTCAAGCGCATCGAGCGCAAGCTCGACGCGCGCCTTAGCCAGCTCCAAGATGTGCGGCATGCGCCGCTCGGCGAGATCACGCTCATCCATTCGCCCGCGCTTCGCCTTTTCTGGATCGACACGGCGCTGACCGCGCCGGACTACTCCGCGCTCGAGCTCTCCACGAGCCGCCTTGCCGCCGCGCAGGCCGAGGCGCTGGTCTTCCTCGGCAAGGTCGGCTTCAGCGTATCGCAGGAGCACTTGAACGAGGGCAGCTTCGGGCAGTACGACGGCGAATTCCTCGTGCTTGACGAGGCCGACCGCTTTACGGGCGACGTCATTGATCTGCCCGCTTCGCTCTGCGCGTGCGTGCGCTTCCGCGGACACCACGCCGAGTCGCCCGCGCAGTACCGTCGCTTGATGCAGTTCATCCGCGAGGAAGGCTACACCGCCGCCGGATTTTCGCGCGAGATTACAGTCATCGACTACGGCTTCACGCCCGACACGGAAAAGTTCGTCACTGAAATCATGATCTCCCTGCAAAAGGTATAAAAAAAGTTCCCGCGTTCATAGCTGGGTGTACGTAAGACAGTATTGCGTCGAGATTGACGAAGCGGCACGAAACCGCATGGAGCTGATCGTGCGGTCACTGGCAGAGCAAAACGGCGTGACCGAGCAACTGAAAGCTGAAAGCCAAATGGAATGGGTGCGGCAGATGAACGCTTGCAAGACACAGGCAGAGGAGATTGTGAAAGCGGAATTGATTTACGATTGAGAGAGGAAGTCCGGGCAGAAAACTGTTCGGACTTTTCCCATATAGTCCAAAGTTGCGGTAGAAATGTTCACAAGTTTTATGGTATAATTTGAATACGAAAAGTGAGCAGACAAATCGGAATTTGTGGAGGAGTACATTGATATGAAAGTTACAGAACAATTTGAAAAAGAAATTACCCCGTTTTTCTGGATAGAACATGAAGAAAGTGCTTCTGTCTGCCTAAATGTAGGAGAATACCTACAAGAGATTTTTGATACTCGTGCGGATGAAGGATTTGAGGGGAACGGTTATGATTGGGAAAGTTTAGCACAAGTATTTTTGGACGAACAGTGTTTAGATTTGCAAGAAAAAATATGCTTTGACCCAGAGGGCAGCATGTTCTGCGTCTATTCAAAAGATAAAAATGCGTTGGCAGACTTTATTCTTCGTTTCAAAAAAGCCTGTGAGGATAAATCCTTTATTTTAGACTTGTTCAGTCGTGCTGAATTAGACTAAAAATTCAATTCGTTAACTTCCGATTTGTCGAACTGATAAAATCCCTTTAGGAACTAAAGGGCGCACTT
>OGYZ01002748.1_pt1 | contig 11511 bp, 10 predicted proteins | sample 1576681 | NCBI WGS metagenome assembly OGYZ01 (sample SAMEA3541480, study PRJEB24748) | human gut metagenome | biome: human gut; feature: human-associated habitat; material: faeces | place: China | collected 2012 | reverse complement strand
ACCCGCCGCAGTATTAGGCGAACCGGCGCTGCACGGCGGGCAGCTCATACCCCTTGCTGCACCGCGCCTCCCGGCGTCCGTCCTTCCGCTGGAAAATGTTTTCGCCCTTCGACACGTTTCATGCCTCCTTGTTCCTTATAATATAGTAAATTGACTGCGGCAAAAAATGCCGGAATGGCCTGACTGCCAGTTTGACTGCCCGGAAATACTGGAATACATGCCAGTAATATATACAGGTGTAAAGAAACTTACAGCTGTTAAGAAGTAACAAAAAAATTAACCGGAATAATGATGAAAAAATCGGGTGAAAGTCTTGCTTTTTTCACTTTCCCTATGCTATACTGACGCTGCATAATGAAAAGTGCCCATATCATAGAGGGGTGAACTCCACGATAAGAATTCGCCGTTTTGTTAGCAAATCGTCCCGTTCTTTGGCAAAACGGGGGCGGATTTGCTGTTTTTCCCCCTCGCCGTAAGCAACCACTTATTTTTGCGATCGCAGAACCTGCATAGGAGTACCCATTTTGGAACAGAGAGAAATTCAACAGACATTCATCCGAAGCGCCATCCGTGTCATTGCCCGAAAGGGCCTTGTAAAGGCAACGACCAAGGCCATTGCCGCCGATGCCGGCCTCAACGAAGCATATATCTATAAATGCTTCAAGGGGAAGGACGAGCTTCTTGCCGAAGCGCTGCATGATTTGGACGAGGGACTCGCCGTGTTTCTGCGCCGGGAGTTTCCGAACGTGCTCGCCGAAACTTCCCCGTGGCGGGATCGCTGCTTCCATCTCTGGGAAAAGACGTGGAAATTCATTCTGGACAAGCGGGACGACTGCATCTTCTATCTCCGGTATTACAGCTCCCCCGACTTCTACGCTTACGAGCACGACCGGCAGCAGCAATACTACCACGCACTGATCCACCGCGTCGCATACCTTTTCCGCCCCGAGACGGATCTGGATATGCTCATGCATCAGGTGTTTGAAACCATGCTCGCCTTTGCCGCGCACGTCATGGCGGGCGATATGGAAAACAACGACCTTACAACGGAACGGACTTTCGAGCAGATCTACAGCTTTATCGCGCCCCACTTCCGTGCCGAGCTGACAGAGGGAGCGGGAAAGGAAACAGCGGTATTATGAAGAAAAGCTCGATCCGAAAAACGTGGAATGTCATCAGCAGCATTCTGGTGGCGCTCGTGGTGCTGCTGGCGCTGCTTCTCGTCGGCGCAAGGCTCTTCGGTCTGCAGGTGTACACCGTGCTCTCCGGCTCCATGGAGCCGACGTACCACACCGGTTCGCTGATCTATGTGAAAAAGGTGGACCCGTACACCATTCGGGACGGACAGGTCATCACCTTCATGCTCGATGAAAACACCATCGCCACGCACCGTGTCGTCGGCGTCGTGCCGGACGAGGAGGACTCCACCGTCGTCCGCTTCCGCACGAAGGGCGACGCGAACGAAACCGAAGACGGCGGTCTTGTGCATTATAAGAACGTCATCGGTACGCCGGTGTTCACCATCCCGTACCTCGGCTTCGTCGCAAACTACATCCAGCATCCCCCCGGCATGTATGTGGCCATCTCGGCCGGAGCCGTGCTCCTGATGCTGACGTTCCTGCCGGACATCTTCGCCCCGGACAGCAAGGGCGAGACCGTCGGGGAGGACGAAAAAAAACGGGGCAATCCCGCCGCGGGCCGTCACGTCCGCAAAAGATGAGGGCAACGCCGCAAGGCTCCCTATAGAAAGCTTTAATTTAGGAGGTTTTCGCAACATGAAAACGAAAAGCAAAGCTCTGCTCCTGACTCTCTGTGCGGTGTTGCTCGTCGCGGCGTCCGTGCTGGGCACGATGGCGTACCTGACCTCGACTGACACCGTGACCAACACCTTCACCGTCGGCAAGGTCGAGATCAAGCTCGATGAGACCGACGTCACCAACCCGACCGGCTCCCGCGTGCAGGCAAACAGCTACAAGCTGATGCCCGGCACTACATACACCAAGGACCCGACCGTCACCGTCAAGGCTGGCAGCGAGGAATCCTACGTCCGCATGAAGGTCACCTTCAACAACGCCGCGGCTCTCATGGAGATGCTGCCCAGCGCGGACAATCTCGAGGATTTCACGCCCGATGAGATCGCTCTTATCAAGAAGATCGCGCCCATCCTCTTCCTGACGAACTACACGAAGGTCGATTCCGTCTGGCTTCCGGAATACGCCATGCTCGGCATGGAAAAGACCCTCGCTGATCCCAACTACTTCGTCTACGACGCGGCGAACGATACCGTGACCTACATTTTCTACTATCCCACGACCGTCACGGCGACCACGGCTGATGTGACGCTCCCCGCCCTGTTCGACACCATCAAGGTTCCCGAGCACGTCACCGGCGAGCAGCTTGCCAAGCTCAACAACTTCAAGATCACGGTCATTGCCGAAGCCATTCAGGCCGGCAGCTTTACCGACGCCGCCGATGCCTGGAGCCACTTCTGAACCCCGCACTGCCCCGCGCATAAACCAAAAGGGAAAAGGATAATCGTTATCCATGGAAATAACAGATTTCCCTGTCAATAACGGAAGAAAGGAGGAAGAATGAAAATGAAGCATGTTGCAAACCGTCGCCGCAGTGTGAGCAGCCGCGCGTTTATCGCTCTTCTGGCGCTTGTTCTTGTGATCGGCTGTGTGGCAGGAGGTACCGTCGCCTGGCTCGTCGCCAAGACGGATACTGTTGTCAACACCTTTACCTACGGCAATATCAACATCGACCTGACCGAGACCACCGGTACGAACTACAAGGTCATCCCCGGCACGGTCATCGAGAAGGACCCGAAGGTCACTGTTAAGGCTGGCTCCGAGGCCTGCTACCTGTTCGTCAAGGTCGAGAAGGTAGGTATGTTTACGGGCATGTCTTACGAGATCGCTGACGACTGGACGGAGCTGGAGAGCGGCGTTTACTACCGTCAGGTTGGCTCCGTGACCGCTGATACTTCTTTTGAGATTATCAAAAACAACAAGATCACCGTCAGCGAAACCCTGACCAAGGAGAACATCCCAACGGCGAACCCCACCCTGAAGATCACGGCCTACGCCGTGCAGCAGGCGAACATCGCCGACGCTGCCGCTGCGTGGGAAGCCGCCAGCCCGACTACCACGACCCCCTAAGCAATAGCGACCCTAAATTACTTAAAGAAGGAGTACCAAGTACATGAAGAAGATTACCGCGCTGTGCCTCTGCGTCGCCCTTCTGGCGGTCGCCGTTGTGGGCGCCTCCCTTGCTTACTTCACCGACACCGATAAGGCCGACAACACCTTCACCGCCGGCAGCGTGAAGATCCAGCTCATCGAAGAGCAGAGCAACGCGGACCACACCGGCTTCGTTCCCTACGATGGCGAGAAGGTCCTGATGCCGATCGTCGGCTCCGCGCAGGGCGAAAAGTACCCCAACGGCCAGCCCAAGGCGGAGAACTACATTGACAAGGTCGTCACCATCCAGAACACCGGCAAAACCGCCGCGTGGATCCGCGCCTACTATGCCGTTCCCTCCGATCTGGATGACGGCTATGAGACCTTCAATGCCGGCGCGAACATCCTGCACGGCAACTTCGGCAATAACGGCGACAAGACCACCTACGAAAATGAGTGGAAGTGGCTGAACAACGGCAAGTGGCAGTACTTTGAAACTGAGATGGGCGGCGTCCGCTACAACGTCTATTTCGCGGACTACTACCAGCCCCTCGAGGCCGGGAAGACCACCGAGCAGTTTATCTGCGGCGTGTATCTGGACAAGCACGTGGATATGAAGGACGGCAAGTACATCGATACTCGCTATCCTGACGCTGACCTCTCCATTCTGGAAGGCACGGTGCATTATCCCGTGTTCGCGGTCGCCGTTCAGGCCGATGGCTTTGACAACGCTGCCGACGCTATCACCGCTGCCTTCGGCGCCAACTACAACCCCTGGGGCACTCCCGCCACCAACTGGCAGTAATTCCTAAACATAACAGGTCAGCGCTCTTTCGGGAGTGCTGACCAATAAAGGAAGGACATAATTCCATGACTAAGAAAAGATTTGTTGCGATTCTTCTCTGCGTGACGCTCGTGGCCCTCGCCGCCATCGGCGCTACGTTTGCTTATCTGACTTCTACCGACAGCGTGACGAACACCTTCACCGTCGGCAACGTGAAGATCGACCTGATCGAGTCCCGCCTGCACCGCGAGAACGCCGGTATCCCCAACGGCGAAACTTCCGACTCTGAGCTGTGGTCTAATGTAAACAAGGAAGGCACCGGCAACACCAGCAAATACAAGGCTGGCGATACCTTCTACACCGACGCCCAGATCGAGGCCGACGCTGCCGCATATAAGTGCGAAAACGTCAAGCTTCTCCCCGGTGAGTCCTACCACAAGATGCCCTATGTCAAGAACATCGGCACCGAAGATGCGTACATCCGCATCCGCGTTATGATTCCCGCTGATCTCGACACGGCGATTCTGAACAGCAGCATGTATACCTCCACTGCCATGAACAACAAAGAGTTCACCATGGCGTATGACAACTCCGGCGCGGTCGAGCGTGGAGGCGTGAAGTACAACGTCTACACCTTCACCCGCATCGATCCTCTGGCTGCTGGCAAGATGACCTATTGGAACGTCTGGGGCACCATTCACATGGATTCCGATACCACCGGCGAAGAGCTTGCCAAGTTCTTCGGCGAAGGCAAGGCTTACGCTAACGGCGTATTCCCGGTGCTGGTCGAGGCTGACGGCATTCAGGCTGACGGCTTTGCTGATGCCGCTGCCGCTTGGAAAGCGTTCGACAAGCAGGCCTAATCTCCCGCCCAAATCTTGCCTCCCCTGAAAGGGGAGGCGGCGCGGCGCTGCTTCCAACTGGCAGTAATTCCCCGTAAAGCCTCCCTTGTGGAAAGGGAGGTGGCGCGAAGCGCCGGAGGGATTGTCCGTATCGGCAAGACGAAGGAACAATCCCTCAGTCAGCCGGAACGGCTGACAGCCCCCTTTGCACAAGGGGGCCAATGAAAAAAGCCTCCCTCTGACGAGGGAGGTGGCAAGCCCGAAGGGCTTGACGGAGGGAGAGACATCCCTCCACATACCCAGTCGAATATGGTCTGCACCCCCGTGGGTGCAGACCATAGGAGAGCATCTAAGGCAAATGCAGATGTTCTCCTATGGTCTGAAGAGCCATGAAAAGCGTAAGAAATAATTGCAAATACAGCCTGAGGGGAGTAAAAGCAATGAAGCGAAAATTCTTGATTCTGTCGGTGCTTGCCATCTTGGTCGCCATACTTGCGGCGAACACGCTGGCATACTTCACCGCAGACACCAAGGCGCACAATGTCATCACCAGCGGCGGTGTGGACATTGTGCTCAACGAATGGGCGAACGAGGACCGCACCGAGCCGTTCGAGGATCGCACCGGCGTCATGCCCGGCACGAAAGTGACGAAGATCGTTGAGATCAGCAACACCGGCACCGCCCCGGTCTGGGTGCGCGCGCAGGTGCAGCTCGAAGTCGACGGCGCCGACGAAGAGTCGCTGCCCCCCGAGTACGTCTCGCTCGACTTCAACGAAACGGACTGGACGTATCTGGACGGGTACTACTATTATAACCGCGCTCTCGCCCCCGGCGAGACGACCGTCCCGCTCTTCACCACGGTAACGTTTGCCCCGGAGATGGGCAACGAGTACCAGAACTCCACGGCGTATGTGGAAGTGAATGTGAGCGCGGTGCAGGCGGACAACAACGGCACGGACGTGTTCTCCGCCGCCGGCTGGCCGAGCTTTGCTCCGCCGGAGCCGACGCAGGTGCCGGAGCCGACGCAGGTGCCGACAGCCGTTCCGGGAAATCCTTAAGGAGGTCGTGAAATGAAAAAGAAGCTGTTAGCGCTGTTTCTCTGCTGCGCTCTTTCCTTCGGCCTCGTGACTGCCGCCCTCATCACCCCCGCCGCTGCGGACTCGGAGCTTATGATCTACAGCGAGAATGTCGCTGTGGATACAGTTTCCGTTCCTAAAAATGAAAAGAAGACGCTTGCTGCGGGCGGCCTGTCCGGCTACTATCAGTGGCAGATCCAGGTCGGCGGCGACGTCTGGGCGAATATTGCCGGTGCTACCGGCGCGGAGTTGGAAGTTGGCTACGCACTCGTGGCGAACCTGCTCTACGGCGGCACGGCGAACATCCGCTGCCGCGTCACCGGCGCAGCCGAAGAGCCGGTTTACTCCAACACCGTCACGGTGCAGATCACGGACGAAACGCCCGTCTCCGCTCCGGCGCAGGCTCCGAAGGCCCCCACCGTCATCTCCGAGGCCGAGCCGGTAGGCGAGCCGGTCATCATCCCCCCGCAGACCGTGGAAGAGACCCCGGCTTCGGACGCCGCCCCGGCGAATGACCTGACGGGCAATGCCGCCCCGGCCTCTCTCGCCGACCCCGCCCCGGTAAACGACCCCGCCCCGTCCGACGACGGCGGCGAGGAACCCTACACCCAGACGTTCACCATTACCATCAACTATGTCGATAATAATGATCAGCAGGTTGCTGACCCTTGGACGGCGACGGTTATGGCTGGCGGCACCTACCAGAGCGTCGTTAAGAGCCCTGTGGTAGTGGGATATACGGCTGATCAGGCGGAAATCACCGTTGGCGGTGAGAACATTCAGGAGGATCAGAATTTCACGGTTAAATATACGCCCGCCGTTGTAAAGTTCAGCGTTAAGCATCTTCTCCAGAACGTTTCCAACGATGAATATACGCAGAACGGCGATCCGGAGATCAGGAACGGTAACACCGGAGACGCAGTCGGCGAAACGCTTGCAAAGCTTTATCCCGGCTTTTATTCTCTGAAGTATGATGCTACGGTAAAAATCGCCGGCGACGAGAGCACGGTAGTCGAAGTCAAGTATGATCGCTATTATTATCTGATCAACTTCAATCTGGACGGCGGCTACGGCGTGGAACCCATCTATGCCCGCTATGGCGCGCCGATCAATGTAGGAAATCCGCAAAAGCCCGGCTATACATTTACTGGTTGGAGCGGAGAGATTCCGGAAACAATGCCGGTTATTGAGAATCCTCTCAGCTTCACGGCAAAGTGGAAAGAGGGCACAGCTGGATTTACTGTCGTATTCTGGTACGAGAATGCCAATGACAACGGCTACAGCGTAGCCGGAACGTTCACGCCCGCCAATGTTGCACCCGGTACGCAGAAGAGCAGCGGCGATTATCAGAACCAGAGCTTTGAAGGCCGCGACGATAAGCATTTCACCTACAACACCGACAAGGTTGAAACCGTCAATGTCAAAGGCGACGGCTCTACCGTGCTGAACGTCTACTATACAAGAAATACCTATACGCTGACGTTCAAAGAGGGCGGTGCAAAGGTGCTGAGCTGTGGAAAAGTTGAGCATAAGCACAGTGATTCCTGCTGCAAATATGGCGGAACAGGTTTCGACCATTGGTATCATAGAGATTCATGCTGCAAATTGGGCCTATCCGAGCATACCCATAGCAATAGTTGCTACAAATACTCTGACCTGACCATTACGGCAAAATACGGTGCAGATATCCACAGCAATTTCCCCATCAAAGACGGAGACGAAACCATCTGGTGGGTTGTGCCGGAAGGCTGTCAGTCCTTTGTGCCCGGCAACAACCTCGGCACAATCGATACCATGCCGGGCGAAAACATTACGTTTGAAAAAAAAGCCTCCGAATCCGGCGCGAAGATTTACTACTACGTGGAAACGCTGAACGGGGAAGCGGGTGATACCACCCATAACGGGAAAAACTACAAGCAGTACAAGGTGGTCGATCTTAAATACAGTACGAGGGTAAGCCTGACCTACGCCGAGGAATTTCACCCCATCACCGGCTTCACGCAGGGCGATTCCAACCCATATCTCCCAAAAGACGGGAAAGTCAGAATGGAGCGAAACAACTACCTGTACTATACCCGCAACAGCTACGAACTGTCGTTCTACAACTATAACGCAGTAGTTGATGGCAAGGGCGGGAGCGTTCAGTACGAGGCTCCTCTGAGCAGCTATTCTTTTGAGCCGGAGTATCCGGATAAGCTTGAAAAGAACGCATATGTATTCGACGGATGGTATACGACGTCAGGCTGCTATGAGGGCTCCAAGGCAGACCTTAGCACGCTGACCATGCCCGCCTCCGATCTGGTGCTCTATGCCAAATGGGTGCCCAAGACCCACACGGTCAAAACGTACCTGACGAAGGATGTTCTGGATAATAACGGCCAAGCGATTCAGACATGGACGGATGTTCCGCATGGCACAGCGGTAAAGGATCCCCCGGCGGACCCGGAGCGTAAACCTTACACCTTCGTCGGCTGGTTCTACATCAGCGATACCGACGAGGAAAAAGCGTTTGACTTCTCCATGCCGGTCAACCGTGACCTGAATCTCTACGCTAAGTGGAGAGCGGACGTTAATGTAGACTACGTTATTCACTACCGGCTTGAGGATGGAACAACCATCGCGGAGGATACCACAGGGTCTGCGCTCGCCGGAACGACCAAGACGTTTGCGGCGAAAACGTTCGGCATGCTGAATGAAGGTTATCAGACAGGCTATTATCCTCTGGAAGGCAGCCACTCCATTCAGATGGACATTGAGGGTACGAACGAGTACACGTTCGTATATGTTGCCAGAGAAAAAGTAAATTACACGGTTCGTTATCTGGAACGGAATACGGAGACTGTTCTCTATGCAGAGAAGTCCGGCGAGACTTCGGACGCTGTGATCACGGAAAAATTCGTGCAAATCCCGGGTTATGCGCCGGACGCCTACCAGAAGCAACTGGTGCTTTCTGCCAACGATTCGAAAAATGTACTGACCTTCTGGTATACGAAGGATGAGACGCATGCACCGCTGCAGATCATCCACCTGATCCAGAATCTCACCAACGACGAGTACACCGAGTACCAGAGCAGCACAAACCTCAATGCTACGATCGGAACAGATTATTCCGAAAGCCCGCTGACACTTACGGGGTTCACATATAACGAGGGCAAGAGCACTGCCAGCGGTACACTCTCAGCGGATGGTCTTGTACTTAAGCTCTACTATGACCGCAATGTGTATCCCTACGAATTCCGCTTCCTTGATCAGGGGACGAAAAAGCCGATTGCTGATCCTGTAGCCAACAGAGCCCGCTATCAGGCGCGCGTGACGCAGGGAGCGAAAGAAGTCCCCGGCTATACGCTGGTTCTCGGTACAACAAACCCGCAGACGATCGATATCGTTGCCGAAGAAGGCAATACCGCGGTCAACAATGTTAAAATCTTCTATTACGTTGAAGATACTGTTGACATCAAATACGAGGTCGTCGGCCCGACCGGCTGCGGTACGCTGGACAATTATCAGAACAACACGGTCAAGGTGATCGACGGCACGCCGGAAGGCTCCACGCCTACCGCAAGCGCCGGATTCAAGTTCGTCGGCTGGTTCAAGGATGAAGCGTGCACCGAAGCTGCGGATGCAAGCTGGATCGGCGATGAAAACAAGCTGACGCCGGGCAAGACCAAGAACTACGGCACGCAAGAGACCCCCGCCCTGGGCTACGAGGCCGCGACGTACTACGCCAAGTTTGAGTATGATCTTGCCGATCTGATTATCAGCAAGACAGGCTGTGAGGACATCGACGAAAATCAGAGCTTCCTCTTCAAGGTGGAAGGCGAGGGCTTCAGCACGACTGTCGCGATCAAGGGCAACACCTCCGTGAAGATCACGGGGCTGAAGGTCGGTACATACACCGTTACCGAGATCACCGACTGGAGCTGGCGCTATACCAACAAGGACTACGTAAAGTCTGCGGACATCACGCCGACGAAGCCCGACGATGTGTACACCTTTAACTTTGCAAACACGCGCAGCATCACTAAGTGGCTCGGCGGCGATGCCTACAGCAAGAACGTATTCGGAACGATCATCGAAACAGATTCCGGTAACTGAGAAAGGAGGCGGCAATCATGTATAATGGATCCCACGCGAAAGCGAACAACAAACCGAGAATCCGCATGAACAAGCTGGCCATCCTGTTCATCGCGGTCGTCATGCTGATCGGCGCGGTGGTCGGCTCTACCGTCGCCTTTCTGGTGACCAAAACAGCGCCGGTGGAGAACAAGTTCACCTACGCCAGCGTCTCCTGCACGGTCAGTGAAAGCTTCAACGGCACCACAAAGGAGAAAGTTCAGATCCAAAACACCGGAACCACGGACGCCTACATCCGCGCCACCTACGTTGTAACGTGGCGCGATATGAGCGGAAACGTCGTTCCCTCTGTCCCCGATGGCTACTCCTACACACTGACGGAGAATCCGGACGGCAAATGGAAGCAGATCGGCGATTACTTCTATTACCCGACGCCCGTTGAGTCGGGCAGCTCCACGCTCGAAAGCCTTCTCAACTGCACGGTGACGCATCCGGATAACCCGGAATACGTCCTCAATGTTGAAATTCTGGCGAGCGCGATTCAGAGCACCCCGGCGAACGCCGTCACGGAAGCATGGGGCGTAACGCCTGTCAGCGGTAACTAAGGAGGGAGTAACGACATGAAAAAATCGATGAAGAAGCTCCTCTCCCTCGTGATGGTCATCGCCGCGCTTGCGGCGCTGACCGTCCCGGCTCTCGCCGCCGACGCCGTGGTGAGCCGTCAGGGTACCAACGGTCTTGTGATCGAGACCACCGGCAGCGGCTACACGGACACAGACCTTTTTGGCAACTTCAAAAACGTCATGCCCGGCGACGAGCTGACCGAGAACATCACGATCAAAAACAACGTCAGCGGCTTTGACTATGTGAAGCTCTACATCCGCGCCGAGGCCCACGACGAAGAGGGCAACCCGCTCACCTACAGTGAGCCCTTTGAAAACGAGGACGGCCACGATCAGGCCGACATCGACGGCGTGCGCGACGAGACCGTCGTCACCATGGCGGACTTCCTCTCCAAGCTCACGATGGAGGTCTATCTCGTGAACGCGGACGGCACGAAGCAGAGCATTTTCTCCGCTTCCCCGGACCAGACCGCGCAGCTCACCGATAACGTCCTTCTCGGCACCTTTGCCAAGGGCAAGAGCGCGAAGCTCGAAGCGGTGCTCACGGTTCCCGCCGGGCTCGGCAACGAGTACGCCTACCGTGTCGGCGAAGTGGACTGGGTGTTCACGGTCGAGGGCTTCAACAACGAAAAGCCCCTCATCCCCACCGGTCAGCTCAACTGGCCCGTCGCCGTGTTCGGCGCGCTGGGCGTGCTGCTGATCGCGGGCGGCGTTGTTGTGCTCACGAAGAAAAAGAAGCATGACGAAGCCTAAAAAAATCGGGATCGTCTTATTGACAGCGGGAGCAGTGCTGGTGATCGCCGCACTGCTCCTGTTTTCCCGTAACCGCGCCGAGGACAGGCGCGCCGGAGAGAGCGCGGAAGAGACGCTCCGGCTCGTAGAGGCCGCGATGGCCGAGCGCGGGACGAACGGCGAGACCGGCACGACCCC
>OGYZ01002741.1_pt1 | contig 11557 bp, 9 predicted proteins | sample 1576681 | NCBI WGS metagenome assembly OGYZ01 (sample SAMEA3541480, study PRJEB24748) | human gut metagenome | biome: human gut; feature: human-associated habitat; material: faeces | place: China | collected 2012 | reverse complement strand
TTCTCCAATCGGAAAAATCATTTCTTTTTGGAAATCAGTCGGCAGCCTGATCGGGATCAGCAGGCTCATAGGTGACGGATTTCAGAGAGGACAGGCCCTTATCAAGTGCCAGATAATCGGCAAAGTTCTTGTCGGTGTAGAACCACTTCAGGAACTCAATAGCCAGATCCTTGTTCTTTGCGTTGGTGGGAACGGCCAGACCGGCACCGCCCAGGATAGCGGAACCGCCTGCAGAACCGACAGGAGAGGGCATGACGCCGAACTTGAAGCTAGTGATATCCTGCACGAAGGGGTTGTAGTTCCAGGAGCCGGAGAAGTAGATGCCTACGTCACCGTTCTTGAAGTAGTCGCCCGGGTTGTCGCTGGAGCCACCGGCCCAGATGGCCTTGGGCATGATGCCGCTGTTGTTGGCATCGACAAAGGCCTGCAGGGTGTCAATGTTCTGCTGGCTGTCTGCAACGACCTTGAAGGAGTCGCCGTCCTTCTCGACCAGAGAACCGCCGTTCATGTACATCAGGTTGTCATAACGGGCGCGGGAGGCATCCATAGCCATGCCGTACTTGACAGCGCCGGAATCCTGCAGCTTCTTGGCAGCCTCATAGACCTCGTCCATGGTCCAGCGGTCGTCCACCGTCGGGCACTCGATGCCGGCAGCCTCAAAAGCGTCCTTGTTGTAGAATACGTTGGTGATGGTGAACTGCTGGGGCAGAACAGACAGCTTATCCGTCAGGTAGTTCTGGCTGATGATCTGCAGGGCCTGCGGCTCAAAGATGGAGGTGTCAATGCACTTGCCCAGATCCTCGAACTCATCGGGATACAGACGGGCCAGACGGGTGGTGGACAGCAGATCCGGCAGGTCGTTGTTCTTGGCCATCAGGGGGAACTTGGTCAGCTGGTCATCGTAGGGGATGACCATGATGTCAACGGTGTTGCCGGTCTCGTCGGCCCACTTGTTCAGGGTGGTAGCGAATGCATCGCCCTCGCCGGGCTCCTCAGACAGCATGACCTTCAGGGTCTGGCCGCCGGCAGAAGCGGCGCCGGAAGCTGCGGTGTCCGTTGTTGCAGCGGAGCTGGCCGTAGATGCAGCGGGAGAACCGCCGCAGGCTGCCAGAGAAGCCGCCATCGCGGCTGCCAGAGCCAGAGAAAGTGCTTTTTTCATGTTGGTTTTACCTCCTGTAAAGTAGAAATAAAAATAGGGTATATCCACCGGGCCCTCACCCGGTTTGCTCCGTTCCGGGGCTTGGGAACTGGGCTTTCAGCTCCCTTGGTGTATCCATAGTGTACCATTGCGGCGGGTGGATTCTCTACGCCTATCTTGCTGATTTGCATTGCAGCATATTGCATTTTTTGCGCCTCGATTTTTCAATCCGGCAAATTGCATCAAGAAAAACGGCTGAAATTGTGCACTTTTCACACATCGTTTGTTCTAATGATGCCAAGTTGCGCTTATTTTGCGCCGGCGCTTATTTTTTCAGTGAAAAAAATGCAATGTTTCTGTAACCAAATTTTAATAAAAAGCAGTCGCTTTCCCCCATAAACAATAAATGCGCACCGTTTGCCCCCTACCGCGCAAAAACTGCATTGTCTGCACAGTTTTGAGATGTTATACTGTGCCTGAACAGGGGTTGTCTGGGTGCGGGCGAACAATGTTCGCCCCTACAATACCGTTACCCGCCTTGCTGCCTCGTAGGGCGGCCAGTCCCCTGGACGCCGCTTCCCTTACCACACACTCAACCTTATAAAAAAGGAAGGAGCCGCCATGCAAAACACTGAACTCCGCCGCCGGGCGCGCCCGGTGCTTGACGCTCTGCGCACTTTGGCGCTGCAGGGGCGCACCCCGGTTTTGGGGCTGCGCAAAAAATCCTGCCCCTACCATAGCTGGGACACCGTGCAGGAGTACCCGGCCACAGCCCCCGGCTGGACACCCTTTGCCCCCGGTGATGCCATCGGCGGCGTGGAGGCCCACTACTGCTTCCGGGGCGGCATCACCGCACCGGCGGGCAGCGCCGGGCGTCACCTTGTCTGCCTGGTCTCCACCGGCGCAACCGATATCTGGAACAACAACAACCCCCAGTTCCTTGCCTACTTAAATGGTGCGCTGGTCTGCGGGCTGGATGTCAACCACACCGAGTTTGACCTGTCCCCCGCCGCTGCCGAGGGCCAGATCTGGCAGCTGGGACTGTACACCTACTGCAACACCCCGGCTCAGGATGTCTTTTTAAAAGTCGAGACTGCCGTGCGGGACGATGAGATCACCGGCCTGTACTACGACCTGAAAGCCCCTTACGAGGTGCTTGTCCAGCTGGACGAGGGCGACACCAACGCCATCGGCATCGGGCGGTATCTGGAAAAAGCGCTGGATATGCTCGACCTGCGCGACCCGTACAGCGCCGCGTTCTACGCCAGCGTCGCCGCTGCCCGCCGCTATATGAAAGAGGAATTTTACGAGAGCTTCTGCCAGCGGCAGCCGGTCACGGTGGACTGTGTCGGCCACACCCACATCGACGTGGCCTGGCTCTGGACGCTGGCCCAGACGCGAGAAAAGGCCATTCGCAGCTTTGCCACCGTCAACTACCTGATGGACCGCTACCCCGAATACAAGTTCCTGTCCAGCCAGCCGCAGCTCTATGATTTTGTACGCAAAGACTGCCCCGCGCTGTTTGAGAAGATCCGCGCCCGCGTCGCCGACGGCCACTGGGAACCGGAGGGCGGTATGTGGCTGGAATCCGACTGCAACATGGCCAGCGGCGAGAGTTTGATCCGCCAATTCCTGCACGGGCAGGAATTTTTCGGCCGGGAATTCGGCAAACAGGGGCACATCCTGTGGTTGCCGGATGCCTTCGGCTTCAGCGGCGCGCTGCCCCAAATTATGGCCCAGTGCGGCATGGACTGGTTCATGACCACCAAGATGGCCTGGAACGATACCAACTGTATGCCCCACGATCTGACCCGCTGGCGCGGCATCGACGGCACCGAGGTACTGGCCTACTTTATCTCCACCAAGGACTACGACAAGCGCCCCGACCGCAACCCGAAACCGAGCTTCAACACGACCTACAACGGCCTGCTGAACCCCAGGCAGGTCATGGGCTGCTGGCAGCGCTTTCAGGACAAGGAGCTGACCCAGGATGTGCTGCAATGCTATGGCTACGGCGACGGCGGCGGCGGTGTGACCGCTGAAATGCTGGAGATCAACCGCCGCATGGAGAAGGGCATCCCCGGTGCGCCCCAGACCCGCCTGACCCACGCAGCCCCCTACTTTGACAAATTGAAGCAGCACCTTGACGAGACGCAGGCCGACCTGCCCTGCTGGCACGGCGAGATGTACTTTGAGTACCACCGCGGTGTGTTCACCAGCCAGGGCCGCAACAAGCGGGCCAACCGCGCCGCCGAGTTTGCCAACCTGACCGCCGAGACCGCCGCTGCTCTGGCCGAAAGCCTGCGCACCGGCTACGCCTACCCCGCCGCCGCGCTGCACCGCAACTGGGAGCTGACCCTGCTGAACCAGTTCCACGATATTTTACCCGGCTCGGCCCTGGGCGAGGTATACGAAGTCTCGCAGCAGCAATACGGCGAGATCCTCGCGTCCGATGCCAGAATCACCGATGACGCGCTGCACACCGTCGCGGCCCTCGTCAAGACCGACCGTCCCGGCGTGGTCGTGTTCAACCAGCTGGGCTTTGCCCGGGACACCATCGTCCGCGTTGCCTGCGGGGCAAGCGGCATCACCGACGGCGGACACCCGCTGCTCTGCCATGCCGAAAACGGCGCGCTGACCTTTGTCGCCCAAAACCTGCCCGCTAAGGGCTGGCGGTTCTACTCCTTTGCCGACGCAGAACCCGAGACCCCCTGCGCCGAAGTGGCCGAAAATGACGGCGGGTACATCATCGACACGCCGCTCTATCACATCGTATTCAACGGCTGCGGCGAGATCACCGCCCTGCTGGACAAGGAGGCCGGCCGCGAGCTGATCCCCGCCGGGCAGTGCGCCAACGAACTGCAGCTGTTTGAGGACCGCCCCGACGAGTACGACGCCTGGAATCTGGAAAAATACTATCGCCGCCACCGCTTTGCGCTGGACGGTGCGGCCCGCCTGACTGTGGCCGAGAACAGCCCGGTCTGCTGCCGCCTGCATCTGGAACGCACCATTTCCCGGTCGCAGCTCGTGCAGGATATCACCCTCTACCCCCACAGCCGCCGCATCGACTTTGCCACCCACATCGACTGGCACGAGCAGCATGTGCTGCTGAAAGCTGCTTTCCCTGTGGATATCTGCGCCGACCGCGCCCAGTATGACATCCAGTTCGGCAGCATTGCCCGGGATACCCACACCAACACCAGCTGGGACGAGGCCCGCTTCGAGGTCTGCGCCCATAAGTGGGCCGACCTGTCCGAGCCGGGCTACGGCGCGGCGCTGCTGAATGACGGCCGCTACGGCTATGATGTCCACGACGGCGTGCTGCGGCTCTCGCTGCTGCGGGCCGCCACCTACCCGGACCCCCACGCCGACCAGGGGGCCCACGACTTTACCTATGCGCTGCTGCCCCACCTGGGCGACTGGCGGCAGGGCGGGGTCATCCCCGCCGGGTACGACCTGAACGCCCCGGCGCTGCCTCTGGCCGTGGCCGCCCAACCCGCGGGCACGCTGCCTGCCGCGTACAGCCAGTTCCGCATAGATGCCCCCAATGTCGTGTTGGAGACCGTGAAGAAAGCCGAGGATGGCTCCGGCCTGATTTTGCGCCTGTATGAGAGCTGGGGCACCCGCACTCGCGCGGCGCTGGCCCTGCCGGATGATGCCGCTGCCGTGCGCTGCACGCCGATGGAACAGCCCTTACCCGGAGAAGAAGCCGTGCAGCACAGCCTGCCGCTGACGCTGCATCCCTTTGAAATTTGCACAATCCATGTACAATTTGCGCAGTGACATTCACTGTGGATGCATGATTTTACAGTTTACACAATTTCACAGCATTGCATTTGTACATTTTCGCCAAGACGACGGTCGGATTTTGCGTCACCTGCCAAAATCGCGCAAGAAATGCAATGCATTTTGGGACAAGCAAGCAAAAAAACGGTGGTATTTGCGCCTTTTGCAATGCTATACTAAGCACATCGAAGGAACCGGGCGGTGGAATCCCGGCCAAAGAGAATAAAGGAGGAATGAATATGAAGAAGAAATCGTCGCTGAAGCACACCGGCGCATTCTGGGCGTTCTGTGCGCCCTGCTGCATTTTGTTCGGTGTCTTTTTCCTTGTGCCGCTTGTGCTCAGCATCGCTTTTTCCTTCACCAACTATGACGGTTGGAAAACCATTGACTTTGTGGGTCTGACAAACTACATTACATTGTTTAAAGACTCCAAGTTCTATCTGTCCCTGGGGCGGACGCTGCTGTACACAGTCTGCACGCTGCCGTTCCGCGTCATCATCCCGCTGCTGGTGGCGGTGCTGCTCTGCTCTAAGCGCGTTGCCGCCAAGAGCCTGACCCGCACGATGGTCTACATCCCTGTTCTGATGAGTGCGCTGGTCGTCGGTATTACCATCAACTGGATGTTCAGCCAGGAGTACGGTCTTGTAAACTTTATCATCCGTTCGCTGGGCGGCACCGCGCTGGAATGGTCGCTGAACCCGCGTCTTGCCACCTTTGTCATCGCGTTCGCATCGGTTTGGGCGTCCATCGGCTTCAACATGATCCTCTACATCGGCGGTATCAACAGCATTTCCAATGATCTGTATGAGGCTGCTACCATCGACGGTGCCAGCGGTGTGCAGGCCTTCTTCCGCATCACAGTTCCGATGCTGGCCCCCACGACATTCATGGTCGTGCTGCTGTCCACCGTCAACCTGCTCAAAGAGTACGCCCTGGTCCAAGGTATCACGCAGGGCGGCCCCGGCCTGAGCACTACCTTTATTATCCAGTACATCTTCGACAAGGGCTTCAACCAGATGCAGTACGGTTATGCTTCGGCCATTTCCACCGTTGTCATGATCATCTTTGCCCTGATTGCCTTTGCCCAGTTCAAGGTCAATAACGGAGGTGAAACCTGATGAAAGACAAGCACGTCAGCATTCCAATGACGATCCTTTCTCTGGCAATCGGCATCATCGTGATTTTCCCCATTATCTGGCTGGTGCTCAGCTCCTTTAAGCCGTCCGGCGAGCTGTTCACCTACCCGCTGCATATGTTCCCCTCCGCCCCGACGACGGAGCATTATAAGTCCGTTCTGGACGGCGGCTTCATGGGCTATGTGAAGAACAGCCTGTTCCTTGCTGTGGTCGGCACCCTCATCACACTGCTTATCAGCGCCATGTGCGGTTATGCGCTGGCCATCTACCGCTTTGAGATCAAGTACGTCAACCTCGTGTTCGGCGTGTTCCTGCTGGGCACCCTGATTCCCGGTGAGACGCTGACCGTCCCCCAGTTCAGCGTTATCAGCGCCATGGGCCTGTACAACAACATTTGGGGCGTCATCCTGCCTGTTGTCACCACCACGACCGGTATCTTCATGTACCGCCAGCACTATATGTCGCTGCCGCTGTCTCTGGTCGAGGCCGCGCGTATCGACGGTGCCAGCGAGTGGAAGATCTTCTCCCACATCATGCTGCCCTTAGGCTCCAACGTCACCATCACGCTGACGATCTTCAGCTTCATGTGGCGCTGGAATGACTACATCCTGCCGCTGCTGGTTTTGTCTGACCAGAAGAAGTACACGATCCAGATTGCCATCAAGAACTTCATTGGCAACACCGGTGTGGACTGGAGCTCGATTCTGGCGGCATCGGTTCTGTCCATCCTGCCCATCGTCATTCTCTTCATGATCCTGCAAAAATACATTGTCGGCGGTGTTTCCGCCGGCGGCGTCAAGGGCTGATCTTCAAGCCGCTTATCAACAGATGCCCTCCGGCTAACCGGAGGGCATTTTTTCAAGGAGGTCTTGCTATGAAATACGGTTGCCGCGCCCACGATTACGGCTGCTTTACTGCACAGGAACTCGCCAAAGTGTTAGCTGACAACGGTTACAATGCAGCGCAGTTGGCCATGCCCAAGGCTATACAGGGCATTAAAAGTCTTGTTGCTGTCACCCCGGAGCAGCTTGAAGATGTCCGCAGCGCTTTTGCTGCCGCCAACATTGAAATCACAGTGCTGAGTTGCTATCAGGATCTCAGCAACCCTGATGCAGAGGTGCGCAGAAGCGCTGTATCCAGTGTATTTTCAGCCCTGAAATGCCAAGTCACACTCGGCGCCGGGCAGGTTGGCAGTGAGAGTGCCTGCCGTGATCTTTCCCCTGAGGAAAAGGCGGCTACCCTACCGCTGCTGACCGACAGCATCCTGCGTATTGTTGAGCAGGCTGCACAAATCGGTGGCTGCTTTGCACTGGAGCCTGTCTATACCCACACGCTGGGCACGCTTGAAGCGTTGCAAAAGCTGAAGGAAACTGTGGCAGATCCCCAGCATTTCCATATTATTTTTGATCCAGTCAATGTACTGACGGCCGATACTGCCGCGCATCAGGCCGAATTTTGGCCCGGCTGGTGCGAGGTCATAGGCAAAGATTTGGCCTGCATCCACATGAAAGATGCCCTATTTGTTCCCAACGCCCCACGTATCCCCACCCCGCTTGGCGAGGGGCAGATGGACTATACCATTTTGCGAGACTGGCTGCATCGAGAGCACCCTGATGCTGCCCTGCTACGGGACGAGGTGATCCTCTCCGCCGCACAGCGGGATTTGAACTTTATCCGTGCCATGTGAATGCCATTTGCTCTTTTGTGTTCTTATCCATTGAATGCATAGTTACCGCAACGCCAGACACATCTCTCAAGCAAAAAGAGCCCTGACAGTCAGGGCTCTTTTTCATTGTAAATGGTACTATTTCCAACCGCGGGCGGTGGGGTCCAGCATCTCGGCAGCGGAATAGAGCAGCGCATTGCAGATAGCAGCTGCTACGGTGCTGCCACCCTTGCGTCCCATCGCAACGATGGCCGGCACACCATACCGCTCGCAGACAGCCAACAGTCGCTCTTTGCTTTCAACTACATTCACAAAGCCGACCGGCACGCCGATGACAAGCGCCGGGCGCAGACCCGCCTCGATCTCCTCTGCGATGGCAAGCAGCGCCGTGGGGGCATTGCCGACCGCCAGCACCGCGCCGGGATACTGCTGCGCAGCATGGTGTATGGCAGCCACCGCCCGGGTGGTCCCAGCCGTTCTGGCTGCCTCGGCCACGGCGGGATCTGCCATAAAGCAGAGGGCCCGGCCGCCCAGCCTGGCAAGGCCCGGCTTGGTAATGCCTGCCAGCGCCATATTTGTGTCGGTAATGATCGTTGCACCGGCATGCATTGCCGCCACACCGGCTACAGCGGCCCCCGGCGTGAACTGCAGATTCTCCGCATAGTCGAAATCTGCCGTGGTATGGATGACTCGCTTGACAACGGCAGCGTTTTCTGGCGGGATATCCGCACCCCGCGCCTGCAGTTCTTCGGTAATAATGGCCATGCTCGTCCGCTCAATATCCGCGGGCAGGTGATGCTGCGGCGTCATAGGCTTGCTCCCTTCGGATTTTTCAGTCCCATTGCGGCATATACCGCATCCATATCCAGCGCAAGGCGCACACCGTCCGCGAGCCGGTCAAACTGCTGCTCGCGGTAGGTTTCCATCGACAGCGGCGCAGCCTGCTCCGGCGCAATGCCCCGGCGGCGGCAGAGATAGGCCGCCAGTTGCTCGGTCAGTTCACCCGAGTCAAACAAGCCGTGGAGATAGGTTCCAAACACATTGCCCTCCACGCAGCCCTCGGGCGTGCCGTCCGCCATGGTGCAGAAAGGCGCGCCGTTCACCGCAGTGCGCCCGGTGTGGATCTCATACCCGGTCAGCGCAGCCCCCGCAAAGGGTGCGGCAGCGCGGGCCGTCACCTGCGCACGGCGCTTTTCGGCGGTGAATACCGTCCCTGTCGGCAGCAGACCCAGCCCGCGCAAGGTGCGGGGTGTACCACCTTCGCAGCCCTCTGGATCCGACAGTGTATGGCCCAGCATCTGATACCCGCCGCAGACCCCCAGCACCGGCGTGCCGCCGGCCGCCAGCTTCTGCAGGGCAGCCTCCAGACCGGACTGGCGCAGCCAGAGCAGATCCTCCACCGTATTTTTGGTGCCGGGCAGAAGCACCAGATCAGGTGCGCCCAGCTCACGCACGGTGCGCAGATAGCGCACACCCAGCAGCGGGTGCTGCTCCAGCGGGATAAAATCGGTAAAATTGGAGACATGCGGCAGCCGCACGATTGCCACATCCAGCGGCTTTACGGTCTTTTTGCGGCAAAGCCGTTCGGAAAGGGAGTCCTCGTCCTCAATATCTGCATCCAGATACGGCACAACGCCCAGCACCGGCAGCCCGGTTTTGTCCTCCAGCATGGCAAGGCCGGGGCGCAGGATCTCAACATCACCACGGAATTTATTGATGATAAGCCCCTTGATGCGGCTTCGCTCCCGCTCCTCAAGCAGCGCAACCGTTCCGTACAGCTGGGCAAACACCCCGCCGCGGTCGATATCCCCCGCCAGCAGCACCGGCGCATCGACCAGCTCTGCCAAGCCCATATTGACAATGTCATCCGCCTTCAGATTGATTTCAGCCGGGCTGCCGGCGCCCTCGATGACAAGAATGTCATATTCCTCGGCAAGGCTGTTGTAGGCGCGCAGTATATCAGGGACCAGCGCGCGCTTATGGCGGAAGTATTCCGCTGCGGGCATATTCCCGCGCACCTCACCGTTGACGATGACCTGACTGCCGACATCGCTGCTGGGCTTGAGCAGGATCGGGTTCATCCGCACATCGGGTTCAATGCCCGCTGCCTGCGCCTGCACGACCTGCGCACGGCCCATCTCGAGGCCGTCACGGGTCACAAAGCTGTTCAGCGCCATATTCTGGCTTTTGAACGGTGCCGTTTTGTAGCCGTCCTGCGCCAGAATCCGGCAGAGCGCCGTGCAGAGCAGGCTTTTGCCAGCGCCGCTCATCGTGCCCTGCACCATGATACATTTTGCCCGGCTCATGCAAGTACCTCCTTCATGATGGCAAGCAGCTTGGTGTTTTCTTCCGCCGTGCGCACAGCGGTTCGATACCAGCCATCATCCAGACCCGGGTAGTTGCCGCAGCTGCGCACCACCGCGCCGTGCTGCCGCAGCTTTTCGCCAAAGTCTGCCGGGGCGCGGAACAGCAGATAGTTGGCCCGGCCCTCGATAACATACAGTCCCAATGCCCGCAGCCCGGCAGCCAGCCGGGGCCGCTCGGCCTCGATCAGCGCGCGCACCTCCTCGGCGTAGGCACTCTCCTGCAGTGCTGCCAGCCCGGCTGCCTGCGCCAGACCGGAGACCGCCCACGGCTGCCCCGCCGCCTGCATACTGGCAAGCAGTGCCGTATCACTGCACAGCGCATAGCCCAGCCGCACCCCCGCCATAGCGTAGAGCTTGGTGAAGGCCTTTAGGATCACAAGGTTCGGTGCATCGTTTAAAAATCGTTCTGCCGTCAGTGCATCCCTGTCAGGCAGAAAGTCGAGGAAGCATTCATCCACGACCAGTACCGCACCACAGTCGGCACAGCGGCTGATGAGCCTTTCCACCAGTGCAGGCGGTGTCACCTGCCCGGTGGGATTGTTAGGCTGGCAGAGAAACACCATGTCCGTTTCCTCGGTCACAGCCTGCACAAAATCCTCTGTCACCGCAAAATCGTTTGCCTCGTCCAGCAGAAACCGGTCGACCGTGCATCCGACCATATCCAGCGCGGCAGCATACTCGGCAAAGGTGGGGGCAGGCAGCAGCGCACGGCGCGGCTGCACAGCCAGCACCAGACGGAAAATCAGATCGGCAGCCCCGCTGCCGCACAGGATGTGCTCTATCGGCACGCCCTCAGCGGCAGCAAGGGCGACGCGCAGCTCCCGGCAGAGAGGGTCCGGGTAGCGATCCGCTGTCGGCAGCGCTGCCGAGATAGCCGCAGCCACCCCATGCGGCAGCCCCAGCGGGCTGACATTTGCCGAGAAATCCAGCGCATCCCGGCCAAATTCTGCCCGGTAGCCCGCCCAATCACCGCCATGGACCAACTTCATACAAACTCTCCTCACATCATCAAAGCAAATCGAACGGTCAGCCCGATTATGAGCGCGAGCACACTCTCGGTGTACATCATCCGGTCCGCCCGCAGAATATCCTCCGGCTCTATGGGCCGCAGCGCATCGCCGATGGTCGGCTTATCGTAATAGGCGCCGAAGTAGTACGCCGGGCCTGCCAGCTGAACGCCCAACGCCCCCGCGCAGGCACTCTCGGTCTGGGCGCTGTTGGGGCTGGCGTGGTTATGACGGTCGCGCCGCCAGATACGCCACGCCCCTTTTGCACTGCCGCCGGCCAGCGCTGCCGCCGCCACCCACAAAAGGGCAGCCAGACGGCTGGGCAGCCAGTTCGCGGCATCGTCCAATTTAGCGGCACAGCGTCCAAAATACAGGTATTTTTTATTTTTATAGCCGAGCATGCTGTCCATCGTGTTGATGGCCTTGTAGGTCAGCGCCAGCGGTGCCCCGCCAAGGAG
>OGYZ01002738.1_pt1 | contig 11581 bp, 8 predicted proteins | sample 1576681 | NCBI WGS metagenome assembly OGYZ01 (sample SAMEA3541480, study PRJEB24748) | human gut metagenome | biome: human gut; feature: human-associated habitat; material: faeces | place: China | collected 2012 | reverse complement strand
TCAACGGCCCCCTGAGCCCGGTCAAGCTGCTGCTCGAGGACGGCAAGGAATCCTATACCGTTTTGCGCGGCCCCTTCGATCAGTGGCTTGCCGAGCAGGCGGAAAACGCAGGTGCCGAATACATCTACGGTATTGCCGTCGAGAAGCTCGTGAAAGACGAGTCCGGCAAGGTTGTCGGCATCTTCGCCGGCGAAGACGAAATCACCGCCGATGTCGTTGTGCTGTGCGACGGCGCCAATTCTCTGCTCGTCGAGCAGGCGGTCGGCGCCAAACGCCCGTCGGCTGCGCAGATGGCTGTCGGTATCAAACAGGTCTTCGAACTTCCCGAGGAAGAGATCGACAAGCGCTTCCAGTGCAACCCGGGCGAAGGCGCGGCGTGGCTGTTCGCAGGCGACTGCACCCACGGCACGTTCGGCGGCGGCATCATCTACACCAATAAGGATTCGATTTCGATCGGCATCGTCGCCGGTATCGAAGCGACCGCCGAGAAGGCGAAGGTCCCCGTGTATCAGATGCTCGAGGACCTCAAGAATCGTCCCGAAGTCGCTCCGGTTCTCAAGGGCGCCAAGCTCGTCGAGCATTCCGGCCACATGGTTCCCGAAGGCGGCATCACCACGATGCCCGAGCTGATCGCCGACGGCGTGCTCGTCGCGGGCGACAACGCCACGATGTGCGTGAACCTGGGCTATACCGTGCGCGGCATGGACTACGCCGTTGCGGCCGGCCAGATGGCGGGCATCGCGGCTGCCGAGGCGCTCGATAAGGGCGACACTTCTAAGGCGGGCCTGCAGTGCTATGTCGACAAGCTCGAGGCCTCCTTCGTCATGAAGGACCTGCGTCAGTTCGACAAGGTTCCTGCGTTCATGGAAGGCTTCGACCGTATGTTCTGCGGCTATCCCGAGATGATGCGCGACATGATGAACACCATGTTCGTCGTCGACGGCACGCCCGTGCAGCCCATGAAGAAATCCATGATGCCTATCGTCAAGGGCATGGGCATGATGAACCTGTTCAAAGACGTCCGAGGAGCGATGAAGGCACTATGAGCAAGATCGAATTCACGGTGAACGTCGACGAGTATCTGTCGTTGAACAAATACGAGGTCGACGAGTCCAATGCCCATATCGAGCTGGTCGATGATCCTTCCGATGAGGAATTCGACAAGCTGATTCGCGTGTGTCCTGCAGCGCTGTATAAGCGCGACGAGGACGGCAAGAAGTCCTTCGACTATGCCGGCTGCCTCGAATGCGGCACCTGCCGTATCGCATGCGGCGACACGATTATCAAGAAGTGGGAAAATCCGCAGCCTACGATGGGTGTGGAGTATCGCTTCGGCTAAGACAGCTCTTTCTTTTCCGTTTCTTTAGAGCGAAGGCGGCCCTGCGTATGCGGGGCCGCCTTCGTGTTTCGCTGCTGTTCTGCATGCTTGGGACCCGCTGCAGCCGCGTTGAGGGCGCCGTACCGGGCTTGCGAAAGAGGCCTGCAAGCCCGTCGTGTGCGCCTGCGGCCTTGTTCCAACCTGCTGCAATCACTGTCGGGTTGCGCGCTCGTCTGCGGCGGCAGCCTTGCGTCTTCCATGGGGTCGGATGCCATGAAAAAGCCCCCTGCATCTTCATGATGCCGGGGGCCGAGGGCGTCGAGCGGTCCGACGGGGGACGGTTAGATGCCTTCTTCTCGATGCATGTTGAGGTAGTCGAGCAGTTCGCTGCGCTTGTGCACGTGCATCTTCGAATAGATATGGCGCACGTGCGTTTGGGTGGTGTACGGCGAGATCACGAGTTTTTTCGAAACGTTGTCGATGGTGTAGCCGCGGGCGATGAGCTTGAGGATTTCGCCTTCGCGCTTCGAAAGCGAGAATTCTTCAATAGCCGCGTCGCATACCTCTTCGATTTCAGAGGTTTTCGCGGGCGCCTGCGTCAGCTGCAGAATGGTCATCTCCTGCCTCATGAGCAGCACCAGAATCACGACGATCGCGCATCCGAGGAGCAGCGTCGTCGGCTGCGTGAACTGTTCGGCCAGGCTGAGGTTTCGTTCGTAGACGATCGCCCAGACGTCGCCGACGAAAAAGCCCAGGCGTACGACGGCGCTCGAAATCGAGAATGCGAAGACGGGGGAGAGGTGGCCTTTTGCCGCCAGCGATCCGAAATAGGCGATAAGGAATACCTCGAGCGTGCCGGCAAGCGCGACGGAGATGACGAACGACAGGTTGTAGAACCGTTCGTCGTTGTTGGCGAAAATGGCAAGCGCTATAGCGCATGTCACGACGAGCCAAGGAAGGATGCGGTATGCCGCGAACTCCTTCGACGAGATCCGTTGCGCCAGCGCAATAAGAAGGCAGACGACGGCCGATCCCGCGATGCCGACGGTATATGAGTATCCATCGGGCAGCAGGTTGTCGTTCGGGATGATGGCGATGTTGAAGTAGCACGCGACGCAGGTCATGAAAATCGCCAGCGATATGACGGCCGTCGCCGTCCTTGTTTTGGTCCTGGTCGCCTTCGGCAGCAGCGTGGGCAGTTCGGCGTCGGCGACGCGCTTGTTTTCACGTGCATAGACAACGGCGCTTGCGATGGGCATCAAGCCGACGAATACGTCGACGACATAGTGCGGGAGCAGCATCGCGATGATGATCGACGGCAGCATGACGGCGCCGAATGCGAGGGCGAACTTATGCAGTGCGAAATTCGATTTGCGACGCGCGGGGAGTTCGCCCCAGGCGACCCACATAAGAGAGCTGCAGACGCCGAAGATGAGCGGGAAGACCGAATGTGCGATCAAAGGATTGTTGATCGCGATCGGCAGCATTCCGAAGGCGATGGTCGCCACGCTTGAAACGGCGGCGACGATGGACATGATGTGCGGATGCTCGTAGAGATGCACGTTGCGCAACACGAGGGGTGCAACGAGGAATGCGACGCCCGACACCGCGAGCGCCGAGAGCCACGAAGACGTGACCAAACTGTCGATGATCGCCGCCGTCGTAAACGTATCAGGTGCGAACCAGAAGCAGTAGTACCACGCCAGAACGAAGCTGATTCCTAAGTAATGCAGACCGTAGCGGTCTCTGGTTTCTTGCGAGAAATACTCTTTTATCGGTTTTTCCTTGGCGTCCACGAGGCTCCCCTTTCCCTGCCGCGCTCGTTTCATTGTATTGGTTCCGCCTGTTGCAAGGCGGCGTTTACATAGGTTTACGATGCCGGACTTCTCAAAAAAGAGGTATCACTCGAAATTAAGTATGTTCATTTCCCCTGCTCACGCCATGTTGAGTAAACGCGTTTTCACGGCCTTCGAGCGATACCGTCGCCGGTTCCTGCAGCACAAGATATCCACATCTGATGGGCGCTTCCCGCCGCCTCCCTCAAGGGGCGGGGGAATCGCGAAGGGGCATCCATCCCGCGAGAGGAGGCGCATGGAATCCGGCGTAGGGGCCGAACCGACTTGACCGCTTGGCGGCGGTCGCATCCCCAGAGTCCTTATAAAGGTCTTGTTTCATCAGTATCGCGTCCGTCCGCTTCGGCAACGATGCGCTTCGACGCGGCACCGAGACCTCTATAAGTCAAGGAGGGGATGTTGGGAATTCTGCGAGCCGTACGAGCTTGCGGATTTTTGAGAAAGGGAAAATCACATGTCTTTTCTTGCTAAGAGCAAGGGCGAGGTGACGTACAAGGACCTGACGGGTATCCATAAGTGGTTCTTGATCATTCTCATCTCGATGGGTTCTTCAATTATTTACACCCCGATGTATCTGAAGAACGTCTTCTACGATCCTCTGATGCAGGGTCTCGGTTGCACCAACGCCGACCTCGGCGCGATGGTTTCTTTCTACGGCATCGCCGCGGTTATCTTCTACCTGCCTTCCGGCGTGCTTGCTGACAAGTTCCGCATGCGCAGCCTGGCAACGTGGGGCTTCCTCGGCACCGCTATCCTGACGTTCGTCTACGCCACGCTGCCTTCCGTTCAGATGTGCTATGTGCTGTTCGGCGGCATGGGCGTCACGTCGATCCTGATTTGGTGGGGCACGCGCTTCAAGGTCATTCGTCTTTGCTGCGAAGAGGACGAATATCCCACCAAGATCGGCATCAGCTATTCGATCTACGGTGCCGTCGGCCTGATCTTCGGTCTGATCAATGCGGCTATCGTCGCTGCGATCCCTATTCCTTCTCAGGGTATCCAGGCCGTTCTGATCTTCCTGGGCGTCGTTATCGCGCTGCTCGGCGTTCTGTCCTACATCCTGATTCCCGACTTCAAGGGCGAGATCAACAAGGATGCCAAGGGCTTCAGCGTCGCCGATGCTCTGGAAGCCGTGAAGACCCCGGGCGTTATTTGGGCTTGCCTCGCGTACTTCTGCGTCTACACCGTTTACCAGGGTGCAACGTACACCACGCCGTACCTGACCGCTCTGGGCACCGATGCGAACCTCGTTAATGTCGTCGGCCTCATCCGTACGTACGGCATCGGCCTTCTTGCCGGTCCTGTGCTCGGCGTTATTGCCGCTCGCATCAAGAGCACCAAGACCATCATGGGCTGCTTGGTCCTCGCACTGGCCATTCTGGGCGTCTTCATCGTGCTGCCCCAGGATCCCGGCATGGCTATCGTCGCCGTTTGCCTGGTTGTCGTGTTCGGCTTCGCTACGTACGGCGCGTTCTCGATCGGTTCTTCTCCGCTTTCCGAGCTCGGCATTCCGATGCGCATTTTCGGTACCGCCGCAGGTCTGCTGTCCGTCATCGGCTTCTGCCCGGACATCTTCATCCACACCTGGTATGGCGGCATGATCGACGCTTCCGGCAATGCCGCTTTCACGACGATCTTCGCACTCGAGGCCGTCTTCGCCGTCGCCGGCGTCTTCTTCCTCTTCATGTGCCTGCGCACGGTCAAAAAGCACCTTGCTGCCCGTAACGCCTAGTCGTTTCGCAATGCAATCCGGCCGCTTCGCGGCGGCCGTCGGTCCCTACTCGTAAGGATTCACGCCGAATCCGATTTCAAGTGGTGCGGGGCGGCTGCAAACGTCCCGCACCTTCGATACGAATCCGTTTCTCTTCATGCAAAGGATGGATGAGCATGGAAAACAAGCTGGATGCAACACCTCTTATGAACGATCAGATGAAGGCCGTGCTTCAGAAGTCGGCCGAACTTGCCGGCGATGCATTCGTCACCGACGTGGGCTTCGACCAAATGCGTGCGAACTACGTGAAAGAGCGTGCGTTTTGGAACGAGGGCGGCCCCGTGATGGCGAAGACTGAAGATGTCGCCTTCGAAGGTCCGATGGGCGCCTTCAATGCCCGTTTCTATTACCCCGTCGAAGCTGAGAAGCTTCCCGTGATCGAGTTCATTCACGGCGGCGGCTTCGTGGTGGGCAATCCCGACACGCATGATCGCGTCTGCCGCCTTTTGGCCGACAAGACCGGCGCAGCGGTGGTCAGCGTCGATTATCACCTGTCGCCCGAGTCGAAGTACCCGACGAACATCCAGGAATGCGCGATCGTCGCCAAGTACCTGCACGAGCAGGGCGCCGAGCGCGGCATCGACGGCAATGACGTTTCGTTTGCGGGAGATTCCGGCGGAGCGGTGCTTTCGATGGCCACGAATCTCTGGCTGCGCGACGAAGAGGGCGACAACTCCTTCGTGAAATCGCTGCTTCTGTACTACGGATTCTACGGTTTGACCGATTCCGTTTCTCGCCGTCTTTACGGCTGGGATTTCGACGGCATGCGCAAAGAAGACCTCGTCTATTACAACGAGTGCTGGCTCAACGATCTTGCGAGCGAAACGTATGCGCCCTATGTGGACATGCTTTCCAATGACCTCAAGACCGGTATGCCGCCGTGCTACATCGCAGCCGCAGCGCTCGATCCGTTGCGAGACGACAGCGCATGCCTCGCGCACGTGCTGACGAGCAACGGCATCGACAACCGCTTCGAAATCTTCGATGGCGTGCTTCATGCCTTCGTGCATTACTCGCGCATGCTCGACGCTGCAGGCGAATGCATCGAGCAAAGCGCCGAATTTTGGAAAAACCGCCGCGCCTAAGTGCGGCTTTCGACCCGTGGCGGTCATAGAAATCTTCTCGGTATCAACGCGCCCTCGAATGAGGCGTTGATGGAAATCCTTAAAGCTAACAGGAGGTTGTCATGGATTTCAAACTGTCCGACGAGCAGGAGCTTATCGTTGCTTCCTACCGCGACTACATGGAGAGCGAAAACTGGGAGACCTACTTCCACGAGTGCGACGAGAAGCATGAGTACCCGCTGCGCTGGGTGAAGGGTCTGTGCGACCTTGGCTTCGACCTCGTCATGCTTCCCGAGGAGCACGGCGGTCTCGGTCTCGAGCAGCCGCTCGTCACGCTGATGGCCATCTACGAAGAGCTCGGCCGTTACGGCGCCCCGACCTACGTGCTTTATCAGCTGCCCGGTTTCGGCACCGTGCTGCGCGAAGGCACCCAGGAGCAAATCGATGCCGTTATGGCGACGCTCGGCTCCGGCGAGCAGATCTGGAACTCCGCTTGCACCGAGCCCGGCGCCGGCTCTGACGTCTCCGGCCTGCAGACCACCTACAAGCGCGAGAACGGCAAAATCTACCTCAACGGCACCAAGACCTTCATCACCTCTTCCCTGGGCGTGAAATACCTGGTCATCATGGCTCGCGATGCCGACAACCCGGATGTCATCTCCGAGTTCTTCGTCGACATGTCCAAGCCCGGCATCAAGCTGTCCCCGCTGACCAAGCTTGGCCTGCGCATGGATTCCTGCGCCGAGGTCTACCTCGACAACGTCGAGTTGGAGGAGAAGGACTTCTTCGGCAAGGAAGGCAATGGCTTCAATCGCGGCATCGCCGACTTCAACTTCGAGCGTTGGCTCGTTGCCGCTTGCGACTACGGCACCGCGATTTCCGCATTCGAAGACGCCGCCAAGCACGCTTGGACCCGCATCGCCTTCGGCAAGCCGGTCGCGCGCTTCCAGCTGAACTCCATGAAGTTCTGCAACATGGCCATCAAGCTCGACGCCATGAAGAACATGCTGTATGAGGCCGCCTGGAACGCAGACACCAACCTCGGCGGCGACGTCGACGCCGGCCAGGCCGCTATGTGCAAGTACTACTGCGCCAACGCTTCGTTCGAGGTCGTTGACGACGCAATGCAGATCATGGGCGGTATCGCCGTTGCTTCCGAGCATCGCATCAACCGTATCTGGCGCGACCTGCGCGTCGACCGCGTTTCCGGCGGCACCGACGAAATGATGATCCTTACCTGCTCCAAGAACGCTATCAAGCCGTTCCGTCAGTAATCGGTTTCATCGTTTCAACTTTTTGAGGGATTGACGGGGCAGGGGCGACTGACTGCCGCCCCTGCGAACCCGCCTGGATACAAGAAAGGTCGTGTCTATCATGGCAATTCCTACCGAAAAACCGTCCTTCGGTCCTCTTGACGGCGTCAAGGTCGTCTATGCAGCAGTCGAGCTCGCCTGCCCGAAGGCTGCCGACCTGATGGCTGACTGGGGTGCGGACGTCATCTGGCTCGAGAACACGGGCGCAGGCGACACCATCCGCGACACCGCGAACGTCAAGCAGGCTGAGCGCCGCAACCAGCGTTCCGTCTCTATCAACTACTTCTCCGAAGAGGGCAAGAAGGCCTTCTTCGAGATCGTCAAGGACGCCGACATCTTCATGGAGGCTTCCAAGGGCGGCACCTGGGCGCGTAAGGGCATCACCGATGACGTCCTGTGGGCGCTCAACCCCAAGATGGTCATCGTGCACGTCTCCGGCTTCGGCCAGGAGGGCGATCCCAAGATGGTCAAGCGTGCCGCGTACGACCTGACCGTCATGGCCTACTCCGGCATCATCATGCAGAACGGCACCCCCGAGCAGCCGATGCTGCCTGGACCCTACGCCGGCGACTACTTCAACACCCTGATGATCGGCTTCTCCACGATGGCCGCTCTGTATAAGGCAGAGAAGTCCGGCAAGGGCGAGTCGATCGACCTCGCTATGTACGAGACGCTGCTGGCAATCGGCCAGTACTATCTGGTCGACTACCTCAACGACGGCATCAAGTGGCCTCGTCCCGGCGCCCGCAACCAGAACCTCTGCGGCATCGGCGAGTTCGAGTGCAAGGACGGCTACCTGGGCGTTTGCCTCTACGGCGTCGACCAGAACAAACACTTCCTCGAGACCATCGGTCTGGGCCATCTGTGGGGTACCGAGGATATCCCCGAGGATACTTCGGGCCTGTGGCTGTCCAACCCGCATGCCGACGAGATCCAGGCAGCGTTCGAGAAGTATTGCCTGGAGAACTCCAAGTTCGACATCGAAGAGGACTTCGCTGCCCACCGTATCGCCGCTCAGGTGATCAACGACCTCGACGACCTGCCGAACCAGGAGCACATGAAGCTGCGTAACAACTGGCTCGACTGGGAGACCGTCGACGGCGAGACCTTCCACGGTCTGGGCATTTTCCCGAAGTTCAAGAACAACCCCGGCCAGGTGTGGCGCCCGATGCCGCGCCAGGGCGGCGACACCATCGATGTGCTGGTCAAGGCCGGCTACACCGAGGAGCAGGAGCGCGAGCTCGCCGAGCAGGGCGTTGTCAAAATCAGCGAATAGCGCAGTTTTTCGAAGTCGCTAAGGCGCACGTTATTACAGGAGCCCGATTTGCGTCGGGCTCCTTTTGCAAGAAGGCATGGGTGGGGTGAACGAGTGATGAGCACCATTGTCGGCAATGACAATCTTCGCAATCTATGGGATAGGCTGAGCGCCGAACGCGCCGAGCATATCTTCATGGAGTATCAGAGCAGGGAGGGCGAGAGGCAAGCGTACACGTATGCCGAATTCGACCGGTACATCAACCGTACGGCGAATTACTTCCTGTCTTTGGGCGTTAGGAAAGGCGACAACGTCGCATTCCAGCTCTACAACTCGCCCGAATGCGTTTCAGTGGCGATGGCCCTTGCCAAGATCGGTGCCGTGGCCGTGCCCATCAATATGGCGCATATGGTCGATGAGGTCGCGTTCGTGTACGAGAAGTGCGGCATCGACATGGTGGTTGCCGAGCCCGATTGCCAGCCGTTCTATGTCGCCGACGTGCCCGACGGCATCGATTGGCGCAATCCCGCGCCTGCGCGCATCGAGGAAGTGTATCCCATGGAGCACCTGCTCATCACGCATTTGCGCGGCGGCGAGCCGCTGCTCGAAGGGTCGATCGATTTCGACGCCGAGGTAGCGAAATGCTCCGATGTGCTCGAGGCTCCGTGCGAGCTTTCGGCGATGGATACCGCGATGATCATTTTCACGTCGGGAACCACATCGTGCCCGAAGGGGGTCGAGCTGACTCACGCCAATATGCTTTACGGCGGCTATTTCACCGATTGGCAATGCGGGCTGACGCCCGACGACCGCCTGCTGACGACCATGCCGGCGTTTCACTCCAACTTCCAGACCGCCGCGCTGATGCCGGTGCTCACCGCGGGCGCTACGCTCGTTTTCATCGAGAAATACAGCGCCCGTCGCTACTGGAAGCAGGTACGCGAATATCGCGCTACGTCGTTGCAGCTGACTGCGATGCTCGCCCGCACGATGATGGTCCAGCCGGTCGATGTCAACGAGCGCGACCATCAGGTCCGCTCGGTCCAGTATTACCTGGCCATCACCGACGAGGAAAAGGACGCTTTCGAAGACCGCTTCGGCGTTCGTCTGATGAACTGCTACGGTTCGACCGAATCGGTGTGCTGGGCTTTTACCGACCTGCCGTACGGCGAGCGCCGTTGGCCGTCCGTCGGTCGCACGGGCTTGGGCCACGAGGTCGAAATCGTCGATGACCAGGGAAATCAGGTCGAACCCGGCGTCGTGGGCGAAATCATGATCCGCGGCATCAAGGGCATTTCCTTGATGAAGGGCTACTACGGCGAGCCGCGCATTACCAAGCGCACGATCGACGGCGAAGGCTGGATGCGTACGGGCGACAAGGGCTACCGCGACGAAGAAGGCTGGTTTTTCTTCGTCGATCGCAAGTCGAACATGCTCAAGCGCTCGGGAGAAAACATCTCGGCTTCCGAGGTCGAGGGCGTTTTGATGAGCCATCCCGCCATTGCCGAGGCCGCGGTCATCGGCGTGCCGGACCCCGTACGCGATCAGGCCGTCAAGGCGTTCCTGATTCCCGAGAAGGGGCGTTCGATCGAGGCTGCCGAGGTAACGCAGTACTGCAAGAGCCGCCTGGCAGGCTTCAAAATCCCATCCATTATCGAAGTTGTCGACGACCTGCCGCGCACGAGCGTCGGCAAGATCGCCAAGAAGCTCTTGAGCTAACGCGCCGCTGCGCGTGAGGCGCGACGTCGCAGGGGCGTGCGCCTTGCGCTCTGAAGGCGTCATTGTGCCGGCTGGAGGGGCTGGCAGACATCTAAGGAGGACAGATGATCAGCACCGAGATCGTAGGAAAGACTTTCGGGCCTTTCGTGCGTGACTATACCTTCAAAGACCTTGAAATCTGCGCGCTGGGCTGCGGCTGCGCGTGGGATGGCAAGGTCGACCTCGAGTACGTGAACGAGCACGATGCGAAGCATCCCGAGCTCAAAGTTCTGCCCATCTTCGGCGTGCCGCTGACGGTCAACGAGGAGATGACCACGACGCTCGACTACGGGTTCGATTATTCGGGCTCTTTGCATTACGGCATCGATGTCTTTTTCCATGCACCGTTCAAGATGGAAGACCACATCGAGACCTACGTGACCCAGGAGGCCATCTGGGACCGCGGCGAGGGCCGCGGCTCGCTGTCGAAGCAGGTGGGCAAGTCCTACAGCGCCGACGGCACGCATCTGTGCACGGTTGAAACCTACGACTGTTGCATCTACGACGGCGGCTTCGGCGGCGAACAGCCCCCGAAAGACGTCGTGGAATATCCCGACCGCGAGCCCGATATGGTCTACGAAGAGATTTGCGGTCTGCAGTGGCCGCTCATCTACCGCATGATGGGCGACTGGCATCAGCAGCACATCGATTGGGCCTACACCGAGCAGACCGGTCTTGCGCGCCCGATCAACCATGGCGTGTGCAGCGCCGGCATTGCGATGCGCCACGTCATCAAGCTGTTGTTCCCTGGCGAGCCCGAGCGTATGACGCGCTTTAAGTGCCGTTTTACGTCCCCTGTCTTGCCTGGCACGAAATTGCGCACTCAAGTGTGGAAGGTGTCCGACAACGAAGCCCGTTTCCGCATGGTCGACGCCGATGCTTTCGATGCTGCTGTCGCCAACGGCGAGCGCACGCCGAAGCCGTTCTTGAACTCCTGCATCGTCGCGTGGAAATAGCATAGCGCTTCTTTATTGAACGGGCCGTCATGCGTCGTTTTCTCACTGCATGGCGCGATGCGTTCGAAAGACGGTTTTTCGACAGTTGTGCCGGGTGGAGGGCGATGGAGCCTTCCACCCGGTATGCAACACGTGAGGCATGCGTCTTCCGACGTCGTGCCCGTTTTGTTTCAGAGGGTTTTCCAATAACCATATACAGCACGACATGCGGCAGCCGAAACGGATGCGCAATGCGGCGTTGACGGTATTCTTGGAAAATATCATTCTTAGGGAATGTGTAAGCGAATAGGCTT
>OGYZ01002734.1_pt1 | contig 11594 bp, 17 predicted proteins | sample 1576681 | NCBI WGS metagenome assembly OGYZ01 (sample SAMEA3541480, study PRJEB24748) | human gut metagenome | biome: human gut; feature: human-associated habitat; material: faeces | place: China | collected 2012 | reverse complement strand
TGGCCCAGGTGCCCGCCAGCTCTGCAAAGTAGCCATCAATGACGGCCTCCACATAGCTTTTGATGGCCTCCCAGTTCCAGCCGGAGGCATAGGTCAGATTGAGCGTGATGCTCACCGGCACCGGCTCCACGCCGGTCACATGGACAACATGGCCGATGGGGGCAAGCCCCAGACCCTCCCCGGCGTTCTCAGTGGGGTCCACCGCCGTCTGCACCTCATCAATGAGGGTTTCAGACGGAGCAGTGTTATTGGATGCCAGCAGCACCAGCTTGACGGTGCCGCCCACCGTCAGCTTTTTGTTGAGCGCCGCCGTGTAGACAGCGGTGAGCCAGGCCGCCACCGGCTCACTGAGCCCCGCAATGGCGCTGGTGTACCAGGCTGTGACAGCGGCATCCGGGATGAGAGTGGACGGTGCAATGTCCCCATTCCAGACTGGGTGCACCTTGACGGCGGAGATGCCGGGCATGGCTTTCACCTTTTCGATGTAGTCAGCCTGGTTGCCGCCAAAGGCCTGGGACTTGAAGCTGTCAAGGACACGCTGGCGGAAAACCTCCGTGTCCTCCTCATCATCTCCGGGGATTAGCAGCTCCACCAGCTCTGCATGGGTCAGCCCGTCCACATACTCAATGGGGATGAGCTGGCCGGTGTAGCCGTTGGCTTGGGCCCCTGCTGTTTCGCAGGTGACCCGGTGGCTCAGGCCGGTGGCGGTGTCCTCGGAGGTGTCCATGCGGGCCGTCACCACAAAGTTTAGGTCCTCGCAGGAGAAACGGGTGCCCACCGGCACCTCAATGTTAAACTCCGCCCGGAACACTGCGGCGCTGGGCGGGTAGGGGCTCATGTTACGGTCAGCGGCCCGCTTGATGAGATATTCACGGGGCGCTGTTGCCAGGTATGTGGCGGTGAAAACGAAGTCCAGCCCAATGTAGAGCTGGGCCAGCTCCGCCATGGACGGAGCCACACCGTTCATCACCATGGAGCCCTCCCGCTTGTCGATGCCGGAGGACACCCTGGCCAAGGCGCTGGCCAGCAGCGCCTCATAGGTCTTGGTTTCAAACATGGTTAAATCTCAACCTCCTTTGTGGCCTCCAGCTCTCCGTAAATGGTGTAGACGGTAAAGCGGACCAGCACGGACTTTCTGCCGGTTTCAAAGGTCCAGTCATCCACGCCGGTGATGCGGTCATCCTGCATCAGGGCATCCGTGATGCGCCTTTTCATCTCACTCATGGCGTAGTCCATAGGTTGGCCGATCAGGTCAACCAGCTCGGAGCCATAATTGCGGGAATAGATGGGGTAGGCGTAGCGCTCCACATTGAGGATGAGATAGACCGCTTGGCGCAGGGCCTCCCGCTTGTCGGTCATGCCCGCCACCCGCTGCCCCTCAATGTCCAGCTTGTGAGTATAGCTGGGCTGCTCCTCCAGCTCAAAGCCGATGAGGTCAAGGTTTTCTCCAGTTGTCGGTAGCGTTCCCATCAAGGTGCCTCCCATCTGTCCAAGACAATGTATTTTTGCCCGCCATCACAGGAGATGAGGATGACCTTTTCCCCTGCCTTGAGGGCCAGGTGCACCTTAAAGGTTTTCCTGCCCTTGTAGGCGTGCTGGTGGGCGGCAAAAGCAGCCTCTCCGCTGCCGCCGCTTTGGCTTTCCGTCTGGTGGTCCACCGTCATGTCCACATTGAAGTCCCGGACATTGTTGGTGAGGATGAGCTGGGCCTCCGTCAAGGTCTTTTTCTGGTCCACCTGGATTTTCAGCGGGGAGGCGGATGTCACAGTGCCAAAGCTCACGGCCATGGGGCCGTCCGCCTTGACCGCCTCCACCGCCGCCTGTTTCACAGCACGGACCAGCTCATTGATGTCAAGCGACAAATGTACCACCTCGCATTTTGAGCTCCATGAGGTGCTGCCCATCGTTGAATGTGTGCTTGACCTGTTCGGCCATGAGGTAGTTGGACACATTGATGTCACCCAGGCCCAGCATGACCACCAGCAGCGTGCCCGCCCTCACACGGATGTCACCAAGGACATCCTGGAGCTTGAGGGTGCGGGTCTTGGTGTTGTAGAGGTCCAGGAGAGCGTCCGCCATCGCCTTGGCGTTGGCCTTGCTGTCCAGTTTCTCATAATATTGCAGGACACCCCATTGATTGATGTGGGAGCCGTCCTGGGCAATATAGATTTCCCGCTTGCCGGTTTCCTTGTTCTCATAGGAGAGCTTGATTTTGTCATAGGTCTGGGTGGCAATGGAGCTCTTATAGTCGTAGTCACCGGCGGTGTCCTCATCCACAAGCATGTTGAGTTTCATGTTGCCCAGGCTCTTGAGGGTCAACTTTCCAACATTGTCATAGAGCACATACATCTGCCCGGTGGCCTTTAGGGTTTCGTCCAGGGCGTTTTGGATGATGTCAAACAGGGTTTGATTGTCCTCCACACGGCTGGCGATCTTGTAGCCCGTGTCCTCAAGCTCTCCCACATTGAGCTGGAAGTCCTCCGCCACCATTTTGATGACCTCAGAGGCCGTCTTGTTGGTGTAGACATAGGTATCTTTATTCTTGAGGTAATAAAGCTGGTCATACACCACGCACTTGATGACATTGGGGTTGTTGCCCTTGCGGGATTTCTCAAAGACAAAGCCATAAAAGACGGGGGTGCCGTCCACGGAAAAACGGCAGGGGTCCCCCTCTTGAAAGCTCAGGCCTGGGGTCTTTACCACCTCAAAGGTGAGCTTGCCCGGCTGGCCTTTGCGTTCCCACTCAATGGTGACACCCTCCACCGTGGGTGGGTACATGATATTGCTACCATGTTGTATCAGCAGCTCATAGCTCATGGGATGGTGAGCACCTGCCCAGGATAGATGAGGTTGGGGTTGCTGATTTTGTCCGTGTTGGCCCCGTAGATTTTGGTGTACTGGGCCCCAGCGCCATAATACTTGGCGGAGATGGCCCAGAGGGTGTCACCCTTTTTCACGGTGTAGGTCTTAGCGGAGGGGGCCGTGCTGGCATCCCGCTCCTTTTCCACGGTCACGGTCTGCTTGCCCGTGTCGGTGCTGGGCTGTTCGACCTTGGCCGTTTTCGTGCCGTAGGAGCGCCATTGCTTGAGGTTGATGTCCACGCTGACATCCAGGCCCTCCTTGGCATCCTCCGTGATGTTGTAGTCCTCCACGCTCACGGTCATGTTGGTGTCGAACAGCCGCCGTCCATCCGGGGAGCGCCGCACCAAAATAAACTGGGTGGTGCCCTTGGAGGTCTTGAGCCGTTCCAACACGCCCATGTAGTAGGACGGGGACCGGCTGCCGGTGAGCATTGAGAGCGTCACCGGCAGCACGATCTCACTCAGCCCAGGGGTGCGGAGGAAATTGATTTCACCCTCATTGAGCAGCGTGAGCGTCTTATTTTTGCCCTTGATTTTTACGGTCAGCTTGGCGGGAGTGGGCCACTCCACGCCGCCCAGGTAACAGGAATAACTCATGCGTGCACCCCCTCAGCAGCGGTGACCAGCGCCTCAGTAAAGCCCTCGGTGAGCTGGCTGATAACGCCGTCCAGATCAGCACTGCCGTCAATTCTGTTGGTCATGCCGGTCATGTCAATCTTGACCTCTGCGGTGGTGAAACGGTTGATTGCATCCCTTTCTGCGATGTCCCGCAGGTATTCAAGCTGTTCCTCTGTCACGGCCAGAGCATCAGCGGTCTTGCCGGTATTGTCGGCGGTCAGCCCGGTGTTGTCAGCAATGCTGCTCAGGTCAAAACCGCTGGTGTCACCCAGACCGCCCATGTTGAACATCCCACCGATTTTGGCATCAATGCCCTTGCCAAAATCGTTGCCCGCCGCCCATGCGTCCCCGTATTCAAAACGGTAGTCAACGGTAGGGGCGTTCTTGTCAAGGGTGATGGCGTTTTCATTTTTGCCCCAGGCGGTTACAGAGCTTTGCAAACTCTCCAGGCCAGCCGTCCAGTTGGTGCCGAAAATGGCATCAATGATGGTGGTGACCACCTTGCCCAAGTTCAAAAACCAGCCAATGATTTGACCGATGAGGTTAGCCACGGCATCACCAAAACTGTTGAAACCTCCGTTGCACACATTCAAAATCCATTCCACGATGCCAAGAAATGGGGCAACGAAGATGGCCCAGATGTACTGAATGAGGGCGTTGAGCAGGCCAATCACGGTGTTGCCAATGAAAGCGCCTGCCACCGCAATGGCCCCGCAGATGAGCCCCGTGGCGGAGATGGAGGAGCCGGTGACCTTGTTGATGATGGCCACCACGCCGTAGAGCAGGCCGATAACAACGGCAATGAGCATGATTATCCAAGTGATGGGCGATGCCAGCAGAGCAGAGTTAAAGGTGAACACTGCCGCAGAGGCCGCCGCCGTGTTGCCGGTCAGCACGCCAAAGCCGATGCTGAGGAGGTTGACCACAGCGTGGTATGCTGCCGTGGCAACGGCTGCAATCTGCGTCCAGTGCGCCGCTACTTGAAATACCAGAAAAGCGGTGCCCAGGCCCAGTACAATGGGGCCAATCACGGAGAGATTGTTGGCAAGCCAGTTGACGGCAGTGAGCAGGGGTTGCGTCACCTTTAGGGCAATATTGCCCATTTGGGTCCACACCTGCCCCCAAGTCATAGCCATGCCGTTAAACTTGGCATCGGTTTCATCTGCGATGGATAGGAGCGCATTTTTCACAACGGTTGCCGACACAGCCCCCTTTTCTGCGTAGGACTTGATGGAGCCCTCTGCAATGCCCATGTACTGCTCAATGGCTCTGGCGATGCCGGGCGCATTTTCAAGGATGGAGTTTAGTTCCTCACCTCTCAGAGCGCCTGCCGCCATTGCCTGGGTGAGCTGGAGCATGGCCGCCGCCTGCCCTTGGGCGGATGCGCCGCCAATGACAAACTGCTTGTTGACCTGCTCCATGAAAGCAATGAGCTCATCATTGGAGCTGAAAGCGGCCCCAGCGTTTGCGCCCATGCTGGCAATAGCAGATGCCGTGTCAAGGTAGGCAGCTCTGGAGCGTTGGGCAGAGGCCATGATTTTGGCCTCCAGAGCCTCAACACTACCGCCGTCATCAACTATGAAGTTGAGGCGGGCGGTGGTACTGGTCATCTGGTCAGAGAGCTCTATGAGCTTTTTGAGGCCAACACTTGCGCCGATGGTGGCCGCCAGATTTTTGGCCTTGCCCACCATGTCATCCAGTGCGTCATTGCCGCCCCGGATGCTGGCATTGAGCTGTTGTTCTGCTTGGGTGCTCTGGCGGATGTTTCGTGTGACCTGCTGCTCCTGCTGAGCCGCACGGCGGTAGTTTTCCTCCATCTCACGGACGGCAAGATTGACCTCTCCCAGGCCAGCCCTCGCTTGGTTGAGGAGGCGCACATCAACAGCATTGGCACTCGCATCCTGCATCTGCTCAAAGCTGTGCAGGGTAATATCCAGAGCCCTTGTGATGTTCTTGAGCACGCCAGTTACTTGGTCATTGAGGACCATTTGGGACCGTATTGTGGCCACAAGTCCGCCTCCTTTCGTGGGGAATAAAAATAGCGCCCCCACTTACTGTGAGGGCGCTAAAAGCGCTTAGTGCTTAAAACATGGCACGGACAAAGTTCTTGTAAACCTTGTCATCCATTTCAAGCAAGCTGTTTTTTCCGTCTTTGAAACGGACCGCAACAGTGACGGTGCTTTTGTTTTTTGCGGATAGCCCCGCCAGCAAGCCAACGGGTCCTAACAGAGCCGCACCAACGGCACCTCTTGCAATGCCGCTGGCAGCGCTTTTGCGGGTGTCCTCCGTGATGACATCATAGCTGTCCACGCCAAACTTATCCAGGAGGATGTAGTTTTTGCGGTCAACATAGATTTGCACCACGCCGCCAATGCCGGTGATGGGTTTTCCCATGTAGTCACCAGCGATGACCATATTTTTTGCTCCCATGATGTAGCCCTCCTTGGTGTTGATAACACCATTTTAGGCTAAATCAGTTCACAATGTCAAGAGCTGGAGCCAAAAGTGCTATCTGTGCTTTCGGTTTGCTTTGTTCTTGAGTTCCGCTTCTTTTTTCCGCTCCGCCGCACAGCGGGCATCAATAGAGGCGATGACAAAAGCACGCTCCTTGACGGGCAGGCTCAAAAACTTGGACGGCTCCCAGCCAAACTTTTGCAGACAGAAGTGTGCATAGCTGGCCTCTGGGTCACCGTCCTCTATTAGTTTTTTGCCTCATCAACCAGCTCATTCTCAGTCTTGAAACCGTTGAGCTGGAAAACTTCCGTCACATAGTCATCAAACTCACCGCCGATGAGCAGCTTGCCCAGCAGCTCATCCGGCTTGGCAACACCCCAGTCATTCTGGAGCTCTGCGTTGCTCAGGTCCGGGAACACCGTGCAGCGGGCGCACACCTTGGCCTGGAAAGCGTAGCTATCAAGCTGCTGGGTGTACTGGCCCTTTTTGCCGGGCACCGGCACCTGCCGGACGCAGGAGTTGCGGATGCGGGCGTATTCATCAGCGGAGATGCAGCAGATTTCCCACAACATGGGCTTGCCATCCTCCCCCTTGAAACGGGGGGAGGCGGCAAACTTGTAGTTTTCGATCTGCTCAACATTGGCGTGCATAAATGCGGACAGGTTACTCATGGATGATTTCCTCCTTTAGTTGGCCGCCCTTACATATAGGACGGGTTGGTGTGCTTTTCGGGGCGGGTGAAGCTGTCGCAGTAGCCCTCAAGGGTCTGCTCCACAAAGTCACCCTCTGCGTTGAACATGGACAGCAGCACATCACCGTCCAGCACGCAGTTGTTGTAAATCTTGGTGCTCCGGCCAACGGAGGTGGCGGGGTCATCGTTGGAGGTCTGGATGTCAAAGGTGGGCATCACACCCGTCTTGATGAAGTCCTCAACCACCTGGTCAAAGATTTCCGTGCACTTATAGACCGTCATGGAGAAAGCCAGGGCAATGGTTTGGGCCTTGTGGCCGATCACGGGATTGCCCAGACGGTAGACTTCCTTGGTGTTGATGGAGGCCTTGCCCTCAAACTCCTTGGCCATCAGCATGGAGTAGCGGGTGCCGTTCAGCGTCACAAAGCACTCAGCAAAGTTGGCGCTCACGGCATCCTGGGTGTTCATAGAGATTTTGTCAGCCATGTGTCACAATCCTCCTTTACTGAATGATAACGCTCATGTAGAGCTGGGCCATGGCGTTGATGATGTTGAGGCCGTTGATGGTCAGCAGCACTGCCTTTTTCTTGTCACCCTGCTCACAGGTCACCGTGTCGGGGTCAAAGTTCTCAACAGCACGGATTTTCTCAAGCTCCTGGATGAGCTTGACCACATCGCCCCACAGGGAGGCACGGCCAGAGGCATCATTGGGCACGGTGCCCACATAGCGGGTGTTGAACAGCACCGCCGTGTCATTGGCGATCTGGTCACACACACGGATGGTCTGGTTAGACTGGAAAACCTCTCCCTTGGTGTCGGAGAGGGTCAGCAGGGTGTTGATGTCCTCCAGCACACGGGTGACCCCGTTGACATTGTGGAACATAAACTTGCCTGCCTTGAGGGCAGCCTCAAGCGCTGCCTGGGTGTATTCGGTGTCCAGAATGAGCTCACCGTCATACTTGGCGTTGGTGAGGGACTTGTTGACGGCCACGCCAGCATGTGCGCCAGTAGCCCAGTAGACCACCGCCTGGGTGTCCACATCGGCAATGGTGGCATGGGTGGCAGTGTTCCACACACCAATCACGCCCTCATAGTCAGCGCTGGGTTTCCAGGCCACAAGCTGGAATTTGGCACCCACCTCATCCCTCATGCGCTGGATGTACTTGACATACAGATTGACCACGGTGCTCTCCGTGGCCGGGCAGCACAGGGTGTTGAAAGCATAGGCCTCCAGCTTATCCAGGAAAGCCTGGTGGTCCTCGCCGGTGACTGCCGCATCATCAGCGCCGCCGGTCAGCTTGGTGCCCGCAGTGGCCGCCAGCGTGGCGCTGGCCTTGAAAACCACATAGTCATTGGCCACCAGATCAGTGGCCGCCTTGACCGTCTGGGTGTCAACACACTGGCCGTCCAGGTAGGTGCTCACATCCCATGCGCTGGTGTCATCGACATTGGAGGCAATGACAATAGAGAGGTCATTGCCACGCACACCGGGGTACTTGGCATCCGCATAGGTGCAGCTTGCCTTTTCGCCGTTGCCCAGCCGCCAGCAGTAGACGGTGGTGGCGTGCTGGAAAATCTCACGCAGGGCCAGCAGCTTGGGGTGGTCATACCCATAGCCGAAGATGGCCTTGCTGTTCTTCTGAAACTCACCAGAGGTGACGGGGAAAACCTCACCCTCCGGGCCCCAGCTCAGAACAAAGGGCGCTGCCGCATAGCCTCTGTCAGACAGAGTGGCGGATGCCTTTGCCACGCTGGAAAAATTGATGTAGCTGCCGGGCAGGACCTTGTTCTGGGTCAGCCAGTTACCTCCGCCAAGAGCCATTTATCTCACCTTGCCTTTCATAAACTTTTCAATCAGCGCATCCACCTCATTCAAGGTGTAGGTCTTGCCATCCTCCAGCAGTGCGCCGATCAGGTCCCGCCGGTGGACATATCTCTGAGAGGCCACCAACTGCGCCTTGGTAAAGGCGGCGGCATTGGCCTCCGTGGTCTGGGTTTTTGCCATTGGCTTATCCCTCCTCATTGATTTTGAGAGTTTCCATGTTCTCCTGCTCCAGCGGGACACGGACGAAGTGGTCATAGCTCAAAAGTACATGCAAGACATCCTCCGCCAGTGTCCACTCACAGCCGGTGGCGTGGATGATGTCCCCCTCCGGGGTTGTGATGCTCCCCAGGACAAAGGACAGCCGGTGTGCCATGCCATAGCACTCCGCATCCCCGGCCTTGGGGTAGTAAATCACATCCACCATGGGTGTCCGCTTGTACCTCTGGCCCACCTCTTTGGCGTGACCGGCACCAGGCATGATGACATTAAAATCTCCGGGCTTGAGCCCTTGCTTGACATTCCCGCCATGCACCTGGGCGGCAGGAAAAGCGGCATGGAGCGCAAGGCTCACGCCGTCATAGATGCTGTTGAAATTGATTTCAGCCATTGAATACCTCCCGCAGCAGGGCCTCCAGTTTTCTCTCAATCACGCCCGGCGCAAGCCTCTCAAGGTCCTGCTCGGACAGGGTGAGGAAATACTGGCCCGGCACCCAGCCGTCACCGCCCCGTGTTCGGTGGCCAAACTCAACATAGCTGGCATATTCCACAGGGTTGATGACCTCAATGGTGTAGGCGTTGCCGGACTTTCTGACTGGCAGTGCCTCAGCGTAGGCTTTCGCATCATTGCTGCCGCCTCTGCTGGCAGCATCCGCTTGGGTTTTGGATGTCCAGCCCCGGCGCAGGGTGCCGCCCTTTTTGCCACTGGATTTTGGGTACTGCCCCACAGGTGTGCGGGGGATGACCAGCGCCAGCAGGCGGGCGGCCAACTCCTTTGACACCTCCGTGCAGAAACGGTCCATGTCCATGCTCTGGAGCGTGGCCAGACTGTCACGGAGGCGCTGGAGCTGCTTATAATCGCAGTTTCCCCAGTTCATCAGGCCCACTCCTTGAAAAGCTCCAGCGGCACCTCTTGGTGGCAGCTATACACTGCGCTCTTGCCGCTCCGTTCATAGTCACGGGTCATGCCGTTCTGGGTCACTGTGATTTTAGACCCCTCCGGGATGTCCACGGAGGGGTCAATGTAGAGCACCACGCTTTGGGCCACCTGGGCGGCCTCCTCGTTGGGCTCTGTACACACCACAGACTTGTGGGAAATGCGGCAGCGGATGTCTGCCGCCAGGATGCGCTCCTGGGGCTCCGTGCGGCCATTGGCGGGATTGAGCACCCCGTCCAGCACGGTGATGGTTGCTTTGCCCACCCAGAGGCTCTGCACGGCCTTTTTGTGGGCGGGGCTCCCCACTACCATCTCATCCTCCGAAAAGCCGCCAGCGTACTCTCAGGCGGGCGCATGAGCCCTGCAAGCAGGGCATCAAAGCGGGCCTCAGCGCTGCTGGCTCCATCACTGGCTCCAGCAAAGGTGATGGCCACATCACCCTCCGTGATGCTCTTGGCCGGGGCGGAGAAGTCAAAGCCCTCCAGCCCGTCCAGACCACCGGCGGCTTTCTTATCATAGAGGAATTGCCCGGCCACCATATCCACATGGACATAGAAAAGGCCATCCGGCAGCACCCTTTGATTGATGTCTGCCAGGATGTCCTTTTCACACTTGTCTATGAGGAAATTGAGGCCGGTTTCGTCATTGTCCGTGACGGTGTAGCCCAGCATGGCCAGCCGGGACACCACGGCCTCATACACGGTCATGGTTTAGCCTCTGGACTTGATGCGGGCGATGGGGATAACCTTGTGGTTGATGTAGGAGCGCTGGCTCTCAGTGGCCTCACCAGAGTGGACCAGAGCCCAGTTTGCACCATCGGACAGCTCCGCATCCGTGGGGGAGAGGGTGGTCTGGCTGGTCTTTTCGTAGGAGATGCCCTTGGGGGCAAACACCTTGCGCTGGCGGGTGTAGAGGGTGTCCTGGCCACCGTTCTTGGCGGGGTCACGGGACATCTCATAGGGCACCTTAGCACCCAGGTCCTCAAAGTTGATGGAGCCCTCACCCAGGACATAGCTGGTGTATTCCTCACCGGCAGGGACATCCACCTCATAATAGGTGGCAATGCTGTCCACGCTGGGGGAGGCCACAGCGTTGTACTTGGTGCCGCTCTTGGTGTAGTAGGTCTTGCCGGTCACCAGGGCGGTGTCAGAGGTCAGCTTATAGGTGGCGGCAACAGCCTCAACAGGCATCCCGTCATCCACAATGACCAGCTTGCCGTTCCAGGTGTAGAGGGTCAGATCACGGGTCACACCGTCCTTGTCGGTGTACTTGAGAGCGGTGAGCAGGTTGAGGTTTTCCAGGTTGGTGGCCGGAACAGAGTGCATGAAAATCATGGCAAACTTTTTCTTGTGGTCACCGCAGGCCTGGGCAGTGGCGCTGTTGAGGGTGGAGGCCTCCAGGTTGCCGTTGACAGAGTAGGTGTGCTTGGTGACAAACTCACCGCTCTTGCCGCCGGTCATGGAGAAAACGCCCTTGAGAACCGCCAGGATCTGTCCGAAAGGCTTTCCTTAACTTTTGACTTTGCTTCGGAATCGGCGTTTATAAGCGCGCACATATAATAAGCCGACGTAAATTTGACCTTGCCTACGGTTACTGCCGTTTCATCCTTTTTATGGCAAGCGGTAAAGCTGAGCGCCATTACCGAAACCAAAGCTGCGGCAATAATTCTTTTTAAATTTTTCATTTTTCTATTCCTCCATAAAGAGTAAAAATACATATTAAACTAATTATATACCAAACGGGCTTAAATGTCTACAAAAAATTGTAAACATTTGCATTAAAGTGCTTTTCCAAGCTCTGCGGCAAGGTCTGACATCTTCTGCCCCGCTTTCAGCCGCACCGTGTAAACAGGCGTAGACGCGGCGTTAAGCGAAAATCTTGAGCCGAAATGCTCCGATAGCTTTGCCACCGCCTCGGGCTTTATTGAGTTTATGTGCAGTATTGCAGTGTTAGCAGTGCCCGTAATTTCGCAAATATCGGCAGCTGCCGCTT
>OGYZ01002723.1_pt1 | contig 11654 bp, 9 predicted proteins | sample 1576681 | NCBI WGS metagenome assembly OGYZ01 (sample SAMEA3541480, study PRJEB24748) | human gut metagenome | biome: human gut; feature: human-associated habitat; material: faeces | place: China | collected 2012 | reverse complement strand
TAGAAGATTGTCTTGAATATACGAAATATACAAGCAAAGGTACAGATTATCGATATTTTTTTACCAGCTTGCAGGAGTTTCTGAATCGTAAAGGGAAATACGACGACGCGTTGTTGTTTGCAGACCGGATGATACAATACGACCCGAAGAATGCTTTGTTCTGGTATGCAAAGGCATTGGTGTACATGCGTAAAGATGACTATAAGAATTGTATAGCGAATTGTGATGTGGTTCTGACTTTGGACAGCATGAATATTGAGGCTAATTATTTTAAGGGGCTGGCTTATTGCAATATGGCCAAAGCGTCTTCCGATGCGATGAAAAAATCAGAGCTGAAAAGTGCTGCATATCGGAAATACAGAACGGAAATGATGACGTATTACGCATTGGCAGAGGAGCCTTTGGAACAGGTGCGTCGGTTGTCTCCGGATAAGGCTTCCCGTTGGGCGCCTTTGCTGTATCAAGTTTACCTGAATCAGAACAAGGGAGCGGAATTCGATGAAATGGAACGTATTATACGGGATATAAAGAAACCGGAAAAATAGATATGGAAAGACTAAAGATATATATGGCTCCTTTGCAGGGGCTTACGGAGGCTCCTTACCGCAATGCTTTTGAGAAACACTTCGGTGGAGTGGATGTGTACTACACACCTTTCATCCGTTGGGAGCACGGTGGTCTGAGAAGAAAGGATGTACGTGATTTGCATCCGGATGCAAACAAAGTAGGGCATCTTGTTCCTCAAATCATAGCGGCTTCGGCCGAAGAGGCAGAACAGATTCTGGCTCAGGTAGTTCCCTATGGATATCAGGAGGTGGATTTAAACATGGGCTGCGCTTTTCCCATGTTGGTGAAAAAGGGAAAGGGATGCGGTCTCCTGCCTGAACCTGAACGGGTGAGAGGATTGCTACAGGTAGTGGAACGTTATCCGGACATCTCTTTTTCCGTGAAAATGCGTTTGGGATATGAGAATGCGGCAGAGTGCATGGAGCTTCTTCCTGTGTTGAATGAGACTCGTTTGTCACGGGTGGTGGTGCATGCAAGAACAGGGCGGCAGCAATATAAGGGGGAATGCGACCGTGAGGCTTTTCTTCGTTTTGCCCGTGAATGTCGCCATCCGGTAGTTTATAACGGCGATGTCACGACGGTAGAGTCTCTTAGTGAATTACAGCAGGGAATGCCCTTTTTGGAAGGCGTCATGATGGGACGCGGGTTGTTGGCAGCTCCTTGGGTAGCTATCGAATACCATGAGGGCGCGGCGTGGAGCATGGAGCGAAGGATGTCCTCCTTGCGGGCGTTGCATGCGGATTTGCTGGACCATTATGTCCAGACACTCGAAGGGGGCGAGAAGCAACTGCTGACGAAAATGAAAGCTTTTTGGGAATATATATATCCCGAAGGTGACCGGAAATGCCGCAAGAAAATTCATAAGGCACAGAAAATGGCGGATTATACACAAGCCGTCTTCCAACTTTTGAGCGGATATTAAAATAGTTATCGAAATCATTAATCTTATTTCATGAAAAGAACATTGTTTATAGGTATGTTGGGGCTTTCTGCACTGATGAGCGGTTATGCCCAACAAGGAGAGGGAGTCCGTAAAGGGCGTATAGTGCGCGAACCGTTGGTACATGACCCTGTCATGGCAAAAGAAGGGGATACATATTATCTTTATTCCACTGGACACAACGTTTCGTTTTTCTCGTCGAAAGACTTATCCGAATGGACTATCCGGCACGGTGTTTTTTCGGCTCCTCCTCAGTGGGCTGTGGATAGTATCAAGGGATATGAAGGTCACACGTGGGCACCGGATATCATTTATTATAAGGGAAATTATCATCTTTTTTATTCCTGTTCCACTTTCGGTAAAAATACCTCAGCCATTGGCCACGCCTATCGCAAGACTTTGAATCCAGACTCGGATGAACCGTGGACGGATACCGGCGTGGTTATCGTGTCGCATGCCCATGACAACTTTAATGCCATTGACCCGAACATTGTCATAGACGAGGAAGGGAACCCTTGGATGACGTTCGGCTCCTTTTGGGGAGGTATCCAGTTGGTACGGTTGACCGAGGATTTGACTTCTACTTTGAAACCGGAAATATTGTACACAATATGCACACGCCAGTTCGAGGGGGCTTCCGACGTACCTTCGCGTTCCGTAAATTCCGTCGAGGCCCCGTTTATCTTCAAGCATGGCGGTTATTATTATTTGTTTGTGTCCTACGATTTTTGCTGTCGCGGGTTGAAGAGCGATTATAAGGTAGTGGTAGGCCGTTCCACCCGGGTGACCGGTCCTTATGTGGATAAAGACGGACGGGAACTGACGCGAGGCGGAGGAAGTCTGGTTGTAGACAGCAATGATGAGTTTGTGGCCATCGGGCATAGTGCGGCTTATCATTTCGATGGAAAAGATTATTTCATGGCCCATGGCTACAGCCGTTCGGAAGATGGAGCCAGTAATTTATTTTTTCGGGAAATGACATGGGATGAAGAGGGTTGGCCACTTGTTTCTGCGGAGTGAAAAGAGCGTTGAATCAATCTTCCTCTTGGTTTTTTGCCAGATTTCCGTGTCGCTTTTTTTTGATAAAAGATTTGGATTGTATTTCATTTTTAGTACCTTTGTGAAATTGATAAAAAAACGTATAAATATGGAGTTTAGGATAAAAGGCTGTATCGGAGCGTTAATGATGGGTTGCGTGTTCGCAGCCTGCGAGGACGATACGGACAAGGGAGGGCCTGACGTAGACCAGCCCAAAGAAGCCACTTATCTTTTGTATATGGTAGGGCAGAACGATTTGAAACAGTATCTGAATGCCAACATCAGTGACATGAAAATCGGATACGGTAAATCCGATATCAATGCCAACGTGTTGGTGTATGCCGATATCAGTTCGGTGCCGACATTATATCTGATTGGGAAAGATAACAGCGGGAAAGTGCAGCAGACAACTGTGAAGACTTATCCGGACCAGTATTCGGTGGACCCGGAAGTGATGAAGGAAATCATCAATGATGTCTTTACGCTGTATCCGGCCGAGCGAAAAGGAGTTGCATTCTCTTCTCATGCCAACGGCAGCCTTTATACGCCAAATACGGTAAGGAAGCGTGCTTTCGGGGATGAGGAAAGTGGCTACAGCATGAATATTACGGATATACGTGAGGCTCTTGAGGGATGTCCGTATATGGATGTGATTATGTTCGACGCTTGTTTGATGGCCAATATGGAGACGGCGTATGAGCTGAAAGACCGGGCGCATTATTTCCTTGCAGCTCCCAACTCCATTCCGGCAGAGGGATTCCCTTACGACAAGGCTCTACCTCATCTGCTGAAGATGGATGCGGCCGGACTGGCACGTGCAGCCCAGGCTTATATGAAACATTTCCAGAATAACGATGTGGAGTGGGATGATTTCGTTTCCATCAGTGTTTCCGATCTTTCGCAGATGAATGCCTTGGCTTTGTATATGGATTCTTTGTTTCAGGATGAGGCGGTACAGAATCATTTGATGAAGGTGGACCGTGACGATTTACAGATGTTCGAGACGGGCTTTCAATTGTATGATTATGGGGAGTGGGTGGACAGCATTGGGCTTTCAAGTCCTTACGTCCCGAAAATCAGGACTATTTTGGACGAGGCGGGGGTTTATAAGGAATATAGTGATTACAGTTCGGTAAACGATTATACCGCGATGCCGGAAATCCCGATTAAAGATGGCGCGTTTAGCGGTTTGAGTACTTATGTGCCACCGAGGGTATCTCAGCTTTTGCAACCGGGTTATGATATGTTGATGATGCGGTTTTTCACTTCTTTGAAATGGTACCGCGATGCCGGTTTCTGGCGCGTGCCGCTTTACAATATATTTGAACAGGACTCTGAAGAATAAGCCAATCCCCGCCGGATTTCCGGTGGGGATTTTCAATGTTTTGCACAAATATGCGGTTTAAGTGCAAAATTAGTTGTATCTTTGTTCCCGATAACGAAGAATATAATTTTTATTAGATTACTATTTATGGCTTATAACTTGTTAAAAGGTAAACGCGGTATTATTTTCGGTGCGCTGAATGACGCTTCTATTGCTTGGAAAGTTGCAGAACGTGCTTCGGAAGAAGGGGCGCAGATTGTGTTGACCAATACCCCGGTGGCCTGCCGTATGGGTACGATTGACGAATTGGCGAAAAAGACCAATGCAACAATAATTCCTGCCGATGCAACTTCAGTGGACGATTTGGAGAAGCTCTTTGTGCAGGCACAAGAGGTTATGGGAGGCAAAATCGACTTCGTGCTTCATTCCGTGGCCATGAGTGTGAACATGCGCAAGAAGCGTACGTATGACGATTTGGATTACGGTTTCTTGAATAAGACGTTGGATATTTCCGCCATCTCATTTCATAAAATGATTCAGACGGCCAAAAAACTGGATGCCATCAATGAAAACGGTTCTATTTTGGCGTTGAGTTATGTGGCGGCACAACGTACTTTCTTCGGCTATAACGATATGGCGGATGCAAAGTCTTTGTTGGAATCCATCGCCCGTAGTTTCGGTTATATTTATGGGCGCGAGAAAGGAGTCCGTGTCAATACGATTTCCCAGTCTCCGACCTTTACTACCGCTGGCGGTGGTATCAAGGGGTTCGATGGTTTGTATGATTTCAGCGATCGTATGTCTCCTTTGGGTAATGCCAGTGCGGATGAATGCGCGGACTATTGTGTGGTGATGTTCTCCGATTTGACGAAGAAGGTTACGATGCAGAATCTCTATCACGACGGAGGCTTCTCCAGCATGGGTATGTCTTTGCGAGGTATGACGCAATACGAGAAATCGTTTATTGATGAAAACCGTGACGAAAACGGTAAGATTATCTACGGATAAGTGGTATAGCATAGATTATTGATAGAAATACAGTCTGTTATTCAGCAAATTTTCTTATATTTGCGTCTTTGAATAACAGACTGTTTCTTTTACGGAGCAATTATCCCGAATTAAAGATTATGAGTAAGACGATTATTACAGTAGTAGGAAAGGATGCGGTAGGCATCATTGCGAAGGTTTGTACGTACTTGGCGGAGAACAAGGCAAACATTTTGGATATATCCCAAACCATTGTGCAAGAGTATTTTAATATGATGATGATAGCAGACTTGTCTAAGGTGGAAAAGCCTTTTGAAGTGTTGGCGAACGAGTTGGCCGAGATAGGTTTGTCGATGGGTGTTCAGGTGAAATGCCAACGCGAAGATATTTTTGATAAAATGCATCGTATTTAATCCTGTGGCTAAGATATGATTAATATATATGAGGTGTTGGAGACCAACAAGATGATCGAGCAGGAGAATCTTGATGTGCGTACCATTACGATGGGTATCAACTTGTTGGATTGCGTGGATTCGGATGTGGACGCGCTTTGCCGGAAGATTTATGATAAAATCACATGTCTGGCGAAAGACTTGGTGAAAACCGGAGAGGATATTTCTAAGGAATATGGAATTCCCATAGTGAACAAACGCGTTTCCATTACGCCTGTTTCGTTGGTGGGAGGAGCGGCTTGCCGCACGCCGGAAGATTATGTAAAGGTGGCTCATGCTTTAGACCGGGCAGCGAAAGAAGTAGGTATTAATTTCTTGGGCGGCTATTCGGCTGTCGTGTCCAAGGGGATGACCCATAGCGACGAACTGCTTATCCGTTCCATACCTCAGGCTTTGGCAGAAACGGAACGCATTTGCAGTTCGGTGAATGTAGGGTCAACGAAAACCGGTATCAATATGGATGCTGTGAGACTGATGGGCGAGATTATCTTGCAGACGGCCGAGCGGACGAAAGACAAGGATTCTTTGGGTTGTGCTAAACTGGTGGTCTTGTGCAATGCTCCGGATGACAACCCATTCATGGCCGGTGCTTTCCACGGTGTGTCCGAGGCGGATGCCATCATCAATGTGGGGGTGAGCGGTCCGGGCGTGGTGAAACATGCGTTGAGCCAAATCAGGGGAGCCAGCTTCGAGGTGCTCTGTGAGACAATCAAACGTACGGCTTTTAAAATCACCCGTTTGGGGCAATTAGTGGCGCAAGAAGCTTCGCGGCGTTTGGGAGTGCCCTTCGGCATCATCGATTTGTCGTTGGCCCCGACTCCGGCCGTGGGGGATAGCGTGGCCGAAATATTGGAAGAAATCGGCTTGGAACGCGCCGGTGCTCCGGGAACCACGGCAGCATTGGCTTTGCTGAACGATCAGGTGAAGAAGGGAGGCGTGATGGCTTCATCATACGTGGGAGGGCTGAGCGGAGCCTTTATTCCGGTGAGTGAAGACCAAGGCATGATTGATGCCGTGGAGTGTGGCGCGTTGACTTTGGAAAAGTTGGAGGCCATGACTTGTGTTTGCTCGGTCGGGTTGGATATGATTGCCATTCCGGGCGATACGCCCGCCACGACGATTTCGGGTATCATTGCAGACGAAGCCGCAATAGGCATGGTGAACCAGAAAACGACGGCCGTGCGCATCATTCCCGTAGTGGGCAAAACGGTAGGGGATACGGTAGAGTTCGGAGGACTTTTGGGCTATGCTCCCGTGATGCCGGTCAACTCTTTCGGTTGCGGTGATTTCGTGAACCGGATAGGTCGTATTCCGGCTCCGATACACAGTTTCAAGAATTAACAGGTTTTCGTACTTTGACGGATTGAATCCATCCTTTGTTTCCGTGACTGTGGTTTTTGCAGTCGACTTACCATAACGGTTGTTTATGGTGCGAAGGGAAACAAAGGATGGTTGTGCTTTATGGAACATGCGCTTCATGTGAATTGGTAGATATAGTTCTTGTCAAAGGCTATAAAGTCCAATAGAGAAATAAATGCTGTTTCATATCTTTGCGGCATATATATTATTGATAGTATCATGAAAATGAAGTGGAAAAGAATAATGGCTTTAGGACAAGCCTTTTCTGTAGTTGCCATTATGGAAGCCCAGGTTGTGAATCCGTTTGGAAATGCTTTGGTTCCGGATATGATTGCAGATGCCAGCATACAGGAAATCGATGGTATGTTTTATTGTTATGCCACGACGGACGGATATGGAAGAGGGTTGGAAACGTCCGGGCCTCCGGTGGTATGGAAGTCCAAGGATTTCGTGCATTGGAGTTTCGACGGGACATATTTCCCGTCGGCAGCAACTGAGAAATACTGGGCTCCCAGTAAAGTAGTCCAAGCTAATGGAAAGTATTACATTTACCCTACGATTAACGGTTATATGTATCCGGCTGTCGCCGACCATCCGGAGGGGCCGTTTAAATTGGCTCGCGGGGAAGACCGGTTTTACAAACCTTATACGGCTTCTACCCTGTTGCAGACAGAAGATCCGGGCGGTATCGATGCAGAAGTCTTTATAGATGACGACGGGCAAGCCTATGTGTTTTGGGGACGTCGGCATGTGGCCAAACAGGCAAAAGATATGATTACGGTGGACTCCGTTGTCCATGTGATTTCTACTCCTCGCAAAGAATATTCGGAAGGCCCTATATTCTTCAAACGGAAAGGTATCTATTATTATTTGTACACCATAGGGGGAGATGAGAGGTATCAATATGCTTATGTGATGAGCAAGGTTTCTCCTCTCGGGCCTTACGAATACCCGGAGCAGGATATTGTGTCGACTACAGATTACGAACAAGGTGTCTTCGGGCCGGGACATGGTTGTGTCTTCAATACAGATGAAGACCATTATTATTTTGCTTACTTGGAGTTCGGCCGCCGCAGTACCAACCGGCAAACCTATGTAAATCGCTTGGAGTTCAATGAAGACGGTACGATTCGTCCAGTGAAATTGAGTTTGGATGGAGTGGGGCCTTTGCGGAAGGTGAAGGGAAGGAAAGAAATTAAGGCTGATACGGTTTATGCATCCAGTACGGCGGCCCCCTTGTTTATCGAACCCATGAAAGACGATTTGTGTCGTCGTACGGAGTATTTTGTTCCGGCCTTTGCCGTGGATGGGGCGAACGGTTCCCGATGGATGGCTGCGGAAGGAGATAAGGACAAATGGCTTGTTGCAGATTTGGGAAGAACCCGGAAAATACGGCGCAGTGAAATTTATTTTGTACGTCCTACAGCCGGACATGCTTATCAACTTGAAGGTTCGGTGGACGGGACTACATGGAGGAAATGCGGAGGACATGACGACTTGCGGATGCAATCTCCGCATGTCGATGAACCGAAGGGGAAATATCGTTTCCTGAGAGTCAGGATTTCAGAGGGTGTTGCAGGAGTTTGGGAATGGAATATTTATTAAACGAGAATAGGAATGAGATATTTATGGTCAATCGTTTTTAGCCTTTGTCTTTGTACTGGTCTGAAAGGACAGCAGCAAAGAGAGTGGGGCAAGTGGGAAAGTTGGGGAGACCAAGGTGATGGGACGTATATGAATCCGGTCATCCCGTCAGACTATAGTGATATAGATTGTATCAGGGTCGGGGATGATTATTATGCCATATCTTCTACGTTCCAGTTTTCTCCGGGAATGACGATTTTACATTCTAAGGATCTGGTGAACTGGGAAATCTGTGGGAATGCTGTCGAAGATTTGACCCAAATCGGTGAAGAGCTGGATTGGACACGCATGAACCGTTATAACCGTGGGATATGGGCCGGGACGTTGCGTTACCATGACGGTCGTTTTTACCTCTTTTTCGGGACACCGGATGAAGGATATTTCATTACCTCTGCCGTACGTCCCGAGGGGCCGTGGGAACCCTTGACTTCTCTTTTGTCCGAACCCGGTTGGGATGATTGTACTGCAATTTGGGACGATAAGGGAAAGGCTTACTTTGCGGGGACTCATTTTGCAGACGGTTATAAGACCTATCTTTTTAAGATGTCGGAAGACGGAAAAAGCATAGACCGGAAGTCGGCTGTGCTTATCAATGAAGGAAGCGGCCGGGAGGCCAGCAAATTGATAAAGGTAAACGGATGGTATTATCTGGTTTTCAGTGAACATAAGCCGGGTGTCGGGCGTTATGTCTTGGCCAAACGGTCGAAAAAAGTGACGGGACCTTATAAAGAAGAAAGGCAATTGGCGTTGCCTTCCGTGGAAGCGATGGAACCCAACCAAGGTGGCATAGTCCAGGGGAGGGACAATAACTGGTACTTTCTGACGCATCATGGCACGGGTGATTGGAGTGGTCGTATTGTCAGCCTTTTGCCTGTCACTTGGATTGACGATTGGCCTATATTGGGAGAGGTTTTGGATTCAAATATAGGTACGATGAAATGGACCGGAGCGATGCCTTTTCAAGCGGATGAGAAATTAGACATTCAGCGTAGTGATGATTTCGACGAGAGCCGGTTGCTTCCGCAATGGCAGTGGAACCACCAACCGAGGAAGGGGTTCTTTTCCTTGACTGAACGTCCGGGATGGTTGCGTCTGAAAGCTTATCGTCCGTTGGAACCCAATCAATTATTGAAAGCCGGTAATACGCTTACACAAAGGACTTTCAGAAAGCAGGATAATGTGGTCGTGGTGAAAATGGATATTTCCGGTATGGAAAACGGACAGAAAGCCGGTCTTTGCCATTTTTCTTCACCGCATTCCGCTATCGGTGTGACGAAAGAAGGAGGCATTTGCTATTTGGAATTTCGTGAAAACGGCAAGATAACGAAAGGCATGCAAGTCCCGTCAAAACATATCTGGTTCAGTAGCCAGTGGGGTTTGGACGGTAAATCCCGATATGCTTATAGTTTGGACGGGGATAATTTCTTGCCTTTCGGAACGCCCTATCAAATGGCTTGGGGAAATTATAAGGGTGACCGTATCGGCATGTATTGTTTTAACGATAATAGCGAGAGCGGTTTTGTGGATGTGGATTATTTCCATTACCGATAGGAATGGATAGAACGAAAATCCCTGCATCCGGAGAGGACGCAGGGATTTTCGTCATAGTTTGTACCAAACGTATAGAGTTATCGTTTGACTATCGGGTTGTAGGTGAGGGCCAAAGAGTCCGTGGTACTTTCTATCAGAGGCTTCATCGTCACCGTGAAGAGGTTCTCTAAAGAGTCATACGGGAGAGTACATGTGGGAATGCCGGCTGCGTATGGAGCAATCTCGTACTGCTGATAGATGAATTCTACTCCGTTGGGTCTGCATACCGGAGCAGTCTCCGGAAGCGGAAAAGTATAACGTGCATTCTCATCCAATAGCCTTTCATAAAGTTCTTCATCGCTGTTTACTTTGAAGAATTTACTTTTCAATCCATTCTTTATCATGCCGCGTAACTTTTCTTTGCCGTTTGCCGTGAACATGTCCCAACCGAATTTACGACCGTCCGATTTACGGAATACACCGCCGCTCAGACTTTCACCGCCGTGTGCTCCACCGGAATATTCATATATTTCAGAGGTATATGTGATGAACTTTTCTGTTTCAAACGCCTTTTTGAATTGTACGTAATAGGCAGATACATCCATGGCCGTGTTTTCTCCTATTTCAGCAATGTCACGTTTCACCTGTTCCGCACGTTCTGTACCATAGTATTCCAGTAGTTTCTTACCGTCATCCAAACTTCCGGTGTAGGTGCCGCCGAGCTGTTCATTCATCCATTCCCGTATGTTTTGTGTCACGGCACTGGAGTTATCCGTCGGATAAGCGGCAGTCAACTTACATCCTTCAGCCGAAGGCTTTTCCTCCCATGTGATATCTTCCGTTTTTATGGCACGACTTTGGTCTGTTACATTTTTTTTCTCCAGATGGCAGGAAGCCATTCCCAAGGCAAGAGCTAAAAGAGCAGCACTAAAGCTGCCGTATTTAAAACATAAACTACGCTTTTTCATATTGCTTTGATTTTATAAATGATTATATAACCAAAGTTACGCCTTTATTTCAAACCTAAGCAGTTTTTTCCAATAAAAACTGTTAATCTTTTGCCTAGCCCCTGTTTCCATACAAACAGTCGGCTGGTTTCAGCTTGTTTTTCCTTTACCTTTGTAGAGAAATAAAAATAGGAGGCGTATGAAGCAACAGAATAAGATTATAGTGGTAGGGGCAACTTCCGGTTTGGGGCGTATGTTGGCCGAACGTTATATCCGTGACGGGCATGTGGTAGGTATTGTCGGTCGGCGTGGAGATAAGTTGGCAGAAGTGGCCAAAGGTCATCCCGAAGTACATTGTTTAAAGGCGGATGTGACGGATGTCGGCCGGATAGCCACGCATTTGGCCGCTTTGGCCGGTGAGATGGGAGGTTTGGATTTGTTGGTCTTGTGTTCCGGAGTGGGACGGATGAATCCGGATTTGGATTACGGACTGGAATTGCCCACAGTCGATACCAACGTGCGTGGTTGGACGGCAGTGACGGACTGGGCTTTCTCGTTTTTTATGGTACAAGGATATGGACACTTGGCTGCCATTTCGTCGGTAGCCGGCATCCGTGGTTTGGCTCCGGCTCCTGCTTATTCCGCTTCCAAGGCCTACCAGATCCACTATTTGGAAGCGTTGCGGCAACGTGCACGCATTTCCCGTAAGAGGGTTTGCGTGACGGATGTTCGTCCCGGATTCGTTCGTACTCCCTTGCTTTCCCATCCCGAAAAATTGTTTTGGGTGGATGAACCGGAAAAGGCGGTGAGGGCTATCTACAGGGCCATAAGCGCACGGAAAAAGAAAGTCGTGATTACCCGACGTT
>OGYZ01002692.1_pt1 | contig 11736 bp, 7 predicted proteins | sample 1576681 | NCBI WGS metagenome assembly OGYZ01 (sample SAMEA3541480, study PRJEB24748) | human gut metagenome | biome: human gut; feature: human-associated habitat; material: faeces | place: China | collected 2012 | reverse complement strand
CATCGCCAGAAACTGGTCCACGCGGAGGAGCTCTTTACCGCAGACCAGCGCCGTAAGGCGGCTCTGGCAGAAACCGCCGCGGCGGAAAAGCGGCGTGCCGATGAAGCGCGGGCTAAAGAACGGGAGTGCAAGAATGCCGCCCGTGCTGCGGAGAAAATACGCCGGCAGGCAGAACAGGCACGCCGTAAGGCAGAAACGGAACGTATAAAGGCCGAGCAGGCTGCAAGACGGCAGGAACAGCGCAATGCGATGCAGTCCGTCAGGCTCATGCAGCGGGAACATACTGCAGCCGGTACGCTCTACCGCAGTAAACGCCGTGCCGCCATCAACCGTATCCAGTATTCGAAAGCGCCGTCACTCAGGAACCTCCCGTTCGCTTCGATGCTCAATGCCTATATGGGTTACAGCCTGATCCGTTCGGAACTGACGAAGGCCATCGACTATTCCAACATCATGGAATCGGCACATTCCATCCTCCGTGTGGCGGACAGCGACCTCAAGACATTCGAGACCCGTTTTGACAGTATGGCCCGTCATGTCCGTAAAATCGGCATCGACACGAAATACACAGCCGTGGAGATTGCCGGTGCCGTCAAATACCTGTCGATGGCGGGCATGAATATCGAGACAATCAACAAGTCCATCCGCCCGATCACGAACCTGGCACTTATCGGTGACAACGACGTGTCGTATATCGCCGACCTGGCCACGAACATCATGGCCGGTTATGATATCCATAACGACAGCATGGACAGCGTGGCGGACATTATCTCCTCCACCATTTCCCGCTCGAATGTGAATATCGTGGAGATGGCGGAGTCATACAAGATGGCTGCCGGTTACCTGCGTATGGCGGGCGTGGACTTCACGGAAAGCAGTGCCGCCATCGGTCTTTTGGGCAATATGGGTCTGAAGGGAACGCTGGCGGGAACCTCGTTGCGTGCTCTTTCCACACGTTTTGCCAAACCTACCAAGGAGGCACAGGAAGTTCTGGACCGCCTGGGCATCCGGTTCACGGAAATGCGCGACATCGAGGGGGTGCAGGTCGAGAAACTCCGTCCTATAGCGGACATTTTCGAGGAATTGAACAAGAAGGGCGCGTCGATGGCGGATGTCCAGGCAATCTTCGGGAAAATTGGCGGTAACGCGGCGATGATGTTCCTGAAGAACTACGACAAACTACGAGAACTGACTTCATATAACCGGGGGTCCCAGGGCGTTTCCTCAGAACTGGCATTGGTAAAGCAGAATACGACCAAGGGATTGTGGGCGCAGGTGACCTCCCAGCTGACCGAAGGGTTCATGCAGGCATACGAGGTGTTGGAACCCTCTATCCGCACTGTGCTCCGCACTTTTCTGGCAAAGTTCAAGGCTCCGGAATTTACCCGTGGCCTGGTGTCCATCGGGAATGCCTTGTTGGACATCTTCACCGTGATCGGCAATATCGGCGCATGGGTGACCCGCAATTTCCATTGGATAGAACCGCTTGTCTTTACAGGCGTTGTCGCGACCCGGCTGTTCAAGGTGGCGGGAGCCCTGACGAATATCGGCATCGCCATGGGGTTTATCGGCAAACAGTCTGCGGCCACGACATCAATCAGTGTCGTGCAGGGGCTGCTGGGGGCGGGTGGTATCGGTAAGGTTTCGTTTGCCCAGAAGCGGGCCATCGTGTCGGCCATGCAGTCCGCAGGCGTGGCGGGACGGGGAGCGATGAACCGCGCCTTGATGGCCGGGGGCGGTGTCATCGGAGCCAAAGGAGTCCTGCAGTCGCTGTTTGCCACACAGGTGGCTACCGGCAGCGGACTGACCGGTGCTGCCGCCTCGTTGAGTGCCATCAGTACAGGCGCGGTTGCCGCCACGGCAGGTATAGCCGCATTGGTCGGGACTTTGGGATGGGTGGCTTACAAGACCTGGAAGATAAAGGAGGCGAAGGATGCCGTACTGGAAGAGATCGAATCGAACCGCAAGTACCGTTATCCGTCCATAGAGGCACTTTACTCCTCCCTGAGCGAGACCTATAACATGGCTGTCAAGACAAAGCGTGCCGTGGACGAGGTCGTTGCCGGCAAAAGTATCGAAGAGGCTTCGGGACATAAAATCGGAGCCTTCACATCCAACTGGTGGGCCGGGTTCTTGGGGGAATTTGCCATCGCTTCATCTGAGGGGATGGTATCGCGAGACCATGTGTATAACATGGACAAAGCCCGTCAGGATGACATAAGGGATGCGCTTGTCACCCTTGCCAAACGCGACAGCCAGACACGTATCGATGCCGCGTACGCCGAGTTCGGGAAGATGGGTACGGTATTGGAAGTGGACGCTTTCCTCAAGACGGTAAAGGAGCGTTTCGGGCAACAGGAGAAGGATCTCGACAAGTCTTTGTGGCGTATGCAGGATGGCAAGGCCGTCTATGTGAATGATATCGGGGACAGGTCGGAAGCGGTTGCCGCCCGCACATACGACTATGCCCGGTACATGAACACGCAGACCGTTCCGGAGATTGTGCGTGCCGCCACCGCTTATCGGAATGCCATATCGAGTGCCGCCAATGCGCATGAGCTGATGCGTAAGGGAGGGTTCGACTTTGACCAGTTCAGGGCCTGGGGATTCGAGCAGGACGAAAACGGGCTATGGAAACAGCGGGCACTGGGGCAGAACGCCACCGATGCGCAGCGTATAGACAACATCGCGCATCGCAAGCTGGCACATACGACACTCGTGAAGTTCTTTTCATCGCTCCGGCAGACTTTCGGAGGTTCGGCGGAGGCAGCCGAGAACATCCTCCGCGTGGCGGGCTTCACTCCCGACCAGTACGGCAACGAACCGGATTCCAACGATACACGTCCGTTTGCTGCCAACCCGATTACCAACACGCATCTGGATGACGGAGGGGCCGGCGGCAACTATTCCGGCACGGGGCGGTTGTCCTCGGCGGCACCTAAACAGGTCATCGTGAACATAGAGAGCCTGCTCAGTGTCAGGACCATCGACCTGATGAAGTCGAAGGAGGGGCAGACGGAAGAGATACAGAACCTGAAAGAACAACTGGCACAGGCGCTCATCGATGTCGTGCATGACTTCGATGCCTCCTGGAACGCATAAAATGAAAGGATTATGGGAAGACTGATACAAATCGCGGCCTCGACTTTGTTGAGCGGAGGCATACTCAACCACGGTTCGCTTGGCGGATACATCAGCAACGCCACGCGTCTGGCGTTGGGCATGGGGCTTGCCGAATTGCAGGACGGGCAGGTACATTACTTCTCCAGGCACCATGACCTGCTCAAACGGGCAGCCATACAGGTTGCCTCGCAGACGGCTTACGGGTTGCTACGTTCCTATCCCCGATACCTCAAATACTGGGAACAGCAGGTGCGGGACAAATATCTTCAGACACAGTCGCAGTCCAGCCTTGCGAACAAGACCGGACAGTACTACCAGCTCATCAGGGAACAGCAGGCGGTGGCGCAGAAGAAAAACCATATCGATTCCATCGTCGGCCGGACAGTGGCGGATTTTCTGGAACTGTCCATATCAGAGGAGGGGAAGTATTATGACAACAGCGAGTGCAAGGTTTTGCCGAACAGCCGGTATGGACTGGTGACATTCGTGGACCTGGGACCGCAGGTACAGGTCAGCAGCCGGAACAATATCCTGCTGACCCGGGTACAGGGGCGGGACTATACCCGCAAGGAATATATATCCGGGGGTGACCTCGAGATTACCATCAACGGCAAGATCACCTCCAAATACCCGGACGTGTATCCCGAGGCGGAAGTGTCCAAGTTTATCAGGCTGGTACAATACAAGGGTGTCATCGATTGCGACAACACGGTATTGCGCCAGTTCAACATTTCACGGTTGATTATACAGGGCTATACCTTACAGCCTACGGATTGCCGGAACGTGCAGCCGTATTCGCTGAACTGTGTCGCCGTGGAGCCATCGGAAGCCGTGGAACTGAAACTGGCGGAACAGGAAAAGGTGGACACGGCCATCAAGCACACGAACAAGTGGATCAAGTATGTTAAATTCGGTACGGAGGTCATCGACCCCGCCTCGTTGCTTAAACTGACACGTTTATGGGTATAGCTGCAATGGATATCCTCTGCTGTCGCATCACCATCGGGGATGCCGACCCATCCAATCCGATGAGGATACAGAACGGCGTGGAGATTACGGAAGTCCAGTCGCTCGAAATCAACGAGAGTTACAAGAAGCTGATCGGAACGGCCAAAGTGATATTCCCGAAAGGGTCGGTATGCCGCTCCACGATTATCGGGAACGTGACATTGGAGGGCAAGGACGTGTCGAGGATAACGACGGAGGTGATGCAGGACGGTGTCATCATCGAGAAACGCAGCGCGCAGCGTCTGGTTGACGAGACGACATTCAAGGTCGGACAGCGCATCAATATCAAGCTGGGCTACAACGGCGTGCTGAAAAATATGTTCGACGGATACATTACCGGATACAATTCGGACAGCACGCTGGAAATCCAGTGTGAGAATATGGCCTACAAACTCAAACTGAAACAGGCACCTCATTTCGAGACCCCGGCGAAAGGGACGACGGTGAACGAGGTGCTGGAAGGCAAGTATAATATCCTGAAAGATACCGGCTTCAGGATACACTCGGATACGAAGCGGTTTGAGATACATATCGGCAAGGTAAAGGTCACGGACAACTTCACGGTAGCGGATATCCTTTCCGAATGGTCGAAGTACAAGGTCTACTGTTTTTTAAAATACGATGCCGATGATGACGGGGCCATACCGTCCATTGCCGTCGGGCGTCCTTATTCGTCCAGCAAGGCTCAGCCGGTATTCCCGGAGGATGAATCGACAGGACCGTACAGGATATACTTCAACGAGCATGTGGCGCAGAGCAACCTGAAAGTGGTCAAGACCGATCCGAAGTTTTTGGCGGTGACGGGCAAGGCACTCGGGACGGATGAAAAATTCTTTGAGGTGACAGTACGCATGAATCCTGAATACGACCCGGCGACGCCGGGCAGCAAGGAGTTTCAGACGGTCAATGCCACGCAGATTTCAAAAAAGACGCACAAAGTAACGGGCAACACGACGGCATCAGGAGCGAAGACCAGGACCAAGGTGGATTTATCCACATATACCATCGTACCATATATGTCACCTCATGTCGGAATCAATTCCGACCGGCTTGTAGAAGAGACGACGGAATACTTTCGGAATTACAATCTGAACGGAATCACCGGCAATGTGACAGTATTCGGGGATTTCGGACTGTCTCCTGCCGTACAGGTGGAACTGATCGACTACCGTAATCCTTCCAAGAACGGCGTATACCTCGTGGAAGAGGTAACGACTACTTTCGGGGTGGGTGGATACAGGCAACAACTGAGTATTCCGTATAAAATTAGGAAATAAGATTTACCGTTATTCAACAGGAGGAATTTCTATCAATGGTTCTTCGTTTATTACCTTGATAATATTCGGAAGTTCGCTATTGTATTTATCGTCAGTAGAGCAATCAAAACCTTTTCTTCCACTAATGAAATCCGGTGTCGAAGTTTCAAAAGACCCTTTGCGTACAACCGGTATAAATTTAGTGGTTCCCTGATTGTTATATATTTCATGTGATATTATACCCCCTTCATAAGCGGCACCTCCTTTACCGGATTCAGCTTTCTCTTTATACTTTGGAGTCAGAATGCACAGAACTTTAGTTGCCTTACGGATGCTTTCAAGCATAAATTTAGGCAAGTCAGTTCCATGAGGTTGATACTGGTCTATTTGAGCATCAATCCCTCGTCTTCGCAAATCTTTGGCGAAAGTTTGAATCCAATTCATAAAGACATTGTCTTCTACCTCCCACGCATACGAAATCAACACAAACGGCTTGTTTTTATTCACAATTGGTTCTTCCGCCACTTTATTGAGAATTTCAGGCAGAGGCGTATTATCGATTGTAGGAATGTCTACATCTGCCCAAGGATTCAAAGCTTCTTGTATCGCATCTTTTGGAGTATTCATTAGCAGCAGCCTGTTTATTTTGATAGACAAATCTTTGAGGAATTTTTGTACATCATTCTCATCAAGAGCTAAAAATAAAGTCCTATACCATTTAATTCTTGATGTAAATTCTTCCTTTTCCCGCAATTCTGCCATATATTCCCCATATGTATGAGGTAACGACAATGTTGTTAAATATGGCCTGATTGTATTATAAAACAATGGTCCATCTACATACAGCGGCGCATAATCATTTTCTTTGTTCGATCCGATAATATTCCAAAGCTGTTCATATATATCTGATCTACTGGTCTCTTTTTCATAAATTGTCCGCTCAAGGGAAATTTTAGAAATAACACACTCTCCCCCATGCAATCCAGCTTCAAAAAGTTTGCTTCATGCGGGGCGTTTGTCTCAGCGCGGTTTTCCCATGCGGCGCCATCGCCCCACGCCTGGCAGAACAGGTCTACCAGGGTGCCGGTCGTCACACAGTCGCAGTCATCCGGGCCGACATTATAATAGCCGGCGTACCGGTTATCCTCATACTGGCGCTGGGCGATCAGCAGGTACGCCGCCAACGGTTCCAGCACATGCTGGTATGGGCGGGTGGAATACGGGTTGCGCACACCGATGCTTTCCCCTTTTGCCATCGCGCGTACACAGTCCGGGATGATGCGGTCATTGGCAAAATCGCCGCCGCCAATCACATTACCTGCGCGGGCAGTGGAGATGGCCACGCTGCCATCCGCAAAAAAGCTGTTTTTATAGCTGTGGGTCACCAGCTCCGAGCAGCTTTTGCTGTTGGAGTAGGGGTCGAAGCCGTCCAACGGTTCGTTTTCGCGGTAGCCCCAGCACCATTCATTATTCTGGTACACCTTATCCGTTGTTACGTTCAGCACAGAGCGCGGTGGGGTTTGGGCGGTACGCACACATTCCAACAGGTTCACGGTGCCCATCACATTGGTTTCATAGGTATAGCGCGGGTCCTTGTAGCTGTCCCGCACAATGGGCTGGGCCGCCAGGTGCAGCACAATTTCCGGCTGGGCGGCATCAAAGGCCGCTTTCAGGCTGGCAAAATCGCGGATGTCGCCGATCACGCTGGTCATTTTGCCTTCCAGCCCTGCCAGAGAGAAGAGGTTGGGGGTTGTGGGCGGTTCCAGGCTGTAACCCGTTACCACTGCACCGGCACCCACCAGCATGCGGCAGATCCAGCTGCCCTTAAAACCGGTATGCCCGGTTACAAACACGCGTTTGCCGCGGTAAAATTCCAAGTTCATTGTTGGTTCCACACTTCCCAGGGCGCACAGCCGGACGCCCACATTTTTTCCAGCATACTTTTTTCGCGCTCGGTATCCATGCACTGCCAGAATCCGCGGTGCACATAGCTCATCAGCTGGCCTTTGGCTGCCAGCTCGCGCAGCGGGGCCTGCTCAAAAATGGTATCATCACCGCTGATGGTATCAAACACTTCCGGTTCCAGCACCATATAGCCCGCATTGATGATAGCCCCATCGTTGACGCTTTTTTCACGGAACGCCTGAACCGAATTGTCCTGGCCGATATCCAGCACGCCTTTCTGCTGTTCCTGCACCACGGCGGTCAGGGTGGCCAGCTTGCCGTGCTGCTTATGGAACTTGACCAGTTCGGCAATGTTCACATCGCAGACGCCATCACCATAGGTCATCATAAAGGTTTCGTTGCCGATATATTTCTGCACCCGCTTGATGCGGCCGCCCGTCATCGTGTTCAGGCCGGTATCCACCACCGTCACGCGCCACGGCTCGGCGTGCTGGTCATGCACGATCATCTCGTTGCCCTGGGTGAAGTCAAAGGTCACATCACTGGTATGCAGGAAATAATCCGCAAACCACTCCTTGATCATATGCTGCTTGTACCCGGCGCAGATCACAAAATCATTGAAGCCATAGTAAGAATACTCTTTCATGATATGCCACAAAATAGGCATACCGCCGATTTCGATCATCGGTTTCGGCTTGAACTTACTTTCTTCCGAAATGCGCGTGCCATAGCCGCCGGCAAGAATTACAACTTTCATATTTTTCACTCCCGTAAGCCTGCAGCGGAACCCTGCTTGCAGTCCCGCAAAAACTGTCCGTCCAACCAGCATTTCAACCGCCGGACAGTTTGGTACACACCCAGCCTATTTTTTATTACTATGATAGTATATCATTTTCACGTATTCAGTGCAACCGTTCCAGGAAACTTATCACACCTAGTAGGCTTGCTTTTTATTCCGCATTTTGCTCTTTGTTATCACATTTTAACGCCGCTTTTGTTGCCGCTGTGCAAACAATATTCTTTACGTTTTTTCGTGCGTATTTTGCCCCCGCGGGGCGGCCCACTTTACATTAGTAGGCAAAACAGGTATAATAGTTTAGTTAATCTGTGATATTGCGCCATTTTGCCATATTGCGGGTGCAGGCGGTCTTATTTTATCCTTGCTGCCTGTGGATTTTTTGCGGCACGCCGTGCGTTGTGCGGTACCGCTCCTATTAGGTCTGGAGGTTGCGCTCATGGGGCTGCAAAGCCTGCAATACTGTGCATTTTGGGTGGTTGTGGCTGCCGTTTACCTGCATCTGCCGGTGCGCATGCAGCCGGTGTTTCTGCTGGGGGCTTCGTGGGTATTTTATGCGCTGGCCATGCCGGCCATGCTGCCGGTCACCATTGCGCTGGCGGTGTTCACCTACCTGTGCGGCCGCGGCCTTGCCTGGCGGGGCGGCGCATACAAAACCGCCTTCTTGCGCCTTGGCGTGATCGGTATGCTGGGCATTCTGGCCTTTTTTAAGTATAACGGCCTGTTGGGCGGGGTGCTGCACGGCTGGCGCGCGGTGGCCATGCCGCTGGGCATCAGCTTTACCAGTTTTGCCGCAATCGCCTACCTGATCGACGCCACCCGCGGCGACTGCGAGGTGGAAACCAGCTTTATCCGGCTGGCGCTGTTCCTCAACTTTTTTGCCACTGTCACCCAGGGGCCCATCTGCCGCGCCGGTGCGCTGCTGCCGCAGTTGAGCGCCGAGCACCGCTTTGATGCCGCCCGCACGGTGCGCGCTTTGCGGCTATATGCGCTGGGGCTGTTCAAATACATTGCCGTGGCGGATGTGCTGAACATGGTGGTGGATACGGTTTTCCCCCACTATGCGGATTACAGCGCCCCCATGCTGATTTTGACCGCGGTGATGTACACTTTTTATCTGTATTTCAGCTTTTCCGGCTATTCCGAGATTTCCCGTGCCACCGGCCTTGTGCTGGGGCTGGACCTGCCGGAAAACTTTAAGACCCCGTTTTACGCCACCAACTTTTCCGGCTTCTGGAGCCGCTGGCACATCTCGTTTTCTTCCTGGCTGCAGGATTATCTCTTTATGCCGCTGGCCTGGGCAGATCTTGGCCGCTTTGGCCGCCTGCCCACCGAGCTGTGCGTGTTCTGCGTGTTCTTTGCTTCCGGCTTCTGGCACGGCAGCACCGCGCCATTCATCATCTGGGGTCTGCTGCAGGCGGTTTACCGCGTGGGCGAAGAGCTGCTGCACCGCCGCTTTGGCAAACCCAAAAAGCGCGGCACCCCGGCCCGTGTGCTGTGGGGCAAGCGGGTTGTGGTGTTTGTTTTGTGGACCATCAGCATGGTGTTCTTCCGCGTGGGGTCCGGCAACCTTTCCGGCATGGCCGAAAACCTGGGCGTTGGCGATGCTTTCGCCTACCTGGGCCGCTGCCTGATGAACAGCTGGTCCCCCGCCCGCTTTGCCGGGGAGCTGTACAGCACAGCGTATACCGGCTTTTACGCCAATACCATTATGGTAGCGGCTTATTGGGCGTTCGCTGCGCTGGCGCTGGCGCTTGGCAGCTGGCTGGATCACCGGCGCAATTTTGCCTGTAAAAACAAACCGGCTGAGGTTGCCCTGGCAAGCGCCAAGCACCGCAATGCGCTGTATGTTGTTTTGATCGTTTTTATCCTGGTGGGGTACATCATGCAGAGCGGCGGCTTTAACGCCAACGCGTTCGGCCCCTATGCAGGGTTTTAATCTTATGGGAAAAAGGAGATTTCCGGCGTGAAGCATATCATCAAAAAATTGGCGCTGCTGTTCGTGCCGGTCTATCTGTGGTTTGCCTTTTTTGTGGCGTTTGAGCCAAACAATTATTTTGGCATCAAAAAAACAGCCTCTTCCAGCCAGCCGGTGGCCCGTGTGCGCGCCTATGAGCAGAGCCCCGGCACCAACCTGATCATCGGGGACAGCCGCCTGGCCCACTTTGATATGGACCTTGTGGATTCCCTGACCGGGCAAAGCTGGCAGAACCTGGCCTTTGGCGGTGCTTCCCTGAAGGAATGTGTGGACCTTGCCAACTATGTGCTGGATTCCGGCAACCAGGTGGACCGCATTCTGTTCGAGCTTTCGTTCTACACCTTAAACAGCAGCTATAACACCGACCGTTTTTCGGCGCTGGAAGCTACCCTGCGCAACCCGCTGGCCTACTGTCTGAACCTGGAATACAACGTGAACGCCCTGACCGTGTTTATGGACACCGTAAAGGGCACGCCGGACACCATTGAATCCGGCGACTGGACCGCGGCGGATTACCTGGATGATGCCGGGAACACGATTCCGCTGCACAAAAAGCTATATGAGTACCCGGCGCTGATCACCACCCGCTGCCAGAACTGGACACTGAACGAAACCGAGCTGGCGGAGTTTTTGGCTATGGCCCAGCGCTGCGCAGACCGCGGCGTGGAGCTGACCATTGTGCTGCCCCCCATGGCCGCCAATGTGCGCACCGAGGTATGCGATGCCTTTGGCATTACCGCCGTGATGCAGGACGAAGTTCTGCCGCTGTTGGAAAAGCAGAATTTTGCCGTGCTGAATTACGAATGGTGCACCAGCTGCATTACCGATGATGACACCCAGTTTTTTGACGGGTTCCACCTGGACGAAAAATACGGCCTGCCGGACTGGACAGCCGAACTGTTTGATGATATGCAGCGCTGATGCTGCCCCACCCCAAAAAGGAGGTCCCCTGTGGCACTGGACTTTTTGATTTTGTACGAACACACCGTTCGGGAATATGAGAGTGATCTTTTGCTCAAATTGGAGCTGGAGCGCCGCGGCTACACCGTGCGCATCCGCCAGCTGCTGGATGCCAAAGATCTGCGCCTGTTTGGCAAAGACAAGCCGGAAGTTCTGGTTGCCAGCTGCATGTATGACAACGAAGCCATCAACAGCCATGTGTACAACAACATTGGCAGATGCAACAAGATCGTCAACCTGCACTGGGAGCAGATGCTCTCCGACACGCAGGAGGAGGGCGATTGGTTCAACATGAACGGCAACGCCAAGCGCTGCGTGCAGACTTGCTGGGGCCAGCGCACTGCCCAGCGGTTACAGGCCCATGGCATGGATGCCAAGAACACCCCCGTGACCGGCGCTGTGATGATGGACTTTCTGCGGCCGGAGTTCAAGGGCTACTTTAAGGATAAGGAAACCCTGTGCAAGGAATTCGGCCTTGACCCCGCCAAACAGCTGCACCTGTACATTTCCAGCTTCGGCTATGCCAGCATGAACGACGACGAGGTCGCCGAGCTTTCCAAAATGGCGGGCACCGATTTTACGGGCTTTGCCAAAACCAACCGCGTTTCGATGCAGGAAACACTGCGTTGGTTCGATGAATATCTGGGCGCACACCCGGAGGTGGAGCTTGTCTACCGCCGCCATCCCAGCGAGTGGAACAGCCCCGCGCT
>OGYZ01002690.1_pt1 | contig 11745 bp, 10 predicted proteins | sample 1576681 | NCBI WGS metagenome assembly OGYZ01 (sample SAMEA3541480, study PRJEB24748) | human gut metagenome | biome: human gut; feature: human-associated habitat; material: faeces | place: China | collected 2012 | reverse complement strand
TTTACTAAGCATATCCACTATATGCTGGCATTCCTTCTCATCCTTCTCAAAACCAAATGGAGGAGAATAAGTTCCAACAATAATGTCTCGTCCAATACGTTTGTTAATTTTTTCTTTAGCTACATCAGCAACACCTTCTTTTGCGCCAAGTAGGAAAACCTTAATATTTTCATCCTTAGCATGATAATCACAATACATTGGGAAAAAGCTAGATCCAGGAATAGCCTCTTTCAATGGTTTGCCTGCAATAGAAGACATTAACTTAACCACCTTACTGTCACAAATTGAGAATTCTGCTTGTGAAGCATACTCATGAAACTCTTTATCATGCTGATGCTTCATAATATCGTCAATATTTGGAGTGACAAGAACTCCATGGGTTAAATTCTCCAGCAATTCTTGAGATGAGAGATTGTCAATTCTCACATTTAACAAATGAATAGATTCCATATATTATCTTTCTATTTATAGATAAGAATTTGATTCAAAATTTCCATTAAAGTACCTGCTTTATTCTCCTCCACCTTGATGCTCTTCTTTACCCCGGCATTCTCACCAGCTTCTACATCACGATGACTATCACCAATCATATAGGATTCTGACAAATCTATGTTGAAGTCTTTAGCTGCTTGCAACAAGAGACCTGGCTTTGGTTTGCGACAATCGCAATCTATTTTGTATTCTGGACGTTCTCCTTCGAATCCCTTGTCAGGATGATGAGGACAGATATAAATACCATCAACATAAGCACCTTCCTTACCCAAGAGGGTTGCCATTTTCTTGTGTATCTCGTTGAGTTCTTCCCATGTGACCTCTCCTCTTGCTATCACAGGCTGGTTTGTGACAACAATTGCCAAATATCCACTTTGGTTAATCAACTTGATTGCCTCAGCTACTCCTTCAATCAGTTCAAAGTCATCTATATTGCGAAGGAATCCCACATATTTATTGATTGTTCCATCACGATCAAGGAATATGGCTTTCTGCTTGTTGGTAAGATTCTTTGCCTGAACAACACCATTTTTATAATCAGCCTCCACCTGATGAAAACGTTCTGGAGTTCCCATGTCCTTTACATATTCAGGACTGTCATAACAGAACATCATGTTTGAGCCACACAAAGGTTTGAGTATCTGTCGGTCCAAGTCAACCTTTCCTTGTGGGAATCCAGACTCTTTGTTGATTTCAAGAGATTTCAAACTAATATCCAAAGCCTTAGGATCTATCACATGAAGACCAGCATTCACACGATTGTTATACCACTGTGGACGTTCATCTTCCTTGGCAAGCCATTTCTCTACATGACCGTTTTTATCAGCAATGATCAATCCACTATCGTATGGATGCGAGTTGGGATGTGTAAATAGAGTAACAAGACCTCCATGATTCTTATGGAATGCAACCATACGATTGAAATCAACATCGAAAGCCGCATCCGCATTCAAGAGAAGGAAAGGCTCATCACCTATTTTTTCCCTCAGTCTAAACAAAGCACCAGCATTGCCAAGAGGAGATTCTTCTACAAAATAATCAATCTTTGCTCCAAACTGACTGCCATCTCCAAAATAAGCAATAATCTTATCGGCCAGATAACCTACGGTCAAAATGATATCTTTAAAACCTTGCGCACAGAGAGATCTTATTTCTCTTTCAAGGATAGGCATACCAGCCACTGGAATCAGTGGTTTTGGTATGTTAGGAAAAAGTTCAGCGATGCGGGTTCCTCTTCCGCCCGCCATAAGTATTGTTTTCATACGAGTTTCGTTTTGAACACAAAACTCTCGAATAACACAAATTGATATAAAATCCGTGCGTTTCGTGAGATTCGTGTGAGTTTATCAATTTCCAAAGAATTTTTCTTCCAACATCAAACACAAGCAATGGTATACAGGAAGATGAAGTTCCTGAATCTTATAAGTCTCTGTCTCTGGAACATGGATACAAACATCAGCGAATGTTTCCAACTTGTTTTCGTTCTGACCGGTCAATCCAATTACCTTCAATCCCTTAGACTTTGCAGCTACTGCTGCATAAAGTACATTTTTACTGTTACCAGAAGTTGAGATGCCCAAGAAGACATCACCAGCTCTACCCAAGCCATTCACCTGCTGAGCAAAAATCAATACTGGAACGGCATCGTTCATAAATGCTGTCGTCAAAGAAGGTTCCCCTACCAATGAGATAGCAGGAAGTGAACCTTGCAAATGATCAGCCAACACAGTTCCCATCTCCGCATCAATCTGCATGAGTCTGTCAATCTGCGCTGCATAAATCTTGCGTTTCAGTCTAAACTCTTTCATCAACTCGCCCACGATATGCTCAGAGTCAGAAGCAGAGCCGCCATTGCCCGCTACGAGCAATTTGCGACCTGCCGCATAAGCTTCCTCTAATACCTGATATGCCTTCAAAATTTCCTCCTTACAGCTATCCAACTGAGGATAACGCTGCACCAGTGTTTCAATATGCTTTTCCATGAAGATTTACCTTTTTACTCTTTTACCTTTTTACCTTTCAAAGCAGTAACATCGTCTGTTGGATAAATCTTCCATCCATGAGCACCACCATCAGAGAACTGGAATGGCATCACAAAACCATTAAGTTTCTTCAAAGCCTCTTCTACTTCCTTCTTACGGGTAGGTTCTACCACGAACATAATAAAACCGCCACCACCAGCACCAGATACTTTACCAGCCTTAGCACCAGCAGCCATCGCAACATCCATAGCCTCCTGAATGATAGGATTGGTGATGTTATTTGCCATTTTCTTCTTGTTCTCCCAACCTTCACGGAGAATATCAGCAAATCCGTCAATATCACCCTTCAAGATAGCAAGTTTCATATCCTTGGCGCTCTGCTTAATCTTGTGCATAGCTTCAACAGCATCATTATCACCATGAGAAGTATTCTTCTTCTGTTCCTCAATGATAGCAGCACTACTACGGCTCTTACCTGTAAAGTAAAGAAGCATACTTGCCTCTAACTCATCGATAATCCATCGCTTAATCTTCAAAGGATTCACGATGACGATATCGTTCTGCAAGAACTCCATGTAATTGAAGCCACCGAAAGCAGCTGCATACTGATCCTGCTTACCACCAGAAAGTCCCAAGTCCTTGCGTTCAATCTCATAAGCAAGACGGGAAATCTCATAATCACCCAATGGTAATCCAAGCCACTCTACAAATGCCTTCAGGATACAAACCACCATAGTAGATGATGTACCCAAACCAGAACCTGCTGGAGCATCATTATAAGTAGTAATCTTAAAAGATTTAGCACCAACGCCAAAATCCTTTACCACTCGATTATATACACCTTTAATGAGACTTGCCTCACCATCAATCTCCAGGCATTCTGCCATCGGATAACTCTTGTTACAATGCGCATCAAACGCATTGATGGTTATCTGATTGTCATCAGTTTCTTCGATTGTACAATATGCATACAAATTAATTGTTGCATTCAATATCAAACCTCCGTATATATCGCTATATGGCGATACATCGGAACCACCTCCTGCCAAACCTAGGCGGAGGGGTGCTTTACTTCTTATTATCATAATTATTTTCTAATATTACTCAAAGTTAAGTTATTTTCATTCTAAATTTTCTGAATTTGCTTTATCAATAAATTAGAAATGCTATTCAATATAACACTAATTATACTACAACTAAAAATTAGAACAAGAATTATTAGGAATGAATACTTGAAAGACAACAGCCAATTCCTTAGAAATGGAAATGTTGAATAACAAATAAACGGATGTAAAAGCCATATATATAACGATTGCTTACCTAACCACTCGAAACTAACATTAACCCATTTACACTTATATAGTAAATTAAACCAAACGAAAACTATAGGAGCAAAAAATATCAATAATATGCCTTTTTTTAGTATACAAAGGAGAAATGACGCTAAAATAACTGATACTATCAACCCTAAATTACTAGTCATTACTGAATTATGCATCATTTTACTTTTAAAGATTGTAAATATCGAATATTTTGCTAATAGCATTCCAGCAGTATAGCATAGCATTCTGGCACCGAACAAATAATACAAATGGTCGTATAGCTTGAAATATAAGGAACCCGCTAACATCTCGGGTATCTTTTTGTGGAGTCCTTCTACAATAAAGAACTGTACTAAAACAAATAATAAAATCCATTTTAAAGAGACTCTATTTATCCACTTGAAAAAAACAGGAGACAACATCACATAGCATACATAAAACCAAGCATACCACCAGATACTTGTATAAGTATAATCAAGTGCCAAGAGATTCAGAATGAAATTAGATAAACTTCCAGGAATTGCCCCCCCACAAATAAGTCCAAAGACACTGACAACCAAAACGGACAAGGCAAAACAACTCATAAATTTCAAATATCGCTTGAAAACTTTTTTTCTTGTAAGACCTCCAATCTCTCCTTGCTTATAATGGGCATAACCATTACAAACACAGAATAACGGTGCACAAATAGCACAAAGCCATCCTATATAATACAAGAAAGGAGTTCCATTAGGTAGTAACAATATTGGTGTACCCATAAATCCCTTACCAGAAACGCCACAGAACAAATGCAAAAATAACATAGTCAATATGGCAAGTCCTTTCGTTATCTGAATATCATTACTCGATAATTCCAATGTCTTATTTTCTTTCATTTCTAAATATTCTTTTTTATTAAATCATAAAGTATGTTAGCCGATTTCTCCCAGCTATATTTATTCAAAGCATGATTAGCATCCCCCACAGGATGTTTAAGTAAATTATCCAAATTTACCCCCATATAATCATCCGGTTTTATATAATATGCTGAGTCTTCATATATTTCTGGCAGACAAGACGTGTTTGAAACAATTATCTTACACCCCAAAGCCAAAGCCTCCAATGGAGGTATTCCAAAACCTTCATACAAAGACGGAAGAACAAATGCTTTACAATGTATCATCAAACTTTTGATTTCTTCATCAGTTATATAACCCGTAAAAATTATGTTGCTAGGAAAAACCTCATTCTCAAAATTCTTATCATAGCTATTTTCTCCTGATACGACAAATAAATCTTCCTTATTCTTAATGGCATTAACTATAATCCAACGTATATTCTTGTGCGAAACTCTACTTCCTAAAGTGAAGATATAAGATTTCTCTTTCAAATTATATTTATTCAATATGCTATCGTCACTATGAAAACGAATAATGTGCTGCCAAGCATTTGGTACAACTGTTATAGCATTTAAATTCTTATGATATAATCTAGCTATATCTTTCTTCGAAGTCTCACTCACCGTTATGAGAGCTTTAGCCCTTCTTACAACCCAACGTCTTTGCATCAACTTTATAGGCTTTCTTATAAATTTGTTAAAAAAACCAATGTAAGCAGAATCCACTAATTCTGGAATACAATCATGAACACATGTAATTCCTTTTACTTGCAAAGGGAATGCTTGCGTCAAATCGACTAACAAAGCTTTATGAGACTTTATATATGTTGGCAAAGAAGAATGCTTCCATTTCAAAATTGCCTCATCACCATATTTTACTATCTTGATTCTGTTTAGATGTGGAACATTGACTGTATAAATAGGAGTCAATATAATTACATCATCACTCTCATCTACTATTTTATCTAATTCAGCTAATAATTCTGATGCATAACGACCTACACCTCCCATTCTTGTAAATGCGAGATAATCGCCATTAATAACAACTTGTCTCATAGGCTTAAAATATATGAATAAAATGTACTATTAGAATTCAAAACGCTCTCTTGTAACTTATAAGATAGTTTATGAATTTGTGTAAGTTCTGAAATATGCGCATATTTATCATCACTAAAAGGTTCATCAAGCGCGTTAAATAATAAATGACTATAGTCACTATTAGCATAAGGCATTGCATCCAGCAGCTTATTCTTTTCCAAAACCATTGTCATTACAATATAACATAACAGGTATTCCATGACATACTTTTGCTTGGTCCAATAAGCAAACATCACATTGCGAATTTGGCGCATACAATCATTATTTTTAGAACAATGTATAAACCAGCTTGAAACCCAGGCTGGATTTTCAATCAATCCGAAAGTATCTCTAAAAGCAAAGAAATTACTTTTTTTTACATAGTCAGGGATTGGTGCAGATAAAAAAACGGTTGAATCTATCCAAGTTCCACCAAAATGCTCCAAAAGAGAATAACGCACCAAATCAGAAAAAGCAGCAGATGACATATTGCCATTTTTCACTAACTTCATTATATAATCAGGCATTCTTACATAATATTCCAAATTTGCATCAGTTAAGATAATTAATTTGCCCTTCTCATACTTCTGCTGTGACTTAATACAAGCTTTAACTATTTCTGGAGCAGTTTCTATACCCTGTTTCCAATATACCCAAACGGGATTTTCGATTTCACAAACACCAAAGTCTAATCCGATTGGATTAACCAGAGAGTATTTTTCTACATAGGGTTTCAAAAACGCCTTTGCTTTATAATAATAAAGAATTTTTCTATTTTCTTTATCCTTAATCCAATGTAAAGGCATCGCCATAAAGGCTCCTCGTACCAATCCATACTTGTAGCCATAGCGCTTAAAATATTCTTTAATTCCAATATTCTTAAATCCTGCCATAAAGTTTATTTAATTTACAAAGACAACACTTTTTCCCATCGTTCCACAATTTTATCTAAAGAGAAGCGATGACTCATATCTATAGCAGCCAAAGCCATATTTTCTCTTTTATCACTGTCAAGCATCAATTCTTTCATTCTTTTATAAAAAGCAAATATGTTTCCGTTTTCAACTAAAAAACCATTTTTACCTTGCTCTATAATTTCATGAAAGGAAGTTGTGGTATCAAAAACAATCGGAACACAGCCGAGCTGTTGAGCTTCTCCTAAAGTCATCGGCCAGCCTTCAAACATTGATGTCATCATAAATAAGGAACTTTCTTTATAATATGATATAGGATTCTGTTTTCCTTCAAATGAAACTCGCTTCAATCCCAGGTGTTTAACCATTTTTTTATAATCACTTTCGGAATCACCAAATCCAACAATCTTTAGCGACCAATCTTTTAACTTATCGTCGTTTTCGACTTCATTCCATACCTTTATTGCCAATGAAATTTTTTTGGGGGTTTCTTCTAAGCGTGTGACAATCAAAACAATACGCTCTTTATTTTTAATTTTTTCATCTGGCAGATACTCATCAAAAGAAACAGCATTTGGGATAGAAACAAACTTATCTGCTTGATTCTGAATATTGCCAAACTTACAATACTCATCTATGTAACCAGCAGACAAAAGTACGATTTTATCACAAGAAGAATAAGCCAATTTATATAATCGTTTAAACTTATTATCCATATACGGTTTGAAGACTGGATACAGGACAATCTTCGCAAATGCCTTCAATTTAAGCTTTGCTATACTTTCATATTGGAATTGCTTCCATAAAGCATGAAAATCATTTAAATAAGGCTCACATGCAGGCGCAAAGTGATGCACAAAATAGAGTTTTGGTGAATAATCAGACATTTTACAGCCTTTGATTACCTGAGAAATTAAAGTGAAGCAGCCTTCAAGAATTACTCTATCAATTTTTTTATCATTGATAATATCCTTTACTTTAGAAAGTGAACAATCATCAAAAACAGCATCAAATTGTGTTTTTTGAAACTGTTGACCTATTGCCTTTTCAAACAAGCTAAAGCATTTATGACCTTTTTTTCTCAATTCATTACTGATTCGGGCAGTGGTTCTTTCCGTTCCACCCTTTTGCTCCGAAACTTCAAAAACAGTTACAAATAGAATATTCATAAATTATAACATCTTATAAAATTCAATATATTTATTGGCTATAATATCCCAAGATTTATCCGATGCATAATATTCATCAGAAATAAATTTTTGCATTTTCAACAAATTGTTTTCATTTTCTAAAATTGATATTATAGTATCTGCCAACTTATCAGAGTTCTTAGGTTGCACTAGCAAACCGCTCTTTCCTTGTTCAACCATTTCAGGTAGACCACCAACATTTGTTGCTACTACTGGCTTAGAAAAGCTATAACTGGTATTTATTACTCCACTTTGGGTAGCATCAGTATAGGGACAAACAGAAATGGTGCAATCATCAAACAACTCTGCCATTTGTTTAACACCAATGTATTTATTTATAATCTTGATCCAGTTTTTGGAAGAATATTTAGCTATGTCAAAATAGAAATCACCTCCACCAGCGATAGTTAATGTAACCCCAGGAAGAACCTCATGTACTTTAGTCATTGCCTCACAAAGATACTCTACTCCTTTATATGGTGAAATTCTCCCGAAAAATAATACATTAACTTTTGATTTTTTTTTCCGTGGAACAACAAACAATTGTAGATAGTCAAATCTTCCTATGCTGTTTATCAAGATATTATTCTCTTGTATTTTATATCGAGAAGAAAATTTTGACTTTTGTCGAGCGTTGAGTAATACGAATTTCTTTATAAGTTTAAAAGCAATATTACGAAAAAAAGATCGTCTTGCAAAAGATTCTCCAGTATGTGGAAATGGATCATGCATTGTCAAAACCATTTTCTTTCGCCACTTATACAACAATAAATTATTTATATAAGGAGGTTCAAGTAAGTGTATCACATCTGGTTGTATTTCTTGGAGTTTTTTATCAACAAGATGAGCCAGTCGCAACGTCTTATAATTAATTGAGCTTTTCTCAGCTCTATTTACGATGTAGACGTTTGACATGTCTATGTAATTTCGGTACACATCCAATTCAGGATATGCATCAGGACTCAACAAACAACTATTAGGATTCTGTACATTTATGTCTATCAAGGTTGAATGCAACTCTCTACAATCAACATTTAAGAAATAATGTACTTCATGTCCCATTTGCTGATACTTTCGAATCAAAGGAAAATCAGTATCAGCATAACATGATTTAGAAATATAAGCAATCTTCATATTCAACATTTTTTAATTTTTATACATCAATGACTTTCCAAAAGCAAGCAATAAAGTTTTTGATTGTATACTAAATTTACCCATGTTTACCAACCAATAAAACATCTTGTATTTATGGCGTCTCATATCTGCAGCCAAGACATGAGATTGTTTCTTATGGAAATCAATCTTTAAGTTTTTGAGCAAGTCTTGCTTATATAAAATATCTACATCATTTTTACAATCATACTCATTTACAAATTTTTCCTTCCACTCGATTTCCTGATGAACAGCCAATAATTTGGGAATCGGAGTTCCTGTATTGGTTATGGTTTGAGAATTTACACGATATTGGAAAACGACCGTTTGAGTATTTGCCACCCCATTCTTAGAGGCACCAATAAAGGCAGAAATATCATCACTTCCCCATGCTAAAGGAAGTTTGTAAAATCCTCCATTCTCCAACAACCATTTTCTATTAAAACAAAAATCGCCAATATATTGGTAGGTATAAGAAAACATACGATGCCACATTAAAGATAGAGCCGATTCATATTCACAACGATGCATTGTAATTTTAACAGGAGTAGAATTCTCGTCAATAATTTCGGTCCATCCATGCAGAAGTCCTATGTCCGGATACTTTTCCAAAAGCTTTGCATATTCTTCTAAGCAATTAGGCATAAGCTTATCATCATCGCCCATGCAAATTACATAGTCACCTATTGCAAACCCTAAGCATTTGTTCCAATTGTCAACTACGTTTAAGGCACCTATGTTTTTATCATTAATATGATATAATATTCTATCATCCTCATACGCTTTAATTATGTCAGTTAAATTTTCTGGCGAATGATCATTTACTATGACAATTTCAAAATTCCTGTATTGTTGAGAAAGAATGCTATCAATGCATTCATGTAAATAACGAGCTTTATAAGCTGGCACTAGTATTGAAAATTTTATATTACACATTTTATTAATTATTTTTGGAATCAACACTTATTTTATTTCTTTCTATATCCAAATCACACAAATAAAGAATTACGGCCCAAATTGCCATTTTGCCTATTGGCAGCAACATAATTGAACAACAAAACATTACAAACATAAATAGAAATAGATACAGTGATACATCTTTACGATATCGGAAGAAGATGTATGCTAACATAACATAATATAAAGTGACAAAAATATATCCGTATTCAAATCCTTGTCCAACAAAGCCAATATCTGCTGTATACAAGCCAAAATTTTGAAGTCGGGACAAATAGATTCCATATGAACTTACTCCATCAGAAAGTCCATTACCGAAGAAGAAACAAATAGGATTTGCGACAGACTCTGACCAAAACTTCTCATATGCAATAAAACGAACATAATCTTTATCACCCAAAGTATCATTTGCAGTTTCTAACATAGAGCTAAACAATGTTGCTCCAAACAATACTACTATTGCAAGCATTATACAAACAACTATAATTTTTGCCCACCAACTACCTCTTTTTATGAAAATAACTGCCATAAACATGCAGAACAAGGTTGCAAATAGCACCTGCCGTGTCAAAAGAAGATAAATTCCAGCTAAAAATAAAAAAGAAGCAAGAAGATATTTCCACTTAATTTTTCTCATAAAATTCGTCCAACACCAAAGACAACCTAAAATAAGAAACTCTACACCTCTTATTCGATATCGTAATAATCCATTTCTTAACTCCACATCTTTACCGCTAACTAATTCGTTATCTGCATATGTTCCGAAATAGGCGAAACCAGGAAAAATCTGCTGAAAGATCACGACAAAAACCAAAAATATAGCAATACTACCTATTGCATATTTTAATGTTTTACTGGACACTTGTAATATATGCAAAACATAATAAAGTAAAAGAATAGACGTATAACTACAATAGACACACTTCAAAGAAGAAAGTATTGGCTGGTTATTAAATATTGCACATGGTATAGCTGAAACAAATGGTAACAAGACAAAAGCATTTATGAATAAACGGAAATGGCAGCATCCTAGCTTATGCTTACTACCAGAAAACAATACTAAAAGCAATATTGATGTTACTATTGCATTTATCGGGTTACCACTCAATGGTCCCAAGAAACGAACCAAAAGCGGTGATTCAAAACCATTTGACGTTATCAGCCAAAATATCCAAAGAAAGACCAATATTCCATATTGGATTTTACCCATAGAAGTAGATGCATTCATTAGATTCTCATATAAGCATTAAACAATTTTTCACCTAAGCAATTATCATAAAATAAACAATGCATAAACTTATCACTTAAACGTTTTAAAAAACTATCAGAGTGATAAACTCCAGAAGATTTATGATTTTCTAAATAGTAATAATCATTCTCCCTGTTAGGACCAGGTTCACAAAGAAAATCAAATGTTAGATGTTGTTGCCACAAAGTAAAAGAATAAGCTAATTGATCTCTTTTTGAAAAAAGATTTAACATCAGCCACCATTGCTCACATTGTGCTATTACTTTCATATCATGGTGATTGCGAAAAATAACATTAGCTTCATACATTCCATATTTTGCAGGAAAGTTATGCTTTTTTAAAAATTTAAATTCTTTTCTCATAATTGTTAGGCTCTGTTCTTTTCGCCATTTCCATACGTTGAAAAACTCTTTATAAACACACTGACGTAAAGGATGTTTTATACCAGAGAGCAAAATTTTATCATTGATTTTTTCTTTAATTTTGTCATAAAATTCTTTATTATAAATGCAAACATTAGCATCAATATAAAC
>OGYZ01002680.1_pt1 | contig 11779 bp, 8 predicted proteins | sample 1576681 | NCBI WGS metagenome assembly OGYZ01 (sample SAMEA3541480, study PRJEB24748) | human gut metagenome | biome: human gut; feature: human-associated habitat; material: faeces | place: China | collected 2012 | reverse complement strand
TACACCGGCATGACCACGGTACGGAGCGGGACGTTGGCCCTGGGCAGCGATCTGACATCCAATCAACTCACTCTATACGGCGGCACGGTATTCAACCGGGGAAGCCACAACCACAGCTTGGACAACGGTATCCTGAGTGTCAATGGGGCCAACGGCCAGAGCGCCATGTACAAAGGCGATCTTTCCGCTAGGAACGCGACCCTCAATTTCATCTCTCCGGTACATCCCACGCAGCCCCTGCTGCGTGTCACCGGCGATGCGGACGTCTCGGGCAGCGCCTACAATGTGGGACTGGCGGGCGGTACGTCCCTGGCCTCGGGGTCTACCCTGACCCTGCTGGAGGTCGATCCGGACAAAACGCTCACGGCCAACAACTTGCAGCGCGGCAACGGGATTGTGCAGATCGGTTCCACCGTGGCGCACGACATCACTGCGGATGTGAATCTTGACCCGACAACAAGACGGCTGAATGCCGTCACCGCTCAAGTCAGCCCCGGCAGAGCCACGGATCAGTCCAAGGCCCTGTCCGAAGGCTTCCTCGGCGGACTGGCCCTGAACCTGCAAGGCGCGGACCTCGTGGCAGGCCGGGGCATGGATTCCGCCGTGCGGGCCTCCTCCGGTACGGACGACGCGGAAAGGCACGGCTTTGCCGGGTTCGGCGCGCTGTCCGGCGGTTCGTTGCGCTACAACACCGGCTCGCATCTGGACATGAACAGCCTTTCCCTGCTTACCGGCCTGGCCTGGGGAATCGACCTTGCGCCGGGCCGCCTGACCTTGGGCGCATTCTTTGAATACGGCAACGGCTCTTACGACACCCACAACTCCTTCACGAACGCCGCTTCCGTAGACGGCGACGGCAATGCCTACTATCTGGGCGGCGGCATTTTGGCCCGCATGGACTTCGTCAATATTGGGCCGGGCCGCTTCTACGCCGAAGCCAGCGGACGCGCGGGCAAGACGCACAACGAGTACGACAGCTCGGATTTGCGCGACGCAGCCGGACGCAAGGCGGACTACGACAGCAGTTCTCCCTACTATGGCCTGCATTTCGGCACGGGCTACGTCTGGAACATCAACGATGCCGCCACACTTGACCTGTACGGCAAGTACTTCTGGACACGGCAGCAGAGCGACAGCGTGGGCCTGTCCACCGGCGAACATCTGAGTTTCGACGACATCAACTCCAGCCGCCTGCGTTTCGGCGGGCGCTTCGCCTATATCCTGAACGAACACGTCGCTCCGTACATCGGTGCGGCCTGGGAACACGAATTCGACGGCAAGGCACGGGCCAGGACCAACGGTTTTGACATCGACGCCCCGAACCTGCGCGGCAATACCGGCATCGGCGAACTGGGCCTCTCCCTCACGCCCTCCACTGACCTGCCCCTGACCGTGGACCTGGGCGTGCAGGGCTACACCGGCAAGCGCGAAGGCGTGACCGGCAGTCTGATGGTGAAGTGGGAATTCTGAGCGTCTGCAAAGGGGAGCGTCCGTTTTTTGTGTACGCACACAGCTTTAAACATCTCTTCAACTGCACACTCTGGAAAGGATAAAAAGGGGAACAAGCATCTATACTATCAAAAATTTCATCTACAACAATTCTCTGGAAGACTTAATATCGGCTGTGTCTGCTTCAGAAAAAATTCAAATGGTATGTAATCACCCAAAGGTATGTGCATCATATTTTAAACTACGAATAGTTCGTGTGAGGTTATACGCAGTACACTCCAATACTTCGTAGGGGAACAAATTTATTCTCTTGGAGCAATTTCTACTATGCGGCGCGGTGTCGGCAACGGCGAATCGCGCCGCTTTTTTGCGGCATCCAATCCGAACCGGAATAAGGCCGTCCCGCTGAAAAAATTTCAAAAACCAATAATTCTACCACTCCTCCGCAAAAATCCACCGTGTTACTGCGATTATGTACGCACTTTTGTGTGCTGAACCACCATCGAGAGGATTCATTATGCGGAATCTCACCAGACAACAGCGCTAAATCGTGGAGATGCTGGCGAAAGGATTTCGCCTCAAAAATTATTGCAGGGAATCTCTCCATCGAGGTGGCTACGGTATATTGGCATTTGGCAGCAATTCGAAAAGCCTTCGGCGTTCATAGCAACATTGAGCTGTTGCACCACCTCAATGAGGAACCGGAGGCGAGTATATCCACTATTCGACTGACACCGCGCGGCAGGGAAGTTTTTGAACTCGCTATGAGCGGTCTGAGCATCAGAGAAATCAGTAAACGTCTTGGAATCAGCTACAGCGGCGTCCTTCGGCACAGGGAAAAAATGCTCCTGGTGAACGAATGTAACCCTATGTTGGAATTGATTGCAAAATATCGTGGGACATATCCAAATCGTCAATTGTGAGGTCCATAACATGGAAATTGAAGGCCGCACCATCATACTTTCCACGCCGGAAGAACTGCTTCCTCTCATTACACAAGCCGTCCGTACCGCCGAGCAGGGGAAAACGGCGGATGCCCCCGACTTGCCGGGCAAAAAACTGCTTGCCCCGAAAGATGTGGAAAGAGAATTCGGCATTCACCAGAAGACGCTCGCCTACTGGCATATGGAAGGCGTCGGTCCGGTATATACCAACTTCGGCAGGCGTGTCTTTTATGAACGCGCCGTATTGGAAGAGTATATTGCATCCGGGCGTGTCCAAACCTTGGAATCAATCAAGTGATGGATTTCTCAGGCCAGCATATCCCCTATAATCGAGAGCTTTTCGCTTTCCTGTCCGGGGAACAGATGGGCATACCGCATGGTCATGGTGATGTTCTTATGACGCATGAGCTTTTGCAGTTCCATGAGCGTCACCTTGCCGGACTGCGCGAACCAGGAGGCAAAGGTATGTCTCATGGTGTGCAGGGTGACGGCGTACAGACTGTCGCCGTCTTCCGGAGCCAGATTGAGCTTTCTGACGGCGGTCTGGAAACAGGCGGGTGTTTTTTCAAACGCCGTCTTCTTGCGAGGCTGTTGGAAGGTGGGTTCCGCAGGCTTGCGCGTATACGCCTGGAGCATCCGGATCATATCCTCCGGCACGCGGACGAATACCCGCTTTCCTCCCTTCTGAATGATATAGAGGCCGCAGGCATTGCCGTCCACATCCTGCCCGCGCAGTTTGAAAATTTCCGTGGGGCGAAGGCCGGTCCGCAGGGACAACAAAGCCATATCGTGCAACTGCGGATGCCGCTTTTCAAGGCCGTCCAGAAGGGACTTGGCTTCCTCTCTGGTCAGGAAACGCAACCTTTCATTGTCAGCCTTTACCATTTTCCAAGTGCCGCCCTTGGTGGACAAGGGGTTGACTCCGCTCCACATGCCTGTGGCGCCGGCACGGTTTATGGCGGAACGCATAAAGCTGAAGATGTTGTTGACGGTCTGCCCGGCCAGCATTATTCGCGTCGGTGCTTTGGCTTTAGGCTTTTTGGTGGCCTTTTTGGGCTTTGTATTCCCAGTAGGCGTTTTCAAAAGCTGCGCCTTGAGGCTGGAAAGCAAATTCGGAGTCAGATCGGCAATAGGCAAAGCGTGGGTTTTGGCCTTGGGGTGGGCGCAATACTGGCTGTAGTGCTGGTCAACGTACTTCCCTTCGCTTCTGCCCCAGGCAAGGTAGGCGTTCACTATCTCCCCGATGGTAACTTTGTCGCGCTCAATGGGATTGATGCCGGTGGCATCAAACTCGGCAAGGAACTTTACCCGCTCCTTTCTGACCGTGGCCGGGCGGACGCCCTTGCTGTGCCTGCCAACGGTTTTCCAGTGGCCCTTACCTTCATGATCAGCGTACCAGAAGCAGTAGATTTTGTCGTACTCTCCGGTTCGCGGATCGCGCTTGGCGGACTGGCGGAAGAAAACGCCCTCGAACCTGGTCTTTGTGTATTTTCGAGTGAAGGCAGGACGGCCCGGAAATCCCGGTTTCTCGTGCTCCTTCCATATTCCATATGGAATAAAAAACAGGCACGGCATCCTCAAGGACGGCGTGCCTGTTTACGCATTGCTTTAGACCGTATCGCCACGCCGGGCGTGGTACTCCGCTTTTTCCTGATACATACGTTTATCCGCCTGCCTCACCATATCCATGATGTGCATGTCCCCCTCGGCCCACACCTGCCCAAGCGACAGGGATTCGGGATACGCTTTATTGGCCTCCCGTTGGAGCGCGGCGATCTTCGCATAAAAGACCCGCTCCGGAATGTTCGGGCAGAGGAAGACAAATTCGTCTCCGCCAATACGGAAAAGATCGTCTCCCCTGAAATAGCGGCTGAATATCCGGCTGATGTCCCGGATGTATTTGTCGCCGGAGTCGTGCCCTTGCTGATCGTTGATGCGCTTTAACCCATTGAGATCCACAAAAACGACGCCGAGCGAATCCGGGGGATTTTTTTCGAGCTTCTGCAATACGGAAATATAGCTGTTTCTGTTGTGCAGCCCCGTCAAGTCGTCGCAGTAGCTCATCCGCTTGAGCTCGCTCTGCATATTACGCTTCCGTTGCTCATTCGTGACGAAATAGGCCAGAGAATGCAGCAGGGAATGATCATCCCGATTGGCTTTCGGGTTATCCACGCCGATGAACCCGGAAATGACGTCGTTCAGGACGAGAGGGACGACGATGAGGCTCTCGATACCTTGCGGCTTGAGTACGCTGTACATATCCAAATCGCTGTCCCGGATTGACTCAAGATTGTCGATGACCACATCCTCACGCCGCTCGAACATCTTCTGCCAACAGCTCATGTAGCTGATTGGCACGTTTTGAAGGACTTCTTTCTGAGGGAAAATACCTTCTGAACACCATTCATAGGTGTTGTTGGCGATGAGCCCGCCGTTTTTCAGAACGCTGTACTCGAAGATATAGGCACGATCGGCCTGATGCATCATTCCGAGGTTCTCCAGGACCATGTCCACGGCTTGCGGAAAATTTTCTTCCCTGTTCAGGATACGGATGCATTCCAGCAAGGTACTCTCAATATCAAGCTTGCGCTGCACAGCTTGGCTGATATTTTCCTTTTCCGTAATGTCGACGGCGAATTCCAGCCGGGCAAGACGGCCATTCCAGCGGATCAGCTTGTCTCTGAGCAGATAATGGCGGTGCGAAATGGGATTCGTGAGCTCCCAAGTGTAGAACGTTTCGCAGTTGAGAAACTGATTCGTACAAAACGGACAAGGCGCGTCAATGCCTTGCAGGACTTCATAGCACTTCCTGCCTTTTCCGATGTCCGTAAGCCCGAATACCTTTTTTCCAAACTCGTTCAGATACAGGATTTCATACGTGGCGATATCGCTTACATAAACGATTTCATCCACTTCCTCCATAATAATCTGCAACAGGCTCTCCGGGCAGTCTTCGTGCTCACCGGAAACATATTGTGCTTTGGAAAAAGATGTTGTCATAATGCGAACCCATTCACATTTTGGATGACGGCCATTTTCAAAATCGCCCAGCCACGCACATCCTGAATCAGCAGGCCAAGGCTAAATGGCGGATCACTATACGCGTTTTCCTTCCCATTTTTCCAATAATGAGAGCCAAAAACGTTTTTGGAGCCACATTATCGACTAAAGTATCTCATTTTACGCTAGAAACAGCGTGTTATCAAGATGTCGGACGATCAGGATCCAAAAGGCATCAGCCGTCCTCAAGCGCGGCGCCCTCGCCTCTTCCCCAAATGGCGTCTCAGTATCAGAGGACGCTGGACACCCACGGCTCCCCTTTGTGGACAGTGCCCCCACCCTGCCAAGAAAGCCGCCCGGCTTTATTGCATCCCCGGCCTTCTCGGGCTATCACACCGACCATGAACACGCTGCAACTCCGGAATTCCTTTCTGCTGCTTCTCACCGCCGTCATCTGGGGAGTGGCCTTCGTCGCCCAGAGCGTAGGCATGGATTATGTGGGCCCCTACACGTTTACCTGCGTGCGCTCCTTTATCGGCGGCCTGTTCCTCATTCCCTGCATCGCGCTGCTCAACAGGCTGAACCCCTCCTCCCCCGGCGGCATCAGGCCTTCGAACGCGAAAACGAAGGGCCAGCTCTGGATCGGCGGCGTGTGCTGCGGTGTGATGCTCTGCTTCGCAAGCTGTTTTCAGCAGATCGGCATCATGTACACGTCCGTGGGCAAGGCGGGGTTCATTACGGCCTTCTATATCATCATCGTCCCGCTCCTCGGGCTGTTCTTCAAAAAACGGTGCGGCCTGTTCGTCTGGCTCGGCGTGGCGCTGGCCATCGTCGGCCTCTATTTTCTCTGCATTACGGAGAGCCTGACCATCCAGTTCGGCGATTTCCTGATCTTCATCTGCGCCATCCTGTTTTCCATCCACATTTTGATCATCGACTACTTCACACTGCGCGTGGACGGCGTCAAAATGTCCTGCATCCAGTTTTTCGTCTGCGGCCTGCTCTGCGCGGTTCCCATGCTGCTCTTTGAGACGCCGGACATCACGCAGCTCCTCGCCGCATGGAAACCCGTCCTCTATGCGGGGATCATGTCGAGCGGCGTTGCCTATACGCTGCAAATCGTGGGACAGAAAGGCATGAATCCCACTGTCGCCTCCCTGATCCTCAGCCTCGAGGCGGTGGTGTCAGTGCTGGCCGGATTCGTCATGCTGGACCAGCAACTGACCATGCGGGAAACGATGGGATGCGCCTTTATGTTCTGCGCGATCGTGTTTGCGCAGCTCCCGCAGAAGAACATAAAAAACGCTGAGGCTGTCTCAGCATAACGGGGTGCGGCATGAGGATATGCGTCATCACGGGCGGCACAGGCGGCATAGGGCTTCACCTTTGCGAAGGCTTCCAGCGCGCGGGGTATGCGGTCACGGCTCTCGACGTGGAACAGCACAAAGCCTTGCCTGACGGTATTGGCTTCATCCAAACCGACTTGAGACAGGCCGAGGCCGTCAGCGAGGCCTTCCGGCGGGTGACGGAACGGCACGGCGCCGTCCATGTACTCGTCAACAACGCGGCCCTCGCCCATTTCCACAAGCCCGTCATGGAAATGACCGCCGACGAATTCGACAACGCCCTTTCCGTAAACCTGCGCGGCGCGTTCCTGTGCGCGCAGGCCTTCATCAAGGCCAACGCGGGGCAGGGTTACGGGCGCATCATCAATATCGCCTCCACCCGCTGGAACCAGAACGAAGCGGGATGGGAGGCCTACGGCGCTTCAAAAGGGGGGCTTGTCTCCCTCACGAACACGCTGGCCGTCTCCCTGAGCGCCACGCCGATCACGGTCAACGCCGTAAGCCCCGGCTGGATACAGGTCGACGGCTATGAAACGCTTTCCCACGCGGATCATGCCCAGCATCCTTCCGGGCGTGTGGGTATCCCCCGCGACATCGTCAACGCCTGCCTGTTCCTTGCCCACGAGGAAAACGATTTCGTCAACGGGCACAACCTCGTCGTCGACGGGGGAATGACCAAACGGATGATCTACATCGAATAGCGGTTTCGAAACACGGTGTCTCGTTAAACAGCACCGAGTCCAAAACACAAAAACACTACGCGGCCGGAGGCTCTCATGGATTGTCAACGCGATACGGAAGCATGCTCCCCCCTTCAGACGCAACTCTTTTCGCTTCAAGGCCATACCGCGCTTGTCACCGGCGCGGGTTCCGGGCTCGGCAAATATATGGCCCATGCCCTGCTCCACGCCGGAGCCAACCTTATCCTCGTCGGCCGCACGCTGGATCGCCTCGAGGCCTCGGCGGACGAGATCTTTTTGAGCTTGAAACAGCAGGGCGGCCATCTCGCGTACGATTCCGATCCCGCGGCACGCTCTGCCCATCGGGACCCGGACCAAAACAAACGCATCGCCTGCATTGCCTTCGATGTGAGCGAACTCAAGACGTTGCCGGAACTCGCCCAAAAGGCGTCCCAGCCTTTCGGCGCGCCGGACATCCTCGTCAATGCCGCCGGGCTGAATCCGCGCAAGCCGTGGAACGAACTCACGCCCGAGATTTGGGAATACACGCTGCGGCTCAATCTTTCCGCGCCGTTCTTCCTCGCTCAGGCCCTCGTGCCCGAAATGATGCGGCAAAGATGGGGGCGCATCATCAACATCGCCTCCCTTCAAAGCAGCCGGGCCTTCCCCAACGGCCTGCCCTACGGAGCGTCAAAGGGCGGAATAGCCCAACTCACGCGGGGCATGGCCGAAGCATGGTCGCGGCCCGGAACGGGCATCACGGCCAATGCCATCGCGCCGGGCTTCTTCAAGACGCAACTCACCGCCCCGCTCTTCGACAAGCCGGAAGTCGTCGAGGCTCTCGCCCGGCAAACCACCATGAACCGGGTGGGCTTCGCGGAAGATATCCAAGGGTTGACCATGTTCCTCGCTTCCCCCGCGTCCGGCTATATCACGGGGCAGGTCATCCACATCGATGGAGGCTGGACCGCCATATAGGGGAGTCCCAACGCGCTGAGTGAGGAGGTGTTGGCCTCCTCACTCTGATCATGCCCGATTTCCAAGCTTCCGGCCACTCTGACACCGTTTCGACCGCATTCTTGTAAAGACTATGCGCACGGTTTCATGAACAGGATAGGCGGAGAGACTTGGGTCTCTTGGCCTTTTCACGTCTATTTCCTTTTGAGCCCCATGCCCAGCGCCTTCATTTTCAGGTAGAGGGTGTTCCTTGAAAATCCGAGCAGCTTCGCCGCCTTGCTTTTGTTGCCGCCCGCCAGCGACAGCGCGGATTCAATGGCCCTCTTTTCCGCCTCCCGCTGCATGGCCTGAAAAGAAAACGCGCCCGGCTCCTCAGCTGCGGGCACATCCTCCGAGCGAGAGCCCATGAAAAGCCGCTCGGGCAGATAGCGCGGCGTCAGTTCGACCGCGTCGTCGTCCATGCAACAGTACGCATAGGCGAGCACATTCTTGAGTTCCCGCACGTTCCCCGGCCAGCCGTACCGCATGAAGAGGTCGAGCACGTCCTGCGAGACCCGCATCTCAAGCGCCTTTTGCGGTCCGCAGATCCCCTCGATGAGCTGGGTGATCAGGGACGGAATGTCTCCACGGTGCTTGCGGAGGGGCGGCAGATTCAGCTCAAGGATGTTCAGGCGGTGATACAGCTTTTCAGCTGGTAAACTTGTATGGCAAAAAAAGAATATACGTTTGTCCACGAGTTCCGGCAGGTTGCGGTTGGTTGCTGCGATGAGGCGGAAATCCGAATACTTGCTGCCGCTCATCCCGATCTTCTGGATCTCATTGCTCTCCAGCACGCGCAGCAGCTTTGCCTGAAGATACAGCGGGAGTTCGCCGATCTCGTCGAGAAAGATCGTGCCCTTGTCCGCCAGCTCGAACTTGCCCTTCTGCCCGCCTTTCCGCGCTCCGGTAAAGGCGCCCTCCACATAGCCGAACAGTTCCGATTCAGCCAGTTCACGCGGCAAGGCCGCACAGTTTACTGAAATGAAGGATCCGTTCGCGCGAGGGCTCGCCTTGTGGATGGCCTGCGCGAACAATTCCTTTCCCGTGCCGCTTTCCCCGAGGATCAGCACGGGCTCCCTGCTGCGCGCGAACCGCTTCCCCATTGCCTTGAGTGCCTGCATCACGCTGGTATCGCCGACGAGATCGTCAAACGTACGCAGGCCCCCGCCCGTCGTTTCCTGTGCGATGAAGTACCCGACCTTGCGTTTGAGCTGCTGGAGGTTGTGCAACAGCTCCTCAATGCGCTCATTGTCGTGCGTGGTAACGATCACTTCCGAAAGGCAGCAGACCAGATTTCCTTTGTCGTCCAGAATGGGGCAACGGCGGCATAACCCTTCGACTCCATTGTAGGAGATGCTGTTCACCGTATTGATCCGCCGTGTCTGCAACGAATTGAGGACACCCGCCCTTCCCGTCTGGAATATGGCGTCGATTTTTTTGCCTACGACGCTCTGGGACGGATCAAGCCCATAGATGTGGTAGCAGGACTGCGAAAAATACCTGACCGTCCCCGTAGGGTCCGTGAGCGAAACGCCGATGCTCAGGGCATCAAGCAGCTGATGGAACAACGGGTTTTCAACAAGCCGTTTGAAATCCTCATCCGAAGCGATGGGAAAAGGCATGGACATAAAGTCTCCCAGTGTATGCATCCCACGTCAGGCAGAAAAACAAGACATTTCTGTCATAAAAAAGAGACATTTTTCTTTAAAAATCAATAAATACAACATGATATTGTTTTGTCTCAGTATAATGACAAATGACACTTTTGGGAAGGTCCTTAACGCATAACAAACGAAATTTATTTATTCTTTTTTTATGGAATACCGCTTGCAGACAAAGACGTCCAGAGAGAGCCCGCATGGGCTCAGCGCTCTCAAACGCTCGGGTCAACCTCAAAGACGGAGTTTTGTCATGGGAAGCGGTTTTGAAAATCTCATCCTTTTCGGCCTCCTTTCGCTGATGCTGCTCATCGGCACCCTGCTGCGCGCAAAAGTCAAACTGTTTCAGGACTATCTGGTCCCCGCCAGCATCATCGGCGGACTGATCGGCTTTGCCATCGTTTCCACGGGCTGGCTTAAAATAGGAGAATGGCAGATCACGAGCAGCAGCTTTAACTGGTTCCTGTTCCACGCCTTCAACATCAGCTACATTTCGCTTCTGCTGACACGCCCGCGCGGCAATCAGGAAAATACGTCCAAGGAAGTCGTGCGCGGGGGCATGTGGCAGACGCTGATCTGGACAATCAGCCTTCCCGCCCAAGCCCTCATCGGCGGCGCGGTGATCTGGCTGTATAATCTGGCAACCGGAAACAGCCTCAGCGAATTCATCGGCATGATCGTAACCCACGGCTATACGCAGGGCCCCGGGCAAGCCTATGCCTTCGGCACGCTGTGGGAAAAGGGCGGCATCGCCGACTGCGCCACCGTCGGCGTGATCTACGCGGCGCTCGGCTTCCTTTCGGCCGCCATCGTCGGCGTGCCCGTCGCCCGCTGGTTCGTCCGCAAGGGCCTCAACGCCAACAAGACCGGAGCTTCCATCACCAAAGAATTCCTGACCGGCATCATGGACGAGAAGTCCACCGCAACCAACGGACGCGAAACGACCCACGCCTCAACCATCGACACGCTGGCCTTCCATGTCGCCCTCGTCGGCATCGTCTATCTCATCACCTATGCCGAACTGAGCTGGATCGAAGCCCACATCAAGCCCTTCTTTGACCAATACAAGTGGCTCAAGGGATTCGGGGCCACCCTCAGTATGCCGATGTTCTTCATCCACGGGCTTATCGTCGCGTGGCTGCTCCGTACCCTGCTCCTCAAGCTCGGCGCGGGCAGGCTCATGGACCCCGTTGTCCAGACCCGCATCACCGGGGCCTCCGTGGACTACCTGCTGACCGCCACCTTGATGTCCATCCATATCGTCGTCCTCAAGCAGTACGTCATCCCCATCTTCCTCGTGGCGTTCAGCGTCACCCTGTTCGCCCTCGCCCTCAACCTCTGGTTCGGACGCCGGACCAATTACGGGCCTGAGCGGGTGCTCTGCCAGTTCGGCTGCTGTTGCGGTTCCACAGCCACCGGCCTGCTGCTTCTGCGCATCATCGACCCGGATTTCAGCACGCCCGCCACGCTTGAGCTCGCCTTCTTCAATGTGGGCATCCTCGTAACGTGCGCTCCCATCCTCTATTTCTTCGCCCCCGCGTTCTACACATTCACGGGAATGGAAATCCTCATGATCTACGGCGCGATCACCGTTATTGGCATCGCCGCCATGTTCGCCCTGAAGCTGGTCGGACAAAAGCAGTGGTAACGGCGGCCGTACCTCCGCACCAGTCCGGTGGGGTGGTACGGTCCTTCTCTTCCACGTG
>OGYZ01002677.1_pt1 | contig 11786 bp, 16 predicted proteins | sample 1576681 | NCBI WGS metagenome assembly OGYZ01 (sample SAMEA3541480, study PRJEB24748) | human gut metagenome | biome: human gut; feature: human-associated habitat; material: faeces | place: China | collected 2012 | reverse complement strand
CAGCTCGCGGCGGTGTTGTCGGTCGGGATGTAGAGCACGTCGTTTTCATCGCACGCGGTCGCGGTCACGGCGGCAACATCGTTGGAGTCGGCAAAGGTGTAAACGGAAACAGTAACGCCGGACTTTTCAAGCTCTGCCTTCACCACGTCGGACTGGTAGACGGAGTTCGGCTCGGCGGAGCAGTAGAGAATGCCGACCTTCTTCGCATCGGGGAAGAGCTCCAGGATCATCGCGGCCTGCTGGTCGAGCGGGGCGAGATCGGAGGTGCCGGAGACGTTGCCGCCCACGGTGCCGTTAAAGTCTTTGATATCCAGCGCAACGCCGTATTCGGTGACCGCGGTGCCGAGGATGGGGATGGAGTCCGTCGCGGCAACGGCGGCCTGCAGCGCCGGGGTGGCGTTCGCAAGAATGAGATCCACGCCGTCGGAAACAAAGCCGTTGACGATCGTGGCGCAGGTCGGAATGTCGTTGGCGGCGTTCTGCTCCACAAATTGGACCTTGTCGCCGAGAGCTTCGGTCAGCGCATCTTTAAAGCCCTGCGTGGCGGCGTCGAGCGCGACGTGCTGCACGAGCTGGCAGATGCCGACGGTATAAACTTCGCCTTCCGCCGCGGCGGGCGCGGCAGCGGGCTCTTCGGCGGGCGTGGACGCCGGTGCGCTTCCGCAGGCGGCGAGGGAGAGTACCATCGCCAGCGCGAGAAGAAGGACAAGTGCTTTTTTCATGGTGATTAGCTCCTTTATATAAGGCAAATTGCCTTTCTCTTATGCTTTGCATTATAGCACTTTAAATGGACAAAGCAACTGACTTTTTTCACAAAAAAGCAATGCCGGAACTGGATAGTTCCGGCATTGTCTATTAAGGTAAAGCAAAACAATCAGATATCGAGGATGCCCATGATGACGATGCCCGCCACGACGAGCGCGATGCATGCATAGTGCTTTTTTGAGAGCTTTTCCTTGAGGAAGATACGCCCCCAGATAACGCTCGCCACGCAGTAGGAGGAAATGATGGGCGCGGCAAAGGCAACATGCTCGGTGTCGGCCAGCGCGTAGATATAGAAGAACTGGCCGATCGTCTCGCACACGGCGCCGAGATACTTCGGCCCCTCCTGCTTCGGAATGAGGCGCTGCTTCTTGATGCCGAGGACATAGATCGCGCACACAATGCCCATCACGAGGAATGTGAGCTCATAGGCGACGTTGCAGGCGTCCGCCAGCTCCTCGCCGAGCTTTTCGAGCACACGGCTGTCGGCGAACGTGCCGAGCGCGTCGAGCAGGCAGTAGATCACCGGCAGCGCGATGGCGAGCCAGCTTTTGGCGTAATGCCGGTTAGACTCGTCCTGCCGGGCGCGGCGCAGCTCCTCGTCCTCGTTGGACTCCGTGATGCCGAGCGCGATCACGCCGATGCACACGAGCGCCACAGCCACGAGCGCGAGCGGCGGCAGATCGTCGCCGATGCCGACGGTGATGAGCGTGAGCACCGCTACGATCGCGCCGGAGCTGTTGCAGATGGGGGAGGAGATGGAGAGCTCTATGTACTGGAGACCGAGATAGCCGATGGCCATGGAGAGAATGTAGAGCATCGAAACGGGCAGATACATGAGAATGATCTCCCATGTGATGCCGACCTTCCCGATGAAGATCTCATAGGCAGCGTGCAGACCCATAACGATACCGACGGCCATGACCATTTTGAGATGGCTGTATTTGTCGCTGCTGTCCTGACAGCCAATTTTGGAGAAAAGATCGGAGCCGCTCCAGCAGAGCAGAGCGATGAGTGCAAACCAAAACCACATAATAAATGCTTATTCCTTTCCTGTTTCTATTTTCGGACAAGCAAGTATATCAAACCGGGGATATACTTTGCAAGAGCGAATTTTGCAGGAAAAAAATCCGGCTTTCCAACGGAAAGCCGGATAAATCGGATAGGATCCTTTTAAAACAGCGGCGCGAGCGTGCGCAGCACGGCGCGGATCAGCCGCCGTCCGCGGCGCTGCTGCAGACACAGCTCCTCCGTGATGGGCGCGCTCCGTTCCAGCTCGGAAAGGTATTCCGCCTTCATGTCCGCGATGGCGGGCGTATCACACATCCATACGCCGCACTCAAAGTGGAGATACAGACTGCGGTAATCGAGATTGATCGTTCCGACCACGGCGCTGCGGTCATCGGCGATGAACGTTTTGGCGTGCACCATGCCGGGGGTGTACTCATAGATCTTTACACCCGCGAGAATGAGCGTTTCGTAGTAGGAGCGGGTCATTTCATGCACAAGGGTACTGTCGCTGATCGCGGGGGTGACGATGCGCACATCCACGCCGGACTTGGCCGCGGCGGTCAGCGCGGTGATCATCTCGTTATCGATGATGAGATAGGGGGTGTTGATATACACATAGTCCTTGGCGCGGTTGATGAGATGCATGTACACCGTTTCGCCGACCGGCTCGTTGTCGAGCGGCGTATCGCCGAACGGCTGCACCCAGCCGGGGGCGGTGATGCTCTCGCAGAGCGCCGCATCCGGCGCGTAGCGGGTGAAATCCTCCGTTACGCCGCGCGTGTAGTCCCACATGGAGAGAAACATCGCCGTGAGCGCGTACACGCCCTCGCCGCGCAGCATGACGCCCGCGTCGAGCCAGTGGCCGCAGCGCTGCACCACGTTGATATAGGCGTCCGAGAAGTTGATCCCGCCCGTGAAGCCGACATTCCCGTCGATCACACAGATCTTGCGGTGGTCGCGGTTGTTGAACCGCGGCGAGAGAATGGGGATAAACCGGTTGAACACGCAGCAGCGGATGCCCTCGGCCTCAAGCGTGTCCTCATAGCCCTCCGGCAGCTTGTACATGCAGCCGAAATCGTCGTACATCACGCGCACATCCACGCCGCTTTCCGCCTTGCGGCGCAGCACCTCGTGAATGGCGTTCCACATCGTGCCGGGGGCGATGATGTAGTACTCCATGAAAATGAACTTCTCCGCCTTTTCCAGCTCCGCCAGAAGCGTGTCAAAATAGACCTCGCCGACCGGAAGGTACGTTGTTTCGGTATGCGTGAATACCGGCGCGCCGGCGGCACGGTGCAGATAGTCGGAAACGCGCTTCGCGTCCGTGTGCTCAGGCAGCGCCGATTCCGCCGCCGGAACGCTGCGCATCGCCTTTTCATACTGCTCGGCCACGGATGACATGCGCGCCTTTTCCTTCAGCGAGAGCTGGTTTTTCCCGAATACGAGATAGAGCAGCACGCCGAACACCGGCAGCGCAAGGATCGGAATGATCCAAGCGATCTTGTACGCGGGGTTGCCGTCGCGGCTGACAAGATAGACGACAACAACGGCGGAGAGAACGAGGCAGACACCGTAAAAGATGGCAAAGTGCTCGTTGAACCGGGTGATGGCAAGATAGACAGCAGCAAACTGCAGCGCAATGAATGCGCCGGTGAATACGGCGCGGGAAAATACGACTTTGAAAAAGTTCTTCATGGTCTTCTCCGCAGAAGGATAAATTTCTTTACTATATCATACACGCGCGGCGCGGAAAATTCAACAACAGATACGCCGGTTTGTCTTACGCAGCTGCTCCGGACAGCAGCATGAACGCCATGGTCAGCAGCAGAAGAAGAAACCGACCCTTTTCCACGCCGAGCTTCATCATCAGCGGAAGCGTGATGAGAAGATAGACGACGGCCGATGGTGCCGTAACGGCGAGAGAGGAGAGAAGCTCGCCCCGCCCGGCAAGAAGGGCGGCAAGCGTCTGTACTGCCGCGCCGAGCGCGATGGCGATCACGCCCAGCAGAAACCGGCTCCAGAAGAGGTCGCTCTTCCGCACCGGCATGGCGAGCGCGTACTGCTCCCACCGGCAGCGTTCGTCATAGCCGAGCGCATAGATCGGCATCATCGCAAGCAGCATCATGCCGACGCTTGCGAAAAGGCCGATGCCTTTGATAAAAAGCGGCAGGAGTAGGTACACACCCGTCAGAACGAGCTGCACCCGGCACTGCGCCCACAGCTCAAATATGTCCTTGAGGAAAAGTCCGCGGATCTTCATAACGCCCGCTTCTTTCTCGTGATGTCCAGGATGATCTCTTCGAGCGTTTGACCGGGATGCGCCGCGAGAAGGGCTTCCTTTTCCTCGCTCAGGATCAGCCGCCCCTTGTGCAGAAACGCCACACGGCCGCAGAGCTTTTCTATATCGCTCACGATATGCGAGGAGAGCAGTATCGCGTGCTCGCCGTCTGAGATAAAGCGGGAAAGCTCGCCGATCAGCTCGTCGCGCGCGAGCGGGTCAAGCCCGCCCGTCGCTTCGTCGAGCAGCAGGAGCTTTGCTTTGTGCGAGAGCGCCACGGCAAGCGCGAGCTTCATTTTCATTCCGCGGGAATATTCCTTGAATGGCTTCGTTTCCGGCAGATCAAAGTGCCGGATATGCTCATAAAATGCGCCGCTGTCCCAATTTTTATAGATGCAGCGCTCCACTTTGTCCACCTGCCGGGCGTTCAGCCCGTCCGGGAAGCAGCTCTCGTCAAATACAACGCCGATCTCCTCGCGGACGGAGACGCTGTCGCCGTCTGTGTCTTGCCCGAGAATGCGGATCTCTCCGCTGTCGCGCCGAAGCTGCCCGAGAATGAGCGAGATCGTCGTGGACTTGCCCGCGCCGTTTTCGCCGATAAGCCCGAGCGCCGTGCCCATCGGCACGGTCAGCGTCAGGTTTTGCAGCGAAAAGCTGCCGAAGGATTTGGACAGATCCTTAATTTCCAATGCGTTCATGGGATTTCTTTTCAGTATTTCCGGTTGTAGTACCAGAAGCAGCCGGTATAGACGAGCGTCTGCAGGCACGTGAGCGCGCAGAGCACCTGTCCGACCAGAGTTTGTTTAAAGATCAGAATAGCGGCGAGAGCTGCGGCGAGCTGTACGTAAATGCAGATGTAAAGCGCCAAAGAACGCGCCTTGTTTGCCACATACGCCGTGCGCTCGTCGGTCAGCGAGGCGTCATAGTCCGCCGCTTTGTCCGGGTCACGGGTGAGCCGGTACACGCGCAGCAGCCGCGCCGCGCCGACAACGGCAATGGCGCTGCCGAACGAGGAAAGCCAGTTTGTTTTTTCGTCGGCGTCTGTCAGCAGCCCGACAAGAAACAATGCCGCGCCGAGAACAAGATATAAAATACCGAGCTTCTTCTGATCCTTGAGCTTCATGCTTCATCCTCCTCAAACAGAAAAATATCCTCAATGTGCACCCCGAACGTCTGCGCGATCTTGTGCGCCAGCAATATCGAGGGGTTGTACTTTCCGCTCTCCAGCGAAATGATCGTCTGGCGCGAAACGCCGAGCAATGCGGCCAGCTGCTGCTGCGTCATGCCCTGCGCCTTGCGCCGCTCTTCAATACGGTTCTTCATCGGGTCACCTCAACGTGAAAAAGTAAAGCTTGCTTTACATGCGCAGTATAGCACGGCAAAATGAAATGTCAAGCGTCTTTTACATTTCGCTTTTTGTATTTTTGCGGAAGTCCTGATTATAGGACACTCGATGCAGTAATATACAACCATAAGAGAGATAAAACTGGAAAGGAAGAGCGATATGGCGTTCAAGATCGGTTTTTCTGTATCGGAGGAAAAGGAAAAGATGACCGCTCCGGAGCCTCCGGACGTTGCGGAAGAGCGCGAGCCGCGGCGGTCGGTGGTGCGCGTGCAATTCCCGCAGCGGAATATGACGCTTGCCTACTATAACGACCGGTTCGATCTCCACTGCGGCGATCTGGTGTACGTAGACGGCAAGCTCGAGGGAAAGCGCGGGCGCGTCGTGGATGTCAACTACAACTTCCGCATCAATCTGGCGGACTATAAGCGCGTGATCGGCGTGGCGGATACCAATGTGTCCGGCCGGTTTACCCTCGCCGGGTCGCATGTTCTGACGTTCGACCGCGCGGCGCTTCCGCGCCGGAAGGTGATGAGCTGGTATAAAGCGCCGTCGAAGCCGGACACGGAGTATGCCTGCGGCTCGGACAACAGCACCTTCCCGCTGCGGGAGCTGCACCGGATGCGCGTCGATGTGGCGGTCGCGGAGCGCGGGTATGCGTACTATGCGGAAAACCGCGTGCGCTATCTCTGTCTGGACGGAATGAAGGGGTACGCGCTTGTCGAGGGAACGGAGCCGTATGACGTGGAGTTCGTGTATTCGGACGGCATGATCTACGCGCTGACGTGCTCCTGCTACTGCGTCGGAAACTGCAAGCACGAGGTCGCCGCCATGCTGCAGCTGCGCGAAATGCTCGACCGCATTGAGGAAAACTATGCGGGTGAATATGCTGCTGCCGGCTACTTTGCCGCCGTTGCAAAGGATGCGCTTTTGGCCCTTGCTGTTAACGACAAAACGACCGGCACGCTCACGCTGGAGCCCCGCGCGGCAGATGAGCCGGACTTCGATGCAGAATTCGATGGCGGAGATGAGGAGCGGGACGATTCCGATTGGTGAGACGGAGGCAGAACTTCGTGTAGGAGAGTGCCCCGGCGCGGACGATGGCGGACGTGCTGACCGGGAAAAACGCTGACGCTGAAAGCACTTCCGTAAACACGAACCCTGCGGAGCACACGCCCGTAGAGCAGCGCGTGATCGATGAATACCGAAACTCTACGGATGCCGCGCTCGTCGATTTCGTGCAGAGAGCCGCGCAGAACCCCGACGGCAAAGAGCGGTACACTCTCAATCCCGTTTCCGAGCGCGCCGCTGCCGACATAAAAAATTACCGGCGTTGATACAGCCGGTAATCAGACGGTTCTTGAACAGCGTATGGCAGAGCACATTCTTCGGCGGCACGGCGAAGATGGCAAGGCAGATTCCGCCATGGAGGAAGGTCGCAAGCCTATGTAACAAATGAGAATGGCAAAAACCGCCCTGCCAAAACAGTTGTGTTCAGCAAAGCGGTAAACGGCATATATTACGTTGTGGAAGCCGTCCCGGATACGTCGAAGCATATGACATATATTACCTCGGCTTATATGACAAAAAATAAGCCAACAGGCGTCCAGTCCGCCGATGCTTTCGCCCCGACGTTGACGGCCAAACCCGAAGCCGACCTTCCTGTTGGTACTCAAAATGTACCAAAGGCGGCGCCGAATGTCAACACGGAAGGCCTCGAAACGCGCCTTTTGCAGACCGCCGAGACGGTGTGTGACGCTGCCGTTACGCCGGACGCGGTGAAACAGGCTATAAACGATAATACCCAAAACGGAGGGGATCGGTACATCCCGGAATCCAACGCCGACGCGGTGGCTTCCGCGCGCTGGCATCAACCGGACGGCGGAATTTGCGCTCATCATCTCCGCCGAACTGCTGGCGGGAAAAACTTACCTCCGGCGCGGTGGAAGAGATGTATACCAGAGAATTATAAATACTTTCCTTTGACGGGGAAGAAAAGATAACGTGGAGCAGCCCGGACAAACGTCCGGGCTGCTCCATTGCATATTACTTTAATCCGAGAATGAAGATCACCGCCGCCATGACCGGCAGCGCCGTCCACGTGATATACCGCCCGGCGATCTCCCAGTCGGACGGCTCGGCGTCCTCGGCGTTGCGGATAAGGAACGAAGCGTTCCAGCGGAAGAGCTCATCGGCAAACAGCATGGTGAGAGCCGTGATAACGCAGATCAGCACGCCGCCGAACCAGCCGAGCCACGTTCCCTTATGGGTCAGCGCTGGGCCGTCCGTCAGATCGAGGATCGTTGAAACAGAGGGCTGATCGATCCGGTTTCCGTTCTCGTCTACAACGGTACCGTCGCTCATCGTGGCGGTGATGCTGCGGAGCAGGTCAAAGCTCCCGTCCTCATTATAGAGCATACGCCAGTCGCCGCTGTTGACCACGCCGCCGCGGAACACAATCTCGCCGCCGCAGCGCAGCTCAATGCCGGTCATCTGTGTTTGCAGGTCGCTGTCCTTCGGAATGGCGGTGGGATCCTCTTTGACGGTATAGGGGCCGTAAACGGTGTTGCCATACTGAAAGATGACGGTTTTGTCCGCAGATACGGTGAAGGTCGCGGCGGTTCCGTATATCTTCCCGGAATAAACGGTGCCGCCATCCTCTTCCGACGGCACGAGAATGGTGCCCTCATAAAGAAAACCTGAGCGCGCCGTAACGATGGGATAGATGACCGTAAAGGCCAGGATCATAACCGCCATGAGAAGCAGGAGGATCTTTTGATAGCGTCCAAGCTCTTTTATCCGGTCCAAGTCTGACACCTCCATTTTTTGAAATTTGGTGGAATTATCAAAAAAGCGGGAACCAAATCGAAGCCCAGCGAAGCGGGTTCGATTTGGAAAGGAAGAAGGAGCTAACATAGTGCAGTTTTCGCCGCAAGGCGGAAACGGAACGGTGTTTGCTCTCAGGGGGGAACCAAATCGAAGCCCAGCGGAGCGGGTTCGATTTGGAAAGGAAGAAGGAGCCAGCGTAGTGCAGTTTTCGCCGCGAGGCGGAAACGGAACGGTGCTGACTTCTTCTGACGTTGTGGTGATGCCTGCGGGACTTGAACCCGGCATTACAAGCTTGAGAGGCTTGCGTCCTGTCCGATTAGACGAAGGCACCATATATGGAGATCCGCGCCGGATTTGAACCGGTCATTACAGCCGTGAAAGGGCTGCGTCCTATCCTGTTAGACGAGCGGACCATAGAAGCGGGAGTATCGGCTCCCGACCGAAAATTCAGGAACGATCTGTGATGAGGATATCATCCATCCGGACGCGCAGCAGCGCTGCGAGACAGACAAGATTATCCACAGAAGGCAGCGCCGTTCCGTTTTGCCATTTATAGATCGCCTGCGGCGAGTTAAAGCCAAACGCCGCCTGTACATCGTGTACGGAAAGGCCTGCGGCCTTTCGGAGCTTTGTGATATTGTCGCCGGTCTTTACCGGATCGATCGCGGGAAAGTCCATTTTTCATCACCTCCTGACAAGTTCAGATATCCGCAGGCGCAAAAAGCCGCCTGCCTTTTTCTCCAGGCAGGCGGCTTATACGATCTCCGAAGGAAGTGTGGCCCGGCAGTCCCGTTACACCGGGTATACCGTATCGCCGATCCGAGGTTCCTTCTCTCGCTTCTCCTGCCATGGACGCGCTTCGCGGCAGCTGTTTTCCTGCTCGAAAACAGCCTGTTGTTCGCTCATGGAGAAGATGGCGGAAGAAATAGCCTTCATGATCGCATTTCCTTTCGTGAATTTCAATTTCTGTATGCACTATACCATACGTTTTTCCATTTGTCATTCAACTTGTGGTTAAAATTTTTTCTGCGGCAGGCGGTTTTCCGTCTGCTTTCCGGACGCCGCCGTATGCTTACACCAGAGACCCAAAAGGATGTCATTCCTTTTGAAAACAACAAGAAAAAATCTTGCGATCCTTTGCGCTGCGGCGGCAGAGAATCACGCCGTCGTGACGGTCGGATCGGGCTGCGTGTGGACGCTGACCGGTGACTGCGCGGTCACCAGTCTTGTAAATAACGGCACCATCATCTTCAATGGCTGCACTATCACTCTTGCCGACGGCACGGTGATGCAGTAACGCGCAGAATCCATATAAGCAGAAACCGGCGGAGGGTTTCCTCCGCCGGTTGCCTTATATCCCGTTTTCTTTCAAAAACGTCTCCGCGGCATGCGCGGCGAGCGCGAGATAGCGGATAACGTCCGCCGGATACTCGCCCGCGGCGGTCTCGCCCGTGACCATGACGGACGCCGCGCCGTCCAGCACGGCGTTAAATACGTCGCTCATCTCCGCGCGGGTCGGCACGCGCGAGTGCTCCATGGAAGCGAGCATCTGCGTTACGACCATGAACGGCGTACCGTTCTCCCGGCAGCGGGCGGCAATGCGCTTCTGCACGGCGGGAAGCTCCCAGAGCGGCACGGCGTTGCCGAGATCGCCGCGCGCAATGACGATCTCGTCCGCGTGCGGCAGCAGCTCCGCAAGTGCGTCCATGCCGCAGCGGTTTTCGATCTTGGCGAAGAGCCGGATGTCTGTGCCGCCGCACTCGTTCATAGCCGCGCGCACGGCTTTCAGATCGTCCGCGCTGCGGACGAACGGCTGCATGACTGCCGTGACGCCGCACGACGGCGCAAGCGCGAGATTTTCCCGGTCCTGCGCAGTCATGGCCGGGAGCGATATCTCCACGCCCGGCAGCGCCGCGCTTTTGCGGGAACGGAGCACGCCGCCCCGCTCGACGAGCGCATGGTCCGCGCTCTCGGCGCGGAGCCGGAGCCTTCCGTCGTCCAGAAGGAGGCTCTGCCCTTTCGTGACGGCGCGCAGCACCTCCTCCGGCAGCGGGATACCGCCCTCGCCGAGCGCGACGCGCGATCCCTCTTCGAGCGCCATCGGCTCACGGAGCCGCCCGACGCGCAGCTCCGGCCCCTGCATATCGAGCAGCAGGCCGATGCTCCGGCCGGTCTCCCGCTCGGCGGCACGCACCGCATCCAGATACGGCTTTGCCTCGCGCAGCGTTGTGTGCGACAAGTTGAGCCGGATGCCCGTCATGCCCGCGCCGATCATCCGCGCAAGCGTCGCGGCATCCGCGCACGACGGCCCAAGTGTGCCATAAATTTGAACACTCATATTTTGATCCTCCGGATTTTTCTTTCATTTTATACCGTACCGGAGCCGCGCGCAACCGAAAAGACAGTCCGCACCGTCTGTCAGCGTCTCGTGCCCTTGTCAAGCGACGAAAAAAGGGGTATAAATAGCATGTCTATCTTTCATTGCGGAGGTTTCCATGATTGCAGGAAAAAGGGCTGCCGGCTTTGCCGCGGCGCTGTGTCTTCTGCTCGCGCTGCTCTGCGCCGTTCCCGCCCACGCGGCGGACGATGACGACCGCTTCCAAGGCAAGACATGGGACGAGGTCGTCGAGGTCTTTCTGTCCGAGCGCGGCATTGACCCGGAGAAGGTCGCTCTCGGATACAGAAATACCGTCACCGGCGAGGAGCATTTTCTAAACGGCGATATATACCACATGGCGGCAAGCATGCAGAAGGTGCCGCTCAACATGGTCTACACCGAACGGGTACGCAGCGGGGAAATGACGCTCAACGAGAGAATTGACGGCTACCCCTACGCCAAGGCGTTGGAGCTTACGATCGTCGATTCCGACAACGATCTCGCCTACCGGCTCTGGATGAAGCTCGGCGGCTTTCGGGAGTACCGCAGCATGATCGTCCCCTATATGACCGACGATCCGGACTCGCTCGACCCGATCTTTTTTCGGGACAACTACTTCACCGCCCGCCAGATGATCCACTGTCTGAACCTTCTCCAGACGGAGTCTGAACGCTTCCCGGGTCTGATCGACATGATGCGCCTCGCGGAGCCAAAAAACTATTTCAACTACCATGAGCAAAGCTACGAGATCGCGCACAAATACGGCTATCTCAAGGTTTTGACCACGCAGTATATCAACGACTGCGCCATCGTTTACACCGACGAGCCGATCGTGATCGTCATGTTCACGCTCTCGCTGCCGAAGCCGTATGACGCGCTCGCCGATTACTGCTCGCTCATGGCCAACTACGCGCAGTATCACACGGAGCTGCACCGCGCCGAGGAGGCGCAAGTCACGCCTTCACCTTCGCCGTCGCCGTCTCCCGTACCCACGGCTGCACCGACTCCGACCCCTACGCCGACCCCCACCGCGTCACCGGCTCCCGTTCTTGAAAGAGACGCCGAAGCGCTCCCTGTTGTTGCCGCCGTCGCCGCTGCCGCCGCCATTCTGCTCCTTGCCTGTGCCGCCGTCTTCTTCCGCGGCAGACGGCACAGATAATAACAGAAAACCGCAAAAGGAGAAACCG
>OGYZ01002656.1_pt1 | contig 11864 bp, 13 predicted proteins | sample 1576681 | NCBI WGS metagenome assembly OGYZ01 (sample SAMEA3541480, study PRJEB24748) | human gut metagenome | biome: human gut; feature: human-associated habitat; material: faeces | place: China | collected 2012 | reverse complement strand
GATTCGACCGGCCGGGGCGCGCGGCTGCCCGAATCCGTGCGCACGGCGCGGCGGTTTTCCATGATCTCCTCCAGCGCCTTGCTGACAGGTTTTTCCAGCAGCTCCTTTTTCCCGCCGCCGGATACGGCGATCATGCTGTCGCGGTCACATACGGCGACCGTCCCGCCCGTGGACTTATAGAGCGATTCGCAGATCTCTGCGGCATAGCTGCTCAGCTCGCCCATGGGCGAGTATTTTTTGAAAATGACCTCGCCGTCCTTCTCCGTGTAGATCTCCAGCGGGTCACCCTCGCGGATGCGCAGGGTGCGGCGGATCTCCTTGGGGATGACGACGCGGCCGAGATCGTCGATGCGGCGAACAATTCCGGTTGCTTTCATATTTATCTTCTCCCTTGTGTTTTTAATGTCCGGCAAACCTATTGTTTACCAACCGCGGGAGATTATGCGCATTTCGCGCCGCCGTGACGAATTCTGACGAGCGAGGGAAAAATAAACCAATTGTTTATTTGCCTTCCTGCGTGAATCAAAGTATATATCGCCTGATACTTGACAATATCAGAGCATCTTCGCCGATGGGGTACAGATCAGTGAGCGCACCGCAGATGGCCGTCAGTTCAAGCGGAGCGTGTTCCACGACTTCCCTGCCGCGCAAATGTATGCCGGTTCGCGGTTGTCCTCTGCCGAATATTGTCGAACGAATTAACGGCATCTTTATGGGGGATTTGTTGAAATAAGACATAAAATATGCTATTTTATCCGTGTAGTAGATCAGCTGAAGGAAAAAATCGATATGGAGGCGATATTATGAAACTTCGCGTGCTGATCGCCGACCCGGATCCGGATCTCCAACGAACGATAACGGCTGCGCTTTCTCAGGAGAGAGACATGGAAGCGGCAGGCTTTTCGTCCGGCGGGACGGAATCCCTTTCTCAAATCCAGTCGCTGCGGCCGGATGTGGTGCTGCTGGAGCTCGTTCAGCCGCAGCTCGACGGACTGAGCGTACTGCGCCGGCTTGCCGAAGCGGAGAGCGCGCCGCCGGTAGTCGTTCTCACCGGATTTGTCAACGCCGCCATTGTTGCCGAGTGCGCAAGGCTCGGCGCGGCATATTTTATCCCCAAGCCCTGCGACCCCGGAGCGCTTCTGCAGTGCCTGCGGCAGTACGCGAAGGTGGAAAAGAGACCGCCCGCCGCCGTCCCCGGACTGGCCCCCGCGCCGAAGGTGCCGGCTCCCGCGCCCGCACATCTGGAAAGCGCCGTCACCAACCTTCTCCACGAGATGGGCGTACCGGCGCATATTAAAGGCTTTCAATACCTGCGTGCAGGGATCCTTTTTACGATCCGCGGTACGGGCTCCGTCGCCGGAATAACGAAGGTGCTGTATCCGGAGATCGCCAAAAGGTTTTCTGCGACGCCTGCCTGCGTAGAGCGGGCAATGCGCCATGCGATCGAGATCGCATGGAACCGCGGCGACTTCGAGATGCAGCAGAAAATCTTCCGCGGCACCATCTCCGGAGCCAAAGGAAAACCGACAAACGGCGAATTCATCGCCCTACTTGCCGAGCATATAGCGCTTCGTTTTAAGAGCGCAAATCTATAACCCTCCAAAACGCTTCCCGTTCGGTTTCCGGTGGACATGCGCCGGCGTCGGACGGGAGGCTTTTTTATCCTGTTTCTTGCCCGTTCTTACGGAATGTGCTATCATAAAAACCCAAACACAGAAATGGAGCGAAAGACTATGGTATTTATCTGTTACCCCAAGTGTACGACCTGCCAGAAGGCGCGAAAGTGGCTGGACGAGCACAAAATCGTCTACGAGCTCCGCGACATCAAGACGGCGAATCCCGCCTGTGACGAGCTGGCAGCGTGGCACGAGCGCAGCGGCCTGCCGTTGAAGAAATTTTTCAATACCAGCGGTCTGCTCTACAAGTCCATGGAACTCAAGGACAAGCTGCCCGGCATGAGCGAGGAGGAGATGCTGCGGCTTCTTGCTGCGGACGGGATGCTGGTCAAACGCCCGCTTCTGGTCGGGGACGATCTTGTCCTCGTCGGATTTAAAGAGGCCGAGTGGGAGCGTGCGCTGAAAGCGCAGTAAAAAAGCCGAACCCCTGCCCAACCTTTTGCGGTTATTTATAGCACACTAAAAGGAAAACCGACACTATTTCATTCCGGAAACGTTCTATATAGAATAAGAGAAGCCCCTTGAGATCATGGATCCCAAGGGGCTTTTGGTCCGAGTAGCGCGGCTCGAACGCGCGGTCTCCTGCTCCCAAAGCAGGCGCGATACCATCTTCGCTATACCCGGTCGTGCGCTTTCGCCGTGATATTATACCAAACACAACCGCTCCATGCAAGGTTTTTCGGATTGATGTTTTTTCGTCGCTATGATATGATGGCGTGTGAAAGAAACAGGAGTGTGAACCTTATGAGAATGCGGAAAAAACCGAACCTGATCCCCCGGATGGAGCGCTGCGCCGCGGTGCAGATCCGGACGCCGGAAGACCATAAAGGCCGCTGGGCGGAGGAGTTTTCGCAGTACCGCGAGATCCGTCTGGAGCTCGGCTGCGGCAAGGGCCGCTTCACCTGCGAACAGGCGCTCCGCGAGCCGGACGTGTTGCTGCTCGCGCTCGAAAAGGTGCCGGACGCGATGGTCGTGGCGATGGAGCGCGTTGTGGAGCAGGGCATACCGAACGTCCGCTTTCTCGACCGGGACGCCGAGCTCCTGCCCGAGATGTTCGCCCTGGGTGAGATTTCCCGCCTGTACATCAATTTCCCTGACCCGTGGCCGAAGAAGAAGCAGTTCAAGCGCCGTCTGACCGCGCCGGAGTTCCTCGATAAGTACCGCGCGCTGCTGCCGGAGGGCGGGGCGGTCTGGTTCAAGACCGACAACGGGCCGCTTTTCGACTGGTCGCTCGAATCGTTCCGCGGCTGCGGCTGGGCGCTTGCCGATATGCCGGAGGGCACGCCCATGACCGATTACGAAGCGCGCTTCACCGAGATGGGTCTTCCCATCCACCGCGTTGTGGCGACGCGCCCATAAGACCATATGGTAAAAATCGGAAACGTGGAGCTCGCCGGGCGGCTCTTTCTCGCGCCGATGGCCGGCGTGACGGACGCCTCATTCCGGCTCCTCTGCCGGAAACACGGCGCAGCGCTCGCCACGAGCGAAATGATCTCCTCCAAGGCGCTCATGTATCAGGACGGCAAGACGAAAACGCTGCTCGTCCGGCCCGAGGGGGATACGCCCCTCGCCGTGCAGATCTTCGGGAGCGACCCCTCGTGCATGGCGGAGGCCGCGTGCAAGGTGATAGACCTTTGCCGCCCCGAGATCATCGACATCAACATGGGCTGTCCCGTCGGGAAGGTCGTAAAGTCCGGCGACGGGAGCGCGCTTATGAAAACGCCCGATCTCGCGGCGAAGATCATCGAATCGGTCGTCCATGCGGTGGATGTGCCGGTGACGGTCAAGTTCCGCAAAGGCTTCGATAAGGGCAATATCAACGCCGTGCCGTTTGCCGAAATGTGCGAGAGCGCGGGCGCCGCGGCGATCGCGGTGCATGGCCGCACGAGAGCGCAGATGTATGCGGGGCAGGCCGACTGGGACATCATCCGCGACGTAAAGCGCGCGGTACGCATCCCGGTGTTTGCCAACGGCGATGTATGGACCGCGGAGGACGCCGAACACATTTTGCGCTACACCGGCGCGGACGCGGCGCTCATCGGGCGCGGCAGCTTCGGCAACCCGTGGCTCTTTGCGCAGGGCAACGCCCTTCTTGCCGGGGAGCAAGTCCCGCCGCTCCCGCCGCTGCGCGCGCGGATGGAGGAAGCCCTCGGCCAGATCACGACGGCGTGCTCGCTCAAGGGCGAGAAGATCGCCATTTTGGAAGCGCGCAAGCAGCTTTGCTGGTATCTGCGCGGGGTGTCCCATGCGGGATATTATAAGCAGCAGATCGTATCGATGAATACGCTCGCCGACGCGGAGAAGATCGTCCGCGGCATACAGCGCGATCTGAGGTGACAGCATGACAAAAGACGAGGAAAAAGGATATATCGAGCGCGTTCTCGCCGGAGACGAGAGCGCCTATGAGCCGCTCGTGACGGAAAACCAGACAAAGGTATACCGTCTCGCGCTGCGCATACTGAAAAACGAGGCCGACGCCGAGGACGCCGCGCAGGAGGCGTTTCTCAAGGCGTACACCTCGCTTGCAGATTTTCGCGGCGACAGCCGGTTTTCCGTGTGGCTCTACCGGCTGACGAACAACATATGCATCGATATGCTGCGCAAAAATAAGCGCGCCGTTATCGTGTCGCTCCAGACGGAGGACGATGACGGCGAAGAGACCGAGATCGCCATTCCCGACGAGCGGTATTCCCCCGAGAGGCTGGCCGAGCGCGCCGCCGACCGGGACGCCGTGCGCACGGCGCTCGCCGCGCTGCCGGATGACTGCCGCGAAATTCTCGCCCTGCGCGAGAGCGCGGGGCTGAGCTACGACGAGATCGCCGCGGCGCTCTCGCTGGAGGTCGGCACGGTCAAATCGCGGCTCAACCGCGCGCGGAAAAAGCTCTGCATAGCGCTTCTCAAAAGCGGGAACTTTTCCGACCGTTTCCCGTCCAAACAAGGGAAGGGGTGTGAAGCGTGAAAAACTGTGAATACTATGAAGAGCTGATCGGCGCAGCGCTCGACGGCGAGATCACCGCCGAAGAGGACAAGGAGCTTCGTGCCCATCTGGAAAGCTGCGAGGCCTGCCGGAGCTTTTATGAGGCGATGCAGGCAATATCCGGCACGGACGATGCGCTCGGCGATGTGCCGGAGAATTTCACGGCGAACGTGATGGCGCGCGTCCACGAGACCGCTGCCCCGGCGGAAAAGCCGGCGAAGAAAAAGGCGAGCATCCAGCGCCTCGTGACGCGCTGCGGCGCGCTTGCCGCGGCGGCTGCCGTGGCGATCTGGGCGGGAGTGACCTTTTCCGGCACTTTCGCCGCGAAGGGCGCGAGCAGCACGGCGAGGGAAGAGTCGGAGATCGCCATGTACAGCGCGGCGGAGGACAGTGCCGAAACGGAAACCCCGGCGGAAGCACCGGCAGCGCCCGCAGGCGGCAGGATGATGGCCGCCGCGCCGGATAGCGCCGCGGCGGACGGCAGCGTTACGGTCACTGTCACCGCGGAAAACGGCGCATCGGACGACGCGGTCACGCTGCCGGACGACGGATTTTTCGCCGGGTATCTTCTGCTCGACGAGGGCGAAACGCCCACGCCGGAGCGAGGCTGCGACTATACGATCACGCTCGCCGCGCCGGACGGCACGGAGAGCGTATACCGGCTCTGGGTCGAAGAGGAGAGCCTCGTCTGGCAGAAAGCGGACGGAGATGCGGCGCATCTCTCCCCCGCGTCGCCGGAGGCATGGAGCGAGATATTGCGTAACGCGTCGAGATAAATCGAACAAAGGAGGGGTTCCATTGAGCATTCGCGGCATTTATTCCACCATTACCGACATTCGCCGTCAGGTATTCACCGAAGTCGCCCGCATGGGCTACGAGGGCGGGGACTATTCCCGCATTGAAGACCTGCCGTATAAGATCGTCCCCGGCGAGGTCGCCGAGCACCGCAGCAGCATCTTTCTGGAAAGAGCCATCGTCGGCGAACGGCTGCGTCTCGCAATGGGCCTGAGCCCCCGTCCAGCACGCGCCGCTCGCCGCGGGTGCGGAGGAGAGCGCGAGACCGGAGAAATATTACGAGCCGCCGCTGGTGAATATTCTGAAATTCGCCTGCAACGCCTGTCCGGAAAAGCGCTATATCGTTACGAACCTCTGTCAGAACTGCCTGGCGCATCCGTGCCGCGAGATCTGCCCGAAAAAGGCGGTCAAGCTCAGCCACCGCGGCGTGAGCCGCATTCAGGAGGACCTCTGCATCCGCTGCGGCAAGTGCGCGGATGTCTGCCCCTACAATGCGATCATTTTGCAGGAGCGCCCGTGCGCCAAGGCGTGCGGTATGGACGCCATCCGGTCTGACGAGCACGGCCGCGCCGATATCGATTATGATAAGTGCGTCTCGTGCGGCATGTGTCTTGTGAACTGTCCGTTCGGCGCGATCTCTGATAAGAGTCAGCTCTTCCAGCTCACGCAGGCGCTGCGCGGCGGTGAAAAGGTCATTGCGATCGTCGCGCCCGCGTTCGTTGGGCAGCTCGGCCCGAGCATGACGCCGGATAAGCTCAAGGCCGCGATGAAGATGCTCGGCTTCCGGCATGTAGCGGAGGTGGCCGTCGGCGCAGACCTCTGCACGCTCGACGAGGCGAAGGACTTTCTGGAGAAGGTCCCCGCCGAGCAGCCGTTCATGGCGACGTCCTGCTGCCCGAGCTGGGCGGTCATGGCGAAAAAGCTCTTCCCGGAGCAGGCAAACTGCATCTCCATGGCGCTCACGCCCATGGTGCTCACGGCGCGCCTCTGCAAGCAGCAGCACCCGGGCGAGAAGGTCGCGTTCATCGGGCCGTGCAGCGCAAAGAAGCTTGAAGCCATGCGCACGACCGTGCGCAGCGAAGTCGATTTTGTCCTGACGTTTGAAGAGGTCATGGGCATGTTCGAGGCCAAGGGCATCAACTTTAATGAGATCACCCAGACCGCGCCGCTGCGCGAAGGCACGGCGGCGGGCCGCGGCTTTGCCGTTTCCGGCGGCGTTGCGGAAGCGGTGCGCGAGGCGATCTCGCACATCGACCCCGACCGCGAGGTGAAAACCGCGTGTGCGCAGGGGCTCAAGGACTGCCGGAAAATGCTCACGCTTGCCAAGGCCGGCAAGTACGACGGGTATCTGCTCGAGGGCATGGCGTGTCCGGGCGGCTGCGTCGCGGGCGCCGGTACGCTCCTGCCGATCGAGAAGGCGGCGGCCATCGTGCGCAATTACACCGCGCAGGCGGAGGAAAAGAGCGCCACCGAAACCAAGTATGAGGCCACGCTCCCGCTCCTGCTTGAGGACGAGGAGGACGCGGAATAATCCAGCATAATCTAAAAGCCACGGCGTCAGGCAATTGACCTAACGCCGTGGCTTTCTTTCTATACAGCTCTTTGAAGCATCAAACGCCCGGAAGATCGCTTGGATCTTCCGGGCATTCTTTCGGAGTTTAAGTCTGCCTTGCATAAAATGCAGACATTACGTCATTTGGCGCAAGACCACTTGAAATACAAAGAAAAACCCTTTAAAAAGAAAGCGGGATGACTTTCCGAAAGGCATCGGGCATCATTGTTAAACACCGTTTTTTGCGAGGAAAAATCAATGAAAAAAACGATTTACATTTTGATCCTCATTTGCGTACTGACACTCCTGCCGTCCTGCGGGGCAAGCGGTGAGCCGCAGGAAAACAGGCCCGGCTTCAGCGAGAAAGACTCGGAAGCGGAGGCTGCAAATTCTATGGACAAACCGCAATTTGCAGCAGAAGAACCGGATGAAATCGGTGTAAGCGAAATCACGGAGGACACTTTTGCAGCACCGGAATACAACATTCAGGACGGAGCCGTTCGAGCATTCGGTGAAGAAATATCCGCTGCCGGTGTTCTTAAAGGCGATCTCGTGGAAAACGCCATGACGTATATTGTCACCAATGCAGAAATATTCGATTCATCTGTCGCTGCTGGCATTGATTCGTCTAAGATGGAAGAATACATAGATTATCGATTTACGGATGAAAACGGGAACTTGCGTTCAGAAGTTCAGTTCCTGCTTGTGGATATCACAATCCGCAATAATGAAATGCCGCAGGAGCTGAATATATCGAGCCTTGAGCTTACCTATTGCGAGCCGAGCCAGACGGATCTCTCCGTGCGCTCGTTTTATCCATTGGCCTATCCCGCATATTTTTCAAACGCCGGCCCAAGATCGGGAGAGTACTCCAGCGAGTATTATCATTACACATTGCCCGCTGGCGAAAGCCTGTCGGTGAAGGTCGGGTGGTATGTCGATCTGACGAAGTATGATAAAAGCTCGTTATTTTTAATTTTCAATTCCCGGATAGAAACGCTAAGGCAGTATTTAGCTTTATTTCCGGCTTAAGGAGATTTGTATGTTTAAAAGGACACTATACCTTGAGTGCAGGAAGGCAATAAGAAACCGACTGTTTGTTATAGCGATCGCGGTTGGCTGTATGGTCACGTTATGCAGTCTGATACCTCAAGTAAAAGGCTACTATCGTGGTATACAAGTTGTAAATGGTTTTTCTGCGGTTTTCCAACATCGAAACCCCCATGCAGCCATGAACACCCTATACAATCATTGGGTGGGCGGGGAAACCTATACTTTAGGGTCATCCGTATATTTTTTTATATTCCCTCTTTTGGTAGCAATACCCTATGGTTGGTCTTTTTGTAACGAGCACCGCATCGGTTACACAAGGTGTATGGTACTCAAAACCGGAAAATTTCCATACTATTTCGCCAAATACTGCGCCGTATTCCTTTCCGGCGGTTTGACAATGGTCATTCCTTTGGTCTTTAACTTTTTGCTGACAGCCATGTTTGTTCCCGCAGTATGCCCGGATCCTTCCTATCTCATCTGGTATGCCGTAAATGGGGCCTCCCTTATGTCGGAACTGTACTACACATATCCGGCGGTTTATGTGCTGCTCTATTTAGCTATTGATTTTCTCTTTTGCGGACTGATTGCATGCCTGTCCTATTCCATTTCAACCATTTATAAGAATCGTGTTGTTGTAGTCTTATTACCGTTTTTTCTGCTTTTGGGATTTAACTTTATTGGTGCCTCGATTGTTTATACGAGCAATCTTATACGGTACACCGAATTTTCTCCCATTTACTTTTTGCGTCCTGCCGCAGCACGCTATGACGCCGGATGGAATGTTATCGTTGCAGAAGCACTGATCCTTTTCGTGCTTACCTTTGTTCCAACCGTTATAAAAGGAAAAGGAAATGAACTTTACTAAACTTATACATTTCGATGTTAGGAATGGTATTTGCAAAAACGTTGGACTTATACTTGCTCCTTTTATAATAGCGCTTATTTCGTTTGTCGATTTTAACCGGACGTTTTATCCGTTAGCACTTGCTGAATCATCCGCGTCCAATGTGATCCCGACATATGCGGACCATATTATGTACATATACGGTGGTATGGCGCAGTATATTCCCAATCCTGCAGAGCCGTTTCAATTTCCTGCAAGGTGGATGATTTGGCTCATATCCCTGCTGTTTTTCATGTCAAGTTATGCTTACAAAGACATGCAAACATTTGGCATTCAGATTCTAACACGCAGCGGTAGTCGCCGCCTGTGGTGGCTGTCAAAAACCTTATGGTGTTTCTTCGGAACGCTCCTTTTTCATGCAGTCCTCTGGTTGACGGTATGCATTGCCTGCATGGTGACGAAAGCGGATCTTTCTCTTGTCCTACATGCTGACATAATTTGCAAGCTTTTTCAGACATTTTCCACAGGTACGGCAATCGGCGAAATACAAATCTCCCTGCTTGCTTTGCTGTTGCCTGTTGTTGTTTCATTTTCCTTGTGTCTATGCCAGATGACCCTTTCTCTGTTTATTAAACCAACACTTAGTTTTTTAACAATGGCCGTAATAGCAATCCTTTCGGTATATCTATTCTCGCCGGCGCTCTTATGCAATTATGCCATGCCTATCCGAACCGATCTGTTTATGTCAAACGGCGTAAACGTAGATACCGGCTATATTTATGCAGTTTCATTTGACTTTTTCCTGATACTATTGGGCGCAATAATTTTCCGTTCCTATGACTTGATCAATAGAGACTAAAGAGGTGAATATATTGAGCGAAATCGTGGTAAATGAAGTGTCAAAAAGCATTTACGGCGTCCCTATAATAAACAGCGTATCTATGACACTTGTATCAGGGAACGTATATGGTTTTCAGGGAATCAACGGTTCCGGAAAAACCATGCTGATGCGGCTGATCTGCGGACTGATCTATCCGACAAAGGGGGAGATCGTGATCGACGGAAAACGGCTGGGAAAAGAGATCACTTTCCCGCAGAGTGTAGGTCTTCTGTTAGAAAACCCCGCATTTTTAGATAGCTATACCGGATTTGAAAACCTGGAAATGCTTGCTTCTATTAAAAATATAATCACCCGAGAGGAAATACACGAAGCAATTACTTCTGTGGGATTAGATCCGCTGGATAAACGAAAATATAAAAAGTTCTCTTTGGGAATGAAGCAACGACTCGGTATAGCAGCTGCTATCATGGAAAAGCCGGATATTCTCATTCTCGATGAACCCACCAACTCGTTGGATAGCAGCGGGGTCTCTTTGGTGAAAACAATTATTGCAAAAGAAAGAGAGCGTGGCGCAATTATAATTCTTGCCTGCCATGATCTTCCTGTACTTCAAGACGTCTCCGATGAAATCTTTCTTCTGGAGCAAGGGAAAATAACAGAACATTTGTATAAGCCATTTTGAGGTATGAAATGAAAAAATTTATATTGCCGGTGGTTATCTCCCTTCTTGTTTTGGGATGGGCAGCGCGAGTGTATTCCATCAACGCAGATCTGGACTTGCCTCAGAAAATCGTCTATCCGCTTGGCGAGATAGTGCCTATTGAAAATGACTACTTTGACTATGAGTTTGAGGATATGGACGGGTACTCCGTGCAGGTGCTGCGTTCGGAATTGGTGAGCGCAAAAGAGTTTCTTGATCGGTATAATGCGGGCGATCGTCTGTCGGAGCTGGGACCATATTCCGATTATGTGTATGCAATAGAGATAACCGTAACAAACACCAACAATCCTTATACCAATGAAAAAGGCATAGCTTTATTACTATATAACCTGGTGGGGAAAAACTACATATTATCAATCGATAATATTTGTTTCGCTATTTCCAATCCACATATGCCGGGCCTTTCCTTCTCGCTGCAGCAGAATGCCAGTAAGACGATACTTCTGCCCTTTATCGTGATGGGATGGCAGAACGACTATAATAACCTGCTGGAAAATCCGCCCATGCTTCAGATCACCCAATACCCGCACCAGAAAATGCTTGAAATCGCTTGAAAATCCATACTATGATATTATTCATATCAAATACGTTTTGGAGGTGACCCATGCAAACCGTTGAGACCGAACACTATATTTTTCACTATGGCACCGGTACGGCGGCGGAGCGCGACATCGAGAAGATTGCCGCGTTGCAGGAGGGCATTGAAGTCTGATCCGAAAAAAGGTGTAGTGAAAATGACTATATTTATTGTTATGCTTTGTTTGTCTGTTCTAGCTTTGGCGTGCTCGATCTTTTCTTTCTTGCAGCGAGGCCCTGTTTTATCAACAATTTTTTTAGTCTCAAAAAAAATGAGCAAAAAAAAATGAAAAAAAGAAAGAATTATTATTTCTGCGGATTCATTTTTGCGTTATTTACTATTGGCTTTCTTCTATTAGGCATTAGTGCCTTACTAAGAGTTGCTATGTTAACTTATGTTGCGGCTATATTGTTTGTCCTTATCGCTATAGCAACAATTGCATTTTCAATTTATACTGAATCTAACTGATAGGTGTCCATCAAGATGTATCTGATGGAGGTATCCATGCGTCAGGTAGAAGGACCTCTCCGAAGCTTCGTGGGGCTCACCCATATTGGCCAACGAGAACGCTTGTGCCAACATCGAAAACTGGTAGCCCGCCCCTACAGAGTGGGAAGTGGAGAAACCGGAGATCACATTTGCATGCACTGCATAACCATCGCCAGACGGTTACGAAATAGCTGGCGGTCAGCGGATCACGGAGCAGGATATGGAACTCGTCAAAATAGCACCATGTCGCCACGCCGTTTTTGAAGTTGGTTCCCACCGCAGAAGTGACAAAATCGTTGGTGATGTGCATGGCAATCTTGCGGAGGTTTTCGCCCATGC
>OGYZ01002653.1_pt1 | contig 11889 bp, 25 predicted proteins | sample 1576681 | NCBI WGS metagenome assembly OGYZ01 (sample SAMEA3541480, study PRJEB24748) | human gut metagenome | biome: human gut; feature: human-associated habitat; material: faeces | place: China | collected 2012 | reverse complement strand
GTCTGATGGCCATACTGAATAGCTCCTGAGCAAAGGGGGCCGTGCCAGCCACTACTGGACGGCCCCCATATTGAATTCTGCGAAAAGTTCCTCTGCGGATTTTCCGATGACGCACCCTGCTGTTTTGAGTGATCGTCGGCGCTTGGGAACTTCTGCCTTTGCCTGAGCCTCAGCATGTAATGTGTCGATCACCGTCATAACGGCGCGCCGGGACCAGCGCAAGGTTTTGCGTTCCTTGCCCCACGGAAGGCTCACAGGCTGGACGCCACGGGACAGCAGGATTGCCCGCGCCCTCTCCTCGCCGATGTTCATGACGGAAGCGGCCTGTTTCGTCGTCAGGAGTTCCGGTTCCATGCTATGCTCCTATACCGCCTTGCGGGAGGTTTTTCCTCTTTGGGCTATGGCTTCCAATCTGCCGATGATGAAACGGATTAACGCCCTGTTTTCGTTGCGCTCTTTGCGGAGCTTCTTGATCTCCACGCACAATCTGAAAATGACGGTGGATGCCCCCATTTCATCAAAAGCGCGGGAGTCTCCGAGCATGTCGCCAATGGCGGCGGTTCGGATGTAGTCGAGTTCTTCGGGGGTGATTCTGGCCATTTTATTTTTCCCTGCGCGTTGTTGTCCGGCCGCGCCCCCGGATAGCGGTTCTATTTTTTCCCCCGCCGATGACGGCAGAACGGGCACTCTCTGAGCTTGCTGACGGTGCCGCAGACGGGGCAAGCCTTGGGAGACAGTCCGTCGCTGAGGCGGGCCATTTTGCAAGCACCGTTTATCTGGGCGAAGTTTTTTTGTTTGCGTGGTTTCGGGGCTTCATCCGACATGGCGTTCCGCTTCCTTGTTGATGGCTTCAAGCGCGGTGCAAACGAGATGTGCCAGGCCTGAGAAGGCATCGTCCTGAAGGTTCAATTCAGGGAAGAACTCCACATCGATACTGAGGGTATTTTCCTTTGGTGTTTCGGAAATAGTGATGGTGGCGCGGCGTGGTTCGGTATTGTTCATTGCTGTTCCTCCGCGTCCACGTCGATCACGTCGTCATCACCGGGCGAGACGGAGATGGGCTTTTCGAGGAAAGAGCCTTGCCGCTCCTCGGCGGTCATCGGGCGGCGCAGGACTTCGCGGTAATGTTCTGTGGATTCAACCCAGACCATTTCGCACTTGTCCCAATCCTTCAGGAGATCACAGTGAACCTCCCGTTCTTCCTTGCCGTCGCGGTAGTGTTTTGAGGCGGTTTGGGCAATCTTCTCCTGCGTTTCGATGAGGCGCTTGTAGTGCTTGCGTTCGGCATCAAGTGCGGCCTCTTATTCCTCGATTTTCGCTAGAGCATCGGCCATTTCCTGTCCGTATTCCAACCGCTCGGCATCGGTTAGCGGTTCTGCGACGGTGATGGTTTCTTCACGCACATAGGTCATGTTCGGGCCGATGGGACGGGCATTGGTAGCGATGATGGCTATTTCTTGGCTCATGGGTTCTCCTTTGGGCCGGGTATGAAGCCCCCGGCAAGGCTTTTAAGATAGGGAAGCTGGAGGGTTACCGGACTTGGAGGCTGTAAGTTTTCACCAGAGCGCAGCCGGGGATGGTCAACCCGGACTTGAGGGATTCTTTGATGACAGCCTTGTCCGGCTCCACTGTTGTCTTTGTGCGGCGGTACAATTCGGGAAGTTCTTCCGTCTGTGCTGTGACGGCGACGCCCTCGGATTCCCGGACGCTGATTGTGTAGGCGTTGCCGGATACTTTTTTGAGGCCGTTGCTGCGGAGCGTAAAGGTGTAGTGCTCTTTCAGCCTTGCAAGGCTGGCTTCCGCCGCTTTTGCCTTGGCGATGAGCCGTTTTGCCTCTTCCTTGCAAGCATCGGCCAACGCAGCCTGAATTTTCAGGAATTGTCCGAACCCATCCACCTTGTCGGCTTCGACTTTGGCGAGTTCATCCATGTAGGCGTCCATAGCCTCGCGTTGTTCCGGAGTCAGTTCCTCGTCGGGGATGGAAAGCATCCCGGCGATTTCCTGCTGAATTTCATTGAAGGTCGGCATGTTTCACCTCGTTAAAAGGGCACGTCATCCATTACCGCGTTTTCGGACGGGAAGGGCATTCCGTAGGTGCCAGCCTCCGGCGCGGCCTGACGCTTGGTTTTTCCCGCATTGCCCGTCACGGGGCCGTCAGTGATGATTTCTCCGCCGTGGACGATAGTGGCGTAGGCTTCTTTGTCGGGTGTGATGACGCAAGCCATTTCGTTGTTCCAGTATTCCCGCCCGTCGTCCTTGCATGTCGGGCGAGGATTGATCTTGACGCGGACAGGGAAACGTAACCCCGTCAAAGAGGTGACATCCTGCATCTTGAGGGGCTTTTTTGCGGCGACGCACATGGCCTTGAGGGTCGCGCCGCCTATATTGCAGGCCGTGCGTTGGCCGTCATTGAGCGGTATGTCCTGCTCACCGAAAGGGAGCGTGATGTTTTGCCGGAAGCTCACACCCTGATATTGCCCGTGGGAGACGGTGAATTGGCAATATATTTGCCGGAGGCCGGAAGAAGCTACGGAAATGAAAGGATTGTCATGTGCCTGTCTTTCCTGATTGGGCTTCAATATTTCGATTTCGACCATGACGATGCTTCCTTCGGGTACAGGCCCGCGGGCAAATTCCCGCTGTTCGCATTCGTTTGTGAGATCAAGCATTTTCGTTTTCCTTAGCGTTATCGGTTTCGGTTATCGTGTTTTGGTTTTGGGGTGCGGGGTTGAGCCCCCAATATTCCCGGATGGCGGAATCAACCACCTTTAAGTCATTGTCGATTTCCCGTTGGGGGAACATGTCCATAGGACTTTTGGCTGTGGTGAAGCCGTCCGACTGCGTTTCGAAGTAGTGGCGTATCCCATCCGTACGGGCCAACAGGACGATGCTGAACAGCCCTTCAACAGTGAGCTGGTTGTCCAGCATTTTGCCGACCGTCTTAGCCTTGATTTTTCCCGTATCGCTGGTTTCGGTGTGGTGGAGGAAGTAGACGATGCAGTCGGACGGCGTCTTCTGAATGATGAATTGCAGTAGATTGTAAAAGTCCAGTGCAATATCCGTGAACTTCCCGTATCCCGTCTCTTTTGCCTTGTTGAACAAGGCAAAAGCCATGAGTGCCTGACTGTCATCAATGGCATAGGTTCTTCCCTTTGGATGTGATAGAGCTTTTGTTATTGAGGCATACGTTGCCCCGTTCCTCGTGGGCAGTTTTTTGCGGAATGGCAGTGGTTTTGAAGCTACGTTGAAGATGCCGATTTCTTCTTGCTCGAAGTTCCGTAGGGATGTTGACTTGCCACTTCCGCTTTCGCCCAGAATCAATACGGGGATGCCCATTCTTTCCTCCTCTCGTTTCAACAGGGTTGCAGAGTGTTCGTGGTGAAGATGATTTCATCAGGGCCGTGGTATTCGGGTTCGTCCGGGATGGTGCGGTCAACGCTCTCGCGTTCATCGGGATACATGTCTGTTTCCGGCTTCATCGTCCCTCCTCTACGGTTAGGGGTGCCATGTTGTTGAAGAGTTCCCGGTCCTGCGCATTAAAATGGCTCATGAGCAAGAAGCCGAGGGCGACGAGGAGCGCAGCCAGCCATGAGCGTTTCCACGGGATGATCTTCATGCAGCTACCTCCAGCCGTTCGAGAACGGCATCGATTCCGCCGTCCTCGTCGATGAACTGGCAGTTGGTGATGGGCCGCGTGGGGACGAGTTCCCCATCATCCCATTCCGCCGCCCGGAGGCTCCAGCCCTCCCGTGTCGCCTTGAGGAACGACATCACGGCTGCGGGGGAATTGAAAAAGTGTCTGACCGTTCCGCCGTAGAGCGAATTCCCGGTTTCGATGCAGAAAAATGTGGTGGTCATGCGACCCTCCTCTTTTCCTGCTTGGCCTCATACAGGGCGTTCCTGTCGTGGAGTTCGGCGCTCACCCATTCCGTACAGTCGGTGATCCTGTCCGGTTCGATGGCGATTTCCGAATCGGCCAGCGCGATGCCGAACCGTTCCTTCATGGCCTTCACCACGGTTTCCGGCACGTTGCACACTTGATCGAACTCGAAGTAGCGGGCGCAGGTGGCGCACACGCGGGGTTCCTCTTCCGGTTCATATTCGTAAGGGTTACGCATGGTTGTATCCTCTCGGTTGAAGTTTGGATTGGTGTCCCAATCCCGTTTCCTGCCCCGGAATCCGGGGCAAGTGCGGGGCTAGGCGGCTTACCAAGCGCGGTGCAGGGTTGCGGGGAAGTCGATGCCGGGGAGGACGCCGAAGTCTTCGGGCTCGTTGTTGAGCCAGTCTTCGAGCAACCCCTTGGGGCGATACTCGGAAGCCTTGACCACCTTTCCGCCGTGCTCGTTGGCGAACTCCCGCGCCTCTTCGAGAGAGTCGCATTCGTCCACGGTGTCCATCCCGTTGAAGGGGGAAGTTCCGATTACGAGGTAGGGGGCGGTGGGCATGGCGTTCTCCTTTGGTGTTCTGTTCGTCGTGAATCAATATTGTACTTATGTACAAAAATAGTCAAGATAAAATTTGACTTTTGTACAAAAAGAATTCAAAACCTCATTACGTAAAGAGCAAAGGCATCGGCGGTCACGCCCGGCAGGGCACAAAAAAGCCCCTCACGAGGAGGGGCCACAAGCTGGTTTAGCAGAACCAGCATCTAGATGTGTTAGCTTACGCTTTTCTACTAGAGCCCGACGGTTTGCTATCGGTTGTATAGCCTCCCGTTCTTCCATTTGTGACATGTGAACGAGGTGTACCTTCCGATGTACCACCTTGCGCTCGTGGCGGCGGGGGGGGAGGTGCACTTGGTTTCTTTTCATCGCCCATTATTATCACCTCCTTTTTCCGCAGTAGCGGTCAACAAAGAAGCGTTAGAATTGCGCATCCCACAGAGATGAGGATACCCAATGACATTAATCTTAATTTTATCCCTCTTATGCTGGATTCTTTTAGATGATTAATAATAGCATCGTCTAAATCACGAATGAGGGAAATTCTATGTTCATCTTTATAGTTTTCATCACAATCCTTATAAGCTGTTTCTGATAATGAAAACCAACTACAATCAGTAGGTCTCATAGTTGGTTTTCTTCCTCGCATGGTATCAACCCCAAGGATAAAGACAGCCATAGAAAGAGCTAAGGATAGTGATGATAGTAATTTAAAAAACTTACTGTTTATATCTATATGTAATCCTATAAAATTGATAAGAGTTTTAGGTCCAGAAATATCAGCATAAAAAGCCAATTCAGCAGCGAAGACAACAGTTGCAATCCATAGATATGTTTTTATTGTTGAATGCTGAAAGTTTTTTAGATCATATGTAATTCTGTTATATTCATCTAAAGCTGAACGCAAAATTGATTCTAATGATGCTTTATAAATTGAGTTATAAGATATTCTTTGAGTTTCACTGGTTGTAGTCGTTTGAGCTTTTTGTTTTTTTGATTTCATGGTGCCCTCCATATGGAAAGCATACCAAATAGTAAGCCGATTGGGAAAGGCTACCCTCTCCCTCCTCCCCGCTCCGGCGGGGACTTTCATCTGTACTCAACATAGATGATCACGCACCCGGAGGGCCGCCGTTCGCGCTTTATCTCGCGGAGGCGGGAGCGGTCATGGTGTTTTCTTTCTCAGCCACCGTTTCGTAGCGATCGAGCCGAGCATTAAGGGCCTCAATTGCCCCATCTTTTTTGGCAAGTTCAATATTGAGTCGGTGTATTTCGGATTCTAGCTTCCGTGTGTCCACTGACTCCGTTGGAAGCTCTTCCCAAGGAAAGAACACACGAATTCCAAGCTGCGGGAAGAGCGGGGCTATTTGGAGTAATGATGGAACTCGTTCTCCTTTATCTCCACGGGGCTTGAGCCACTTGCTCAAAAGTCCGCTTCCTTCTGCAAGCCCTAACGCTTTTTCAGCTTGGCTCGTGACCCCATTATGCTCTCTATCAACATAGAGCCTTAGAGCTTTTTTGACGTTTTCAATAAAAGTTTCGTTCATAGAAGAACCTTACCATAAGTTGTACACCTGTCCAAAAGACAAAAGAACAAAAAACTTGACATGTATGTACTTTTGTACAAAAAGAATTTATGAACACCTTCAAAAAAGCACTTGAATCTCGAGGGATAACGGTCATGGAAGCCTCAAAACAAGGACTTCCCTATTCAACTGTCCGTAAACATTGGCTTGGTGAGCGGGAGTTAGGGCTTAAAAGTGTGATTCGGTATGAACAAATCCTCGGCATACCTCGGTCCGAGCTTATGCCGGAGCTTTTCACACCAGCTGTCCCCAGCATTTCCACCGAACCCGAAGAGGTAAGCAATGCTGAGTAACTTTTTCCTCGCCGTTGCCGTAGGGCTCGTCATGCTTGTCGTTTTCATGCCCAGAGACTAGCCCCTCCGCGCACCGCTGGACCACGGCCTCGGGCGTCGGGTACTCCGCGACGCGGTACGCCCGCCAGTGTGGGCGCGGTTGACTAGGGATCAGGATTCGGACGCGCCAGACGGGGCCGCACCGGGTGATGAGCAGGTGAATCTTTTCCATGCCGCTACTGGAACACGGCGGCCCACAGGAAGGAATTGCAAAATGAATAAACTGTTACAGGCCGTCGCAGCCAAGACGTACCAGCTTTGCCGGACGTATCCCGGCGGCATCCGGGCAATGTTCGCGGGGATGCGGGAGCGGCATGGGTTATCCGAGTCATCCGTCTACGCCGACCTGAACCCGAACAACGGGCAATCCACGCTCCGGGTGTGGGAACTGGTCAGGGTAATGGAAGCGACCGGCGAGCATGGGCCGCTCCGGGAGCTTGCCAACTGGTTCGGGTACTCGTTGGCGTCCGCCGCCGATGAGGAGCCGGACGCTCCGACGCTCGAAGCCGAGGCGTTGCAGGACTTCCCGCCGCTGGTGGCCTTCCATGAAGGCTGCAAGCTCTACCGCCAAGGCAAGATCACGCTCGCGCAGCTCGACGAACTCAAAGACAGGGCCTTCAAGGAAGTCCGGGAAACCTTCTGCCGGACGGTCAAGGGGGACGAATGAACCTCACCTTTTCCGCCCACGCGCTCGACCGTTGTTTCGAGCGGCGCATTTCGTTGCAGGGGGTACTTGATGCTCTGCGCCAAGGGACATGCGTGAAGGGCAGCGGCATGAAGGACGGCGAACGCTTCGTCATGGCCCACGGACGGCTCAAGGTCGTGGCCGAGTTTGAAGGCCCGGCCTGTGTCGTGATCTCGGCATGGCGTGACCAGAAGGGCAGCAAGCGCGCCGCCCGGGAACGGCGGCAGCGGCTCCGGCGTATTCGTCTGGCGTTCAAAGAGGGGAGGGTGATCACATGCTGAACCGGGCTCTCTTCTCAAGCGTCAAAGACGACTGGCCGACGCCGTGGGAGTTCTTCCGTAATCTTGATCTGGAGTTCGATTTCACGCTGGATGTATGCGCCGTGCCGTGGTCTGCGAAGGTCTGTCGGTACTGCGTGCCGCCCCATGCGCTGCGGGTGTGGGGGGAAACGACGTTCCGCCGACTGTTCCCAGACGCTCTTGTGGACGGCCTCGCACATTCATGGGCCGGGGAGCGCTGCTACATGAATCCGCCCTACGGCCGCGAGATCGGCCCGTGGGTCGAGAAGGCCCGCCGGGAAGCGGAACGTGGCGCGTTGGTCGTCGGGCTTCTCCCGGCGCGTACCGATACGGCGTGGTTCCATGAGCACGTCTACCGGGCCGTAACCGAAATCCGGTTTTTAAAGGGACGCTTGAAGTTTGAAGGGGCGGCGGCTTCCGCGCCGTTCCCGTCCATGATCGCCGTATGGGGGAAGATGTGATGGAGTGGTTCCGATGGTTTGAAGGGTCGACGACAGACCCCAAATTTGCGGTTGTGGCGCGGCGTACCGGGCAGCCCGTCGCTTTTGTCATTGCGGTATGGGCGCAAATCCTTGAGCGCGCCAGCGCGTCGAAAGAGCGCGGGTGCATCGACGGGTATGACTGCGAGGGGGCGGACGTTTCCTTGGGGCTCCCCGACGGTGCGGCGTGCGCCATCGTGCAGGCTCTCAAGGACAAGGGGCTGATCGACGAGTACCGCGTGTGCAAATGGGAGCAGCGTCAGCCGAAACGGGAACGGGACCCAGAGCCCTCTGGAAGCTCCACAGGGCGCGTCAAGGATCACAGGGCGAGGAAGCAGAAAGAGACGGACGGAAACGGCCCGCAACGCGATGAAACGCCATGTAACGCCATGAAACGGCCTGTAACAACCAGAAACAACCTAGAAGAGATAAGAGAAGAAGAGAAGAAAGAAGAGAGAAAGACAGATGCTTCGCATCTTGCGCAGAGCGATGCTGGCGCATCCCTCGCGCAGCCGCCAGCGGAGCAGGAGAGGCCCGTCGCATTCATCCCCCTTGCCGACGGCTCGGAATATCCCGTTCCCGTCTCTCTGGCTTGTGAATACGCCACCGCCTATCCCGGCGTGAACGTCATGGGGGAATTCGGGAAGGCCCGGGCGTGGTGCCTGAGCAATCCCCGCCAGCGGAAGACGAAGAACGGCATCCGGCGTTTTCTCAACGGCTGGATGGACAAGGCGCAGAACAACGCTAGCAGGTCCAGCCCTGCTGTGGGGTCAGGCCGTCCCATGACGGCGAGGCAGGTGGAAGCGGCGGAACGCGGCGATTTTGCGGAACAGGTTTTGAAACTCGACGAGGTGTACAGAAATGGCGAGCTTGCAGCTTTTGGCTCTGGAACTCAGCAAGGCGTTTGTGCTCTATCGGCAGCCGAGGCCCGTGCAGGCGGAATTCGAGTTGCTGGTCAGGACTTGGGGCGACGTGCTGGCTGACGTGAGCGATGCGGAGTTCATCGAGGGCATACGCCGGGTTGAGGCCAAATTGAGCTTCTTCCCCGTTCCTGCCGACGTGATGCGGCAGGTGGAAGAGTCCCGGAAGCGGACGCCAGCCGTGAACCGCGAAGCCTTGCCGGAAAATGCGTTGACGCTCGATGAGCGGTGCGAACTCGGTACGGACTGGTGCGCGAAGATTCTCGCCAACCTGCGCGGCAAGATGGACGTCCGCAGGCAGGGGAGGCCGGACACGTCGCTTGATGAGCAGCTTGCCAATTTGCGGGCGTTGGGGGTGGAGCAGTGAGCCCCGAAGAGTACCGGGAATTTCTCAAGACGGTAAAGCCCGGCTCCAGCCCGTTACCCAAGTCTCAGCTTCTCGGCAAGGCCCGCCTTCCCCGGAATGGCCGCACGTACCAGACCGACGCCATGAACCAGACCGAGGCCCGCTATGCCGGGTATCTGGACGGGATGAAGCACACGGGCGAGGTCGTCGCGTGGGCGTATGAGGCCGTGAAGCTGCGGCTTGCGGACAAGACGTTCTACACGCCGGATTTCGTCGTGATCCGGGCTGACGGGGGCATCGAGCTGCATGAGGTCAAGGGGCATTGGGAAGACGACGCCCGCGTGAAAATCAAGGTCGCCGCAACACAGCATCCGTGGTTCCGGTTCCTCGCTGTGAAGGCAGGGAAGACAGGGTGGCAGTATGAAACGTTTGGAGGTGGGGCATGAGCACGGCCGTACAGGTTGAGATCGTCATTCCCGAGAGCATGGGCAAAGTTGAGGCGTTGGCGAAAGTGTCCACGTCCCTTCAAGGCGTCATTGCAAGGAAACGCCGGGAATGGCGGGCATCACGCGGGGAAATAGCCGTGCTCGGCCCGAATGTCGAGGTGCGGCCCGCGTGCAGACTGTTCGTGTATCGCGTCGCCCGCGATTTCGGTGGGGATTCCATGCGCTACGTGTGGGATCGGAATGCGGAAAAGGTCACGTTGTGACGGTGGATGAATAGCGGGAGGTTGTGATGGGCGAGCTGTGGGTAAGCCATGATGAACTGGTCGACGCCATCGGTGATGACGGCGCGGATCTCTTATGCAGGGCCGTAGGCGGCGTGTCCACGTATATTCCCCGCAAGCCCGTTGCGGGTTCCCCGCTTTCCGCTGTCCTCGGGATGAAGCGCATGGAAAGGCTTTGCGCGGCCTTCGGGGGGCTCCGGGTGACGCTTCCAAACAGGCGTAAGGGCGAGCCGTTCAAGGACAGGATCGTCCGCATGTTGGAAACCGGGAAGTCGCCGGGACGTATCGCCCTTGAACTCGGCGTAACGGAACGCTATGTGCGCATCCTCGCCAGGCAGGTAAAGGAACAGCCCAAGCCGCAGGTGCAGCTTAGGCTGTGGTAAATTAAAGAGGTTTTTTTAAAGATGGGATTTTTTCGATTTTCTTTATTCTCGAAAGGGGAATTATGATTTCTCCTTTGTCGAGATGGGCGATGACAAGAGATTCTTTGGACATGAAGACATCTTTTGCCTTGATTTGCTCTCCATCTGTTAGGAATATAGTCAAATTAATACAAGGAACTATAGTATTTGAGTAGTTAATAACATATAATGAACAATATATAGATAGTACAGTATATATGGATAGAGAATTGAAAAGAATATTTCCTTTCATAATAAATAATAGTATAAAAAATACCATAAATATAATAAATGATACTACTTCGATATAATAATTATATATGAGTAAAAATATCATTAAGTTTATAGTATAGCCCTACATAAAAAAGAATTATTATTGATATTGTTAATATAGTATAATAAATCCATTTTTTATTGATTAGTGTATTGGTTATTTTTTTTATACTATCATGACATAAATATATACAATAACCTAGTGAAATTGAATATATAAATAACACCATAGATATTTTACACATATGTTTTGATACAGAAAATAGTTGAGTAGTAAATGATAATCCATAAATAAATTCCTGTGGATTCATAACAAAAAGGGAAATGATAGTAACACAACAAGAATAGACAAGTCCAATTCCGCCAATAAATGAGAAAAGATCCGTTGAAGTTAGGAGAGGAACATGGTGGTTCTTAGCTAGATCAGAGTTGTCAGATAAATTTTCTTGAGTAATTATCTGTATCCTCTTTAAACCATAACGTGTTGTGGTAAATATTGTTTTCATATGTGTTCCTCCTTACTGTGAGTCTACATGGTATTAAGCCTTTTATAAAGTACAGTGCTTTTACACGAGTTTTTCTTGAACAAGTTCAGGGTGCCTCCTCCCGCCTCGCCGTGACATAGTAGGGACAGGAGGATTTTTTATGGCTGTTCTTCCCTTGCGTCATTTCTCCCCCCTCGAATTCCGCTGCAAATGCGGGTGCGGCGCGGGCATGGAGAAGATGGACGCCGACCTGCTCCAGATGCTCGATGAGGCCCGTGATCTGGCGGGTATCCCGTTCCCCCTTTCTTCCGCCTACCGCTGCCCGAAGCACAACAAGGCGGTCGGCGGCGTGCCCACCTCCGCGCACACTCGCGGCTATGCCGTGGATATCCGCTGTGTGGATTCCCATTCCCGTTTCGTCATGCTGCAAGCCCTGCTTGAAGTCGGATTCCGGCGCATCGAGCTGGCCCCAACGTGGATCCATGTGGACAACGACCCCGACAAGCCGCGTGACGTGGCGTTCTACCAGCATGGAGGCAAGTACTGATGGAAGCGACCGTGATTGATTTCATCTTTTCGACCTTGATGAGCCTTTCCGCGCAGTACCCCGACGCGGCGTGGCTTGCCGTCGCCGTGAGCGTGCTCATGACCGTGTGCGGCCTGTGCGCCGTGGCCACCGCCTGGATGCCCGTGCCCAAAGAAACGGCGGGGCTTTATGCCGTCTTCTACCGCTGGGCCCATGCCCTTGCCGCGCACTTCGGGCAGAACAAGGGTGCCGTGGCTGACGGCAAGTCCGAAACCGTGAAGGCCGAAGTCAAGGCCGTGACGGGGAAGTAATGTGCGGGTCGTCCTTGAGTTACTTTCATCGCTCGCCGGGCTCCTCAAGCTGTGGCTGCGTCAACGGTACGGCGAAC
>OGYZ01002652.1_pt1 | contig 11890 bp, 13 predicted proteins | sample 1576681 | NCBI WGS metagenome assembly OGYZ01 (sample SAMEA3541480, study PRJEB24748) | human gut metagenome | biome: human gut; feature: human-associated habitat; material: faeces | place: China | collected 2012 | reverse complement strand
CTGCAAGGAGGCGAGCGCATGAAATACAAGCTGCTGAAAGACCTATACGATTGCTTTTGTACCCCGCCTGAACTCCAGGCTCAGAAACAGGAAATTGATGAATGCCATCAAGCACTTAGCAAGGTACTGGGCAAACTGGAGCGTCGGCTGGTGCTCCAGATCATCGACGCAAAAGACCGTATTGCGGAGGATACCTCCATCGACAGCTTTATCGCCGGATTTGAACTGGCGTGGAAACTCTCCGCAGAATTGAATCACTACGAAAACGAGCACTCAGTCTCCTGCCGAACGGCAATGGGATTGGGCGCTCGTTTCGCATCTAAGGAGGCGGAAAAATGAAGAAAATGAAGAAATTCATCATAGTGACAATGATTGCCGCATGTGCCGCCCTGTGCGCCGCTGTGTGGCCACATGACAACGCAATCGAGGAAACACCCGTCCCAGCCGCAGAAACCGCTGTGAACGCAAAGGAAGCGACCGTTGCGGAAATTGAGGAACCCGCAACACTGGCAGAGAAGGAAAAAGGAACGATTCCGCGACAAGAAGCGCCCCGAGAAGAGCGACCTGAACCGGAGATAGGGCCTATTGAAATGCCCGTAGCTTCCGAACTCCAGCCTTCCACGGGGCAGGCATCCGCTAAGAATTCCGCACCAGAGCCAACTCCGCCCCAACCTCCTAAAGAACTGCAGCCCGGTGACAAAGTCTATGTAGCGGGCTTCGGTTGGGTGGAGTACGAGGGTCCCAACCACTGTGAAGATGGTACGGATATTTACGAAAACGGCAATAAAATTGGAATCATGGGGTGAAATGTGTAGTTACCCATTGCATTCGCTTCCCATTCATGTTATCATGATAACGTTGAATTGTTGGACTATCCTAAGCTTCAACCATTCGTATCATGAGAGTACGAATCATATTGAACCTATGTAGTGATATAGACAATTTAGCGGACAAATGAGTAAATCCTCGAAACTATTGATTCCAATCAAATTCTCATTATGGAATTGAGAAAGCAGTTTGCTGGTTGACTGTCGTTGTCCCCCTGTTGTTTCGATGCTTTGCACCACAAAATCGAACCGGAGAAAGTGTTCTTTCGTCGGGTTTGTTTTGTTGCGTGCAAAGCGGTCTTCCGGATGATCGCAGTCCACGCACGAAGCAAAGTGCGTGGGCTTTTTTCGGTTCAGAAAGGAGGCTGATTATGGGAAAGGTATCAGGAAAAACACATACCAAAGCACAACTGGATCACTGGGCAAATCTGCATAATCCCAATAACAAGGCATATCAAGCTGACGCTGACAATCGGGTCAATCAGATGAATCCGAACCACAGATCGCACCAGAGAACTCACAATGCAAACCGCAGAAACAAAGCGCATTGGATGCCCGAGTGGGCGCCTGACTATCCGGAATACGATGATTAAAATTGGAGGTGCACGGTATGTCAAAGTACATTTTCGACTACGATGACGGCGACTTCGCCATGAGCATTTCTGACAGCATGGCGATGGACTCCGATGGGAATCTCATGATGCGCATGGGAGATCACATGGCAATGGATATGGACACAGGCGATATTCACATGATCTCCTCGTGGTCTGATGATGACGAGGAGTAGGACATAGGCAGCAGCTCAACGGATGCACCGCCATAGACAAAGAAAACATTTTTCAGGATCCGGACAGAGAAAGCAGCGGGACAGGCCATATAGGCTTGTCCCGCTGCCTGCGTGTTAGGGCAGATATTCTTCCATGACCCGATACCGGCTGACGCCGAAAGCGCTGCTCCGCTCCATGATCTCCGGCGGGACCTTGGGCAGATACTTTTTGCTGAAGCTGGTGTCCCCGAAGTAGGCGTCAAAGCTTGCCACCGGCAGGACGACCCATTCGCAATCATCCTGCCGGTTGGCGAGGTAATAGCGGATCAGCGTACAGACAACCTCGGATGGAATTTCCTTCGGAAGCGCTGTTGTTACTTTCTCTGTCAGTTCAAGCGGCAGCTCCGGCTCCTCTCTGCGCAGCGGCCCCAGCTCCAACGCATCGGCAAGGACATCATCAAAGCGCAGTGTCCAGGCGCCCTTGGTTTGGGATGCAAAAATCGGGATCTGATATTGCATCACCTTGCTTCGCCATGCGGCGGCAAACTTGGACTGAATAACCTCCGCATACTTGAGTGAGGTGCTGCGCACCTTTTCCGGGTGCGTCAGCATGAAGTCCGCCGCGCGGAGAACATGACGGAGGAACCAGCCGACCCCATCCGCATCCACCAGCTCCGGGAACTCTGTATGCAGCTCCGAAAAATCCGTCTGGAACTGCCACTCCTTGTCCTGCACACGCTTTCCGTCCTCTGGCACACTGCACCAGGCGCAGAGCGCACGGCGGGCATAGTCGATCCGATCATGCGGATCCCCCCAAATGACCGCGCCGTCCTTGCTGTGGAACAAATACCCACGGGTCAGGACGGTCAAAATCCGAGCCATCCCCTCAAACTCCAGGATCGTGGCAAAGGTGAACCGGCCCAACCATGTCGTGTCGCTCTTCTTGCTGGCGGTATAGGAAACCGTCCCGGTATATGCGCAGAATTCCTCCCATTCGTTAATCATCCCGCACCTCCAGAACATTTTTCTCGATATACTCCGGCAGCAGCTCCCACAACAGGTCGCGTCTGCCGAGGGCCACCACATAGCGCACGGCCAGAGCCGGTCTTACAATCGCGGTCAGCAGCTCCCGGCACTTGGCCGTCACCGCGTCACGGTAACTCCGGGAAGCGGACTTGTCCGCGAAGGCTCTCATCATGGCGGTGAAGGCTTCCGAGTCGCTTTCACGGAACAGCTGCTTTTTCTCCCTGCCGGTGTTCTCGTCCTCCATATCACAGACAATGTCTCCGAGGATGCGGTAGCCACCGAAGCGGAAATCGGTCAGCAGATCGTAAATATCCTCAAACTCCGGCTCCGTCAGCCATTCCCGCAGGAAGCGCTCCCGTGCATCCTCGTCCATGAGGTGCCATGCCTGCTCCCGCATGGCATACAGCAGGGCGGACACCTTTTCCGGCGGCAGGCTGCCGAACAGAGCGTACAGCTCGTCAGGATCGTATGCATCCTCCTGCCCTCTGGCATACAGAATGCGCTCCACATCGCTCTTCCGCTTTTTCTCCTTCAACGGAACGCGGCAGGCCCGGATGCGGGAGAGGCAGGCATCGTAATCTTGCAGCAGCGTAGCTACCGCCGCCAGCTTATCGGAATCCAGCTGTTCCCTCCAGTCCGGCTGCTGGGCAGCAAAGAAAAACAATTCTTCGTCCTTGGTGGGCTTTGCCTTGATGCGCGGCGTGTTCTTTTTCAGCTGCTGTGCCAGATACGGCAGGCGCTCCACATTGGAGTCCACCTCGTCCCAATCCACCTTTTTGAAAAACGCCTTTACCTTGGCCGCATGGGTAGGCTCGTACCAGGCGCGCCGGGTCTCCGCCTCCTCTACCAGCGTCTTATATTTGAGGAAGGCACTGCGCTTGACGGTCTTGTGGGTCAGGTACTCATCCAGATCGGGGCGGATGCCACTCTTAGCCGAGTCGATCTCCAGCCCGGTGAGGATGGCTAATGTTTCCGTCTCCTCCCGGCAGCGCTCCCGCTCCTCGGCGTCGGAGTTTTCGTTGTAGGCGATAATGCTGCGATCCAGCGCGGCATTGCAGATCTGACCGACGCGGGAGGAGAAGGTGCTGCGAACGGTCTCAAACCGTGCCTCCCAGTCGTCGGCACTGCGGATTTGGGGCTGGGCCGTAGGGATCATCAGCAGAGGAATGTTCTCTGTGTTGGTGAGGGATTTGTGTTTCTCGTAGCGGTAGAGGTTGTAGTTGCGGCGGACGCAGGCATTCAGGATCGGATCAGATATGGTCTTGATCATATCGCCGTCGTAGTCAGCGCCGCCCAGCCGCTCCGCAGCCAGCATATTGGAATCCACCATCACCACATCCGTCAGGTGCCCGAAATAGTAATGCCGCATCTGCTTTCTCTCTTCCTTCGCGTCGTAGAAGGAAAGCTGTAGCTCCTCGTTGCGGGCAATGTGCGGATTGCGTAGCAGCGTGCAGGCGTCGTCATGGGCATAGGCCGCCTGGGGTGCATAGAAGGAACTCTCCGGGAAGTGGTCGGTCATGACGGTGCTGTAAAACATCCGTTGCCTGCGTTTGCGCGGCGGAACAGTCGGGAGCAGAAATGCCAGAAAGTCCAGAAGATCACCGGAAAGATAACGGTTGTCTCCCACCACGATCAGGCGGCCGACGGCGTACTGCTCCACGATTTTATCGGCTTCATCCTCCAGTCGCTTGGCATAGACCGGTTCGTTGATGAAGCTCGGATTCTTTTTCAGCACGGCGGCAAGGATCTGGTCCTTGCCATGGTGTCGTTCCCACCAGCTGACCCGCTCAAACTTCTCCAGAAAGTAATTCTGCCGAAACGATTCATCGGCGCAGAAATTGTAATACGCCAGTTCCGTCTGCTTGGTGAGCCAATTTCGCTCGTCTGTCTCCGGGCTGTGATCCCAGCCGTCCGGCAGATCGGCAGGGCGGAACTCGTCACCCTGAATGGAAACGGTGGTCAGAAACTGATAGTTCAGCTCGGTGGTCTGTTCCGGTTTCTCCTTGCTCACATTGGTGATGTACAGCGCATGGCGGTACTTGCGAAACACCGTCCGGTAGTCCTCCCAGTTCATGCCACTGGCAGTGAGCCAGCCGTATCCCTTGAACATGCTCTTGGTGAGGATGACGTCCACATCCCGGACGGAATGCTCCATGCCCCACAGATCGGTGATGGTGTCCGTCCCGCAGAGGGTCAGGAAGTCTTTGAAGTCCACCTCGTGCAGCATACCCTTGACATAGGGCATACGGATCTGGAATGAGGTGTGGACTTTCTTCCCGCACAGCTTCTCGCCCACGACGCGGGCATATTCTTTTGAGATCAGCCCCTCGCCGTCGAAGCAGGTGATTTCGATGTCCTCTTTTTTCTCCACCCGGCGGTATTTGCTGGTACTGCTCTGCGTTCCGTCGTCCTCTACGGTGATGACGCTGACATTCCGCTCTGTGCGCGTAGGATTGTCAATGACCACCACCCGGTGGGGCCGGTCAATGCCGATGCCGTCAATGCGGATACCGCTGGACAGCATCAGTCCGTTGTAGGCGTAGAGCTTGCTGAGCTGGCAGTCACCGATGGTCATATCCATCATAATGCGGCGGCGCACCGCGTCATAAAAATCCTCTCGGATGAAGGACAGCCGCGCCTGTCGGCTCATGCTGCCCGAACGCTCAAAGGCGAGATATCGATGCGGGCCGGAGCCAAAATCAAGGCTCACGCCCTCGGGACGGAACAGGGCCTTGGCCTTCTCCTGCCGAATCAGGTGTTTCTTCCTGGCACCGCTCCGGTCGAAGATGCCGGAGAAGTCCATATAGAAAATGACGTCCGAGAGGTCGGTTACCAGCTGCCCACCGGGTGTTTCGGTGAAGGCGTCGCCGTGCAGCACGCACATGATCTGATAAAACAGTGCGTTATCGTCCTGCTCGTGGGGTGCGGAAAGTGATTTGCATTTCTCTGTCTCAGCGGCGCTGAGATGGAAGGTGTATACACCGTCCTGCTCTCTGCCGTAACTGATCACGGCTCTGGTGGACAGTTCGTAGATCCTGTATTTCGCCAACGGCATCGGCTCACCTCCTGATGCTTCTATTCTATCACGAGGTTCTAAATTTGCAATATGGATACTGCTCCCACTTTTTCAGTGGGAGCTTTTTGCTTGCAGCTCTCAACAAAAAAATTATAAAGGAGGAATCCAATGCAAGAATCCACATTCACCAACTACGACCAGCTGCCGCTGTTCCTCAATGCGAACACGGTAGCGCAGGTGCTGGGCGTGTCCATCTCCAGCGCCTATGAGCTCATGCACGAGACGGGCTTCCCTGCGCTGCGGATCGGCAACCGCATCGTGGTGCCAAAAGAAAAATTCCGTCAGTGGGTAGACGCACAGGCAGGAGGTGATGCCTGATGTACCAGCGCTGGCCCAAGCGGGAGGCAACCAAATATTACTACCTCGTGCCCAACGAGGTGTTCAACCTCGGTCTCAGTTCCCACGAGATCGCCGTCTACAATTACCTGCTGCGCTGCGAGGATCGCAGAACCTACCAATGCCATCCCAGCTACCGCACTATCGGTCGGGCGGTGCAGCTGAGCGAAAACACCGTGCGGAAATATGTGGCCGCTCTGGAGGAAAAGGGACTCATCCGCACTGAGCCCAGCACCATCACCACGAAGGACGGCCGTGTGCGCAACGGAAGTCTCATCTACACCATCCGTCCCATTCAGGAAGCGCTGGAGCTGAACTACCATCGGCAGCTCCTGCAGGCGGAGCGTGATATAGAGCGGGCAAAGGCAGAGAAACGGCTGGCGGAATTGAATCGGCAGAACAAAAAGAAGGATGAAGAAAGCGCATGATGCAGCAGATTGCAAACTTTATCGTAGACCATGATCCTATGACGGTTCTACGGCGCACTGCGGATACGGTGCGATACATACAGATCGAGTGGAGTAAAACGCACGAGCCCATCGACGGCGACGCGCTTCGCCTGTTTCTCTGCGATGAATATCGCGGCGATCTGACCGAGGAGCAGAAGGTTTTCGCCCGCCGATGCCGCAACGAGATGCGGAGCGTCTATGAGGAAATGTGCCTTCGCTCCCTGCAATGTGCGATCATGCTGGAGCGAGGCATGGTGCTGGACATGAAAACCTATCGCGGTATCTTCTTCCCGCAGGGAGGGGACGCCCCGTGGCTCTGTGACAAAGCGGGATGAGCGCAGGAGCCTCACTTGATGGGGGAAAATCTGCCTCGACCCACCTGTCCGATAAAAGCACAAGATAAAGAGAGATGGTCGCAAAGCGACCCCTCTCGCCCACAAAGCCCCGCAGTGCGGGGCTTTCCGAGGATGCCGCTCCGAGGTCGGTTTAGACCTTCCTGCGGGTCTTAGGTGGTCGAAAAGGCGAAAAATCCAGACGCTGTGCGGGTTTGCGCGGTGTCACACCAGAAAAAAGGAGGAAACAATATGGAACACGAAAATAAGACGCGGATTCCCGCTTGGCTCAGACCCTCGACGATCCGCCGCATAGACGGTTGGCTGGAGACTGCCAACTGCAAAAGCCGCAGCGAGTTCATTGAGAAGTCGCTGCACTTCTACATGGGCTACCTGGGCGCGGAGGATGCAAGCGAGTACCTCCCCAACGCGCTGACAGCGACGCTGCGCGGGATCGTGGCGGACAGCACCAACCGCACCAACGGCATTCTCTTTAAGTGCGCGGTGGAGCAGGGCATCATGGCCCACACCATCGCCGCACACTTCGGCGACGCTATGGAGGATCGCCGCGCCCTGCGCGACTATGTGACGGACGAGGTCAAGCGCACCAACGGGCAGATCAGGTTTGAGGAGGCTCAGGACATTCAACGCCAGCTGCCGGTGGACGATGGGGGCAGCCTCTGAGCCGCAATAGACAAGGAATGAGCAAAAATCTTCCCGGCATTACAAAGAGAATCCCATAGCTATTTCACGAAAAGTGTGGTAGTTGTTTGTGTTGCAAAAAGAAATCTCAGTCAAAGGAAGTGAAATACATGGTAAAACGAAGACCGGCCGGTGACGGCATGGTGCGTAAGCGAGAGGATGGCCGCTGGGAAGGTCGCATCGTCATCGGCCACCGGGAAAACGGCGAGCCGCTGTTCCGTCATGTGTATGCCAAGACCCAAAAGGCACTGCTGGATAAGCTGCACCAGAACATCGAGTGCTACCGCGATGTGGAGCTGACCGAGGACAGCCGCATGACGCTGGGCCAGTGGCTGGATCGCTGGCTCACGGAGTACAAGGCGGGTACGGTGCGGCCCGGTACCCTCGAGGGCTACCGCCGCTACATCGAATACTACATCAAGCCGCAACTGGGCGACAAGCAGATCTCCCTCCTCTCCCAGCAGGACATCCAGCGGATGTACCGCCGCCTAAAAACGGAGGGGCGCATCCACGAGCATCCCGAGATGGGGCATCAGCTCTCCGACTCCATGGTGCGCCACATCCATTCCACACTCCACGCCGCGCTGAAGGACGCGGTGCAGGCGCATGTCATTCCCAGGAACCCCACCGAAGGCACGACGGCGCCCAAGCCCAACTACAAGCCCAAGCGCATTCTCACCCGTGCGGAGCTGGACGACTTCCTTACAGTGGTGGAGCAGGACGAGGTGTGGCGAGACTTCTTCCAGACGGAGCTGATGACCGGCCTGCGCCGCGGTGAGATCTGCGGTCTGCAGTGGAGCGACTTCGACGGGAATGCCGGGACGCTGAAGGTGTGCCGCACTCTCCACAGCCAGCGGAAGGGCGAATACACCGTCGGTGAGACAAAAACCAATCAGGGCATGCGCACCATCATCCTGCCGCACAGCGTGACTGAAATCCTACGGCGGCGCAAGACGGATACCATCAGCCAATGGATATTCCCTGACCCGGTGAAGCCGGAAGATCCAGTCGATCCCAACGCGGCCTATCGCCACATGAAAACGCTCCTTCAGCGGGCGGGGCTGCCCAGCATCCGCTTCCATGATCTGCGTCACCCGTATGTCAAGCACACGACAAAAAATAAATCTCTGCAAAAGCAGAAATCCCAGACTATCAAACAGGCTGATAGTCTGGGATTTGCACTTTTGCTGTTACTAATACTGAAAGGGGCTGGTTGCGTTGAATTAAAAAAACATTTCAGTTTCAGTATATCCCCATATGAATAATCTTTCGCTCGTCCTCAGTAATTGTAGAGTCAAACAAATCTGTGTAGGAGGTTAGTTGTCCGCAATATTTGTTGTAAGCTGTATGGTAAAAATTACGCACAATGAAAGAAATAAATTGGCTAGGAGTCAACGGGCGAACAACTGGTATGCGGCAGTTCTGATACTGGCCAATGGTAAGATGTGACATGGGATGTTCCATATTTCTTACAACTTCCTCACGATTGTCATAATCGAACCGTAGTGGAGTAACAACAATCCGGGGATCGGTGACGTCAAGATAGATTTCATCATCCAAATACTCTTCTGGGTTTTCCTGAAAACTTGTCAAATCTGGGTTTGGAAAGAATCCCAAGCGGTGCCCTGTCAATGAATTACCTTTGAATTTGTACTGGAGTTGAATCAATGCACCATCAAGCAACTTGAGGTTAAAACTCCGTGCCCGCTCTAATTCATAAAACAATTCTCTGTACGGCTTATGTTTCAATGCTGCGGAGACGTTTATATTGGGAATTTCAATTTGGCAGTCATCCCATGATTGACCTATGTGAATCGGAAAATTTTGATCGTTACAAAGTGCAGTTCCAACTAAATCACTAGTTAGGTTTGAAATTTGATTAAAAACCATCTTGGCGGTTTTCATTCTGACCGCCTCGAATTCAGTATTTTATTTAGACGTTCAATCTGTTCCGAACCCAAATCATCAACGTAAATTCGACCTTCTTCAATGTCTTGAAGAAGGTCAGCTACTGACTTCCTACGACGCGCAATATTTTCCTTCTCCGCATTGCTTATATCTCGATTAACAATATTCAGATACTTTCGCTGTTCTTCTGTTGGATAGATAAAATCTAAGGTGAAGCCCTTTTCTTTAACTTTTTCGTACTCGGCCTTTAAATCATCCATTTGGCTACCTATGCCAACAACTCTGACCCACGCTTTGCTGCGCGTCATCGCTGTAAATAGACGATTTCGTATTTTGGCATTGTCCGAATTCAGCATATTTATATCGTCCGCCTGGAAGCAGTCATGAGCATTGATAACATACACCATAGCAGCTTCATTTCCTTTTGCACGATAAATACCGGTAAAGGCTACAGATTCATTATCGGTATCAAAAAACACATCCGGAGAACTATCGACACCTGCAACGTGACTTTGAATTCCTTTATCATAAAGAATCTTCCTTATTGAAGCAACAGCATCTTTAGTTGTAATTGGGTCCGGGTTAATTACAATAATATCATCGGCTCTGAGTTCATCATCACGTAGATTTTTTTCAATTTCACTGGCAACCCATACGTCTTGCTCATGCTTTGTCTTGAAAGACTTGAACAGAATCAAATCATCTATAGGAGAATGGCTTTCCAAAAACTTCGGACTACTATTTTCAGTTCTGGCAAGGACCACCCGTTTGCCATCTTCCAATTCGCCCTCAATAACTGAATAGCCAATTTCCTTCCATAGGTTTTTCTGCTCAAACATCTGCACTAAACCAATGTCAGAAAAGGCGTCCGGCTCTCTATAAATTCCAAATCCAAGCGCATGAGCAGATACAAGAGCTGGTCTTGAGTTTCTATAGCACTTTTCGAGAATAATATCTTGTTTTGATGTGCCGTCTGGTTCGTAGTTAAAGCGTACATTTGGAGTTCCTTCGTTATTTGTTCCAAATAGCTCTTCTGGCGACGGGAGCGATTGCAGATTTAAATTTTGCAACTCGTCATATGCATATACTAACCGTTTAGGCTCACATAAAATCTTATAGCAAAGCTGTAAAAAGCTTACGGGAAAGTCTTGAGCCTCGTCAATTAATATGGCATCATACATGGGAGCAGCGTTTTCTATTTCAGATATAGCCTTTTCACAGACTCCAGAGAAAGCCATATTACGTCCAAACTGGTTCCTAGCGGATGAATAGTCTAAGCATTCAAGACCGTTTTCTACGCAAAAATTGTAATAGATTCCGGGGGTCTTACTACTCGATCCCCAAGCGTGAATTATCTGCAAATTATCCCAGTCAGGTTCCATGCTGGTCTGTTCGATATAAAACGAATTAATCAATTGCTTTAGTTGCCCCTTCAGTGAGCGTGTATTGAAGGTCACAGCAATCTTCCATTCCGGATGCTGTGCGTGGAGATAGGCTGCTTTTAAGGCTAACACAATTGTTTTTCCAGAGCCAGCTAGTCCGCGAATTCTTTGAACGCCCTCTACTGTTTCAATTACAGCTCGACCTTGCGCATTGTCAAGGTTTGCAACCGATTCTTCAAGTTGTTGAAGCTTTGCGCCTCGTGACTCTGAATGTTTTACTTCTCTCTTCTTCCGGCCCTTCCTAATCATTGAAACCGATTGCAGTACTGAAACAAGTTTCTCATAATACTCGGGGTGTTCCCAGTTGAGATCACATATTTGATTGGTTATTGTGTTTTCATTGCATACAGGATAGTCATCGTTTTCAGGCAACGTTACAATGGCCGGGGCAAATGTAATAACATTAATTGAAACCTGCAACTGTCGCTTATATACCAGTTCACGATGACCTTTAAGCCTGGACTCCACTTTGTTGTATGAATCGTCCTGATCATCTTGATAATCACCTAGACGTTTCCCCTCGATAAGGTTAAACACAACAAGTCCCTGTTTGGGTGAAATCCACAAAGCATCAATAGGATAAGCACCTTCAACAGTACCGATAATTGGGTACCCGATATATAGAATGCCATCAAATTCATTGTGAGCACTAAAATAATTCTTTAAGCGATCACTAGATACTGGCTTATTCGTTGTTCCTGTAATCGTAGTTACCATGGCGATTCTCCATTTCAGAATAGTGCGTTAGAACCTCTAAGTACAAAACACGATTATATTATAGCACAGAAATCAGAAATGTGTCAGCCTTTTTTGGAGCCTTCTAATAATATCAAGCGCAGGCTTATCCTGATGCTCGGCGAAAAACTCGCGGAGCTTGTCAGCTTCATCGGGGAGGACAAAGCAAAAGCCTTGTCCGTCCACTCTGCAATAGAAAGCGATTTTCATGTCTGCCACCTCAATCGAAAATATCCCGGATTTTGTATGCGATCTCAATGCGCTTATCGGGGTACACCAGCACCCGGTCGA
>OGYZ01002647.1_pt1 | contig 11898 bp, 27 predicted proteins | sample 1576681 | NCBI WGS metagenome assembly OGYZ01 (sample SAMEA3541480, study PRJEB24748) | human gut metagenome | biome: human gut; feature: human-associated habitat; material: faeces | place: China | collected 2012 | reverse complement strand
GGAGACCACAGCTCGCTGACTGAGGGGCGGGCATGCCACATTCCGATGTAGACAGGGCGCAGGTGCTGGTGGAGGCGCTGCCCTATATACAGGAGTATTACAACAAAACAGTCGTGGTTAAATACGGCGGCAACGCGATGATAAGCGAGGAGCTGCGCCGCGCCGGAGACGCCAAGAACGAGGTTCGTGCTCACCTCGGTCGTGGTGTCCTTGGTGAGCGCGAGGTCGATGCCGTAGAGCGTCTGGCACATCGAGCGGAAGTGGGCGCTCTTGAGCACGTTGGACGTTGCAGCAAGCACCTCCGCGACGTCCGTGTCCGTCTTGCGCATGAAGATCGTGCGCTGCTCCGGGAACAGCAGGATGATGAGCGCCAGCGAGATAGCGATGCACGTGGTCTTGTAGGAGCCACGGTGCGCCTGCAGCGTCTCGTCATCGTCGCCGAAGACCATGGCTCGAATCCACGCGTCGTGCAGCTCGGTCAGCTTGTCGTAGCCGAGCCTTCGCGCAATCTCTGTCGGGTGGAGGTAGATGAGGTCGATGAGGTCTTGGCGCTCATCGGCCATCTGCCTTCTCCTTGGCGGACGCGATCATCTGCTGGATGTCGCTGGCCGCAGCGGCCACCTCGCCGGACACCTCCACCTTGTCGGCGGGCTTCTCGCCTGCTGTGTCGCGCAGGAAGGTCAGCGCCACGACGTCGCCCTCGACGGCCTTTCGTGCCACGGCGAGCACCGCCTTCTGGCCAACGGTTAGGTTAGCCTCCAGCGTCTCGTCCATGGACAGCGCCTCGATGTCGGCGAGCTTTCCCTTGCCCGCTGGCATGTCGAGCACGATTCGAGCCATCTCTCGCATGGCCTTGCGCTCCTTGCGCTTGGCAGCGGAAGCCTTGCCAGCCTTGCGGGCGTTCGCTCGGCGTTGCTTCGGCGTTAGATCCTCGTTGCGGATGAGGTTCTGCTCGTTCGCCACGTCGCTCACCTCCCCCTGTCCATCGGGCTGCCGTGGTTCTCGAAGCACCAGCGGAGGCCGCGCATGCGGCGCTCCTCGGCCACGAGCGCGGCGTTCCCGCGCTTGGCCGTGATGCTCTTCGGCTTGATGCCGAGGGCCTTGCAGAAGGCGCGGCCCACGACTGTGTGAGAGTGGGCGAGCGCGCTTGCCCTGATGTAGTCGAGCGTTACCATGCGCTCACCTCCTGAGTAGTCTGGAACAGCGCGGCGGGACTCGAACCCGCGACAAAAGGCTCTACCAACTGAGCTACGCGCTGCGTATGGTCGGGACTGCGGGAGTCGAACCCGCACGGCTGTCGCCACCTGCTTCTGAGGCAGGCGCGTCTGCCAGTTCCGCCAAGTCCCGAATGGCTCGCACGACAGGTCTCGAACCTGTAACCTCGCGGTTAACGGCCGCGCGCTCTACCGATTGAGCTACATGCGAATATGGCTCCCCCTCGTGGAATCGAACCACGGTCGCCGGAACCAGACTCCGGAGTTCTGCCTCTGAACTAAGGGGAAGTGGCAGGCCATGAAGGTGTCGAGCCTCCGTCTGCGGTTTTGGAGACCGCCGCTCTTCCGTTGAGCTAATGGCCTGTGTGGCGGATGGGGAGGGATTCGCACCCCCAAGTGCTTTCGCACAGCCGGTTTTCGGGACCGGTGCCTTTGCTGCTCGGCCACCCATCCGGGGAGGCACCTGCGGGGCTCGAACCCGCGACCTTCGGATTAGGAATCCGACGCTCTATCCGCTGAGCTACGATGCCTTCTGGCGGAGGATGCAGGATTTGCACCTGCGGGGCGCGTTTGCGCCCTACGGGTTAGCAACCCGCCGCATTCGTCTGCTCTGCCAATCCTCCGTTGCGCCGCCATTGAAGGGCGGGGTTGCGTGTCTCCCGCCCGCGCATGACAGCTTGCGCAGTATCGAGCGCCTTCCCACGAGGCGCATGAAAAATGGCCACCGCGCGTTCGACGCGCAGCGGCCAAGTTCCACCGATATGAAAAAAGGACTTGCGGTGCCCTGCTGCCCCTCAAATCCCTCGTTTACACCATATCAGGAAAGTTTTTACCTTTTGTTACCTTGCGAGGTTCACACATCTTCCACACTTGAAGACGGGCCGTCCTCTCCGATGACGAGCGCCGATTCCGGCATGTCCTGGATGGGCACGAGCGCGAGTCCGTAGCCGCACACGCCCGCCATCTTGGCCATGGTGTCGCAGCGGGGGCTGCTACCTCTCGTTATGCCGTTGCTGACGTAGCTGTCGGGCTTTCCGAGGGCACGCCCGATCTTGTACATCGGAACGCCAACCCTGTTCCCCGCCTCTTTCAGCGCCTCGTATGCCTCCATGCGACCTCCTTGCTCTCCGCCGCAGTATACACCTTATTGCGTTGCTTGCAGTTGTGTGCAGTCCGTGTGCATGTCTACACCTAATTGTGTGTACACCTAATTGTGTGTAATCTGAGGTCATCAGCTTGGCGGCTAATAAGGAGGACACAATGAAGAACACCAGCTCGCATGTGCTTGACGAGGCTCAGGCGCTCCCCGTGTGGGAGTTCATGGCCGACGCAACGCCCGAGAAAATCGGGTACGTCATGGCCTGCTACATCGACAGCCTCATCCAGAAGGGCATGACCGCTGGCGATGCGGCATTCGAGGCCATGAACGTCACGATGGAGGCCATCGCGTCCGCCGCATCCGACGTTACCGGCGAAAGCCCGCTGAGGGCTGGCGCGCTGGCCATCCCCGACACGACCGGGGAGGTCCAGTACGACTTCGAGTACTGCTACAACGAGGACGGAGCTTGGCACACCGTGCTGTTCGAGGATCTTGACGATGCGCGCGACTTCGCCACGGCGGCGCTCTCGCGCAACGAGTCGAACGAGCGGTTCATGAGCTACGCGCGCAGAATCGTCCAGGTGGACACCTGCGACTTCTACGACCACTCGATTCCCCCGACGAAAGTCAGAGTCATCCAGAACCACGAGGACTTGTAGACGAGAGGGGCGGCAACCAGCCGCCCCTCTTCTTGCGTCAGCAGATCTCCCTGATGCTGCCGTCCGGCTCACCCTTCCTGAGCTTGCACACGTCGCAGTGCGTGCAATCGACCTGCACCATCACGCCGAGCCTCGTTCCGTCGAAGGTCGGCGAGATCTCGTTCACGGCGTAATTGAGGTCGAAGTTCCTGCAGTGCTCCGGGCAGCCGTCGAGCGACGTCTGAAGCATGACTTTCACCGCTACTCCTCCTCCCTGCTCAGCAGGATGAACGTAAGGTCGAGGCCCTTCTTCAGGTACTCGTAGACCGTCTTCTTGGCGCAATCCTCGTCGGCCGCCGCCTCCTTGGCGGAAAGTCCCTCGATGTACACCTTGCGCAGCGCCTTGCCCGCCTGCGGGTCGATGCGCTGCACCGCGCTCACGTAGCCCTCGACCTCCTTGAACTGCTCGCTGTAGCCGTCCGCAAGCTCGCCAATCTCATCGATTGCCGAGTCCATGCGCAGCATGGCGTTGAGCATCTTGTCGTGCTGCTCGCCCGAAAAGCTCATCGCGCCGATGCTCGCCGAGATGGACGTGCGCGCGGACTCCGCCCGCTCAAGGCACTCGATGGACGAGTCCATCCTGTCGGCCACCATGTGGAAGCTGCTCAGGAACCTATGCGCGATCTTCTGCTCGCGCGACAGCTTCAGCCTCACGGAACCACCTCCCGTCGAAAACGTATCCGCTGCCCACGTACGGCAGCTCCTTGCCAAGCTCCTCGAAAGCCGATACCGGCATGGACTTCCTTCCTGAATCGGCCTTGAAGCCGAGCCACTTTCTGATGGGCAGGAGGAACATCCGGTGCGCCCTTCGATATGTCTCCTTGTCGTAGAACTCAACCGCGAGGAACCCGTGGCACCGCTCGCCTATGGCGTCGAAGTCGGCAAGCGCCGCCTCCTGGTGCGGCTTGACGTTGCCGTAGTCGAGGCGAGGGCGGTTCGCCGCCTTGCACTCCACGAGGTAGGAGTCCTCGCCCGTGACCACAAGGAAATCGGCGTCTGTCTCGTCGCTGATCATGTGGTTTCCGACAAAATGGACGTTATCGGGGATGCGAAGCACGTAGGCGTGTGGCTCCATGCACTCGCGGAACTTCTGCTCGAAACGCTTGCCAGCCTTAACCCCTCCTGCCACGTCGCGCCTCCTTCACCTTGTCCTCTATGTAGATGCCGACACCGAGGACCACGCACAGTGACAGCAGAATCGGAAGGTAGACTGGGGCGAGCACGATGAACAGCGCGGACTTGACCCGCTCGGATGCCCTACTCATCGGCACCAGCCTCCGCCTCGCGCAGCGGCTCTCCATCGACGTCCAAGAGCGGGCAGATTCCGTCCGGCGTGCGAAGGTACTCCGCCCCCGTCTGGTGGTCCACGACTACGGTCATGGTCTCAAAGTTCGTTTCGTGCTCAGAGAACCTATCCTGGCCGGTAGAAAGCTGATAGAACTCGGCTGACTTCGGCCACGTGCTGTGCTTGGTCGTCGTGAAGTAGCTCCCGCCGTTGCACATCAGGTAGATGACCGCGAACGCGAACTCAACGACGAGGATTCCGATTCCGAGCTTAATGCCGTCACGGATGCTCATTCGACCACCCCGCACAGCTCTCGGATGCGGCTGCACACAGCCATGAGATCCCTCGCATGCTCCCGTCGAGCCGATTTCCTCTGCCTGCTATGGTCCAGATAGTTCAGCTTCAGCAAGTCGGTTGCCCTGGCATCAAGCTTCTTTGTCAGATACAGCAGCTCCTCGCGGTCGCATGCCAGACTTAGAGCTGCTATTCGGTCGATAGCCTGAGACGGAGTGTGTCCATCCCACTCGGGAGCGCGTTCGAGTTCTGCGCAGTCGAACAGAGCCCAGTAAGGATCAACATCGTAGTGATACGTCGCCTGTCCGTCCGGTGTCTCGACACCAACGATGAACATCCCGTCGTACATCGTGCCGTCGTGGTGAAGCATAGACTTCCACGCGATCTCTCGGTGGTCTCGCACTATCACGGAGAAGAGCTTCGCGCGATGGTCATAGAGCTCGTCAAACGTGTGGTATCCGTCGCTGGTCTCTCCGGTGATTTTCTCCGGCTCGATGAGGTTTGCTAGGCGATCCCAGATGCTCGATAACCTATCGGCACGAACGAAGCATGCGAGCGTCGGCTCGGTATACGGCTGACCCTGCTCTGCTGCCATGCGCAGGCCTGCAGCAATCTCGCGGCGCTCATCACCGGCCACCATGTCGGTAGGCATCTACCTCACCCCCGTCGAGCCGTAGCCGTCCTCGCCGCGCTCGCTGTCGGAAAGCTCGGCGCACTCAACGATCTCGCACCGCTCGTAGGGCATGATGACGAGCTGGCAAACCCTGTCACCGGGCGCGACCTCGAAGGGCTTGTCCGTGGTGTTCCACAGCGGGCAAAGAACCTCGCCACGGAAGCCGCTGTCGATGACACCGACCGCGTTGCGCATGGTGATGCCCCTGCTGCCGAGGCCGCTGCGCGGGAACTCAAGGCCGACGTATCCATCGGGGATCTCAACGCGCAGGCCGGTGCGAACCATGGCGCTCTTGCCTGCGGGGATCAGGTAGCCCTCCACGGCGCGGAGGTCGAGCCCCGCATCGCCCTCGTGCGCGTACTCCGGTACGTACCCGGCGTCCTCGGTCATGCTCACGTTCAGAATCGTCATTGCTGTCTCCTATCCGTTGATCCACTCGTCAACCGTCTTGTGCGGGATTCCAAGCTGCTCGCAGATGCCGCGCTCGCATCGCGCGCCCTTTGACGTGAAGACTCCGGGAAGCTCCGCAACGCCCTCGTAGCGCGGCTCTCCCTTCCACAGCGAAAGCAGCTCGCGGATGCTCATGCGCATGGCCTGCCGCCAGGGCGTGCCTGCGGGGATCTTCTCGTGCGGTATGGTCGCCTTGTGGCCCGCCGCCTTGAGCCTGTCCCGCGCCTCCTCGAAGGCGTCAACGTTGTCGTTCTCGTGGCCCGATACCGGGCCGATGATGTAGAGCCTCAAAGCCCTCTCCTTCCAATAAAGTTCGGGCATGCCTGCCTGTAGCAGCCAGTCGTTGCTCCGGTAGCGCCGCACCTGCCGCGCGGCTCCGGCTCGTACCCGTTCCAGATCTCGGAGCACTCGCGCTCGTACTCGATGTCCCTGTCCCAGCGCCCGCACTCGAAGCAGTAGTGGCGGAACTGGGCGAACCTCGGCCTCTTGATGCACCTCACCTCATGGCCTCCTTGTAGAGACGCCTCGCCTCGGCGGTGCTCACGCGCATCGCCCTGGCTATCTCTCCGTAGGTGCACCCCGACTTCTCGCGCATGCGCCAGACGTGGTGGGCGAGCTGTTCCCTCGTGTAGGTGCGCTCCGCGCCGCCGGTCTCTTTCTTCCTGGCCATGTCCGATGCCATGTAGCACTCATCGAAGAAGATGCAGCCCTTGCATTCGCTGATGTCCCACTCGGCTCCGAAGCACTGGGGCATGCCCTCGTATCCGCTCATCTCACGCCTCGTCCGACGCGTAGAGCGCGCGGTACCGCCGGTTGCCGACAATCTGGTCGATGGTCGTGTCCTTGCGGCTTGCCGCGTAGCCGAGGCAGATTCCCTCGTCTTTCGCTATCTGGCGGAGCTGCTTGACGGTCAGCTTTTGCAGGTCTGCGCGCATGGCGTCCCATCTGTCCTCGCTCACTGCTTCGCCCTCCTCTCGGCCTTCGAGATGGCGGAGCGCACCCTGGCGAGTTCCCTGGCAGCTTCCGCCGTCTCCCTGTCTGACCACCCGGCTCCCTCCCAGTTCATCCGCATAAGCTCCTCGTCCGTGACAAGCAGCAGGTTCTCTGGGTCGAAGTTGCGCCTGTTGCCGTCGCAGAAGATGACCTTGCACCCCTCGGGCACGGGCATGCCGTGGTGCTGCTCCCAGACGAGCCTCTGCTTGAGAACCCACTGGTCGTTATGCTTCTCGCGTCGGCACTGCGCGACGTGGACCTCGACGTAACCGTCCACGGTCACGCGCTCCTCGCCGACCTCCCGCGTGTTGTGCGGGATGTTGCCCTTCTTGAAGCGCGTCGCCCTCGTGCGCTCGATGGCCTCCGCGCTCATCCACTCGCTCTGCGGGCGGCCCTTGGTCTCGGACTTGCGTCCCTTCTGGAAGCGTCCGCCGTGGGTGCCTGACTTGATGCCGAACCGTGTCTTGAAGTTGGCTATCTGTCCCTCTGTCAGCTCGATTCCGAACCTTGCAAGGAACTCGGCGCGGATCTCCGGCTCGGTGTGGCCGGGGATGAAGGAGCGCATGAACTCAAACATATCGGGTCGCTTCCGCCACTCGATGACCGTGGTTGTAGGAAGCGCGACCATCAGGCATCGCCCCCGCTGAACATCCTCGGCAAGCGAGCGTTGGCGTCCATGGCCTCGTCCTTCATCTTGAAAGCCTTGAGCGCGACGTTAGCGTTCGCGATGACCTGAGCCGAGACGTTGGCCACGGCCTTCGCGCGGTCGATCTCGTCCCTCAGCTCCTCGCCCTTGAGGTTCTTGTCGCTGAGCCTTTCGAGCTGGGCGAGCAGGTGGGTATTCAGGTCGCTGCAGACTCCCTTTCCCATCACAGCTCCCCCTCGCTTACTCGCCTCTGCAGGCTCTTGACCCTCTCGGCGATGTCCGGGCCGTCTGCGCCAAGCTCCATGACCGCTATCTTCAGGTCGGCGAGCTGCCGCCTGTCCTCCTGGGCACCGAGCGCGACGCGCAGCGCGTCGGCGATGGCCTCGTTCCGCTCCCACGCCCTCTGCGATGAGGGCTTGCCGTTGTCCTGGTACTCGTAGGCCCACTTGGCGGCAAGCTCGTCGTAGTGGTCGATGAGCTTCTTGATCTCGTCCGTCAGGAGCGCCATCACTCATCACCCCCGTAGACGCGGCACTCGGTCACGTGCGTCTTGCGGTAGTCGCTCATGAGCAGCGCGAGAACTGCTTCGCTGCTCGTCATGTCCACCTCGTCGCTGTGCTCCGTGCAGAGGCCGTTTCTGAGAGGGCAGACGCTGCAGCTCTCGTAGCCGAAGCACGCAACGCCGACGTGGGTGCCTGTGCACGCTCGCTCACGCTCCGCAAGCGTCTCGGCGGCGCGCTCGGGCGTTCCGAAGAGCGCCTGCCAGACGGTCTCTGCAGGCTTGGCGTCATCGTCGTTCTCCCAGTCCCCGATGCCGCTCATCGCGTCCCACAGCTCGGGTGCCGCCTCGTTGATGAAGCTCGCGGCCTCGGTCGGTGTCATGCCGTAGCGGTCCCTTAGGAGGTCGTAGATGCCCCAACCGCACGTGACGATCTTGTCGGCCAGGGCGTTGAGCGCCGTGGTGATTCCTGCCTTTATGACGTTCACTTCTCGTCCTTTCCATTGAGGTCGCGCTCGACCTGCGCGATGAACTCCTGCGCCTCCTGGTCATCGAGCACCTTGATGGCGTGCTCCATGTACTCCACGCTCTTGATGAGGTCGCCGACGAGCATGGCTGCCTTCAGGTTGCTCACGGCAGACCCCTGCTTGAACGTCGCGAAGAACTGGACGAACTGCTTCATGCGCCCGTAGGCTGTGAGCGCAAGGTCTCGATAGCTCACCGTCTCCTTCACAGCACGTCTCCGTTCCTGTCGATGTAGGGCATGACGTCGCGCGCGGCACCGAGGTGTGCACTTGCCGCCACGAAGTCGGGCTCGGGGACGCTCATGTCCCTCATCGCCTCGTCAAGCAGCTTTCGGGTCTCCTCGATGCGGATACGGACGACCCTTGCGACGTCCTTCTCGCCCATCCTCTGCAGCTCGCTCATTTCGTCTCCAATCCGGCAAATGCAATCTGCTTGGCCAGTCTTTCGGTCTCCTCGATGCACTCCTCGTCGGTGCGGATAGGCACCATGCCGTCAAAGTCGCCCGCATGGGCCATGTCGAACCCGACCCACCGCGAATCGTCGGAAAGCTCGGGAAGCTTCCCCAGGAACGTCACTCCTCCGTGGACGTCGATTAGCTCGTCAAGCTCGGATTCCTTCAGGTAGTGCCACGGGTGAATCTTCGGAAGCATCACGTACCCGCACGGGCATCCGAATGCTCCGTGGCGCAGGGCGCAGCGCATTCCCCTGAACCACCACTCACGCACGATCATCTGAGCCTCCCCTCTCGTTCCAGGCTTCCGCAGCCTGCTCGATGAACTTGGTGTCGCGGTCTCGCGTGTTCTGCGAGAAGCATTTGGTCGCGAGCCCGCACTTACGGCACGTCACGTAGGCGATGATTCCGTCTCGCGAATAGCTCTGGATGTTCACCACCATGCGTGCCTCGCCCTTGCAGATTGGGCATCCCTTGAGGTCGTAGTGCATCTAGACCGCCGCCTTCTTGGCAATGGCAATGGCGCGGCGGATGAACTCGTCCTTTTCGATGCCGTTCATGCGGTCATCGCCGTCGGCGACGCCCATGTCGAACCACAGCCGTTCCCAGCTATCGGGAAGCTTCGCAACGAGACGCTTGGCGGGGAGGAGTCGTGTGTCGCATTTGCTCTTGCAGAGAACTGCATCGGTGTCGTGGTCAATCCGCACGACCGTGACCCTCAAGTCGTAGTAGTCGGGATAGAAGACCTCGCACCCCTCAACGATGCGAAATCCGTCCCGCGTATAGACGGGCTTCTCGTGGACGAACCTCGTCGCAGGCCCGTTGACGATACCCTCGTTTACGTTGACGATGATGACGTCCCCAAATACCTCAGAGACGGTTCCCTTAGCATCGGTCGCGAGATCCCAAACCATGTCTCCTGCCGTGGTCTTTGTGCCGTCCGCATCGAGCGTCCACGGACGCCTCACCGCCTCGCCGTAGCGGTAGCGGCGCAGGCCCTTGCGGTGCGAAGAGTTGAAGTAGAAGCCCTTCTTGGTGAAGCAGATGCGCGTGACGCACCTGCAGTCCTCCGTGGCGTCTCCAAGGGCGACGGCCTTGCCGTCCTCGAACATGGGCCAGCTCATGCCCTCGGGAACGGTGCGCTCGCGAATGCCGCGCTGGAATTCGTTGACCTCGTTCTTAGTGATCTCCATTGCTACTCCTCGTACGGGCGCTTTACCTCGCGCCCGCTGTTGTCGATGTACCAAACCCAAGCCGGTGCCCCCGTGTACGGGTCGTGCCGGTAGTTGTAGTGCCAGAACTTGACCTCCATCGCCTCCCGCAGGGGAATCCACCTGGCGGCCCAGCACCTGTCCCACAGCGTGTGGTAGTAGATGCTCGGGTCGAACATCCCCATGAGGGCCGGAGGGCAGGCAGAAAGCCTCGGTGCCGCGTGCCTCCCGTAGAAGTGCTCAAGCTCCCTGGCTCGGTCGAACGCCTCGGCCCTGCCGAACGTCGCGTAGCACTGCTCGACCAATGGCCTGACGCGCCCCTCGTCGCATCCGCGCTCTTCGGTGAGCCATGCGATGCAGCCTTCGAGCGGGCTCTTCTCGACCTCACGCTCCTCCGGAAACAGGTCGAGCACCATCTGGCCCTGAAGCACCTTGCCCATCCGGCTACCTCCAAGGCTCGAAGGTCGTTCCGGTGTTGCGGTCGTGGATGACCCACCTGCCGTAGGCGAAGAGTCCGGGGTCGTGCGGCTCGTACGTCTTGAGCAGGTCGCCGCTCCACCACGCCTCCTGGTAGTCGAGGAACCAGACCCACTCGGGCTGATACCTCGCGCCGCCGTGGAAGAGGTTGTGGCATCCCGTCGTGCCGCTGCCGCACAGGGCGAAGAGCGCGGGCCTCAGCTCCCACTCGCCCTGCGGAGTGCGCAGCGTGAACAGGCCCTTTGAGACCGGCGGCACGTGGTGGACGTTCGTGGCCATCCGGCGGCACACGGCGCACGTCGCGCCATCGTCCATGCGGTGCGTCCTGACGCCCTTCCCTGCGTAGTGCGCGTGAAGGTGAGGCTTGCCGTAAAGCTCGGCAACCTGCAGCGATAGGCCGCAGAGCTGGCCGCTGTCGGGGACGAAGCTCATTGCAGCCTCCTATCCCCGCCGTCGGTGGCCACCGTCTCGCAAATCCCGGCGAGGCGCGACCCGATGGCCTTGGCGGTCGATTCGTCGCACGCCGCCATGCGCGCCGCCAGCTCGCTGACGCGATAGTTGCTCGTGATGACCGTGGGCAGCATCGCGCCGTCGCGGGCGTTGACGATCGAGTAGAGCCGGGAGACCGTCCACGCCGTCTGCTGCTCCTTGCCGAGGTCATCGAGGATGAGGAACGGCACCTTGGAGTACTTGGCCAGCACGTCGCTCTCGGCGAGGGGCGTGCCGTAGGTGCTCTGGACCTCGATGAGCAGGTCAACGGCGTTGACCATGCGGACGCGCTTGCCGTGGTAGACGAGGCGGCGAGCGATGGCGCTGGCGAGCGTGGTCTTGAGCGTGCCGTTGTCTCCCCACACGTAGAGCGACTGGCCGCCCTCGACCTTGGCCGCGAGATCCTTGGCCATGGGGTGCGAAGCCTTGTGGTAGCGCCTGGGCACGCCCGCCTGCTCAAGCTTGCGGTAGAAGGCATCCTGCTCGGCCTTGCGCTCGCGCTCGGCCTCGGCGGCCGCCTCCTTCTCGCGGGCCTTGACCGCCTCGGCGCAGTCGCACTCGGCGTATCCGACGAACATCTTGCGCTTGGCCCCGTCCTTGGAGAACGGCATGTCGATGTAGCGGGCCTCAAGCTCCTTCCCGCAGAACTCGCAGGTCTTAGCGGTCGTACTGGGCATATGAACCTCCTCCCATGGGTTTGCAGTCGTTACGGCATCAGTTGCGCACTGTGGCCTTCCAGTCCTTCATCGGCGTCCTGCCAACGCGCCAGCCGTTTGCCGTGTAGTGGTCGATGAATCGCTCGGCGGAGAACCCGGAGAGGTCGAGCCTCTGCTTCGCGCAGTACTCGGAGGCGTAGGCGGCCACCTCTTCGAGGGCGGGGGCGCGGAATCGCGC
>OGYZ01002617.1_pt1 | contig 12008 bp, 16 predicted proteins | sample 1576681 | NCBI WGS metagenome assembly OGYZ01 (sample SAMEA3541480, study PRJEB24748) | human gut metagenome | biome: human gut; feature: human-associated habitat; material: faeces | place: China | collected 2012 | reverse complement strand
GTGGTAGTTAAGAAACACATTTTTCATAAAAAGTTTACATTTCCCCAAATTCAAAACATGAATTTATGCAACATGCACAAAAATTATATAATACAAGGGGTAAAAACAGACACAACCTGCACAAATTATGAACACATAACGAACGCCGCCTACACTAAACCATTACCGACAAATAATGAACACTTTTTAAATTCGTTCGACAAAGACTTGACAAAATCAAATATGACATAATAATTAACGGAATCAGTTTACAAACGATTTACACAGACAACACACCACCGACACAACAACCGGGTATAATATAATCACAGTAAAGGAAAGAGAGGAAGCATAATGGATAGAACATTATACGCAATGATACTAATAATGTTGGCGCTGTCAACAATATGTTATTTGGTTGGTTATAGTGTGGGGTTAGGATTGATATGATTAGATTAGACAAATATGCAAAGAAATACGGTGACATACCATACCCAGAAAACATAAGTGAGAAACAGGCAAAAAAGTATGTTGAAACATATGTTAAGCTTGGTCGGTCAAGGGGTCGCGCAAAGGGCGAGGTATTAAAAAAATATAAGAAGACCATATCAAGACTTAGAAAGTCTGGTTATGTCGTCCCTGAGAACATCAAGTTACCTGCAAAATACGACACATTATACATATACGCGCAATCCTTTAAACCCAACCCACAAACAGGTGATGTTTATCCAGGTTTATATGCACGTGGCAAGTCGTTCGGGGTTAAAACAAAGCCGTCACCACAGACACCACCGAACATTTATGAGTTGATTTATTTTAACACAATTTCATATATAAGAGATTTTGAGACAACGTCTAATCGTAAGGCAGAGGGCGCCCCCACCTTGCTTGACTTTTTTGAGGGCATTGCAGAAGTATATGGAAATGAAATTGCAGGGCGGTTGATAGATGAAGCAGAAAAAGCGGGCGAGACAATAACAGCAGATGAATTATACAACGAAACAGACGCGCAATCATACACGCGAAGTGTAGAAAGATTTGTAAGAAAGGTTTTAGAGTTATTACCACAAACCGATTGATAGGGGTGATACTATGACATTTGTTGGGGATTTTGAAACGACGGTGTATGAAGGACAAGAACGCACAGATGTGTGGGCTAGTGGTATTTGCAACATATCAGATTTAAGCTGTGTTATTCATAACAGTATCGGTAAAACATTTTCATATCTTGAAAACGTCGGTGAGGATGTTATCATATATTATCACAACTTAAGATTTGACGGTGAATTTTATGTCTCATATTTACTGAATGAATTGAAATACAAATATTACGAGGGGGACCGCAAAAAGAAAAAGACTTTTAAATGTGTGATATCGGACGCGGGATTGTGGTTTAACATCACAATAACCACACCCAAAAATATAATATCAATTCGAGATTCACTCAAGCTGATACCGTTATCAATTGAGACTATGGGCGTGGCCTTTAATACAGCACACCGAAAAAGCACGATTGAATATAGAGGGTTTAGAAAGGCGTGTGGAGTAATTACAGAACGCGAGGAACACTATTTGAAAAATGACTTGTTGGTATTAGCTGAAAGCTTACAACATATGTTTGGTGTGACCACCAAGACGACAATATCATCAGCTGCCCTAAGTGAATTTAAAAAAACATTTTATGGTAGAGATTATCGCGAGTGGTTCCCGAATTTAGAAGAAATTGAAACACCAGACTATTTTGACGAAAAAAACGCCGACGAATTTATACGAAAAAGCTACAAAGGTGGGTGGTGTTATGTTAATCCCAAAATACAGGGACGAGAGGTTGGTAAAGGGAAAACATTTGACGTTAATAGCTTATATCCGAGTGTAATGCACAGTTGTTCGGGGTGTGTTTATCCTGTATGTAAGCCCTTTTTTTTCGAGGGTGAGACACCATCCAAAGTAAAAAATTCATCGATGTATTATTTTGTAAAAATAAGGGCCAAATTTAAACTTAAAGAAGGTTATTTACCCACAGTGGCGAGCGGTGGGAGTATGAGGTACGGCGGTGTTAAATGGTTAACATCAAGCGACTATCGCTATAAAGGGGCTGAGATTGATACTGTGGAAGTTGATGGTGAAGAGGAGCCAGTCTATTTTGAGTGTGTTATGACAATGACAGATTATGAATTATTTCACAAGCATTATAATGTTATATATGAGGAAGTGTTATACGGCTGTTATTTTTACGCGAAGTCGGGGATATTTGATGAGTATGTTGATAAATGGGTTAATGAAAAAATTAAATATGATGGTGGTCGCAGAACAATTGCAAAGCTATTTTTAAATTCGTTATATGGTAAGACCGCTGCAAATGGACGGCGCGACCACAAAATACCACACCTTGACGACGGTGTAGTAAAATATGATGTTGTTAAAGGGGAAGACAAGGAACCCGAATACATAGCGATAGGCTCCGCAATAACCGCATACGCACGCAATTTCACAATTACTCACGCACAAGATAATTATGATTTGTTTTGTTATAGTGACACAGATTCGTGCCATTTGTTAGAGGGTGAATACAAAAACATAGAAGTTGATGATAAAAAACTTTTACACTGGAAAATTGAAGCGGATTGGGACAAGGCAATTTTTGTGAGACCCAAATGTTATATTGAGGATGGGGGTAAGATGGAAATAAAATGTGCCGGTCTAAATGAAAGGGGGAAAGAGTTAATGAAAATGTCTTTAACCGGCGACATACAAGAACCATTAAGCGACGAAGAGCGCGAATTTGTAAATGTTAAACGAAATCTAACAGATTTTAAGGTTGGATTGGAAATACCGGGAAAATTGGTTCCCAAACGAATAAGGGGTGGCGTGATATTATCAGAAACAACATATAAAATAAGGGCGGTATAACCGCCCTTTATAATAGCACCGCGCACGTTTGCTAAACGAGAATTTATTGGAACCATTTAAGGTTTAGCACCCAACAAAATACACGGCGATATTAACGAATTGATAATGCACTTAAAATTTTTTCTTTTACGCCAATGTTTGAAAACCTTATTAAACCACGATGGAAAAAATCCCTCACCATCTTATGCTTGGTAGAACAATTTAGATATGGATTTGTATAATCTAATATATCATTACAATTTTTGTCGTATTTTTGCGATATATAAATGATATTAAGGTCGTAATAAAAGAAAACCCCGAATGTTTCACCCTTATAATTTATTGTTAGCAAGTAAGAATTTTTTCCAGACGGTTTATCAATGAGTGCCACTGAATTATTAAGATATACACCCTCTGATTCATATTTACTGTATTCATCGTCAAAGGCAGAGTTAAAGGTAGAATTTTTCAGAGAATTTGCTGCCCCGGAATTAAAATTAAATTCGCACACCCAACCATTACCCCGAAGAAATTTTGTGTTTGGCCTTATTCTTTCTGTGATGTGTAGGGCAGAATAATAGGGGTTTAATAGATTCAAAGTGTTGCCAATTAGAACAAGCTTTACATATCTTGACGGCTCGCCCGCCCTTCTTGCAATTGATGTGTGAATGCTTCTTACCTTTTCCACTTCGCCGGGTAGGTAGTTGTCATATTCTTCTTGAAATTCATCGAATAATATCGTTGTCACGTTTTTAAAGACATGGGAACGATTTTTTAATTTTGTTGCTTGATTGATTGAAAGGGCGAAGCCGCAGGTTTCACCATTCAACAGCAGTGAATAATACAATCCCTTGGCGTATGGTTTTGATGTCATTTCATCACATGGAAAATACAAGTCGTGGATGTCATTCCAAAACGCAATATGCGCGTCTGACAATTCATAACCTGTTCTATAAAGTACAACAAATTGAGACCCGTCACGCTTAAAATTATCAATCACATGCTTATTGAAAAACGTTGTTTTCCCTGCACTTCTGTTTGATGTGACGACAAATATTTCCGGGGTGTTTTTATTTAGGTCTTTTGTATTTAATAACTTATTTCCATTATAAAATTCCATACTTTATTATAACACAAGATAAATATATGTCAAGGGTTGACAAGAAAAAGTTTTGTGATATAATATAAGAAAGGAGAGTTTTGATGGAAAACATTATCACTTTAATAAACACAGCAGGCTTTCCCGTCGCTATGTGCTGTGTGTTGCTATATTATGTGAATAAGCTGATAGACGCTCACCGAAAAGAGGTTGATGAGCTTACAGAAGCAATCAATAATAACACAAATGTTATAAATATTTTATTAGAAAGGATAAACAATGAAGACAAGTAAAGAAGACATTTTGTCCAGACTTTCTGCGATTTTTGACGAGGGAGAGTTGACCGAAGAAAAGGTTAAAATTGTGGAAGACATTTCAGACACTTTCGACGAATTATCGCGCGCAAGCGGTGACGTTGAAGAGGTTGAAAAGAAGTGGAGAAAAAGGTATATTGAAAGATTTGGAAGCCCTAATGTTGATGATGAGGGCGAAAAAATTGAGGAAACTGAAACAATTAAAATTGATGATTTATTTGAAGAAAGAGGTGACAAATAATGGCAAATGTTCCCCAGCCTGTAACACTCACTAATTCCAGTGTGAATATTTTAAATGCGATTAGAAATTCGGCAACCATAGACTATAGAAACTATGTGCCATACGCGACAGAGGACGGCGATTCAATTCGTGGTATTGGCGCCATTATTATGGACTACCCCGCACTTCAAAACGAGTTTTTAAACGCGCTCATTGGAAGAATCGGCCTTGTTATTGTCACGTCTAAATCATATCAAAATCCGTGGTCTGTATTTAAAAAGGGCGTTATGGAGTTCGGCGAGACCGTCGAGGAATTATTCGTAAATATTGCCAACGTCCAGAATTACAACCCCGAAGATTCGGAAGCAACGATTTATACGCGCAACATTCCGGATGTGAAAAGCGCGTTTCATGTTGTAAACTATAAGAAGGTTTACCCTGTAACAATTCAAAATGACCAGTTGCGTTCAGCGTTTTTATCGTGGGATGGGATATCTGACTTAATAGCAAAAATCACCGATTCATTATATACATCAATGAATTATGATGAATACCAAACCATGAAATATCTAATTGCAAAAGCCATTATTAACGGCCAAATGGAAATTATTGGTGTTAGTGGGACGATTAGCGAGGATGTCGTGGCTTTTAAGTCAATTAGCAATGATTTGACCTTTTATTCCAACAAACATAATGTGGCTGGTGTTTATACTTCAACTCTTAAAGATGACCAATATCTCATTATCGACACCGCCACTGAAAGCCAGATGAACGTTGAAGTGCTGGCCACGGCGTTCAATATGGATAAGGCCGAATTTATGGGCCATGTTATTTTGGTTGATGGTTTTGGGGACTTGGACACCGCACGTCTCAATGAATTGTTTTATGATGACCCGGCATATGAGGAAATAGGGTCGGACGATTTGACCGCTCTTAATTCAATTCCTGCTGTTATTGTAGATAAAAACTGGTTTATGGTGTATGACCAGATGATGCAATTTACTGAAAACTATAACGGCAAGGGGCTGTATTGGAATTATTTCCTGCACACGTGGAAAGTAATGAGCGTGTCGCCCTTTGCGAACGCGGCCGTATTTACCACCGGAACCCCCGCTGTTGCCTCCGTGACCGTTTCACCGTCAACGGCGACTGTGGCCAAGGGCGGAAGCGTACAGCTCACCGCCACCGTTAAAACAACTAACTTTGCTCCACAACGTGTTACGTGGTCATCTGCCAATGCGAAGGCTACCGTGGATTCACGTGGCTTTGTAACAATCGCGTCCGACTTTTCGGGGTCGAGTGTTGTCATCACCGCTACTTCAACCTTTGACCCGAGTAAAAAAGGAACAGCAACAATTACCGTACAATAATGTATATCGCACCTAATTCAATTATAAAAATATTGACGAATGTTCCTCTTTCAACTGGTTATGCAGACACGCTCTATTTTTCGAGTGTGTCTGCACAGACCAGTTATTTCAGCGCGAAAGTTAAACCAAATACAACGCTCGGTAGTTTAGGAACATTTTCATTCACCCTTGACGACCAAAACTATGTTCGTTCATTTAATAATTCGATTAAGGTCAATATCCCTGTTGATTTGTTAAACGACTGTAACTATGTAATGTTTCAGAATTCAGCGTATACTTCAAAATGGTTTTATGCGTTTATCACTAATCGGACCATGTTGAGCAACGCCACAACCGAATTAACATTAGAATTGGACGAGATTCAGACATGGTTTTTTGATATGACCATTCAACCGGGGTTGGTGCTTAGAGAACATAGCGTAAATGACACGTTGTATGAAAATTTAATGCCCGAACCGTTTAATATCACAGACTACACATATCGGTTACAGACTTCTGTGACTTCTTTAATTAGTGGTATAGGGATGGTTGGGTCTAAAACATGGGACGGCGCGCAACCCGTTGGCACGACTATTGATGGTGTGTTTACAAATTGCTATTCTGGGCATTGGCTCACCTCACAACAATCCTATAAGGAAATCGCGGAAGCAATAAATGCGTATGTTGCGACGAACGGGGTTGAATCCATTGTTTCCATATACCCATATTATTCACCAAGTATATCATCGTACACACTTAATAATTTATCGTTAGATGGCTATGTCCCAAAAAACAACAAATTAAAAACTTATCCTTATTCTTTTGGCCGTGTAATTTCACTTGATGGAAATAGTCGTGATTTTAAATTTGAGGAAAGCGACGAGGAAAATCAGTTGATATTTACTTTACAGACAGTGTCATTCCCGGATGTTGCAATGAGACTTGTGTGCAAAAAATACAACGGCTTGGATGGTGCAAACAACCAAATAATTTATACTGCGTTTCCTGTGCCCGCCATCAACACCCCCGCATACCTTAATTTCTGGGCAACCAACAAATTTTCATGGGGGTTTTCTTTGTTGAAAGATTCTATCACTATTGGCACGGGGGTGGCAGCGATTGCTGCGGGGGACCCAACCGGGATGGATTATTTATCGTCGGGGGCTCTCTCATTGGCCGATAAGGCTGCTAATATAGGCGATTTAATGAACGCGCCGCCGAATGTTGCTTCATCCGGGGCTGGGTTGTCATTTGTCACTAAATATCTGGACCCAGTATTCAACATATACCAATGTACCCTGCGTTATGACGCGGCTAAAGCGGTTGACGATTATTTTACCCGTTTTGGCTATGCGACTAACACTATTAAACAACCAAACATATCAAGTCGCCCGGCGTTTAACTATGTTAAAACCTCAAACATTCATGTGTCTGGTTCGGCCCCTGCCGACACAAGGCGCGTGTTTGAAGAAGCTCTTGACCGGGGTATGACGTTTTGGAAGTCTACGGCAAAATTCGGCGATTATTCACAAAATAACGGGGTGTAATCATGAAAAACATATCACTACCAAGAAGTGAGCGAAGACGATTCTATGATTCTATAGTAGACACGAACACAACGTATAATTACTATGTAGAACGATTGACTGATATAGCAGTTTCGCGTTTCAAATGGACTGGATTCCCGGATTCAATTGACACACGATTTTTAGAATTGGCTTTGTTTGAAAAGGGGCAAGCTGTTGTCTTTGAAGATGATGTCATGGGTCTTCTTTCCCTGAATACCGCTATTTCTGGGTCATGGAATGTGTATAATGTGCCAATTAAGCGCAGAGCATATGCCACTAACGGATATAATAAAAACTTGACAATTAAGAACAGTGTAATCGTGTTTAATAACTATATTAGAACGCCGTCTGTACAGCACATTTTAAATTTTTCAAAAAAATTGGCCAACATAGACGTTACAATTCAAATAAATATCAACACCCAAAAGACCCCAATAGCACTTAAAGCGAATAAAAAACAACAGTTGAGTGTTTTAAACGCTTATAAAAATTATGATGGAAATGTGCCCGTCATATTCAAAGAAGATGAATTTAAAGACGATTCTATATCATCAATGTCTTTGGGTGCGCCGTTTGTTTCCCCTGAATTGTATGAACTGAAAACGAAAATATGGAATGAGGCTCTCACGTTTTTAGGCGTTCCAAACATTAGTGAAACGAAAAAGGAGCGCATGATAACCGACGAGGTTCAACGCCAGATGGGTGGTGTGCTGGCGAGCAGAACGTCCTTTATATCAATGCGAAAACAAGCGTGTGAAAAAATAAATAAAATGTTTGGATTGAATGTTGACGTTGAATATAATTATGGGGGTGATGGTGATTGTCAAAATACACAACAGAGCTACGATTCATAATTGGCTCGCTTGCTGGGTCGACAGACACGTCATTAACACAGCTTAAAAAAGACATACCAAAAGCTTTACCACTGATATTTGACGGTGATTTGTCTCTTGGCAGGCCTCTGTCCATAGCCACCTTTGAAACACTGTTTTTAAACCACTTCGCATTTCATGAGATTGGTTTTGAAACATTTGCGCGGTGGAAATATGAGATAAATAATCATTTAAGAGAAATTATACCATATTATAATGACTTGTCGTCTTCAACGCTCAAAAATTTTGATTTTTTCTTGACTTCGCCCGGATATACCGACACAATAAATGATGTGACCGGCACTAAAACCACAACCGGGGGCACAACAACCAACAACCTATCCACGAAAGCCGAAGCTTCAGAAGATTATACAAGTGCGTATTCTGACACGCCTAACGGCTCATTAACAGACGTTAAAAACTTGAACTATTTAAGCACGGCAACCGTGGACGATAGGACAAACACCCAAACCACCACAAATACGGGGACTGTTACAACTTCAAACAGTGGTGACCAAACTGTGACAAAAAATTATGAGTTAGAACACATTGAAACGATTCGTGGTGAAGACAATTTAAAGGCAATTAAACTGTTCAGAGAGGAAATAAAAAATATATATTCACTCATGTTAGACGAATTCAATGAGTATTTTATAACTTTATGGGGGTAAATTATGCTACAAAAATTAAATCTAATTATGAATCAAACACTGCCTGCTACGTATGACGATTCGCTGAGCTATTACGAAGCACTATCAAAAATCTGTTATGAGGTCAATGAAATAATTGACAGGATTAACGCAGATGAGGCGTTAATCGCCGCAAATTCGGAAGCTATCAAATCCCTCAACTCTAAAATTGATTCTATTAACAATTCGCTGGAAGCTGACGCGGAAAAAATCCAACAGCACACAACACAAATTAACGGTTTATTGCAAACTATGCAACAGCTGGCAACACAGATTAATGACCTTGAAACGCGAGTGAATAAAATTGAAAGTGATTTTAATACGGGGTTTGAGACACCCTATGTTACAATTACGTCAGCAATATTGCCTGGAAGCCCGTCAAACCGGGCGGCCACAAAGGCATATGTGGATAGCAAGGTTTCGAATGAATTCACGCCGATTGTATTAACCGGAGATGGCGGCCCCGCCGTTATATCTCAAATGACTGTTAGATTTGATAAAACTGGGTTGATTATTTATGGGTCAATTTCACAAGACGAATTACCAGGCCGTAGAAGTTATAGTGTGTTTACTTCAAGTACTCTGAAAACTTTAGCTAATGAAATATCGGTTTGGGTTGGGGACGCTTTGGCAAACAGAAGTATTTTTATTCCCATATTCGAACAGCTTTCTAGTTTGGATTCGCCAACACTTGACAGCGAAAGGTGGTTTTCACTTACGTTTGATTCATCCGGGGTTCTTAGTGCTTTTAGCTATGTTAAAGGCACTAAGGCTTCTACTACCGCACCAAATTTCGTGGCACAGACTGTAATATAAAAGAAAGAGGGTTAACCCTCTTTCTTTTTGTTGTTTTGTGTGAATATGATGTTTTTGACTACGGCACTAACATATTTCTTTCCATCTTTCTCACTAATTGACAATTCACATTCATACACGCAGTAGTCACCCTTTTTAAGGTATTTTTCTGCTATTTCACATAGTTTTGTTGTGAATATCACAATGTCAACAAATACGGTTTTATCTTGGGATTTTTTTATTGCTAATGAATTTGTTAATACATTAGACCCGTCTGCACACTCTCTTTTTTCAAAATCTCTAACCAATCTTCCACCAAAAAAACATACGTTCATTACTCTATTACCTCATTCTTTAAATTATCAATCATTCGTTTGCAGATTACAATTGCTCTTACGGTGTCATAATTCATAGACAAAACTTCGTCACCCTCTCCGACTATAACACCCTGTTTATGCAATGTGTTTATAACTTCGGCCAATTTCCCGTAATTTTCGGGTGTGACATCCTTGGGTATTACATGTCGCTTTAGCCAATACATAGCCCTGTCTGAATTATCAACTAATGATTGGGTTTCACCTAACACATATGACACCACTTCATCTAATTTCTCAAGCTTTGATATGATATCATTCTGCTTTTGTTCAATTTCTTTATAAAAATCTTCTGCCATGTTTAAAAACCTTTCTAAACCTAAATCTAATGTCCTGTGTGGGCAATATTTGCCTGACCAGTGTTGGTGTGTGTATGTAACTTCCTTAACCTCCTTTCTAAATATGAAATAAGATAACAACGCTAATAAACGGGCGGCGTTCTGTTCAGCCTTTTCAAACCTTTTACCTCCAGACTTAGAATAACAAATTTCTATTGCTATTGTCCGCATATTACCATCGCCGTGGCCGTCCCCCGCGTGCCATGCGGTTCTGTTTAATGGTAATATTTGAACAACTTCACAATCGTCAACCGCAAAGTGAAAGCTTCGTTCTTCACTTGGGTCGTTTTGCAAACATTTGGCCTCATTGATGGCTGGTGCATCGTTCGCTGTGTTGTGTATTGTTACACCTATAGGCTCCATATAATATGGAGACTTGAATTTATACATTTCTTCGGGTATCATGTGTTTTCTAAACACCATTATTGAACCCCCCTTCGATACCTTCCGGATTCTATATAATCGTTGATGTGTTCTGCTATATCGTCTATTGATTCGGCTGTTGGAATGTTCAAAATTAGACTCGCCACATTCACCTTTTTAATAAATTCTTTGAGGTTGGTGTTTTGCGACAATTCCGTTGGTCTATTATCACCTATCCTCTTCCCACACACGGGACAATACTTATAACCAGCGTAATATGCGTCCCACGCACATCCTTTTTGCCGTTCTTCAATTTCTTGCATTGCGGAAATAGCTTTTTTGCATGCTTCTTGAAATTTCTCATTGCAGTGTTCGTTTCCTACATATCGGTCTAAATATTCAATCGATTCTTTGTTAGTCATGGTCTACTCCTTTCATAACACTATCCCCATATCTCCCTTATATTTCACTTTAATTACATAGCCATCGAGTTTGTAAATATCACAGTGTGATTTAAAGTTTTCGTCCCGATACAGGATTTGAAATTCCCAGCCCGTTGTTTTGTGCTCCATTGATACCGATATCACCTTGTTTAAAAAGATAACATCATGACAAATAGGTTTATTTATATTCAGTCTGTGATGTATCTCTACACTGCCATAATCAAAATTGAATTCTTTACTCATGTGAGACCTCTCTCCTACACCTTTCTATAATTTCACCGCCGTGACCTCTTGACAACATTTGCCCCCATTCGGATAAAAACCATTTTTCAAGCCTATGTCCGCCGCCACACCTTAATTCTACTTTATAATCATGTGTGGCCTGTTCTAATATTGCTGCCTGTAACAATATTAGACCCTCATCATTTAAATGCGTTGTATTCATTGTAGTCCTTTATTTTCCAATTGACTGGCTTGATTACAAGACCACAAGCAAAGTTAGGATTTTGTGATTTTAACGGACATAGACAACAATCGGCGGATTCTTCACACACAGTTTTTATCACCATTAGCGCGGTGTAAATCTCGTGTGGCTGTGTTTTTATCTTCATGTTATTATTCACACCTCAATTCTTCAATCATAAGACTATTAAAATATTTTTGCTCAGTTTCGTGTTCGCTAATCTTAGCCCCGAATTCACATTCGCCGATTAGAC
>OGYZ01002614.1_pt1 | contig 12020 bp, 10 predicted proteins | sample 1576681 | NCBI WGS metagenome assembly OGYZ01 (sample SAMEA3541480, study PRJEB24748) | human gut metagenome | biome: human gut; feature: human-associated habitat; material: faeces | place: China | collected 2012 | reverse complement strand
GGTGTATTATTCTTGTAACTTATTCGATCGAGTTACTTTAAGGATGGTCCTTCGTATCGGCGGGCAGGCGTTCGCCTTCCTCGGGATCGTGGGGAAGGTCGGCGCAGTTGCAGATCAGGGCCGGTTCGTCCGTGGCGGCGGTAAAGCCGTACCAGACCCCCGTGGGGATGCGCAAAAGGCCGTAATGGTCGGGGCGGCCCAGATACAGTTCCCGCAGCACGCCGCAGGTGGGCGAATCGGGGCGGGCGTCATAGAGCACGAGTTTCAGCAGGCCGTGGGGCACGGTGTAGTACTGGGTCTGGCGGCGGTGGCGTTTCCAGGCCTTGATGGCCCCGGGCAGGACCTCGGAGAAATAGACCTCGCCCAGATGCAGTTCCCCGTCCGCCGTCTCGGCGTGGGGGCGCAGGGGAGAGTCGGGGCGCAGCATGTGCATCACCGGGCCGCCGGGGGTAGTGATGACCTTCAGGGGCTGGAAGCTGACACCGTCGATGCCCATGTCCGGGCACGGATGTTCGGAACGTTCCATGGGGATGTCCTTTCTGGACGGCGGACCCGCCCGGAAGACCGGGCGGGCGGCCTTATTTCGTCCAGAGCTGCTCGCGCTGTTCGGCGGCGTTCACATAGGCCGCGATCTGGCCCAGGCTGAAGTCCAGCATGGAGCCCTGCTTGGCGCCGTCGCCGCGATAGAAACGATGGTACCATTCGGCGGTGAAGCGGATGGTCTCCTCAAAGGTCAGGGTGGCTTTCCAGCCCAGATGGGCCAGGGCCTTGTCGCAGCAGAGCTTGAGCAGGGTGCATTCCTTCATGCCCGCCTGTCCGGCCTTGTCCATCTCGCTGCGGAAGCCGGGCCAGTGCAGGGCCAGGGCCTCCACCACTTCCGCCACGGTATTGTTGACGTTGGCGGCAGGGCCGAAGTTGTAGGCCTCGCCGCGGGTCTCGAAGGGCCCCTTGCGCGCGCCCAGCAGATGGGCGCCCAGCCACAGATAGCCGGACAGGGGCTCCAGCACCAGCTGCCAGGGGCGGGTGGCCCAGGGGCTGCGGATCTGCACGGCCTGACCGGCGGCCCAGGCGCGGGCGCAGTCGGGCACGATGCGGTCGGCGGCCCAGTCACCGCCGCCGATGACGTTGCCGGCACGCACGGTGGCGCAGGCCGGGCCGTCCTTGAAAAAGCTCTTGAAATAGGAATGGGCGATGATCTCGGCGCAGCCCTTGGAAGCGGAGTAGGGGTCGTCGCCGCCCAGATGGTCGGTCTCGCGGTAGCCCCAGACCCACTCGTCGTTGCGGTAGCACTTGTCCGAGGTGATGAAGACCGCGGCTTCCACGCTGGGGCACTGGCGCACGGCCTCCAGCATGTTGAGGGTGCCCAGCATGTTGGCTTCGAAGGTCAGGGGCGCGTCTTCGTACGATTTGCGCACCAGGGCCTGGGCGGCCAGATGGAAGACCACATCGGGGCGGAATTCCTTCATGGCGCGGACCACGGCATCACGGTCGCGGATGTCGCCGCGCATGTCCTGCACGTGCTGTTCCAGATGCATGGCCTCGAAATGGGACGGGCTGGTGGGCACGCAGTCGGCAAAGCCGCAGACGGTGGCGCCCATCTGGCTCAGCCACGCGGCCAGCCAGGAGCCCTTGAAACCGGTATGGCCGGTGATGAACACACGGCGGCCTTTATAGCAGTTGGCAAACATGGTCTTCTCCTGCCGGTCGTGTTCGCGCCGGCGTCATGACGGGAAAAGGGAGGGTCGCCGGACGGCGCCCGGAAGGAAGGCGGGGCCGCAGCCCCGCCGGGAGGATCTATTTCCAGAAGGCCTTGCCGCTGTCCCACAGCTCGTTGAGCTTGATGGAGTCGCGCAGGGTGTCCATGCACTGCCACTGTCCGGGATGCGGGTACATGGAGAGCTGGCCTTCGGCGGCCAGGCGCTGCAGGGGCTCTTTTTCCAGATCGCAGGATTCGTCTTCGTCCAGATAGTCCAGGAACTCGCGCTTGAAGACGAAGAAGCCGCAGTTGATGTACTCGTTGAGCACGGGTTTCTCTTCCCAGGACAGGATCTTGCCGTTCTCGTCGGTGCGCACGGTGCCGAAACGCGAGGGCATGCGCACGCCGGTGAAGGTCCCGATGGTGCCGGACTTCATGTGGAAGTCGATGAGCTTGTCGATGTCGATGTCGGCCACGCCGTCACCATAGGTGACCATGAAGCGGTCGGTATCGATGTAGCGGGCCACGCGCTTCAGGCGGCCGCCCTTGAGGGTCTCCTGGCCGGTATCGCACAGGGTCACGCGCCAGTCCTCGATCTCGCGGGGATGGGGGGTGATGGCGCCGCTGCGCAGGTCCACGGTGAAATCCGTGTTGCGGATGTTGTAGTCGTGGAAATACTGCTTGATGTATTCGCCCTTGTAGCCCAGGGGCAGGATGAAGTCCTTGAAGCCGAAACGGGCATAGATGTTCATGATGTGCCAGAGTACGGGCCGCCCGCCGATCTCGACCATGGGCTTGGGTTTGATGACGGTCTCTTCCCGCAGCCGGGTGCCCTTGCCGCCGCACATGATGATAACTTTCATACAGCCTCCGCCTGTCCGCCACGGAGCGGGACAGCAGTTGCCAAAGGTTTCGTATCCCGACCGGCCGGGATGGCACGGTCAGCCGGCGGCGATGCTAGCAAAAGGCGTGACGGAAAAAAAGCCCCTGTTTCCCGGCCATTGCGGCGGGGCGAACGCTTGGCAACCACCGGCGTCTGCGCTATCTTGTATGTCGCCCAAAAGTCATTTCCTGCATGGAGGATCCTATGCGCAAAAATTGCAGATCCCTGTTGCTGGCGTCGCTCGCCCTGACCTGCGGCCTGCTGGCGTCCTGCCTTTCGTCCGGCCCGGAAAAACCGCTCGGCGCCATGGCCGACGCCATGGAAAAGAACGACAGCGCGGCCTTCCTGGCCCAGATGGACATGCCCCTGTTCGCCGCCAACGAGGCGCGGAACATGACCAATGAGAACGAGGCCCTGAACATGCTGGATTCCCTGGGCCAGGATCTGGGGCTGGGCGGTATGGACCAGCTGCTGGGCAGCGCCCTGAACATGGAGGACAAACTCCGCAAGAGCCTGACCCGCGGTGTCTCCACCGGTGAGCTCATGGCCCATTGCCGCAAGGCCGAGCGCCCCGACTGCCCGTGGGTGCCGGAATCGCTCAGGAACGCCAAGGTGGTGGAGCTGGGCCCCGATGCGGCCGTGGCTTCCGTGACCACGCCTGCCGGCATGACCTCCTGGCTGGCTCTGCGGAAGCAGGGCGAGACCTGGCGCGTGGTGGGCCGGGCCGTCATGGAGAACATGGCTCGCGCCTTTGCCCAGGCGGGATCGCAGACCAAGGCCGAGCCCGCCGGTCCGGCCAAGGCGCAGCAGCCCGCAGCCAAGCCTGCTCCCAAGCCCGCTCCCAAGGGCGATGGGGCCGTCACCTTGTAGACAACGATAAGGTTGCCGTCGTGTGACGGCAGAACGTCGTTATGATGCCATGAGGGCCGCTCCAGGAGCGGCCCTTTTTTATGGCGTCGGCACATTGGCGCCACGCGCGAAAAAAACAAAAATGCCGTGCAGCGGCAGCGCGTTGAGCGTTGCCTGTCAGGAAAAATGGCCGATCTCGGAAAGACGGCGGAAAGAACCGTAACGGCAGCCCATGCGACGGCCGATCCAGCGAAGGGGCACAACGTCCGGTCGGTATCCCGGGCGGGCTACTGCAGGACAGGGCCATCCTCTTCAAAGGGGATGAGCAGCTGGCTCTGCTGGGTGCTGAGCAGCATGTTCTCCAGCACTTCCAGTAGGCGCTTGAGGCCGTCGCCGGTACGGGCGGAGACTGGGATGGCGTGCGGGAAGGCATCGGCCAGTTCGGCGCGGGCGGGCACGTCCAGCAGGTCCCACTTGTTGAGCAGCAGGATGCGCGGCATATGCTGCAGCTCCAGCTCCTCGAGGATGGTCTCCACAGAGGTGATCTGCTGCAGCAGGTCGGGATGCGAGGCGTCGGCCACATGCACCAGCAGGTCGGCGGACTCCAGCTCTTCCAGCGTGGCGCGGAAGGCATCCATGAGCTCCTTGGGCAGGTTGCGGATGAAGCCCACGGTGTCGGCCAGGATGATCTCGCGTTCGGCCGGGAAGCGCAGTCGGCGGGTGGTGGGGTCGAGGGTGGCGAAGAGCTTGTTCTCGGCCAGCACCTCGGAGCGGGTCAGGTTGTTGAGCAGGGTGGACTTGCCCGCGTTGGTGTAGCCCACCAGCGCGGCCATGGGGATGCCGCGACGGGCGCGGCGGGAGCGGGTGAAGGCCCGCTGGCGGCGCAGCTGGTCCAGTTCCTTGCGCAGGCGGGCCATGCGCTCGCGGCTGCGGCGGCGGTCGGTCTCCAGCTTGGTCTCGCCGGGGCCGCGTCCGCCGATGCCGCCCATGAGGCGGTCCATGGCGCGGTTCTTGCCCGTAAGGCGGGGCTGGGTATAGCGCAGCTGGGCCAGTTCCACCTGGAGCTTGCCCGCGCGGGTCACGGCATGCTGGGCAAAGATGTCCAGGATGAGCTGGGTACGGTCCAGCACCTTGCGCTCGGTGATGTCGGCCAGGTTGTGGAGCTGGGCCGGAGAAAGCTCACCGTCGAAGACCAGGGTCCCGGCGCGGCCCTCCAGGGCCAGCACTTCCAGCTCGGCCATCTTGCCCTTGCCCAGGATGAACTTGGGATTGACCTGGGCCACGCGCTGCACCATGCGCCCGGCCACGGCCAGACCGGCGGTGCGGGCCAGCTCGGCCAGCTCGTCGAGGTTGCGCTCCTGGATGATGCGGGGCTGGGCCGCCACGGAGACCAGCAGGGCGCGGGGCGCGTCCGAGGCCTCGCGCGTGTCGTCGCTCCTGCGGGCCAGTTCTTCTTCCAGAGCTTCGGCGGTGGCGGCGAAATGGGCGCTGGTCTGGTCCCAGGGGCGGAGCTGCTCCACTCGGTAGGGCTGCCCGGCCACGGGAGTGGGCAGCAGGTGGGCCTCCTGCCATTGCACGGGGTCGCCGTCAGGATTGACGGTCAGCACGATGATGGCGTCCAGACGCAGGAAGAGCAGGTCCATGAGGTCTTCCTGGCTGAGGCCGTCGGGCGTGAGGTGGGTGTGGAGCAGACGAAGGCCGCGCAGACGGTCGGCACCGGAGCGGGCGCGGGGCAGTTCCGGGATCAGGATCCCGCCTGCCTCGCCCACCAGTACCATGTCCACGCGGCCTTTACGGTCGATGAGCATGCCCAGTTGACGCCCCAGGGCGCGCGACAACAGCGACAGTTCCCGGGCCTGGTCGATGGTATAGACATCAGTGGCCGGGAAACGTCGAGTGGTCAGCCGGTTGAGGGCCTTCAACTGGCTGGGCTTGAGCCCCTGCAGGTTGCCTTCGAGCCTGGAAATGGCTAGGCCCCCGGACGCAGGTAGGAGGTGATGAGGGCGTCGTAGCGCGAGGTGGCTTCAAACGCACGCGAGGCCATGGCCTGACGGAAGTCCAGGCTGACCTTCATGTCGTGTTCCTTCATCTCCTGCATGGCGGTGGCGTACCATTTGGTTCCGGGCAGCACCAGGATGCTGTGGAAGTTCTTGGCAGCGGCGCGGATCATGCAGGGACCGCCGATGTCGATTTCCTCCACGGCCTGTTCGAGCGAGAGCTTGCGCTCCACGGCACCGGCAAAGTCGTACAGGTTCACGCAGACCAGGTCGAAAGGCTTGATCTCCTTTTCTTCCAGCGTGGCCATGTGCTCGGGGATGTCCTTGTTGGCAAGGATGCCCCCGTGGATCTTGGGATGCAGCGTCTTCACGCGGCCGCCCAGGATCTCGGGGAAGCCGGTGACGTCACTGACGGCCGTCACGGGCAGACCGGCGGCCTGCAGGGCCTTCATGGTCCCGCCGGTGGAGACCAGCTCCACGCCGTTCTGCGACAGGAAGGTGGCAAATTCCACCAGTCCGGTTTTGTCCGTCACGCTCAGGATGGCGCGGCGGATAGGAAGCATATCCATACGGATTCTCCTTGGCTCATGTTGGCATTATTGCCGCAGGCGATTTTGCCAGAAAAACGGTCCGTTCGCAATGCCGCGCTTGCGGCCGGCACCACCTGCCGCTATGCTGGCGGCGGAGGTCCTATGTCCATCAGACTCGTATCCTGGAACGTCAACGGCCTGCGTGCCGTGTCCGCCAAACCCGAATGGCGCTGGTTCGCCGAGAACACCTGCGATGTCATCGGCCTGCAGGAGACCAAGGCCATGCCCGAGCAGCTCAAGCCCGAAGTGGCCAACCCCGAAGGCTGGGAGGCCCACTGGGCATCCAGCGTGGTGAAAAAAGGCTATTCCGGCGTGGCCGTGTTCAGCCGCATCAAACCGCTGGCCGTGCGCTGCGAACTGCCCCAGCCGGAATGGCAGGGCGAAGGGCGCATCCTGCATCTGGAATTTGAAAAGTTCCACTTCTTCAACGGCTATTTTCCCAACGGCGGCGCCGAGGAACTGGACGAGAACGGCAAGCCCATCCCCGGCCGTTTCAAGCGCGTGCCCTACAAGATGGGCTTTTTCGACGCCTTCACGGCCTATGCGGAAGAATGCCGCAAAAGCAAGCCCATCGTGGTCTGCGGGGACTTCAACATCGCCCACAAGGCCATCGACCTGGCGCGGCCCAAGCAGAACGAGAAGAACACCGGCTTTTTGCCCGAAGAACGCGCTTTTCTGGACCGTTTCACGGCTCTGGGCTATGTGGACACCTTCCGCCATGTGCACGGCGACGTGGAAGGCCGCTATTCCTGGTGGTCGTACAAGATGCGCGCCCGCGAGAAGAACGTGGGCTGGCGTATCGACTATTTCTTCGTTTCGGAAGAGCTGAAACCGTACATCCGTGACGCCTGGATCGAGGACGACGTCTACGGTTCGGACCACTGCCCCGTGGGCTTGGAGCTGGACATCTAGCCCGGCACCCGGAGGCATCCCTGCCGGGAACGCTGATACCACAGAAGGCGCGGCCTTGCCGTACAGGCGGGCCCCGTCGTCATGTCCGGGGCATCGTGCCGGGCAAGGGCGCCCGGCAGACGGCGCATCATTGAAGCATCAGAGGTGAAGCCACATGAAAACCATCGGTCTTCTGGGCGGCATGAGCTGGGAAAGCACGCTGACCTATTATCAGATCATCAACATGGTGACGGCCCAGACCCTGGGCGGTCTGCATTCGGCCCGCTGCCTGCTCTACAGCGTGGACTTTGACGAGATCGAACGCTGCCAGCAGGCCGGGGACTGGGACAGGAGCGCCCGTATCCTGGCCGATGCCGCACAGGCCCTGGAGCGGGGCGGGGCGGATTTTCTGGTCATCTGCACCAACACCATGCACAAGGTGGCCCCGCAGATCTCCGCCGCCGTGGGCATCCCGCTGATGCACATCGCCGACGTGACGGCCCGGCAGCTGCACATGGCGGGCGTGCAGCGCGTGGGCCTGCTGGGCACCCGCTACACCATGGAAGAGGATTTCTACACCGGCCGTCTGGAAGCCAACGGCCTGCAGGTGCTGGTGCCCGAGGCGGACGACCGGGCCGAGATCAACCGCGTGATCTTCGAGGAGCTTTGCCGGGGCGTCATCAAGGACAGCTCGCGCGAGACCTTCTTGCGGGCCATCCGGGATCTGGCCGCCCGGGGCGCCCAGGGCGTGATCCTGGGCTGCACCGAGATCGGCATGCTGGTGCAGCAGGAGAACATCGCCGTGCCCCTGTTCGATACCACGCTCATCCATGCCCGCACGGCCGCGCTGGTGGCCATCAACGAGACGCCGGTGGATACCGAGCCGGTGAAGGTGAAGAAGTAGCGGCCGCTCTGGACGTTGCCCTTTTGAGAGCAAACAAAAAAGCCTCCCGTCATGGGAGGCTTTTTTGTTGCGCATACGCCGCACAGAGGAAGGAAAAAAGAGTCGCGTCCCTTCTATCCACACCTAGAAATGCAGCACGGGCATGCCCAGCTGGCGAACGTGGCGGATGAGTTCCTTCATTTCCGGGCCCAGCAAAAAGCCCAGCAGGACGAGCATCACGCCCAGAAAGACATATTCGCCCACGCTGCCCGTGGAGCAGACCTTGAACGAGAGCTTGTTCTTGCGGGAAAAGGGATGCAGGGGGATGCCCGAAGGGGTCAGCATGTCCAGCACCACATGACTGATGCCGCCCAGACCGATGCCCAGCAGGGCGGGCTGCCAGTGCGGGGGCACCAGATGGCTGCAGGCCACCAGCAGGATGGCGACCCACCAGCCGAACCAGTGGGTGGTGCCGCGGTGGATCTGGTTGAAGGTGCGCTGCGGGTTGCGGGAGCGCTTGGCGATGGCCTGGTCGAGCTTGTCGGGCAGGATGGCGCCGAGACAGGCGGCGACCACGCCTTCCAGCGGCAGGTGCAGGGCCAGGGCGGCGCCGACGCCCGCCGTCTGGTGGGTGATCCATTTCATGGGAGCTCCGTAAGACTGGGGATACCGTCCCGGAAGGCCGGGCGCGGGCTGCGGTCAAAGGGGCGGGCGGAGGCTGTCTCCGCTTGTCCTGTTCCGGTAGCGGGCGCACCTGCCGGGCACGTGCGGGCAGGGGATGCAGGCTGTGCGGCGCGGCATCCGCCCTTGCCGTGCAAACGGCAGGCAGCGAAAAGAAGGGGCCACCGGCAGGCCTTTCCGTCGCGCAGGGCGACAGAGGCGTCCGGCAGCCCCCTCCGTACGGATCGTTCTAGCCGCAGCGGGAGAAGCCGCAGGCGGGGCAGATCAGGCAGCCTTCCTGGAAGACCAGGGGCTCGTCGCATTCGGGGCAGCGGTGTTCCTCGATGTCGGCCACACCGGAGCCCAGATGCTCGTCCTTGAGGTAGCGGCGTTCCAGCACCCAGGCGATGGCGTCCGGGATGGAGAGCAGCAGGCCCTTGCCGCGGAACACGGGATGTTCGCCGCCGATGCCCTTGATCTGGGCCACGATGTCGCGCACCTCCACGCCGGAACGCAGGGCCAGGGACACCAGACGCCCGATGGCTTCGGCCTTGGCCGTGATGGAACGGCCGGACTTGCCGATGGTGGCGAAGACCTCAAAGGGCTTGCCGTCGATCTCGTTGACGGTCAGGTACATGGCGCCCAGACCGGTCTGGATCTTCTGGGTGAAGCCCTGCACCACTTCGGGACGCTTGCGCACCACGCCCAGACGGGGCTTTTCCGCAGGCGCGGGGGCTTCGCCGTCCATCTTTTTCTGGCCTTCGCCGGTGGCCAGCACCTGCAGGCTCTTGCAGCCGTCACGGTACACGGTGACGCCCTTGCAGCCTTCCTTGTAGGCCAGCCAGTAGATGTCGTGGATGTCCTGTTCGGTGGCGCTGTGGGGCAGGTTCACGGTCTTGGACACGGCATTGTCCGTATGGCGCTGGAAAGCGGCCTGCATGCGCAGGTGCCAGACGGGATCGATGTCCATGGCCGTGACGAAGACCTTGCGCATGGCGGCGGGCAGGGCATCCAGGGACTGGATGGAGCCTTTTTCCACCACCTGCTCCATGAGTTCGGGCGTGCCCAGACCGGCTTCCTTGAGGGCGGCCTCGAAATAGGGGTTCACTTCCACCAGGCGTTCGCCGTCCAGGATGTTGCGGGTGAAGCAAAGGGCGAACAGGGGTTCCACGCCCGAGGAGCAGCCGCCGATGATGGACAGGGTGCCCGTGGGCGCGATGGTGGTGACGGTGGCATTGCGGTAGGGGCCTTCGCCGCGCTGGGGGAAGACGGATTCCGCATAGGCCGGGAAGGGCCCGCGCTCTTCGGCCAGACGGGCCGAGGCGGCGTGGCCTTCGGCATTGATGAAGCCCATGATGCGCTCGGCCAGGGCGATGCCCGCCTCGGAATCATAGGGGATGCCCAGCTGGAAGAGCAGGTCGGCAAAGCCCATGACGCCCAGGCCGATCTTGCGGTTGCGGCGCACGGTCTCGTCGATGCGTTCCAGCGGGAAGCGCGAGGCGTCGATGACGTTGTCCAGGAAGCGCACGGCCAGATGCACCACCTGCTTCAGGCCGTCCCAGTCGATACCGGCCGCGGCGGGATCTTCGTCATGCTCGTGGCCGGGCACGAAGAAGCAGGCCAGATTGATGGAGCCCAGGTTGCAGGCCTCGTAGGGCAGCAGGGGCTGTTCGCCGCAGGGGTTGGTGGATTCGATCTCGCCCTGGGCGGGCGTGGGGTTGTCGCGGTTGATGCGGTCCAGGAAGACGATGCCGGGGTCGCCCGTCTGCCAGGCGCGGCAGACCAGCAGGTCGAAGATCTCGCGGGCGCGCAGGCTGCCGGTGACCTTGCCGGTGTGGGGATCGGTCAGCTCGTAGTTCTCGTCGCGCTCCACGGCCTGCATGAAGGCTTCGGTCAGGCCCACGGAAAGGTTGAAGTTGTTGAATTCCCCTTCCTTTTCCTTGGCCCGGATGAATTCCACGATGTCGGGATGGTCCACGCGCAGGATGCCCATGTTGGCGCCGCGCCGGGTACCGCCCTGCTTGATCTGTTCCGTGGCGGTGTTGAAGATGCGCAGGAAGGAGACCGGGCCGGAAGCCACGCCGCCGGTGGAGCCCACGCGGCTGGCCTTGGGGCGCAGGCGGGAGAAGGAGAAGCCCGTGCCGCCGCCGGACTTGTGGATCATGGCGGCGAACTTGACGGCATCGAAGATCTCTTCGATGGAGTCGCCCACCGGCAGGACGAAGCAGGCGGAGAGCTGGCCCAGCTCGCTGGCGGCGTTCATCAGGGTGGGGGAGTTGGGCAGGAAGCGCCAGCTGGTCATCAGGTCGTAGAACTGGCGGGCCAGGTCGTCGGCGGTGAAGGGGGAACGCTCGTATTTGGCTTCTTCAGCGGCGATGGCACTGGCCACACGCCAGAAGAGGTCACGGGGCGTCTCGGTGCTGCCATCTGCTTTTTTGTGCAGATAGCGTTTCTGCAGCACCACTTCCGTGTTGGGCTTGAGCTGCGGCTCGGGCAGATCGTGAGGCATGGGAGGGATCATGGCAGACCTTTGGGTAAAAAGAAAAGCGGCTGGCCTCCCGCTGGGGGAAAGTCGGCACGCTGGATCGATCGGCTTCACAGGCCGGGCGGTCTGGAACCGCGCGGCGAAAGCCCTTTATACGCGTTCCCCTGGGGAAAATAAAGGGCCTCTTCCAGTGGAGAAGAAAAGCCCGCTTTGATCTTGTTCAATAAAATCAGGATATTTTTTGAAGAAAACGGCTCTTGTCACCGGCGGAGGGCCCACGGGGGAAAAATCCCCGCAGGGCCTTGACCTGCAAAGAAAAAGGCGGGGAAAGAAAAATTTTTCCGGGCCCGGAAAAAGATTTTTGTCACAGAGCGCCGGAAAAGCCCTCCGGCAGAGCCTGTCGGGCTTGCCCGCAGGTGCTGTGCTGCTGCCGGTGGCGGGATCGGGCGCCGGGCAAAACGAAGGGGAAGGGGCGCGGGACCCCTTCCCCATATCTTTTATTTCATAGGCATCCGCCAGATCACAGGCAGCAGCGGCGCGGCCGCTGCCGGTCAGACGTAACGCCCGTGCGGCAGGCCTGCGGACATGTGTATGAAAACACGTTTGCCCGTTGCGAGCCCTTCGCAGGAAGGGCGGCTAGTCCTCCCCGCGGCCACGGCCTCGCCTGGGGGCATCGCCGTGACGCCTGTCGCCGGAGCGCCGGTCAGAGCGCTGATCAGGGCGGCGGCCATCGGGCCTGCGGTCGTTCCGGGGGAAGGCACGGGGATCGTCGTTCCTGTCAGGACGGCGGCCGTCTTCATACCGTCCGGGACGCCGGTCCTGAGGATGGGCCGGTCGTTCCGGGGCCCCGCGCCGGTCGTCACGGCGGGGCTGGCGGTCGTTGCCGTTGCGGCGGTCGCGGAAGGCGCCGTCGGCAGTGTCGCGTTCGTCGGAGCGCCTGCCGAAGCGCTTGTCCCCGTATCTGTCCTCCTGCCGGTCACGGAAGTTCCGGCGCGGTTCTTCGGAGCCCGCGGAACGTCCCGGGCCGCGGTTGCCGCCGGGGACGGCGGGCAGGGCCAGCAGCAGGGCGCCGCTCTTGCGGTCACG
>OGYZ01002612.1_pt1 | contig 12029 bp, 14 predicted proteins | sample 1576681 | NCBI WGS metagenome assembly OGYZ01 (sample SAMEA3541480, study PRJEB24748) | human gut metagenome | biome: human gut; feature: human-associated habitat; material: faeces | place: China | collected 2012 | reverse complement strand
GTTTATCGCATAGTCGCTTTTGCGATAATTTTGCACCTCTGTTACCTCCGATTTGTTTTTTGTGGAAAACAAATCGGAAGTGGTGGTGCTCGACACCAGTGACCAAGTAGTCGAGAACAAATCAAAAAGCGGCCGAATCTGTAACTCAGTACAAATTCGACCGCTCCAAGTCGTTTATTAAAAAGTCCGCAGAAAAAGCATCTTTTGGCAGGTGGAGGCTTTTCGCTTTTAGAACAATACTCCCGGCCACCATACTTCCATATAAAGATGATTTTCTTTGTCTTGTAAGCCGTGTGTCGTGGTGCGTAAAGACAGCGGAACAGCATAATGCGCTTCTTGAGGTATTGCATAGTGCATCAGACTCCTGTCCATACAAACGGACGGCACACCGGCAGCATCACTCCCTTTCTTAATTCAAATATATGTATTTCTACCGACAGGTCAAGGCTGCCGAGCCGAAATAAACCTATTCAGTTTAAGATCAACTCTGCATTGTCCGGTCATCAGCGATTATTCTTTTTTATGCGGATAAAGTCAGTAATCAGAAGTATCAAACCGATTATTCCAATCGCAACTATTACATAGCTTTCATGTAAAATTCCATGAAAGCCAAGAAAGCCACTAAATCCGGTTAAATGGACACCGTTTCCGGTCATTCCCGAAATAGGAAAACGAACAGAAAGTCGCCATAATACAAATATAATCAGCGCCGATATTCCAAACAAACTTCCTCCAAGCCACCTGCGACATCGGCCTGTCCTCCCGTGCGCTGAAGGATGAGGAGAAGTCCGCCGGCCTGAAGGAGACTGTGCTGGCCTATGACGGCATCGCCATCATCGTCCACCCGGACAACCCCGTCAGCGACCTGTCCGTTGAGCAGATCGCCAAGCTGTACACCGGCGAGATCACCAACTGGAAGGACGTGGGCGGCAATGACGCCGAGGTGGTCCTCATCGGCCGCGAGGCCGCCAGCGGCACCCGCGATGGCTTCGAGTCCATCACCGGCACCAAGGACAAGTGCCGGTATCGTCAGGAGCTGACCTCCACCGGTGATGTGATCACCGCCGTCAGCCAGAACCCCGATGCCATCGGCTACGCCTCTCTGGCCTCCATCAAGGACACCGTCAAGGCCCTGAACGTGGATGGCGTCACCCCCGGCGAAGCCACCGTCAAGGACGGCAGCTATAAGGTCCAGCGTCCCTTCGTGCTGGTGACTGTGGACGGCAAGGCCCTCTCTCCCGCGGCCCAGGCGTTCTTTGGCTACGCCACTTCCTCCGACGCAGCTTCCATCATCGCCAAGGCCGGCGCTGTGGCAGTCGCAGGTTAACAAGTAAGGCACGGACACAGGCGACATCCCCGCGCGGGGTGCCGCCTTGTCCCGTGTCTGCTGAGGTGCATATATGAAAGCAAAACGATTTATGGAGAACGCCATCCATGGCTTCTTTCTGCTGATGGGTCTGGTGACGGTGGGCTGCGTGCTGCTGATCTCCGTCTACCTTGTCGTCTCCGGCATCCCCGCTATCCGTGAGATCGGCCTTGTGAAGTTCCTCTTTGGCCCCGTGTGGAATTCCAACGCGGCGGAGCCTCAGTTCGGCATCCTGCCCTTTATCCTTACCAGTATTTACGGTACTGCGGGCGCGATCCTGCTGGGCGTGCCCGTGGGCTATATGACCGCCGTGTTCCTGGCCAAAATGGCCCCGCCGAAGTTGAAGACCGCCGTCTCCGCCGCGGTGAGCCTGCTGGCGGGCATCCCCTCCGTGGTCTACGGTCTGGTGGGTATGCTGGTGCTGGTGCCGGGCATCCGTCAGGTCTTCCATATTCCCGACGGCTCCGGCCTGCTGGCGGCCATCATCGTGCTGGCGATCATGATCCTGCCCTCCATTATCAACGTGGCCATGACGGCCCTGGAGGCGGTGCCCCGTGAGTACGAGGACGCCTCGCTGGCGCTGGGCGCCACGGAGACGGAAACATGGTTCAAGGTGTCTGTCCCCGCCGCCCGCAGCGGCATCGCCGCCGCGGTGGTGCTGGGCGTAGGCCGCGCCATCGGCGAGGCCATGGCCGTGATGATGGTCTCCGGCAACGTGCCCAATATGCCCTCCCTGTTCCAGAGCGTGCGGTTCCTGACCACCGCCGTGGCCAGCGAGATGGGCTACGCGGCGGCAGGTCTGCAGCGTCAGGCACTGTTCTCCATCGCGCTGGTGCTGTTCCTGTTCATCATGCTCATCAACGCCGCGCTCAATTTCTTCCTCAAGCGCAGTAAGGAGAAGTGACCATGGACAAACGTGAATTCTCTGCCCGCCGCCGTATCTGGGGTGGGACCATGCGGGGCCTGATGGTCCTCTGCGCCGCCGTTACCTGCGCGCTGGCGGTGTTTCTCATCGTCTATGTGCTCGTCAAGGGCGTGCCCAACCTGAGTTGGCAGCTGCTGAGCACCAAGCCCAGCTATCTGGACGGCTCCATCGGCATCCTGCCGGATATCATCACCACCGTCTGCACGGTGCTGACCACGCTGCTGGTGGTGCTGCCCCTGGGCGTCTGCGCCGCCGTGTACCTGACGGAGTATGCCGCCAACAAGAGGGTAGTGGCCGTTATCGAGTACGCCGCCGAGACGCTGTCCGGTATCCCTTCTATTATCTACGGCCTGGTGGGCCAGATGTTCTTCTGCCAGTTCCTGGGCATGAAGAAATCCCTTCTCGCCGGCGCCATGACCCTGGTCATTATGAACCTGCCCACCATCATGCGTACTACACAGGAGAGCCTCAAGACCGTGCCCCAGTCCTACCGCGAGGGTGCCTTCGGCCTGGGCGCCGGCAAGTGGCGCACCATCCGCACGGTGGTGCTGCCCGGCTGTGTGGACGGCGTGCTCACCGGCTGCATTCTGGCCGTGGGCCGTATCCTGGGCGAGACGGCGGCCCTGCTGTACACCGCGGGCTTTGCCCACACGCTGTACAACAGCCTGCGTGCCACGCTGGAGGGCTCCGGCGCCACACTGTCCGTGGCCCTGTATGTCTATGCCAAGGAGCAGGGCGAGTTCGATGTGGCCTTCGCCATCGCCGCCATCCTCATGGCGCTGGCCCTGCTCATCAACCTGGCGGCTATGCTGACCGGGCGTTACTTCAAGAAACGGAGGAGCCTATGAGCGATATCATCACCGTAAACGATCTGAACCTGTGGTACGGACCCACCCAGGCGCTGCACCACGTCACCATGTCCGTGCCGGAGAACAGCATCACTGCGCTGATCGGCCCCTCCGGCTGCGGTAAGTCCACATTTCTTAAAACGCTGGACCGTATGAACGACCTGATCCCCGGCGTAAAGGTGGAGGGCCAGGTGCTCTACAAGGGACAGGACATCTACGCCCCCGGCGTGGACGTCAGCCAGCTGCGCCGTGAGGTGGGCATGGTGTTCCAAAAGCCAAATCCCTTCCCCATGAGCATCTACGACAACGTGGCCTACGGCCCCCGTACCCACGGCATCCGCAACAAAGCCAAGCTGGACGAGTTGGTGGAGCAGTCCCTGCGGCGTGCCGCCATCTGGGACGAGGTGAAGGACCGCCTGAAAAAGAATGCCCTGGGCCTCTCCGGCGGCCAGCAGCAGCGTCTGTGCATCGCCCGTGCCCTGGCGGTGGAGCCCACCGTGCTGCTGATGGATGAGCCCACTTCGGCTCTGGACCCAATCTCCACCTCCCGTATCGAGGAGCTGGCGGTGGAGCTGAAGCAGCATTACACCATCGTCATCGTCACCCACAATATGCAGCAGGCACTGCGTATCTCGGACCGCACCGCCTTCTTCCTGCTGGGTGAGCTGGTGGAGTACGGCGACACGGAGACCATGTTCTCCACGCCCAGCGAAAAGCGCACCGAGGATTACATCACCGGGAGGTTTGGATAATGCGTAGTCAATTCGATAAACAGCTGGCCCAGCTCCACCGCGAGCTTATCGAGATGGGCGCCCTGTGCGAGCAGGTCATCGCTCTGTCCTCTCAGGCCCTCACCAACCGCGATACCGCCCTGGCGGAGAGGGTCGCGCCCCTGGACCACGAGATCGACCGCAAGGAGCGCGACATCGAGAACCTCTGCCTGCGGCTCCTGCTCCAGCAGCAGCCGGTGGCCGGCGATCTGCGGCAGATCTCCGCTGCCCTGAAGATGATCACGGACATGGAGCGTATCGGCGACCAGGCCGACGATATTGCCGAGATCCTGCTCTGCCGCGCCGGCCGGCCTCTCAGCGCCGGCGACACCCTGCGGGATATGGCCCGGGCCACCATCCGCATGGTCAGCGAGAGCGTGGACGCCTATGTCCGGCAGGATGTGGACCTGGCCCAGCAGGTCATCGCCGCCGACGATGAGGTGGACGGCTATTTTGACCGGATCAAGGCCCACCTCATCGACCGTATCGCCAAGGACGTGGATGACGGTGAAGCCACACTTGACTTACTGATGATCGCCAAGTATTATGAACGTATCGGCGACCACGCCACCAACATCGCCGAGTGGGTGATGTTTTCCGTCACCGGCGTGCACAAGACCGAGGCCACTTGAGCCAAAAGGAGGGACCCCACATGATCTGGTGTGTAGAGGATGACGCCAGCATCCGCGATATCGAGCTGTACGCCCTGCGCTCCGCCGGGCTGGAGGCCGAGGGCTTTACCGACGGCGCCGCCTTCTGGCAGGCCCTGCAAAGCGAAAAGCCCGACCTGGTGGTGCTGGACGTGATGCTCCCCGGCATCGACGGCACGGAGCTGCTGGGTCGTATGCGCGCCTCCACCTCCCTGCGCCGCATCCCGGTCATTATGGCCACCGCCAAGGGCGCGGAGTATGACCGCGTCCGGGCGCTGGACGGCGGCGCGGACGACTATCTGACCAAGCCCTTCAGCGTCATCGAGCTGGTCTCCCGGGTCAAAGCGGTGCTGCGCCGCTGCCAGCCGGAGGGGGACAGCTCCATCCTCCGCAGCGGCGAGGTGTCGCTGGATACCCGTGCCCACACCGTCCTGTCCGGCGGCGAACGCGTCGACCTGACCTACAAGGAATACGAGCTGCTGCGCCTGTTCCTCAGCCACCCCGGCACGGCCTACACCCGCGACCGGCTGATGGAGCTGGTCTGGGGCATGGATTACTGCGGCGAGAGCCGTACCGTGGATATGCACATCCGTACCCTGCGCCAGAAGCTGGGCAAGGCCGGCGCACACATCACCACGGTCCGCGGCGTGGGCTACCGTTGGGAGGAGACCATATGACAAAAAAGATATTTCGCTCCACCGTGGCGGTGGGGCTTGCGGTGCTGCTGGCCAGTCTGGTCATTATCATGGGCGCACTGTACACCTATTTCGGCCATGTCCAGGAGCAGCAGCTCCGGGATGAGCTGTCCATCGCCGCTGCGGCCATGGAGTCCGGCGACGGCGAGGCCTATCTGTCCAAGCTGCACTCCGACAATTACCGCATCACCTGGCTTCGCGCCGACGGCACGGTGCTCTATGATACGAAGGCTGACGCTGCGGCTATGGAGAACCACGCCCAGCGCGAGGAGGTCCGTCAGGCTCTGACCAACGGCACCGGTGAGTCCAGCCGTTACAGCGCCACTCTGCTGGAAAAGACCCTCTACTACGCCCGCCGGCTGCCGGACGGCACGGTCCTGCGTCTGTCCGCCAGCCGCGTCACCATGGGCGTGCTGCTTCTGAGTATGCTCTCCGCCATCCTGGCGGTCATCGCCGTGGCCCTGATTCTCTCCGGCATTCTGGCCGGCCGCGTGTCCCGCCGCATCACCCGCCCCCTGAACACCCTGGACCTGGAGCACCCCCTGGAAAACGACGCCTACGAGGAGCTTTCGCCCCTGCTGCGCCGACTGGAGCACCAGCGGCGTCAGATCGACGATCAGCTGCGTTCTCTGCGCCGCCGGTCCGAGGAGTTTGAACAGATCACCGCCAGCATGACCGAGGGCCTGGTACTGGTGGATAACGGCGGCACCATCCTCAGCATGAACCCTGCCGCCTGCGCCGTGTTCCACACCGATGCGGCCTGCGTGGGCCAGCCTCTGCTGACCGTGGAGCGCGGCAGCGCCGTCAGCCACGCCCTCCACGATGCCATGGACACCGGCCACGGTGAGACCCGTATGGAGCGCGACGGCCGCGAGTACCAGTTCGACATGACCCGTATCCAGGCCGACGGCGAGGTGGTGGGCGCGGTGCTGCTGACCTTCGACGTCACCGAGCAGGCCTACGCCGAGCGCAACCGCCGCGAGTTCACCGCCAACGTCTCCCATGAGCTGAAGACCCCGCTTCAGGGCATCATCGGCAGCGCCGAGCTGCTGGAGAACGGCATGGTCCGGCCTGACGATGTGCCCCGCTTCGTGGGCCATATCCGCGGCGAGGCCCAGCGCCTGGTGACGCTGATCAACGACATCCTCCGCCTGTCTGAGCTGGACGAGGGCGGCAGCCTGCCCACCGAGCCGGTGGAGCTGCTCTCCCTCTGCACCGACACGGTCAAGTCGCTGGAGAGCGCCGCGCAGCAGCGCCAGATCACCATGACCGTCACCGGCGAGGCCGTTACGGTCCCTGGCGTCCGCCGTCTGCTGACCGAGACGGTCTTCAACCTCTGCGACAACGCCATCAAGTACAATAAGGACGGCGGCAGCGTCGCCGTCGCCGTGGGCCGTGACGGCCCCGACGCCGTGGTCACGGTGGCCGATACCGGTATCGGTATCCCGCCGGAGCACCAGGGCCGCGTCTTCGAGCGCTTCTACCGCGTGGACAAGAGCCACTCCAAGGCCTCCGGCGGTACCGGCCTGGGCTTGTCCATCGTCAAGCACGCCGTGGCTTATCACCACGGCACCGTCACGCTGGACAGCCGTGAGGGGGAGGGCACCACCTTTACCCTCCGCCTGCCGTTGGAAGCGTAAACGCGAAAATGCCCGCCTCTGCGGGCGGGCATACAAAAAGACCACCCGATAGGGTGGCCTTTTTTGTCACAAATGCGCCTTTGCGTGGGCACAGATGGCGTCAAAGGTCTTCTGACTGATATCGTGTTCGATCTTGCAGGCATCTGTCTCCGCCGTAGCGGCATCGATGCCCAGCGCTATCAGGAATTTCGTCAGCGTGTGGTGCCGGTCCAGCATACGCTCGGCGATGGCCATGCCGCTGGCCGTCAGGGTGATGAGTCCGTCCTTGTCCATCGTGATATAGCCGTTTTCCCGCAGCCGTTTGGTGGCGTAGGTCACGCTGGGTTTTGTCACGCCCAGATGCTCGGCTACGTCGATGGAACGAATATATCCATGTTGCTGCTGCATCATCAGCATGGTCTCTAAATAGTCCTCGGAAGCGCGCAGTATCTGCATAAAAAGTATCACCAACTTTCCCCAATACACTTTTAACAGCATACCACAATTTTCACAAACTTACAAGTGCGGTAAAAAAATTTCGTTCTCCCTATTGACAAAGAGGGTTTGAGGTATTAAACTGTGCCATAGGTTAAGGAGGGCTAACCGCCGTGGTCCGCTATGGACCGGGAAAGTCCTTTCAGAACCGCTTTTTTCAGACACAGGGTTAGCGCAAGCTAACCGTGAAACGGAGGGATATACATGATGCCTTTGATGCTGGCAGACGCCGGAACGGAGCAGCTCATCCATAAGGTGGGCGGCAGTCCGGAGGTCAAAAAGCACCTGGAGGACCTGGGCTTCACCCCGGGCAGCGCCGTCACGCTGGTGTCCGCCATGGGCGGCAACGTCATCGTGAAGGTCAAGGAGTCCCGCGTGGCCATCAGCGAGGAAATGGCCCGCAAGATCATGGTCTGATAGCCGCGCCAAGCGGTTATTGCATTTGAGAAACAGAAATATCACATAGAAGGAGAGCAGAAGCATGAAAACATTGCGTGAAGTCAAGATCGGCGAGACCGTCAAGGTCGTCAAGCTCCACGGCGAGGGCCCTGTCAAGCGCCGTATCATGGACATGGGCATCACCAAGGGCGTGGAGGTCTATGTCCGCAAGGTAGCTCCTCTGGGCGATCCCATGGAGGTCACTGTCCGCGGCTACGAGCTGAGCCTGCGTAAGGCCGACACCGAAATGATCGAGGTCGAGTGATGACCTGCGGCGCCGTGTTCCGGTGCCGGAAATACGTCCGTTATTTAAATTCATCTGTATATAGGTTCAACAAGATTAACCGGAAGGAGAGACACTATGGAAAAACAGATAAAGATCGCGTTGGCAGGTAACCCCAACTCTGGCAAGACCACCCTGTTCAACGCGCTGACCGGCTCCAACCAGTTCGTGGGCAACTGGCCCGGCGTTACGGTGGAGAAGAAAGAGGGCAAGCTGAAGAAGCACGATGACGTGGCCATCATGGACCTGCCTGGTATCTACTCCCTGTCCCCCTACACCCTGGAGGAAGTGGTCGCCCGTAACTACCTGATCACCGAGCGCCCCGACGCCATCCTGAACATCATCGACGGTACGAACCTGGAGCGTAACCTGTACCTGACCACCCAGCTGACCGAGCTGGGCATCCCCGTTGTCATCGCCATCAACATGATGGACGTGGTCCGCAAGAACGGCGACAAGATCAACGTGGATGAGCTGAGCCGCGAGCTGGGCTGCAAGATCGTGGAGATCTCCGCCCTGAAGGGCGAGGGCGTCATGGAGGCCGCCGAGGCCGCCATCGAGGCCGCCAAGTCCACCAAGACCGTCCCCATGCACACCTTCTCCGGCCCGGTGGAGCACGCCATCGCCCACATCGAGGAGGCCGCCGTGCACGGTCTGCCCGAGGAGCAGCAGCGCTGGTACGCCATCAAGATCTTCGAGCGCGACGACAAGGTGCTGGCCAAGCTGAACATCCCCGCCGAGACCACGGCCCACATCGACACCGACATCAAGGCCGCCGAGAAGGAGCTGGACGATGACGCCGAGAGCATCATCACCAACGAGCGCTATGTCTACATCGCCGAGATCATCAAGGCCTGCTACAAGAAAAAGAACGCAGGTCAGCTGTCCACCTCCGATAAGATCGACCGCGTTGTGACCAACCGCTGGCTGGGCCTGCCCATCTTCGCGCTGGTCATGTTCATCGTGTACTACCTGTCCATGGTCACCGTGGGTTCTGCCGCTACCGACTGGGCCAACGACGGCCTGTTCGGCGACGGCTGGCATCTGCTGGGCATCGGCTCTGCCGAGTACAACGAGGTCGCTGAAGAGTACGGCGACGCCTCCCTCATCGTGGACGGCTACAACGCCTACATCGAGGAGAACGGCGCACTGGCCGCCGACGGCACGTTCACCTATGACGTGGAGGACGAGGAAACCCTGGCCGTTGAGACCGAGACGGCTACCATGGCCGACTACGAGAAAGCCATGGCCACGCTGGCTGAGCTGGGCGAAGAGCCTGATCCCGCCGATTACGGCGTGTGGGTCCCCGGTATCCCTGTTTTGGTGGGCGGTCTGCTGGAGAACGCTGGCACGGCTGAGTGGCTCAGCGGCCTGATCCTGGATGGTATCGTCGCCGGTGTGGGCGCGGTGCTGGGCTTCGTGCCTCAGATGCTGGTGCTGTTCCTGCTGCTGGCGTTCCTGGAGGCCTGCGGCTACATGGCCCGTATCGCCTTCGTGCTGGACCGTATCTTCCGTAAGTTCGGCCTGTCCGGTAAGTCCTTCATCCCCATGCTGATCGGTACCGGCTGCGGCATCCCCGGTGTTATGGCCTCCCGTACCATCGAGAATGAGCGTGACCGCCGCATGACCATCATGACCACCACGTTCATCCCCTGCGGCGCCAAGGTGCCCTTCATCGCTATGATCGCCGGCGCCATCTTTGGCGGCAGCGCATGGGTGTCCACCTCCGCTTACTTCATCGGTATGGCCGCCATCGTGATCTCCGGCATCATGCTGAAGAAGACCAAGATGTTCTCCGGCGAGCCTGCTCCCTTCGTTATGGAGCTGCCCGCTTACCACTGGCCCACCCTGGGCAACGTCCTCCGCTCCATGTGGGAGCGCGGCTGGTCCTTCATCAAGAAGGCCGGCACGATCATCCTGCTGTCCACCATCTTCGTGTGGTTCACCAGCTACTTCGGCTGGGTGGACGGTACGTTCCAGATGCTGTCTGACGATCAGATCGACTGCTCCATCCTGGCTAAGATCGGCAGCGCCATCGCCTGGATCTTCGCGCCCCTGGGCTGGGGCAACTGGCAGGCGGTGGTGGCCTCCATCACCGGCCTGGTGGCCAAGGAGAACATCGTCGGTACGCTGGGCGTGCTGTACGGCGGCGGCGACGGCAGCGTCTATGACGCCATGGCCGCAGCCTTCACCGGCATCACCGCTTACAGCTTCCTGGTGTTCAACCTGCTGTGCGCTCCCTGCTTCGCGGCCATCGGCGCCATCAAGCGCGAGATGAACAACGGCAAGTGGACCTGGTTCGCCATCGGCTACCAGTGCGGCTTCGCCTATGTCATCGCCCTGATGATCAACCAGTTCGGCGGCCTGTTCACCGGCAGCGCCAACATCCTGGGCGTCATCGTGGCCGCGGCCCTGCTGGCCGGCATGATCTATATGCTGGTGCGCCCCTACAAGGAAGCCACCAAGCTGTCCGTAAAGTAAGTACATACCCCCAGCCTTTAGAAAGGAGTGATATTCCATGCTGCAATGGTTGACAGCGAACCTTGGCACGATCCTTATCAGTGCCGGACTGCTTGCCGTTGTGATCCTCATCGTCGTATACCTGCTGCGCCAGAAGAAGGCGGGGAAGTCCTCCTGCGGTGCGGGCTGCGCCCACTGCGCCATGCACGGCCAGTGCCGCGGCAAGCACTGAATGAAAAGGAAGTGTGAAGCATGATCGAAACGGTTTTGACCATCGACGGCATGGCCTGCGCCATGTGCGAGAGCCACGTCAACGACACCGTCCGAAGCACCTGCCCCGTGAAAAAGGTCACATCCTCCCATACAAAGGGGGAGACGGTGATCCTCTCCGAGCAGCCCCTGGACGAGGCAGCCCTCCGGGCGGCCATTGATGCCACCGGCTACAGGGTGCTGACCATGACGGCCCATCCCTATGAGAAAAAAGGGATGTTCGCCTTCCTGAAAAAATAGCCCCCTCATCTCTCTCCCGGGGAATGGCCGTTTTATGTGCAGCCCGCGCATAAAACGCGCCGTATCCCCCATACTACCGAAAACCGTCCGACAGACGTTTTAGCCCGCCGGACGGTTTTTCCAAAACTGGAAGTTAAAGGACTTTAACCGAACGAAAAAGAAAGGAGACCACCATGAGCGTTGTGATCTTAGGCGGCAACGAGTGTATGGAGCGCCGCTACAAGGAGTTGTGTCAAGCATACCGCTGCTCTGCCAAGGTGTTTACAAAGCCCGCCGGCGGGCTGAAGAACAAGCTGGGTAAGCCGGATCTGATGATCTTCTTCACCTCCACCATGTCCCACAAGCTGGTGCAGAGCGCCCTCAGCGAGCTGAAGGGCACGCCCACCGTCATCGAGCGCTGCCACACCAGCTCTCTGTCCGCGCTGCGGGGCATTTTGGAAAAGCACGCCGTATAAAAAGGGGGGATACCATGTCCGAGGAGCTGATGGTGCGCCAGTGCGCGCCCACTTTGGCCGGGATCAAGACCGGCAGCCTGTTTCCCTGTCCCTGCAGCAGCCGGGAAGAGCTGCTGTGCCAGGTGCGCAGTCTCAACCGCCGCCTGTCGCCCAAGGGCCTGTGCCTGCTGCCTCTGCGCTTCACGCCGGGCAGCGCCCTGCTGTACCTCTACCGCCCCGACATCCTGCGCAGGGATCTCAGCGATGGGCTGGCCCGGGACATTCTGGCCCGGGCGGGGTACGACGGCGCAAGCTGCGGGCGCTGCGTGGCCACCCTGATCCGCCGCCTGCGGCAGGGCGGAGACTTTCCCCACGAGATCGGCCTGTTCCTCAGCTACCCTCCTGAGGACGTGAAGGGCTTTGTGGACAACCATGCCTGCAACTACAAGTGCGCGGGCCTGTGGAAGGTCTACGGAGACGAGCACCGGGCACAGCGGATGTTTGACCGGTTCAAGCGCTGCACGGACACATATTAC
>OGYZ01002609.1_pt1 | contig 12043 bp, 6 predicted proteins | sample 1576681 | NCBI WGS metagenome assembly OGYZ01 (sample SAMEA3541480, study PRJEB24748) | human gut metagenome | biome: human gut; feature: human-associated habitat; material: faeces | place: China | collected 2012 | reverse complement strand
CTTTATCCACGTTATTTTGCTCATTTAAGGGAATCCACATGATAATGGACGGATGATTCCGATCTCGTTTCACCACCGCCAACCATTCCGGCATAAAGATCGCTCCGGCAATAGGAAGATTATAATCTAGTCCCCAACTATTCATCTCTCCACAAGTAAGATAGCCCAACTTATCTGCCCAATAATGGAAACGTTCTTCAAACACCTTCTGATGTAAACGGGCTCCATTAAAACCAATAGCCTTCGACAACAATATATCATTCTTTAGAGCCGAATCGAAAGGAGCGGTCCACTGACTTTCCGGATAATAGCCCTGATCTAACACCATCCTTAAATAATAAGGCTCATTATTCAAGTACAACCGATTTCCTTCTGCATGAATTTTACGCATTCCTACATACGAATGAACCTGATCTACTACATTTCCTTGTTCATCCAGTACTTCATAGTCTAAATCATAGAGAAAAGGAGATTCCGGGCTCCACAGTTTTGCCTTTTTCACCGGTAAAATCAGCGGAGTACTTTCCGAAGCCGTAATCGTCTTTTGAACAACAACCTTTTCTCCATCTCGCAAGATAGCTCGTAATCTTGTACCACCTAAACTATAAAACATCGGATTAACGATTACTTGAGCATTGTCTACATCAGTAATCACCTGTACTGATTTTAAAGCTTTGGGATGAACAGCTTCCATCCAAACAGTCTGCCAAATTCCTGTCGTTCTCGTATAATTACAACCATAAGAGGAATAATGCGTTGATTGCTTTCCCACGGGCTGAACTCTATTTCTCAAGTCACTCTTGACGTATAGAACGAGAGAATGCTGATTTCCCGGTTTAATAAAATCCGTTAAATCTACGGAAAAAGAAGAACTACCACCAAAATGACGATCTACGAACTTCCCATCCACATAAATTTCAGATTCATAATAGACACCACCGAAGTTCAGCAGGATTTTCTTTTCAGACCATTCTGCCGGTATCTGGATATTCCGTTGATACCACAAATGTTCTATGAAGTCCGTATATCCTACTCCCGACAACTTACTTTCTGGTGAGAAAGGAACTAGAATATTCCCATCAAAACCCTTGGATTCTTTGAAATTCCGTTCTATGCCTGTTCCACTCGGATCTATCTGATAACTCCAGGTCCCATTCAAATTGATCCATTCCGTTCGTTCAAATTGTGGACGAGGATATTCCTCACGCGGAACTGACGCAAACAATAAAAACGCCGAAATACTCAAAAACCATGTTAAAACTATTTTTCTCATCCTTGTTCTCTCCTATTTAATCAAAAAATAATCAATTCCCAATTGACCTGCTTTCTTACATACAAATTGTATATCCAATGCATTATTAACAGGTTTATGTACTCCCAAATCAATCGTTGTTACAGCTGAATGTTCCGATAGTAAATTTACCGTCCTTACCAAAGTCCCGTTTACAAGAATATCAAATTCACCACACGCATTTCCCGTAATCAGACAAACCTTTAATGGCATATCATTAAACAACTCCGTCAGACGGACATTTACCGGCTTACCTTCTTGAGTAAACTGATAACATTTGGCTTCACCATTACTCAATTCACCCCAAACATCCATTTTTTCTACTGGCCGAACAGCATCTCCCGACTGATAAGTTTCCAGATTTTCTGCTTCTATCGCACCCGGGTAAATATACCGATCCGCCTTACATTTCTCATTATAGGCTTGTAACTCCTGTAATGTCATGATTTTACGAGAGGCCATTTCCGGTAAGGGTTTCCGATTACAAGTAGCTCCCGGTTTTGCATACCAATAGGTATTCACCGCATATTGCAAATGGAACCAGCTGGTCCGATTAGAGCCAGAAGACTCTATATTAAAATCCAACTGCCGGTTAAAAGGGATAGCATCTAATACGCGTGTTCTTGTACAAGTATTATATCCCATGGAATTAGGAGCTGCCACTCGGACATTACTTAAAAATGGTGTATAAAATTCATCCTCCAGGTTAGGTACAACGCCTCCGGCCCAACCATAATAATCCTCCGTTCCAGTACCAAACAACGATGGAAATGTATCCTCATCTACGTACACTTTTTCATCACCTTCTCCCCACCAGCCTTCTTCCGGATTTAATACCGTAAACTGATCACCAACATATATTCCCTTTCCCTTCACATTAACCAGATTATAATCGAACAATGGGAAACCTGGTGTAGGATCATCCATACGCCAAGATGAATGGAAATACATGGACCGATCATTCCAGGTATAAGGCATTACCTTGGCTGTTACTGACATCTGTATGTCTTGTTTTCCCATGTTTTCTATCTCCAGCTCTGCGATATGTTGATAAGGCATAATCCACCGGCAAATCATGGTTCCATCTTCCTGTACGGCTCTTTCCCACATCTGATAAGTTTTCAATCCAACTCCTATGTTAAAGAAGTCCCCTAACGGAGTCCAAACAGTCTGTTCTCCATCAAATGAGATCTTCAATACCGTTGAACGTAATGCTTGGTCAAAATCTTCTGCATCTAATTGGAATACCAACTGTTCAATGGCTTTCTGCTTTTTCCGGATAAGCAACGTTTCTTTTTCTTGTGGCCGCAAAGTCTTATGAAAAGAATAAGCTTCCGTATTTTTTGTAGAAGCCAAATCTCCGTACACTCCTCTTTCCAAGACGTGCCCTACACTGTCAATCAATACTTGCGATTGATTATACTCATCCATACTAAAAGTCCGGACAGATGTACCTTGAGGATAACTTCTATAACTGATAATATTATAAAATACCTTTTTATCCATCGTCACTTTACAACTTTTTGCATAAGGGATCGGCAAATAGGAATTACCGGCACGACGGGTTTCCATCGCAAACGGAGGCTTAACAAAAGACTCACCCTTGACAAACTCAAAAAAGTTACAATTGATCGTTGGCTCTTCTTCCCCATCTAAATAAATCTTCAGATTGGCGCCTGTTGTATCATCCAGTCCATAATAGAAACAAACAGCCCATATTTTCGTAATAACTCCAGGACCTTTGTCTTCCATTAATACCCATTCTGTTTCTCCTTCCCGGTTCTTTTCCGTACGAATACAAAAGACGCCATCCGAATCGGCAAACCAGCCAGGTTGATCCGGAGAAACAGAAGCCCGGTTATAACTGCTCGCCTGCATTGCTTTATAAGGAATTGACTCCGGATATTCTACCAATTGCTTCCGATCCACCATTTTCCGAAGTAAACTCTGCATACTTACCTGTTCCTGCGCATGAATGGAACATAAGTTTATTAATAATGCCGCAATTACAAATAGACAAAATTGATTTTTCATGATATCAAACTACATTTATCCGTCGTTACTTTTATTAATTACAAGTTGGAAATGCCGAGATTCTCAAACGCATAGCCCCCATAGGAACCAGTTCTATATCATCTACCTGTTCTGATTTTACAGCCGATTCATAGGGGAGAACACCACAAAGTTTATACTCATCTATCTTCCATTCAGGAACAATCCTGCCTTTAGCTTGGAATACGAGTGGTATATTTTCAGGTGTAAACGGATTCACTCCCGGAGCTAATGTTTTCTTCTCTTTCAATGTCACTCCAGTTTCCAACTGTAACGCATAGTTCCATGATGATTCCGGATAAATTTCATAAGACGGCCAGCTTTCCACATCTGCACCTTTCTGCCATTGAGAATCCCAAATAGCCGTTTCCGTACTGTTCTTCTTCACATATTTCTCTTTGATCTTCAGTGATAAAGTCAAAGGACCATAATCCACACTGACACTATTCTTGTTCACCTGCCATTTTCTATATGAGATTTCCATCGGGAAGTTTACTTCTATCTTATCTCCATTTTCCCAAGTTCGCTGTAAACAAAGATATTCTCCCGAGCCAAAATCCATTTGAACCTTTTGGCCATTCACCTTTACATCTGCATCTTTCGTCCAGCTGGGAATACGAATATAGAAGGGAAATACTACTGCCTGATCACTCGCTATAGTAAAAGAAATTTGAGAATCAAACGGATAATCAGTCTGTTCCCGAATCACAACCTTCTTACCATCAGCCACTTTCACTGTTGCCTCGCAACTATTAAAAAGTACAGCAGCCACTCCATTATCCGGTGTTGCCATTACCAAATGTTCCGCATAATAAGGCCATGCAAAGCCATGATTATGTTGACAGCAACGACTACTAAATGGATTCATGGCCAAAAAAGGACCAGCATTATCAATTCCTGGTTTATGATTCTCACTATCACTCATGACCATATTGGGAGAAGTAATATAACGTAATGATTTCATATCCGGCATTAGTGCCGCCGGATAACTGTTGAACGCTACATCTTCACAATTTTCCGCCCAATAAGGGTCACCCGTTATTAATAACATAATCTCATCCGAAACCATCTGTTCTGCAAATCCACAAGTTTCCGTTCCCTGACGAGGATCAAAGAATCCCATGCGTGCATTTTCGTCTGCTCCAAACATACCTCCCGGGACCTGACCAAAGGCACGACGAATCAGACTTTGCACATTATAGCTGGCAGATACATATTTTTCATCCCCGTTAAACAAATAATAAGTGGCAGGTTCTCGAAAACACTGAGCCACATTCACATTATGCCAGTTCGGAAGCTCGGTCGATTTCGTCCAATCGGCAGTATTTCGATGTAACTTATCTGCTAACTTCAACAGTTCCTGATCACCTGTCCGATTATACAGCCAAACTACACTCCAAAGATTATCACCACCACGGCTATTTTCCCAATACGACTCCAAGAATTTCTCATCCGGAACAGTCAGTTGATAATGAAAATAACGAGTCATAAAACCAAGTACCCGCTCATCCGAAGAATATTCATAATACGATTGTAGGATCCACAGTGCTACCATATTTGGCCAAAAATCTTGCGCACCATCCACTTCCGTATAAGGGCCAAAATTCCCATCTTCTCGCTGGCTAGCTAGAATCGCTTCAATCCAAGTTTGCGTTTCTGTCAACAAATGTTCATCCTTTAATAAATACGCCAATCCGGCATACCCTCTTAACCAATACGGGACTTCTTCCCATCCCCATTTACCTCCAGATTTCAACCAGGCATTATCATCTTTTTGTAACCACGCACTGATTTCCCCCAAATGTCCGTTTAAACCATCACGCTACAATTCCAACATAGTCCGCAACCAACCTTCCGGGCGAATACTACCCGTTGGTAATTTAATAAACTGTTGAGGATGTAATGGTTCTCGATTACTTATATAATTCGCATTAACCGTCTTAATCGGCATTCGATCCACCATATATCCTTCCTGATCTATTTGGACGGAAGAGCAAGAAGAAACGAGCATAGTAATTAATAAAGAGCAGAGTTTATTCATAAGAACAAATTAATCGGATAATAAAATAAACTTTTATCAAAATAATATCTTAATATTTTTCATCAGATTATTTAAACTATCATGATTATTTTCTAGTTTTAAAAAAGGTTCGTCCTAGAAATACTAAAACGAACCTTTGTGAACCTGTCTATTAAAAATCAAATTTTATCTTATCTGCACCACAGGGGTATAAACAAACTGATCTGATTCAGCGGGTTTTATACCTATACGAGCATACAAAGCAACAGCAGAAGCAACCTCTTCATTATCTGTTAAATCTAATGACATAGACAATGTTCCTTCCGATACATTATTTATCTCTTCGCGAGCCAAATAAGTACCCTCATCTACAAATGCAGTTTTACTAATCAAAAGCAAAGCATTTGTAATAGACGAAGAAGGAACTACTTTTGTAACAAGGGCTGATCCTTTCAAAATATTTCCATCTAAAGAAAAATTTTCATTACTCAATGTAAAATAAGGAGTTACAGGTAATTCACATCTCGTATAACCATTGACATTTACAACAATCGTATCTGAACTATTCAGCCATGGCCCATTACCAGAACGAGTAATTAATTTATATTGACCATCAAACAAAATTGCTTTGAAAGAACCATCTTGAGTCACATAGACAGAAATAGGATCATGTTTATCATATCCATCTTGATATAACTGTACCTGAACAGCATCAGCAGTACCTCTCACGCAAATTGGTTGATTATTATAAACGACCCTTCCTTCTAATGTAGACTGAGGTTCATCATAATTATCCAAACCACAACTAGAGGCAAACAATACACATAATACACTGAGAAATATATTTGTTACTATTTTCATAACATTCACATTTTATAATTACTGATACGGATTCTTCACAAACTTCGGATTATTATTAACCCAATTCAAATCTACAAAATTATAGTAATTTTTCATTTGGAAATAACGAGGGTAGGGTTCTGTATTTACCTGTTGTTTAATAAATACCCATTTACCATCTGCCGGATCTCCAGGTGCATTTACCCGATATGGGAACAATGCCCATTGTTGTGCATTCGGATCATTAGCAACTCCATTCCAAACTTTATCAGCTAAACGCCAGCGTTTCATATCCCAATAACGATGATCTTCAAAGGCAAACTCAACTCGATTTTCTCGAACGATATCATCCAAAGTAACACTTTCTAACGGCTGAATACCTGCACGATTTCGAATCACATTAATATATTTCACTGCATCCGCATTATTACCTAATTCAAATGAAGCCTCACAGGCAATCATATAAGCTTCAGCAATACGGAAATATGGCCACCACAACTCAGAATTACGTCCTCGAGTAGAAGCTAAAGAGGTTTCATCTATAAACTTACGATAAAAGAATCCTGTCTTATTAACATACTGATTATTATTGGCAATTGGACCATTCACAGATGTAATAGTTAAGCCATTAGCATCTTTAGAATCTTGAGTAGATACTAAAGTTGTCCATTTACCATTTTGCTTTATCAACTGTCCAGCCTGTAATACAACCTCAGTTCCCTTAAAATTAGCTCCAGGATAAATTACAGTACCCCATAAACGGCCATCTTTATTAGCAAAAGCATCTTCCGGTTCATCATAAAATACATAATCACCATTCGCTTCTTGTATCTTAATTGCACCATTCCGATTATCAATGTATTCAAAAGCTTCTACCAAATTTAAAATGGGTCCACCATAGCAACGATCGATATCTTCTGCATGAGAAGCTGGAATATTAAACTTCGTAAATTCAACCGTTTTGCCTGGATATTTATAATCACAAGACCATATTACTTCTGTATTACCAGTTTTCACATTAATAGCATTATAAAATGCTAATCCTGGATCATTCGCATCTGTCATCAATGTATATACTCCACTATTAATAACTGCAGTAGAAGCTTCCAAGGCCGTCTGATAATATCCTTGTGCACGATCAGCAGGAATTCCAACTTCCCCCCCAGCTGTTTTTATAGGAGATGGCATTTTATTATTATAGTTTGCCAACGATCCTGCATATAAAGCAGCTCGAGCCTTTAACATTAAAGCAGCCCATTTAGTCGCTCTTGCTGCATTCGTTGTTGGCTCTACTGGTAACATATCCGCAACCGCAGAACATTCCGAAATAATATAATCATATAATTCAGCTTCTGTAGAACGAGGTATTTGCATATCTTCAATTTCCATACCAGGATATGTAAAAACTTCATCTCCAACAATTGGCATACCTCCTAGGCCACGTCCCATACAGAAATAAACCCATGCACGAAGGAAACGTGTTTCCCCTTCTAATCGTTTCTGCTCACTTTCTTCCAGAGCTGTTGTTGTCCTTATTCCAGCCAAAAACTGATTTAAATCACGGATAAACTCATAATCATAAGTTCTCCAACGATCTTCCTCGAACTCAGTACGAGTATCTGGACCTCCATCACAGCGTGCAGCCTCATCCAAAATCGTCATAGAATATGATCCATCACCATCCTTCGTTCTTTGTCCCCACTGCTTTCCTTCCATTCGACCGTAATAATTTGCTAAAACAGATTTAATCATAACTGCATCATTAAAAATCTGTTCATTTGTCAAAACATCATCTGGTTCTTGTTCCAAAAAATCCTTACAACTATTCAACGATAATGTCAGTGATGTAACCGCTGCGATAGTTAATATATATTTCAATTTCATAATTCTTAGAATTTAACATTTAAACCAATATTAATAGTACGCGTAGTAGGCGTCACTAAACCTGAATCCTTAATAACCTCCGGATCTGTACCAGGAATATTCGAAATTGTAAATAGGTTCTGTGCAGACAAATAAATACGACAATCTTGCATCCATGCCTTTTCTAACCACAACTGCGGTAAGGTGTAACCTATCTCGAAATTCTTTAGTTTGATGTAGCGAACTCTTTGAATCCAGAAATCGCTATCCCAATAATTACTATGAGAACTATTACCAATTAAAGGCATCGGATATTTCCCAGGGATTAACTCACTATTTGCATCCCAAATATCAGCCAAAGTCCAAGTATCCTCTAACATATATTGAGGCATATTACCACCATCATGGAATGGCAATTTATTTTCATAATTTGGTGCGTAAGATGATAAAGCAGAACCTGTAAAGTCCAATGCTATATCAAAGCCTTTCCAAGAAGCACTAAAGTTAATACCGTAACTCAAAATCGGGTTGAAATCACCGCTGGTATTATATCCAATTGGGCGCTTATCCATATCATTGATTACACCATCACCATTTTGATCCACATACTTGATATCTCCTGGACGTAAGGTTGTATTACCATGATCATCATTATCAATTGGCCAAGAAGCTATTTCCTCCCAACTTGTAAATTGACCATCTGACTCATACCCCCAAAAGATTTGATCATAACGATGAACTGTTCCATTTCTATATTCATCCCAAGAGTTACTATAACGTTGTTTATATCGATCCCATATATATTTACGAGATAAAGTCATATTACCTCCTATTGAATAATAGAAATCATCAACAGAATCATTCCATCGTAAACTCATATCAACACCTGTATGAACATCTGATTCCAAGTTTTCTTTTGGTAATGTAAATCCGACTTCTGAAGGTAACAATAGGTCATAACGAGAAGCAGGCAAACCAGTACGCAAACGACGGAAATAGTCAAAAGAACCACTTAAACGATTATCCAAAAATGAAACATCTAAACCTACATCCAAGATCTTTGCCTTAATCCAAGATAAAGTAGTTACAGGCAGTCCTCTTGGCTTTGAGCCTATCACATATTCACCATCAATTACTGAACCACCATTTTTATATGTATATCCAGACAAATAATCAAATGCGGCATAACCGTCCACATTATCATCACCAACCAAACCATAAGAACCACGGATCTTCAAATCACTGAAAATTTCAGACACTTTCCAATCTTTCCAGAAAGATTCTTCCGAAATTCGCCAACCAACAGATGCAGAAGGGAAGAATCCCCAGCGATGCTCTGGAGGGAATTTCCAAGAACCATCATAACGTGCTGAAAACTCTACCAAATATTTATTGGCATAATCATAATTAAAACGACCTAACCATCCTAAACGAGCTTCGGTTTCATTACCTTCATCGTTGTAGATATCCATCGTTTCATAATCTATTAAATGTAATGAATTGGCTGTTGGCACACTATGTACCCATACATTTGGAGTATTTAATTTTGAAGATTCAAAACCAACAACTGCATTTACATTATGATCACCAAATGATTTAGCATAATTCAACTGTATATTTGCTGTTAATTCTTCATTATGCCCCATCGTCCTCTCACGCCATGGATTGTTGTTTTCAAATATGACAGGATACGTATCTGTCGCTTCATCATACCCATAAAGTTTATAAGTATATTCTTGGTTATTCATAATCTGATTCGCATAATAATAGCCAAACAAAGCTTTCGCAGTTAAACCATCAAATATCTTATATTCTGCATTTAAGTTCAACTGAATTACACGCCAGTCTTTCTGATATTTTCCTGACTTCTCATAATTCAACCAACCAAAATTAGTTGCAGGATTTGTAGATGTCTGTGTCGGATAATCAGGATTATCATTAGCAAACGGTCGTTTTGTTGGTAAATTACGATAAGTACCAAATACTGGCATCCAATAATCATCCACTTCAGGAACTCCTGGATTAACAGTCGTTTCAATACGCCCGTTCATAGATGCACCAATCTTTAATTTATCATTAATTTGAGACTCAATATTCATTTGAACATTTGTACGATGGAAACCGCCATAATTAACGATCATGGCATCTTGATTCATGTGTCCCAAAGAGAAATAATAATTAATCTTGTCGGAACCTCCTGAAACATTAGCACTCGCATAATATTGAGGAGAAGTATTCCAAATAAAATCATACCAGTCAAACGGGACATACCCCTTTTCTGTACCTTGCAACCATTTGGCATAATCTTCCTGTGAATAAGTACGCGAAGCAACATTTTGAACTGTTTCAGAAGCGATATAGTGACTTAAATAAGTAGATGCATCAGCCGGTTTTGCAAACTTTGAAGGATTTTGCCATCCATAATACATATTAATACCTACTGTATTTTTTGTATTTCTTGAACCCTTCTTCGTTGTTACAACAACAACACCATTAGCTGCACGTACTCCATAAATAGAAGCGGAAGCATCTTTCAAAATAGAGATAGATTCTATATCATGAAAGTCGATATTATTAAACTGCCCTTCATCTTTTACAACACCATCTATAACATACAACGGAGTACCCATATTACGAATCTGTACTTTGGTTGTTGCGCCCGGACGGCCATCTGTTTGACGGAAGTTAACACCTGCAATCTTTCCAGCCAAAGCAGTAGAAGCATTCGCAGCCGTTGCTTTCACCAAATCTTTTGCTCCTACTGAAGAAATTGCTCCTGTTAAAGTTGCTTTCTTTTGAGCTAAACCAAAACCAGTCACCACAACTTCATCCAATGTTTCCGAATCTTCTTTTAAGGTAATCGTCACATTCCCCCCATCAGAAGGAGCTTTTACTTGTTGGCTAACAAAACCGATATAAGAAACTTCTAAAACAGATTGATCTGATACATCTAAGGTAAAAAGTCCATCCATATCAGAGATTGTTCCATTCGTTGTTCCTTTTTCAACAATATTGGCTCCAATAACAGGTTGACCCATAGAGTCTAAGATTTTACCTTTAATTACATTTCTTTTTTGCTGAGTACCTGAAATTTGAGCACGCGAATTAGAAGCTGAATTTATAGTTCGAGGAAGTAAAAGAACTTGATTTTGGGATATTTCATAACTTAAACCTGTTCCATCCAAAATTGTATCTAGAACCTTCCGCAATGATTCATTAGAAACATTCAAACTAACCTTCAATGACAAATCTACATTATTGGCATCGTAAAAAAATGAGCACCCGCTCACTTTTTCAATTTGACTCATCGCCTCACTTAACGAGACATCCGTCAGTTGGATCGAAATAGGTTTTACAGCTTCCATTTGTACCTCTGAAGCATATATAGCCGGAGGCAATAAAAATAAACTTAATGATAAAGGGAATCTCCATATTTTACCCTTCATCCAATAAGATAAATGATTTTTCATGACTAACTCATTAAGATTAATAATTTAATACATACTTTCAACACAAACTAATATGTTTCTCATGTTATCAAGTCTTCCTCATAGGCCTAAATTTTTATATTAAACAATTCTTCTATTTGTATCAGCAACCCTATATCATTTCAACACTATCTTCTTTGTTTTTAATAATATTTATTGCCAACACAAAAATAAAGTCGTTTAAGAAAACTATTTCCCCTAAAAGGTATTCATTTTTAACATTTAGTCTATAAAAAGTTTTGTTCAATATCCTCCAACTAGTCAAATCACATCATTCCATAGAAAATCAAGTAAATAGAATGAATGTGAAAGATATTTTTCTATTATAATTTCAAACAAAGGACTATTTTCAGATATAAACAAAACTAATAGGTATTCCATCGGATTCTTACGAATATTAAAAACGATTCTCGTTTATTTTATTTTCCTATAATGAATGATTTAAAATACGCCGGCTTTGAAGTGCACCCCAAAAGTTGGACAAAAAAT